>Ga0315316_10003787_pt1 | contig 11001 bp, 16 predicted proteins | sample M160m3416metaG_FD_203702 | JGI IMG/M metagenome (GOLD analysis project Ga0315316, IMG submission 203702) | Ammonia-oxidizing marine archaeal communities from Monterey Bay, California, United States - M1 60m 3416 | ecosystem: Environmental > Aquatic > Marine > Intertidal zone | place: USA... | reverse complement strand
CTTAGATTTGCAAGAGTAACTGATTGAAGTGATGGTGAAGAATCCACTGTCCAAACAGATTCCTGTTGATTGGTTTGTGCCATTACAAAGTTAAGGTAAATCCTCTGTTAAACTTTAGGATCTGCGTCATACAGAGAAATTGTGCCTAGAAAGGTGTTTTTTAAAAAAAATTGACAGTTTTTTGAAAACTTGGCGACAAATCTACTAACTTAAGTTTAGGATTCTCAAAAAATATAGAGATGGCAGAAGAAATTAGTGAAATTTCAGTTGGACAATTTGATACAGTATCACAGTTGATCGCATCATCGGTGTCTTTGCAATTAGCTGTAATTGGATTAATAATTGGAATTATCATAATCAGTGTAGTTTATAGAAAATTTTCGGTTTGGATTAAAACGCAAAAAATTAACCATACAAAACCACATGTTGCAAGATTTGCAAGAAAGATAATCTTACCGTTTTTGGCAATTGCTTTAATCTCATCTGTTAACATGTACATTCAAGTTTTTGAATTATTTGATGAAGAGTCAACAGTTATGCAAATAGAAGGAGAACTAGCGCCTAGTGAAGTTTTTGCAAAGATGTTAAACACATTGAATATCTTGGTGATAGGATATACAATTTCACAATTAGTACCAATAGCATTAACAAAACGTGATAGTTCACGTCTTGAGCGTGAGGATTTTGAAGCTTGGCGAGAAATGAGAGGATTTCCGGATGATGATGATGATTTATTTCATAAATTATACAAATGGATTCCACCAAAACAAAAACCAGATGATCTAACAGAAGAAGAATTCGATAGTTACTTGCAAACTGAAGAAGGAGTTCTATACTTGGAAAATTTTCGCACGTCAAGAGGAGCTCCTATTGGAAGTTACGAAAAAAATAGCAAAGAACCATATCAAAAGTGGAAAAAATCTGAACGTAAAAAATATGAATTATACTTTGAAGCTTGTATAACTGGAAATAATATATCTGGAAGGAAATTATTTCCAGGCGTATTACCTGAGGAGATTTATCCTATAGACATTTGGAGAGAACAGAAAAGAAACACCGGTTATGAATCAATAATTTCTGGAAACAAACCGCCTGGACATTCACGTAAACAAAAAGAAGGTGTTCCAAAATCTGCAAAACAAGTTTTGCCAATTTTGATTTTTGTTGGAGTATTAGTGGGAGTTGTATCATGGTGGGAAGTAGATTTGATAGTTTTAGCAACTGCAACAGGAGGACTTGCGTTTGGTGTAGGATTAGCACTAAAGGAGACGTTAGAAAATTACTTTTCATATATTCTTATCAGAAAAGACAAGGTTGTCAAAGAGGGAGATAGAATACAATTACAAAGTGGATACAATGGATATGTACACAAAATTACACCAAGAGTAACATACATTCGCCATGGTTTGAACGAATCAGTTGCAATAATCCCTACACGACAACTAGTTAGTGCAGAAATTATCAATTATACAAAAGAGATCAAACTTGTTCCCGCAGTGGTAAACGTTGGTGTTTCATATTTGAATAATCCAAGACAAGTCACATCAATTTTAGTTAAAGTTGGAAAACGTGCAATGATTGAAGCTAAAGATGCGAGAGGAAGGCATCTTGTTAGACAAAATAGATGTCCATACATTAAGGAAAACAAACCAAGCTGTGGATGTGATAAGGATATTCATGTAGATGTTACACAACCCGTTGTACGATTTGATAAATTCAATGATTCATCTTTGGATTTTTCAATGTGGGTTTACGTTAGAGATTATGGTGCACAATTCAAAACAAAAAGTGATATGCGACTAATCATGTATGAAGAATTTAAGAAATATGATATTAGAATTCCATGGCCAATTCGAACTGTTTACCAAGGTGATGAAAAACGTGAAGAACAAGAAATTAACCAGCTTGATGCTAAGCGTGATGAGGTAATGGATGAATATGGTATGGGTGATTTGGGTCGTGGTGAATCTGCGGATGAATAGTAATCATTAATTTATTCAAAAATAGATTTTAGATAATGAAGGAACATATAAAATTCATTTTACAGAATTCAATAATTTTTGCAGGAATTTCATTTGGATTTTCGATTATTGGTGGGTTATTTCCTGACAGTGAATATACATTTGTACTTGGAAATCCGTTTGCAGTAAGTGGAATTACTATTGAACATGTAATGGGTCATATTTTTTGGGGGGCAGTAATTGGACTTGGAACATTAAGTATTCGATACATCATACTTGGGGGAAGTTTTGCAATTTTATTAGATGCTGATCATTTACTACAATTTTTAGATATAGAGTTAGTTTCAAGAATGAGTCATTCGATTCCATTTGCAATTATTGCTGCAGTAGCATTTTTTATAATTTTACGAGGAAAGGATCTGAGAATTGTTGCAGTAGCATTTGGAGCCGTACTATCACATATTGCATTTGATGTATTTCTCGCTGACATAGCATTTGACACAAGCACTACATTTCCATTATTTTCACCATTTATTCTAGATAAAATAGAATTAGCAGGATTGGATTGGCTTTGGATTGAGATTATTGGAGTATCTATCGTTGCAGTAACTAGTTATCTCTTCAAGAAAAAGGAAATTAAACTGAAAAACAATCTTACGAAAACTTAAGAATCCGTTTTGATTCGTTGATTTGATGGCAAAGTTTACAGTTATTGGTGGATGTGGATCATCGGATTTAGCTAAAAGAATTGCTAGAAGATTAAAAGCCACATATATCAAAACTGAAAAGAAAGTTTTTCCAGATGGAGAAAGTAAAATAACAATTAATCAAATTCCAAAAAAGAGTATCGTAGTAGTAGTTCAATCAACTCATCCACCAGTTGATTCAAATCTTTTAGAATTATTGAGTATTGTTTCTAAGGTCCAAAAATTTTCTTCTAAGGTATATGCTGTAATTCCTTACATGGGATATGCAAGACAAGATAGAGAATTTCTTGGTGGAGAAATAATCACTATTGGAGTAGTTGGAAAATTACTCAAAGCATCAGGTGTAAAAAAAGTTCTAACAGTAGATATTCATAGTAAATTAGCATTAAAAGAGCTAAAGATTCCATCAGAGAATATTTCAGCGATGGAAGTTTTAGTCACATACTTTAAGAAAATGAAAATGCGAGATGTGTTAGTAGTTTCTCCTGATTTAGGAGGCCGAGTAAGAGTTAAGGAATTTGCCAGACTTTTAAAAACAGATTCCATTGCATTAAAAAAACACAGAGATAGAAAAACTGGAAAAGTAAGGATCCTTTCAGAAAAGGTGGATGTGAAAGACAGAGATTTGATAATAGTAGACGACATAATTAGTACTGGAGGAAGTATTGTCAAGGCTACTAAATTTTTGAAGAAACAAAAATGTAAACGAGTTTTTGTTGCATGTACTCATGCATTATTAGTAAATGATGCTGCAAAGAAGATCAAAAATGCAGGAGTTTCCCAGATAATTAGTACGAACACCATTCCAGGTGAATCAGCAAAGGTGGATGTGTCAAAAGTTATTTCTGATGCATTGAAATGAAAATAATATTATGAAATTAGTTTATCTTGGAACATCAGCTGCAGCACCAACAATGGAACGCTCTCTAACATGTATTTGCCTAGTTCGCGAAAATGAGGTTCTGATGTTTGATGCAGGAGAAGGTGCACAAATTGCATACTTGAAGGCAAGTCTACCATGGAATAAAAAAATGAAAATATTTGTTACACATCTTCATGGTGATCATTGCTTAGGAATTTTAGGACTGCTACAAACAATGTCATTACAAAAAAGAACAGAAAGTGTTGAGATTTATGGCCCAGCTGGAATTGAAGAATTCATTACAGCAAATATCAAAGTGTTGAATTTTGGATTACCATTTCCAGTTTTTATAACAATTGTAAATGAAGGTAATGTAGTAAACGAAAAAGATTATCAGGTAAAATGTTGTGATGCACAACATGGGATTCCTGCATTTTCTTATTGCTTTGAAGAAAATGAAAGATCAGGAATTTTTTATCCTGATAAAGCAAAAGAGTTAGGAATTCCAGAAGGAAAATTATGGCAAGAGTTACAGAATGGAAATTCTATAGAGATAGATGGTAAAAAGATTGATTCATCACAAGTTACAGGAGAAAAAAGACCAGGAAAGAAGATTGGAATTTCAGGAGATACCCGTCCAACTGAAAAATTGCAGGAATTTTTTAAAAATAGTGATTATTTGAGCTTTGATTGTACATTTTCATTTGAACTAAAGGACAGAGCAATTGAAACAAACCATTCAACTGCAAAAGAGGCAGCAGAATTGGCAAAAAATGCCAATGTAAAAAATCTAATTTTAACACATTTTTCTGCAAGATATAATGATGAATCACTTTTGTTAAATGAAGCAAAACAAATTCATGAATCCGTTATAGCTGCAAAAGATCTACTTGAAATTGAAATTTAGATTACTCTTCAAATTTCAAAAAGTCAATTTCAGGAATTTCTGCTTCGTCAATGGTATTTTCAATCTGACCTGCAACATCAACAGCCGTATCACCAGCTTTTAGTCCTACATCATACAATGTATCTCCTACTTGCTTTGTGTGTTCATTGTATTCCTTGATGTTAGTAGCATCTGCAACTAATGCATCAAGAATCAATGTACCAACAGGAAATTGGCTCATTGTTTCAGGTAAAAATAAGATTCCTCCAGTCACTAATACTGCACCAATTATTGCTAATTGTATCTTCATGAATAATCTCGTAAAAATTGGTTTTTCATAACTGAGCTAAAAAAAAGCTCTCAAAATGGCTAGAAATAGTTAGTTGGTTAATTCGTAATGAAATTTATTACATATTCAATGTCATTTGAGCGTAGAATAACCTTAATTGGTCCTAAAGATGATTCGTTTGCTTCATTACAAAGTGCTACAGTATTTACAAATGCAGCCTGTTTGTTAAGATAGAACCAAGAGGAGTCACTATTGCTGTTATTTTTAAGAATGCGCTGGTATGTTTTTTTAATATTATTTTCATGAATTGATTTTGAAATTTGTGATAAAACTTGTAGGTTATTAGATTTTCCAGTTATTTCTGTATCAGTAATTTCTAATGTTAAATCAGGAAAAATATTATTAATTGCAAGCTTTACTTTTTCAGGATCCTCAGAAGGATTTATTTCACAAAAAGTTTGAATTGTTGTTTTTTGATTCATTGTTCAGTCCATTTCTGAAAAATTTTAATTGCAGAATCTACCATTTGTTCAATTGTTACATTATTATTTTCAATAGATTCATCAGCAAGTTGAATTATTTCTTGCAAACCAACACTAATTTCACGATTATCACGTTCTTTAAACTTGTCTCTTGTTAGTGGATCATCAGATCTTTTACGTTCACTTAAAAATATGAATCTTGTATCAGGAGATGCATTCACAGCTAAAAGTTTCACATTTCCAGTTTCCTTAAGAACATTAATTTCATGTATTGAACGTATACCATCAATAATTATAATTTCATGATTTGAATTTTGTATTGAGTTTTTAAGTAATTTTGCAATAGCACCTGGTCCATTTTTTTCACGCAGTTCTAACATCAATTTTCCTAAATTTTCACCAGTAGGTTCCAAATTTTGCGTTTTAGCTTCAGATCTAACACCATCTCCAAGACTAAAGGTTTCATATCCTTGTTCTTTTAATTTTAAAACAATGGTGGATTTTCCAGCTCCTGGCATTCCAGTTATGCACACAATCAGTTTTGACAACAGATTATTTTTGAAAGACTAGTCTATGAAGGTAGCGATAAATAATTGCAAATGTTTTATTTTTCATGAGAGTATTCATTTCAATTGAGATTTCTGATGAAAATATTTTAAAGAAAATTCAAACGTTCCAAGAGAATTTAGAAATTAATGCAAAACCTACAAGAATTGATAAAATTCATTTCACAATAAAATTTTTAGGAGAAGTTGGTGAAGAGAAATGTGAAAAAGTAAAAAATGTGTTAAAAACAATTACATTTTCAAGTTTTGATTTATCTTTAAAGGGGGTAGGTGGGTTCCCAAATTTGAATAATCCGAGAGTAATTTGGATTGGAACTGCGGAAGGAGGACAAAAATTGAACGAGATATCTAGTGAAATAGGACAGAAATTGTCAACTTTGGGTTTTAAAAAAGATAAAAAATTTAAATCTCATTTGACAATTTTTCGAACAAAAAAGAAGATTGGTGATATTTCATATATCATTAAAGAACATGAAAGAATGGAATTTGGAACTCAGATAATATCAAAAATCAAATTAAAAAAAAGTGTTTTAAGCCCAAAAGGATCAGAATATTCAGATTTACTGGAGGTTAATGCAAATGAAAAGTGAAATTATGAAAAAAGCAAAAGAAATAGCAATTCCAAACAATATACAAAGAAAAAAAGTGGATAAAATTGCAAATCAAGTTTTTAGCTTAGTAAATAAAGAAGTTGGAAAACAAAAATCAGTTGTATCAGTACACTTTGGAGGATCCTATGCAAAAGAAACTTGGACTCCAGAAAAAATTGATATCGACATATTTGTAAAATTCAAAAAAACGACTACAGAAAAGAGTTTTGAAACAATTGGTAAAAAAATTGGATTTGATTCTCTTAAAAAATTTAAACCATATGTAAGATATTCTGAACATCCATTTGTCGAAGCAAATATTGATGGCGTTGGAGTAAATGTTGTGCCATGTTTTGATATTAAAAAAGGGGAATGGAAAAGTGCAGCAGATAGATCAACATTTCATACTGAATTTATGAGTGAGAAATTAACTGGTTTGATGAAAGATGACATTAGAGTTCTGAAATGTTTTTTAAAAATAAATGGAATGTATGGTGCAGAAATTGCAAAACAAGGATTCAGTGGTTATGTTTGTGAAGTCTTAGTTTACTATTTAGGAAGTTTTGAAAATGTACTAAAGAAAATTTCTAAATTGCAAAATAATGAAATAATTGGTGAATCACCAAGGAAATTTGAGTCACCAGTGGTCATTATTGATCCAATAGATAGGAATAGAAATCTTGGGACTGCAATATCAATTCAAAATGTTACAAATTTTATTTTAATTGCTAGAAATTTCTTAAAGAAAGGTTCAATTTCTTACTTTAAGGAAAAATCAAAGAATAGAATTCCCGTAGAATTGGCAAAAAATACATTGCTTATAAATTTCAAATACAAAAAAAGAAGTCAGGATATTATTTATGGACAAATAAAAAGAGCTGCAAGCTCTATTGAATCTCAAATGAACAAGAAGGGATTCAATGTTCTAAGAAATGATGCAGTTGCATATGATGAGACAAAAGCTAGTTTGTTGTTCTTATTAGAATCATTGTCAATTTTAAAAAATGAAATTAGAACTGGACCAGATGTATTTTCTGGTGAATTCTCAACTAAATTCATTCAGATTAATTCTAAAAAATCTAAGTTAATGTGGACAGATAAGGAAGGAAAATTACAATCTTTACAAACCAGAAGATATCAAAATGCAAAATCATATCTTAATGATCTAATAAAAAATCATATTGGAGACTCTGGAATCCCAAAAGGACTAAGATCTGATTTTAAAAAGGGATTTAAAATTTCGAGTGGAAAAGACGTGCAAAGCAAATCTGTTAAAAAGAGCATTTCAAAACTGATAACTACCAATGATACAGCATTTTCAGCCAATTAGTGTTTTCACAAAAGAACCTTACAAGAAAATTCTTGCATTTCCAAAACCAAGAGATGCAGAAATAAAAAAACGAATAATTCAATTAAAAAAATTAGGAGTGTCCCATGTTTCTTTTACAGGACCATTACGAATTGAGAAATGTCAGATATTAGGAAAAGGATATGTTGGGATGGTTGTACTTGCCAAACAAAACAACAAGGTAGTGGCATTAAAGATTAGACGAAATGATTCTCCTAGAAAAAATATGATAAATGAGGCTAAATTACTAAAAACTGCAAACAAAATTAATGTTGGTCCAAAATTTATCAAAAATTCAAAAAATTTTTTGGTAATGGAATACATTGATGGTGTAAAAATTATTGATTGGGCAAAAAAATCTGAAACAAAAGCTAAAGAAATTCGTAGTGTTGTAAAAAATGTATTAAGAGAATGTTTTCTCTTAGATGATGCAGGGCTGGATCATGGTGAATTAAGTAGAATAGACAAGCATGTAATAATTGGTAAAAAAAGAAATACAATAATTGATTTTGAGAGTTCTAGTGTAAACAGAAGACCTTCTAATGTCACAGGCGCTACACAGGCAATTTTGATAGGTACGGGATTAGCAAAAATTATTCAAAAAAAGATCAAAATTCCAACAAAAAAGAAAATTATTGAATTAACTAGGATCTATAAGAAAAATCCAACACTAGAAAATTTTGAGACTCTCATAATTGGTTTAAAATTAGAGAAAAATTGAAGGCATAAAATGCAAGAAATAAATCGTGGTGTGAATAGATTACAATATGAAAACTTGTTCAATTTGTAAGAAAATTTCTGCAACAGATAGTGATCATTTACACTGTATGGAAAAAAGACGAATTGAATTAGAAAATTTGGAGTTGAAAGATACTCTAACAGAGAAATTAGATTTGGGAAAAGATCCAAATAATATGGGTGCAGAAATTAAAGCACTCTTGGGACATATGAGTAGAGAAAAAGAATCTAAATCTGAATAATTATACTTCTTGTGCGGTTGGTCGTACTAGGATTTCATTCACGTTGACATGATTTGGTGCATCAATTGCAAAAATAATTGCGTTTGAGATATCTTCAGCCTTTAATCCTTCCATTTCTTTGTGCTTTTCTACAAATGCCTCTAAAGCTTTTTCAGTAATTGTATTGGTTAATTCGGTTTGTACAACTCCAGGTTCAATACTGGTAATTCGAATATTTTTTCGTACACTAAGTTCTTGTCTTAATCCTTCTGAAAATGCGGTAACTGCATGTTTTGTAGCACAATATACACTTCCTGCTGGGAAAACAACTCTTCCTGCAACTGATGAAATGTTTACAATATGACCTGATTTCTTCTCAACCATTGTAGGAATAACTGCAGCAGTACAATACAGTACACCCTTGATGTTTACATCTATCATCCTATCCCATTCATCAGTTTTTAGAGATTTTACAAAACTAAGAGGCATTAAGCCAGCATTATTTATCAAAACATCTACTGTTCCGTACTTGTCAATTGCCTGCTTAACTAAATTATCACAATCAGATTTTTTTGTAACGTCTGTTTCACAGATAATAATTTCACCACCATCGTCGGTAATTTCTTTTTTCAAAGTTTCTAATTTATCTAATCTTCTTGCTCCGGCAACTATTTTTGCACCTTTTTTTGCAAGTGCTTTAGCAGTTGAATATCCAATTCCACTAGAACCACCAGTAATTACTACAACCTTATCTTGTATCAAAGTTGAATTTTATGAAATTCGTTGTGACTAAAAATGTTACGTGATTTAGATAAAAAGAAGATTTAGTGACTATGTCCACAGCCACAGCCATCATGACCCTCAGACATTTGAGGTTCACTTGATCTACATTTTGAACATTTGTCTTTTCCATCTGGGGAAAAGAATCCAATTCCACATGTTACACATTTTGTACTTGACATATCAACACGTCATATTATGAGTATTTTATGCTATCCTTCCATGCCTTGAGCCGTTTCTATCATCCACATCTCAACTATACCACCTATTAGTAATAATGCAATAACAATACCGATTTCAATAGATAAAATGAGTTTTTCATTTTTGATTAGTTCCCAATTCTTTTGAAAGACGTTTTTTGCAAGTAAAGTACTACGTGACATAGCAATGGAATAAGCAGCCATCTCCATCAATCCGAATGGTGTCAAAAGAATGGCTAAAGGGTTTAGTTGAGCAACATCAGCATTTGCAGCTGCGATTGCTGAAAATGCAAATCCTGTTGAATAAGCAGAAAATAACCCCCATGCAACTCCAAAGCCTGGAATGAACATGGGTAAGGCTATCAAAACATTGTGCACAAAGATACCAATTCCATCTATAGTACCAACAATTTCATCAAAGAAATCCATGATTTCCTGAATCTCTTCTTCTGTTGGTTCACTAGTTACAGCAGATGTACCATACACGACTGTAAAAATTGCTGTAAATATGAAAAATATGACTATTCTTTTCATGGTTAGCATGGTGCACGTTTAATCGATCTATATTTGAGGTTTTGTTGTAAAACACTTTTAATCAATATTGAAAATTTTACTTTATGGGTCTTTTTGGAAATAAAGGAAAAAAGATTGTCATCACAGGTACAATGTGTCAAATTTGTGGAATGAGTTTTGTTGCCACTGATAGATTGATGAGACATATGATAAAGGCCCACGGTAAAGCCAAAAAGGACTCTGGACCTAGTTGCCCAAATTGTTAGTTTTCTAGAAAATTATCTTTCATAGTATTCAACTGGATAATCAAACTGCTTGTTGTAATCAACTGCTTCCCAAAATTTTTCATCATCAATATCACGACCTTCTGACAACCAGACATTGAGAACCTTTTGCATGAAGAGTTTTGTTGTATCATCAATTTGAGGTCTTTTTCCTGTACTTTGTTCAATTTGGTCTCGATTCTCTTTTAGAGCTTTTAGAACATGTTTGAGATCTTTGCCATTCTTGAGTGACTGTTTTGCCTGCATTTCAGCCATTTTCTCCTCTTTTGATTTGCCAAAAAATCGCATGTCAAATAAGGGAATTTTGTATCTATAAGTCTGATCTGTAAATGATCCCTTAGTATAATTAGGGGAAATAAAATCAAAATTCAGAAAGATTATGGGTTACGATAGACCACCAAGAGAAATGCACGATGCAAAATGTGGAGATTGCGGAAAAGATTGCCAAGTTCCATTTGAACCTCGTAATGACAAACCAGTTTATTGTAATGATTGCTTCCAAGATCACAAACCAGCAAGAGACGACCGTGGCGGAGGCCGATTTGGTAGAGGCGGCGGTGGACGATATGGTGGA
>Ga0315316_10003786_pt1 | contig 11002 bp, 9 predicted proteins | sample M160m3416metaG_FD_203702 | JGI IMG/M metagenome (GOLD analysis project Ga0315316, IMG submission 203702) | Ammonia-oxidizing marine archaeal communities from Monterey Bay, California, United States - M1 60m 3416 | ecosystem: Environmental > Aquatic > Marine > Intertidal zone | place: USA... | reverse complement strand
CCAACAAAGCCCCCAAAATATCCCTCTGAGGCCCCTCCGGTGAAACATGCCATAATGACCCATGCTCACATAGATCACATTGGGATGGCCCCGTGGCTTACGACCCATGGGACGATGCTCCATGGCACTGACCTCACCGCAGCGGTTTCGGAAATAATGTGGGCCGACACCTACAAAGTCTCTGACATCGAAGGGTACCCACTCGCCTGGGATAAGAGAGACATGGAGGTCGCACTCGACTCGTGGACCCCCCATCAGTTCGACTCTTGGTTCGATGTGGGCGAGTGGAGATGCAGGCTCCACCCCGCTGGACACATCCCGGGTGCTGCCATGATTGAGATCCAGACACCAGATGCAACAATCCTGTGGACGGGGGACATCGACACAAGGGATAGCCCAAACGCACCAAAGGCAACCCCAGTGGATTGTGATATACTCTGTCTTGAGGGAACATACGGGGGGAGGACCCACCCGGACAGGGCAGAGGAGGAGGCGAGGTTCGTCTCCAGGGTTCTGGAAGTCGTCTCCAGGGGGGGCGTAGCTCTGGTTCCGGCGTTCGCTTCAGGGAGGGGGCAGGACATCCTCCGGATTCTCCACAGAGAGGTACCAACCCTCGATGTCCACTACGATGGGATGGGGACGAGGGTTACCAGGGAATGGCTAGGTTGTCCTGAGTTCATTCAGGACGCAAGGGCCATGGAAGCAGCCTACCGATGGTCAAGGAGGGTTACCGGAAAGTCGGATAGAAAGAAGGCGCTTGGTGCCGACGTGATCGTCACGACGAGTGGGATGCTGGACGGGGGCCCCGCTCTGTGGTATCTGAACAGACTTAGGCACGACGGCACAAATGCCATTTTGCTCACTGGGTACCAAGCAGAGGGATCCGGTGGCAGAAGACTTCTGGAGAGAGGGAGCCTACCTATTTTTGGCAAGCAGACCAGGATTCCCCTGGAGATAGACAAGTTCGACCTTTCCAACCACGCCGACCACCCATCCCTCTGCAATTTCGCTAGTGACTGCGACCCCACACACGTGGTAATATTCCATGCTGACGAAGCAGCAGCAGAGGCCCTTGCAGAGGACATTGGAGTGGAAACAAAGGTTCACATCCCCTCCAATAACGACACCTTAGAGATCTCCATCTCCTGAGGCCGTCCTGAAAAAACATTATTCCACGCGCATTATACATAAGCCGTGGTGTCTCTGGCACCACCAGGTGAGCGACAACTCACCGTTAGAAAAGAAATAAAGGTGAAAAAATGGAAGTACAACAATTGGATGATTACTTTGGATACACAGAGAAGGGAAGCTCCTTCGATGCCGAAGTCAGGGCGGGCTTAACGACGTTCCTGACAATGGCGTATATCCTGCTGGTAAACCCCGCTATGCTAACTCTAGCGATCGGGGATGGAACCGACGCAGGAAACGCCCAGGCATTCTCGGACATTCTCTTCGCCACAGCGGTAGCGGCCTTCGTGGGCTGCGTCGTTATGGGATTGTGGGCGAACCTACCGTTCGCCTTGGCACCGGGCATGGGCCTCAACGCATATTTCACGTTCACTGTGGTGAACTTTGGAATGGGCATTGCATGGGAACTGGCCCTGTTTGCGGTTTTCGTTGAGGGGCTCCTGTTCCTCGTCATGTCGATGCCGCAGATCCCGGTCGTAGGAGGATGGAGATCTCAAATGATCAATTCCATCCCAACCGACCTGAAGGTCGCTACGGGAGCAGGAATAGGGATGTTCCTCTCTTTCATCGGCCTACGCGAAATGGGGTGGATTCGCAACGACGGCGCCACACTCGTGAACCTTGGGGATACGGAGAGCTGGGGCGGCAGACTCGCCATCGACACCGACGGAGACGGCATCATGGGCGAGGCATGCCAAGACACTGCTTACGGATGCGATCTAGCTACATTCACTCCAGAGGGTGGTAACTACATCGTCGACCTCGCACTATGGCAGCATGGCGAGATCATTTCGATGATTGCACTAATGGTAATCGCAGTTCTAATGGCTCGCGGAATCAAGGGAGCCATGATCATCGGCATCGGCTTGGCTACGGTATGGGGATGGGCAGTGGGTGCATACGACCCTTACAACGACTTCATCGCTGGCCAGGCTGGCTGGGGAGCAGTGGCCTCGGATTTACCATCTTCCTTCGCAGGATTCCCTGAAATGCCCGAGGAAACCCTCTTCGCTGCATTTGGTCCTAATGGGATGGGCGCTGTAGGAGACAACATGGCCGACTTCTTACTGGTTATGATTGCCTTCTTGTTCGTAGACATATTCGACACATCCGGTACTCTGTACTCAGTTGGTAGGCAGGCTGGATACGTTGACGAGAACGACGAGCTGCACAACTCAGACGAGGCATTCGCATCCGATGCAGCAGCAACAATCGTCGGTGCGGTTTTCGGTACCAGCACGACCACGACCTACATCGAGTCTGCAGCCGGTGTCGAAGAAGGCGGAAAGACCGGCCTCGTAGCTGTCACCGTAGGTGTACTGATGCTATCCGGCCTCTTCTTCACAGACCTCTTCGCTGCAGTTCCACAATTCGCTATGGCATGCGCTCTAGTGATCATAGGAGCGATGATGATGCGCCAGGCTGCTGATATTGACTGGAGCAACTCCGAAATGGCTCTACCGGCATTCCTGACCATCGCACTGATGCCCCTGACTTATTCCATCGCTGATGGAATAGCATGGGGGATAATCTCCTATTGCGTTATCAAGGTAGGAATGCAGAAGTGGGATGAACTGAATCCAGTAATGTGGACCCTATTCGTCCTGATGACCTGCTTCTACATCGGTCCAGGCGATGGTTCGACCTTTGAGTGGGTCTTCGCTGATCTACTGAAGCTCTGAGGAAAACGTAACGGGTCAGGGAGGGGGAAACCCCTCCCCCCCCAACGGAGAGCTCCTGCTATGGAAGACGAACTACTGAACCGGATTCGCAGTACGGTGCGAACGGTGCAAGACTTCCCAATAGAGGGCATAATGTTCCGGGACATCACACCGGTCCTCGGCGAACCGGGCTTGGTTTCCTCCATCACCGATCGGTTCGTCAGGGATCTCCAGCAACTCGAATGGGAGCCGGACGTCATCGTTGGCCCCGAAGCCAGGGGTTTCATCTTCGGCCCGCTATTGGCTGACAGGCTTGGATGCGGATTCGTCCCAGTCAGGAAGCCGGGCAAGCTACCAGCGCCCTCGCGGAGGGTCGAGTACTCGCTCGAGTACGGTTCGAACGCCCTTGAGATGCACGAAGACGCCATCGAGCCCGACCAGAAAGCCATCATCATCGACGATCTGCTAGCAACTGGTGGGACGATATCAGCATGCGCAAGGCTCTGTGAAGAATCAGGAGCAATCGTTCTAGGAGCCCTATTCCTCCTTGAACTGGACGGGCTTGGCGCCAGGGAGGCAATATCCCCAGTACAAGCGCACTCTCTGGTGACCTACCCCGCCTGAGACGCACCGCTCCCCGATTCTTTCAAAGGGACCCCGCCTCTCCTACGCTCGATATCATGGCTGACGAGGGTAGCAAACCATCCCCGCCTCCCCCCCCTCCAGCACCAGCAGCGACTCCTCCACCACCGACCGCACCCGCTCCACCAGCCCCCCCGAAGCCAGCACCTGCGCCGCGACCAGCCGCACCCGCCCCATCATCGCCCCCAGCTCAACCACCACCGAACAGACCTCCAAAGACCGCTCCCCCAAAGGGCAAGCCACAGGGCAAGCGGAGGAGACCGCCACCGAAGAAGGGCAAGCCACAGGGCAAGCGGAGGAGACCGCCACCGAAGAAGGGCAAGCCAGGGCAGCCCCCGATAGGGAAGAAGAGGGGAAGACGAATCAAGATTAAACTCGGCCTGAGGGCAAAGAAGATGTCAGAGGACACCGATGCATACACCGACCAGATTGGATGGACGACGTCCGACTCCGAGACAGTCCTAAGCGATCTGAAGGACTTCGAGGAAATGGAGAAGAAGGAGCCAGAGACCCACACCCACCACTGCTCAATGTGTGGTAGCAGGATGGAGATCCCGAGACCAAAGAGGGAGAGGTACAAGGTCATATGCGCACACCCAGAATGTGGTCACGAAGACCAGATAGGCTTCTGACTACTTGCCCATCCACCATGGCAGAGGCATAGAATCCCTTCCCGAGACCTATCTCTTTGGCATGTACAATTTTACCAGTACTGCATTGACTATGGCTATTAGGGCAGAGATTGTTGCAGCGCCAGTCATTCCCTCAACGAAGGCGAGTTGCGCATTGTCGATCAACTCCATGCCCAGCATGTTGCCCTGCGCGACCAACTCATTCCCGATTCGAATCGCAGCTGGAAATGACTCGGAGACCACCCCTGAATGCGACTCCAGGCCATTGGGGACAACCATCTCCCTCTGGTATATTTCGTTCACAGCACTTCCCACAATTGCAATACCGAAGGCGCCCCCCACCTCTCTGCTTGCATCGTTCGTCGCGCTCCCAACCCCTGCTTTGTCGTCGGGAATTGAATCCATCACCATCGTGGTCGAGGGAGCCATGGTCAGGCCCATACCCACACCAATCAGGAAGAATATGACTGCTAGGATTGAATACTCCGTTTCTCCATCGACAGTTGTAAAAATTAGCATTGCTGTAGCGATCAGGACTAGTCCGAACGAGACAACATTGTTGCTCCCGAACTTCTCGCATAATCTGTCGCTGTTCGCTGCACTAGGCATCAGGCCGAGTGGCAGCCAGAGGAATTTCAACGCCGCATCAAATGCGCTAAGCCCTCGAACCAATTGGAAGTGGAGCATTTGGGTAAACATGAATGAGAACATCACGAAGAAAGCTAGACTGATTGCAACCAGGCCTAGGGTGAAACCCTTGTTTTCGAAGAACCCGATTGGTAACATGGGGTGTTCCGCACGCATCTCCCATCTCACGAAAACGAAGGCCAGGATTAGCCCCATGCCTCCCAACCCCAAGACTTCGGGACTGGTCCAACCCACACTAGGGCCCTCGATAATCGCATAGAGAATCGATCCTAGCGCCCCTACCGACAGAACTGCTCCAATTGGGTCCATGGGGGTCTCTCGTTCGTCCTTCGAGTTCGGCACCAGTAGGACGCTGAGGACCATCGCCAGTGCGATAATGGGCGGATTGATCCAGAAGACAGCCCGCCAATCGAAACTCTCCACCGCCCAGCCCCCCACCAGAAGTCCGATGGGGGCCCCAATCCCTGCCATCCCTACCCATACGCCGACGGCTTTACCTCTCTCTTCAGGAGGAAAAACGACGACAATGACTGACAGGGTTGCTGGCATGACTAGAGCTGCACCAAAACCCATCATGGCCCTAGCACCGATGACTTGCTCCGAGGTACTCGCATACTGGGCTGTAAGCGCTGAGACCAAGCCGACGATTGCAAGACCGGCAAGCAACGCATGCCTCCTCCCGAACCTATCACCAAAGGCACCCATCACAAGGAGCAAACCACCGAACACCACTACGTATGCATCCATTATCCATTGCAATTCGGTGTTGTCAGCGCCCAAATCCTTGGAAAGTTCCGGCAAGGCGACGTTAACAGTGACGTTATTGAGAAGCGTAATTACTAGGCTCAAACTCATAATTCCAAGAATTATCCACCGTCTCCGATGGATGGTCTCCGAATCCACGGCCCGCCCAATCGAATGAGGCTAATAATCAGCAGGTTTCAAGCCGTCTCTCTTTCAGGAGGGGTCCATGAAACGCCCTAGAGTGGCACTGGCTACCGCGCTGATGCTGATGCTGATGCCGTTCTCCGGGTGCCTGCAGGGAGACGCTCCGGCGAATGAAGCCGAGGAGGAAAAACCGCCTTCTGGGGTATTCGTAACAGGACCAGACGGCCAACCAGTCGACGAAATCCCGCTGCCACTCGTATTCAACTTCAGTGATGTGGGCGAGGACGGAGCCGAACCCAGCATAGGCGTGACATCCAGTGGCTGCATTTTCTTCATTGCCTTCGAGAAGGTCATGCGATCGTGCGATCACGGAGAATCGTGGGAGGACGTGACCGGCCCGTTGTGTGCATTCCAGACCAATGACCCATATGGGTGGGTGGACCCAGTGACTGATCGGATATTCAACGTGCAGATGCAAGGCCTAGAGACCTCCTGGATCTGCTGGAGCGACGACGATGGTGACACATGGGTCGGAAATCCACACGACTCCGGATCAACTCCGATAAATGACCACATCAAACTCGCATCTGGTCCATGGACCAGCAGTGGGTATGGCATTGGGGGGTTGGTGTCCCAGAATTTCTACGATCAAGCCGTGTACTACTGCTACAACAAACTAGCCGGCATCTTCTGCTTCACTAGCTTCGACGGAGGAGCAACGTTCGAGGCTGGAGGGCAACTCATCGGTCTGGCAACCACCAACGGCGGCCTCCACGGGGCCATAACCTCTGCACCCGATGGCACGGTGTTCGTCACACCCAGGGTCGAGACTCCCACTGTCATCGTTTCCAAGGACAACGGATTGACGTGGTTCGAACGGACAATGGGCGAGGATAAGGGCACCCCATACCCAAGGAAGAATTCGGAGGTAGCCACCGACACACAGTCGAATGCGTACCACATCTGGACCGGTGCCGACGAGGGCGTATACATGGCTATCAGCACCGACTCCGGCGAATCATGGAGCCAGACCAGCATACGAATCAGTCCGAGCCAAGTGATCTCGACAGCCTTCCCTCAAGTCGATGCTGGCGACCCCGGGCGTATCGCGATAACTTACCTGGGAAGCGAGAACGGTAGCGAGTTGAACCAATCAAATATCGATGGAGACCCGTGGGATGGCAACGCGCACTATGCCAACGCAAACATCAGCTACTACCTGTATGTCACATACAGTCTAAACGCGCTCGATCCGAACCCAGTGTTCCATACGGTTCGCGCTTCCGCCGACCCGGTTCAGATCGGGAGCATATGCCTGAACAGCGGGGACTGTCGAGACATCGGGGGCTCCAATAGGAACCTCCTAGACTTCAACGACCTCCACATTGACAGGGAGGGCCGGGTGTACATCGCCTTCGCCGATGGGTGCACCGGCGCGTGCGCTTCCGACAGCAACTCCACCCCGGAGGACTCCAGAAGCAGGCGAGGAGTCCTCTGCTACCTTGGCAGTGGTCCGAGCCTACTGGAGGGATTTGGGGTCCTATCCGCCTTCGAATCCGAGTGACTCTCATAACCCGATTCGAATAGCGTCCACCATGTCGCTTCCCAGAAGGGCCATGGAGCAGATGGGATTCTCGGTATGCTGCCTACTGTGCGATGCACCAGACGTAGCCGGCTCCAACAGGTGCAAGGAATGCATAAAGGGGCACACCACGGCTAGGGGCCGGTTAACTTCAGGGAAGGCTAGGACGAAGGCGCACAGGCTCGCGAGAGAACTCGTCGCGATGCTGGCAGACCCCTTCAGCTACATCGATGACGACACTCATGGGAAATGGATGCAAACCTACTCGGAAATGGTACGTGAGCATCAGCACGACCCCGAGAATGCCCGGGGCGAGAGACGTTCGAGAAGCCAGAGGCTGTCCCGAAAGACCTCCTTGATTCGTGATGTGGCCAATAAGAACAAGTGGGTAGAGAACCCACCAGATGAAACTCAGATGGAGGAGATGCGGGAGATACTCCGAGACGGGGACGCGAAGCCACCAATGACGTGGGACGATCTCATTGCCGAGATAGAGGATATGCTGGACGATTGAACCCGAATAGCATTGATATCAGACGATAGAGACCAGTATCCGATGGCAGCGGAGAGGGACCCCCGGGCATGGAGGGTTGACGACGACCCCCTAGAAGCCCGACAGAGGGCAAGCAGCCACTCATCTGCCAGGGATGACGGCACGTGGCGTCAACCGAGAATCCGGGTGGTCCAAATGGACCAAGGAGGCAGGATGACCTCCAGCTTCTTCGGTGACCCTCGAACCATGGGGCCCATCCATCTACACAAGGGCTCCATTTGGCACTTCTCCGGAACAGAGATTCGTCACCTCGCTCTAGCTACGGGAGCCTTCACTCTGGCACTAGCACTGATGTTCGAGGGAGGAGTCCTGAATGTGACTTCGCGATTCCCGTACTACTGCATCATCTCATTGATATCCTTCACTCCTGCATTCCTCCTTCACGAATTTGCCCATAAGTTCGTCGCTAAGTTCTACGGATGTTGGGCAGAGTTCAGAGCAGACCCAGCCGGTTTGCGCTTCGGCCTAATTCTAGCTGCGATACTTGGAATCGTATTCATGGCACCAGGAGCGGTCATGGTCGCAGGAAACGCAACTAGGAACCAATTCGGCAAGATTGCCGTGGCTGGGCCCGTCACAAACATGGCACTCTGGGTATTGGGCTACGGAGCTTGGGTAGTTCTCGGAGAGGTCGACGGGATAAACAGCGTAATCATGTTCTGGCTCTGGGGCAACTCGATTCTCTGTGCATTCAACATGCTTCCATTCGGACCATTGGACGGTAAGAAGATCCGGACTTGGTCGGAGCCAATTTTCTACACCTGCCTTAGCATCGCACTGGCAATGGTATACGTTACGATAACTAGCGTCTCCGTCTAGTCCTGAATCGCGTTCAGTACAGGCTTCTCGTCGCAGTGGAAGAAGGTCATGAGCGCCCACCATGTGATCATATCGAGGCTGTTGACGAGATTCGATATCCCCGTGTTCTCCTCGCCGTAGTCCTTGCCGGTGGTGTCCATCCACTGCTCCATCTCCTCGAGCGTGTCACATGTCTGGTGGTAGCACCAGTATCCATCAACCAGGCCACCGAAGCCAACGGTCACGGTACCGAGGTTGTCCTGGAAGCTGGCATGGTCGCTGCGAGCCGTGGTATCCTCGTAGACGATGATCTCCGGCCTGTCCATGTCCAGCCAGACATCCGTTTTCCAGGTATCGGCTGAGAAGTTGGAACCCACCAAGGTACCCATCTGCTCCTCGAGCCCTAGGGCATCTGAGCCGATCCAGTTGGACAAACCCACCATTCCCGGCTGATCGAGGCTGTCGTGGTTCGGACCGGGCCCGATGTAGACCCTCATCGGCCAGATCTCCGTGTCCTTCGGATAACCGTCCTCGTCGATCTGTGGATCGGGATCACCGTGGGGGGCTCCCCCCCCTCCTGGCCAATTCACCCCAGCCATGTCGAGATTGATGTAGTTGGTAACTGTGACATCCGGGTTGTCCTCTTTGACGTAATAGTCGGTCCAGTAGTCAGACCCCCTCTTCCCTCCCTCTTCCCCCGACCACAGGCAGAAAACCATCGTACGGCGGCTCTCGAAGTCTGCTAGTGCCCGAGCGGTCTCCAGCACCATAGAGGTCCCCGCGGAATTGTCGTACGCACCGACCCTTGTCCCATATGTCCTTGATCCAGTTACGTGAGGATCCAGCACGACTAGGTTCGCCGGAGGGGCAATGTCGAAGTGTGCCCCGAAAACCAGCCATTCGTTCGTGTAGACGCTGCCCCACTTGTAGGCACATACGTTGTACGCTTCGGGATTCTGGATTCCGAAGATGTCAGTGAACTCGAACCGGTGCGTCATTACTTCGAGTCCGAAGGAGGATAGCTCGGATATCAGGTACTGGGCTGCGTCCTCGTATGCAGGGTTGCCCTGCCCGGCCCACCTGTCCCAGTACCCCGCCTTGCCATCTACTGGGTCCAGTGCGTTCGCAGGATCTGTGATCTCGTGCAGCCTCTCGTAGACTACCCTCCCGTGCACCACTCCCGATGAGTGTGCTCCGCCTTCACCCTCAGCGATAGTCGAAACTCTTTCTGAAAGCACGGTCTTAACCGATACGGCACCCCCCGAGTCTTCGCTGTTATTCAGGGTGTCAAGGGAGGAATTGGCACGGACTCTGGTCACTCCTAAGCCATCCTCGCCCGCTGCACCCCCTCTCTCAAACCACGAACCCCATGATTCGCTAGCGTCCCTGACCGGCCAATTGTCCCGACCCTCCTCGCCGACTAGCATGACGAGGAGGGAGACCCTAGGCGGAGAGAGCAGATCGAGGGATATCGATGCCCCCTTGACGATGTCGACAACGGTTGAGTTCTGAACGAAACCGGTTACCGGGTCTCTAACCAAGTATGGTACGAAGACCGACATGCTCTGCTCCGCTTTCAGGGAGACCTCTTGGAAAACCCCCGAGACCAGGGTTCCCGGAGCAACCTCGAGATCATCCGAAGTAACCTCTCCCTGACTCTCGCCGAAGCATCCACTTAACGGGGCAGTCAGAATTACGAAAACCATCAGAAGGGCTCGCATGGGACCCTCACTACCCGGCTACCAGCCTTCTCTTGACCACTATGCCATTGTCTGATACCTGCAGAACCTCGACCGTCGGTTGGGGGGGGATGTAACCCGCAGGCGAAGCGACAGACTCCTCTAGAGCCTCTAGTTGCGCAGCCCTCCTCTTCCTCTTCCTCCTCGTCATCCTCCTCCTCGCTCTCCAGAGGGCGAAAAGAATCAGCCCAAACAGGTAATACTGAATCTGGGAGAGAACCCACAACGGGGTCAGGAGGACGTTGAACTCCAATTTGTCATCAGTCATGCCAGGTGCGATTTCGTAGGTGATGACTTGTCGCGAAGAGTTGTCCATTTCGGTTGTCACCCTCCCCATCGAGGACGTCAAATCCTCTAGTTCGATGCCCAATGGCAATGTGAAGGTCACGAACCCGAAGAGGTCCAGACCCATCTCTTCGGGGCCTACGTTGGCCAGGCTCGAGCTGGGGAAGTCGATCGAGATTGCCTCGGGCGTCCTCACCCCATCAGCACTGACCATGCTAGCAGAGAGGGCACCAGTCAGGCCATCCATTGCGGTGACCATCGGATTCAGGAAGGGTGCCAGAAGGGCACCAGCCGGATCGGTTGCCACTATCCCTATCTCCGGTGAGCCGGACCCGCTCTGGACCATCTTGATGAGTTCGAACCATGAGTTGTCGATGCCAGTTGTG
>Ga0315316_10003781_pt1 | contig 11007 bp, 8 predicted proteins | sample M160m3416metaG_FD_203702 | JGI IMG/M metagenome (GOLD analysis project Ga0315316, IMG submission 203702) | Ammonia-oxidizing marine archaeal communities from Monterey Bay, California, United States - M1 60m 3416 | ecosystem: Environmental > Aquatic > Marine > Intertidal zone | place: USA... | reverse complement strand
TGACAAAATAACCCGCAAAACTGAAAGTCCATCTATCACTCGTGATGTATCAGGGGAAGGTGTGCAGCAAGCTTTACTTAAAATTATTGAAGGCACCACTGCTAGCGTTCCACCACAAGGCGGAAGAAAGCATCCTCATCAGGAATTTTTACAAATTAATACTTCTGATATATTATTTATCTGTGGTGGAGCATTTGTTGGCCTCGATAGCCTCATCCGTAATCGTGTAGGAAAAAAAACACTTGGGTTCAGCCAAGAACTTATCTCATCAGGAAAAACAGAAACTGCAGATACCCTCACAAAGGTACAGCCCGAAGATCTTCTCAAATATGGACTTATTCCAGAGTTTGTTGGCAGATTTTCTATCGTCGCAACCCTTAATGAACTCGACACAATTGCTTTAATGAAAGTGCTTTCAGAACCCAAAAATGCACTAACAAAACAATTTCAAAAAATTTTTGAGTTCGAGAATGTCAAATTAAAATTTACAGAAAATGCCATTCGAGCGATCGCAGAAAAAGCAATCTCCCATAAAACAGGGGCACGTGGGTTACGTTCAGTGATTGAGGAACACATGCTTGATATAATGTTCGAACTACCTTCACGAAAAGATATTCAGGAGGTTGTAGTCAATGAAAAAGTTTTCACAAATAATGAAAAACCTCTCCTCGTTTATCACAAACAAAAACAGGCAAGCTAAATGACTTCAGATAACACATTGTTACCGCTACTCCCACTAAGAGACATAGTTGTTTTTCCTTTCATGGTGATTCCTCTTTTTGTTGGGCGGAAGAAATCTGTTTGTGCTTTGGAAAAATCCATGGCCGAACAAAAAAATATTTTTCTGGCTTCTCAACGTAAGCCCAATAATAACAACCCGTCTCCAAAGGATATATACGAAACTGGCACCCTAGCCAATATCCTGCAAATTCTAAAGTTAACCGATGGCACAATAAAGGTTCTAGTAGAGGGTATTCAACGTGGACGCATCATTAAATTCAGTAAAACTACTGATTTTTACCAGGTAGAAGTCGAACGTGTCCAAGAAAATGAGCAAACCACACCCGAGCTTAAGGCACTCATAAGAAGTGTCAGTAGTATTTTCGAGCAGTATGTCAAACTGAATCAGAAAATACCACTTGAAGCAGTTTCTGCCACAATTAATATTATTGAACCGCACCGTTACTCCGATACTATTGCAGCATACATGGCTTTCCCATCAAATGAAAAGCAATCCCTTTTAGAAACATTTAATCCTGGTGATCGATTAGAAAAATTATTGAGCACTCTAAAGTCTGAAATGGAGATTCTCAAAATTGAAAAAAAGGTGCATGGACGTGTTCGGAAACAAATGGAAAGAAGTCAAAAAGAATTTTATCTAAATGAGCAACTCAAGGCTATTCAGAAGGAATTAGGAAAACGCGATGAATTTAAAACAGACATCAATGAATTGTCTGAAAAAATTAAGAAGATTGGCTTACCAAGTGACATTAACGAAAAAATATCAAAAGAACTGAGGCGACTGGAACTCATGCAACCAATGTCAGCCGAAGCGACTGTTTCACGTACTTATATTGAATGGTTCATTGACTTACCTTGGAAGCCTGGGACGGGCTCCGATAAAATTAAAATTCCGAAAGCAATAAAAATACTTGACCAAGATCACTACGGGCTAGAAAAAGTTAAAGAACGTATCATAGAACACTTAGCAATGCTCAAACTAGTCAACAAAATTAAAGGACCTATTTTATGTTTAGCTGGACCACCGGGAGTTGGTAAAACTTCCCTAGGGAGATCAATTGCCAAGGCTATCGGGAAAAAATTTATTCGTGTTTCTTTGGGGGGGGTCCACGATGAAGCAGAAATTAGAGGTCATCGAAGGACATATATTGGAGCTCTTCCTGGAAAAATTATTCAGGGAATAAAAAAAGCCGGCACCATGGACCCTGTATTTATGTTGGATGAAGTTGATAAAATGAATTCTGATTTTCGTGGTGATCCTTCCTCTGCGTTATTAGAAGTACTCGATCCAGAACAAAATTCTTCCTTCAACGATCATTACCTTGAAGCTGATTATGACCTTTCACAAGTACTTTTTATTTGTACTGCCAACGTTCTCCATACCATACCAAAACCCCTTTTAGATCGAATGGAGATAATCCGATTGCATGGTTATATGGACGAAGAAAAAGTAGGTATTGCCGAAAAGTTTCTTATTCCTAAAAAAATACAAGAACACGGACTAACTAAAAAAAATGTTAAGTTTTCAAAAAAATCCCTAACCCAAATTGTGGAAAATTATACTCGAGAATCAGGAGTTCGTAACTTAGAACGAGAAATAGCTACCATATGTCGCAAGGTCGCCAGAATTGTTGTAGACAAAGGAAAAACATATTCAAATACAATAGAAACTAAAGACATTAACAAGTTTTTAGGTATTCCAAAATTCCAACGCTTGTCCATCAAGAAACCCCTTCCAGTTGGTGTCGCCACAGGCTTAGCTTGGACAGAATTTGGAGGAGAACTTTTATCTATTGAGGTAACTGTTTTATCTGGAACCGGAAAACTTTCGCCAACAGGTACGCTAGGAGATGTAATGAAAGAATCCGCTCACGCAGCGCTTAGCTATGTTCGATCTCGAGCGAAAGGTTTTGGTCTTGAAAATGACTTCTATCAGAAAACTGATATCCATATACATATTCCCGAAGGGGCCGTCCCTAAAGATGGGCCCTCAGCAGGAATAACCATGGCGATTGCAATGGTATCGGCCTTAACAAATAATCCTCTGCGACACGATGTTGCAATGACGGGGGAACTAACATTAACTGGAAAAGTTTTACCCATTGGTGGACTCAAAGAAAAATGTCTGGCTGCCTATCGAGAGGGGATTTTGAAAATAATTTTGCCGAAAGAAAACGAAAAAGACATCCCTGAAATTCCGGACAAAATTAAAAAGAAAATGAAGTTTTATCCAGTCTCTAATATTGATGAGGCTATGAGTTATGCTTTTGAAAAAAAATCAAACCCTAGAAAAAAACTACCTAAAATAAAAAAGCAACAAGGCAGTTCTCCTCAACAATCTGTATCTTCATTAAACTAGTTTTGTCCATTAAATTTTTAATGGTAAGTTTTATATGACCACATAAAAAAATTTATGTGACCTGCCTTCTTCACAATCATTAAATTAAAGTTACATATCTTGGTCGATATGGTTATAAGGAACTAACCTATCTTCATTTAAAACCATAGCCATTAACTGATCTGTCTGAATAAATTCATTCGTTATTTTTAACAAAGTAGCAGCGTTAGAGAGAAAATCATTTACAGCTTGTTCTTTTGTTGATTTTTTAAAAAAATCTTCGTAAAAATATATTAGACGCTCCGCTTTATCCAGACGAGAATTAATCATTTTATAATCTATTTTTCGCGCACTTATCTTACGAGCAAACTCCTCATAATTGAGATAATTTTCAATATCCTTAGGATGTTCTCCACGAGAAATTAATATTTTTTTTGTCTCGTCAAGTCCATAGTCTTGTAGTAATTTTTTAAATTCAATGGCCACATTATTTAAAGGGACCCCTTCTGAAGTTTTACACAGATACCCTAAGCTAAAAATAATTTTATTTATATTGCTATCGAGTTGCATTCCGTGAAAAGAGTAAGATTTTGAACCTTCATTCCTTTCAAAGGCACCCCACATCCCGCCAAGTTTTTGAACTAAAGTTCGCCTTAAGTCCAATGATTCGAATCGATCTAGACATGAAGTTTTATCTATCGCCTCAACTGAACTAAATTTTTTCGTAAGAATTTTTTCAATTATAGAAGGATTAATAGGGATTTTCGCTAACACTTTTTTAGAATTCGAGAAAACTTCCTCCTTAGTTGTTTGCACTTTCTCCGTGCGCACCCATGTGGATTCTTTCTTTGGTTGAATAACTGGACCTTTCACTTCCTGCCCGCCATCACACCCAAATAAAACCGTCATTGACATTAAATAGACTGTAAAAATAGCAAACCAAATTATCATGAAATACTTTTAAAAATGTTTAATGATTTTATTTTAAACCACTTTATACCCTAAATCCTAAAAGGGTTCCAGAAAAGTCCTTAATTTTTCAATGCATCATGGAGTATACTATGCACTATATTATTGATGGATAATCAATAACCAAATCCATACCACTTACAAACTTATGATTTTTGGCTACCCGTCTTCAGTTCTCGTTATTCAAATCAAGACACTAAAACCGTACTATGAATCTCTAGAAACTCCTCTAAATAATCAGTCCCACAAAAGAGGAAGTCTTAATATTCCAAGCAAGCAATGTTCTTTTAATATTTAGTAATGGGAATTATTTTCCAAAATATTTTATAGTTTAATAACTTTTTCTATATTTCGAGGTTATGGATCCTTTTAACTCTAAGGAATTTACAAAATATTCTAAAAAAACTTAGATTCGGTTCATGAATTACGTAATAAAACCTTTAGCGATTTGATTAATATTACGATATAGCATTTAATAACAAAGAGAAGAGTCTATATGAATAATTACAAAATATTTTATCCTATCCTTTTTTTTGGCTTTTTGTCTGCATGTTCACTTCGAGTGGATCCTATTGATTCTTGGTCAAAGATTTTTCGAACCCAAACCGATTCGAATTACTACCAAGGAAAATCAGAAAGTTTAACAAGTAAAATAGCCAAAGATATTGAGGAGTACGAAATCAGCAAAATTACCGTTATGGACTTTGTTGATGAGGAAAGTCAAATAACGAACCTAGGTGAGTACCTTTCATCTAGAATAGTTGAAGCTTTTACTGATCGGACTTTGTTTCAAGACCGTATTTTTCACGTCACTCAAAAAGGCGAGGTCAACGAAATTTTACAGCAACTTAATCTGCAGCATAACTACTTGTATGCAAAAAAAGATTTAAAGGCTCTTGGTGAATCACTTAATTCTCAAGCGATCCTAACAGGAAAAATCACAGATCTAGGTACCAATATTGATATGCATCTTACCCTAACCGATGTCGGCACAGGTGAAGTGATCTCTTCAGCTACACAGCATCTCAAACGTACTAGATTTGCAGTCGAGATGCTTAGACAGCATTAACTATTTTATTAATACCCAAGTAACGCCAACAAAGATCATAATGATATTAGCAGAGGGGTATTTTAAAAAATTTAAGGTTTAAGGACGGAGCGATACCTTCCAAGGGCCATAAGCGGGAAGAAATGCTGATACATATGGTATTTAATAAAAAAGTGAATCGGAAATCCCGTTCCCGTAAACTCATCTTCGTACCACGACCCGTGGGGTTCTTGTCTATTCAATAAAAATTCTACACCACGCTTAACAATCAAACTTTCTTCATCCCCACCGGCAATCAACCCCATCACCGCCCAAGCTGTTTGCGAGGCGGTACTATTACCTTTTCCTGCTAATGATGGAATTTTATAACTTTCGCAAGTCTCTCCCCAACCGCCGTCTTTATTTTGATGATCTTCAAACCATTTAATCGAGCGACAAACATATGGCTGACTCATATCTTCGCCGATAGAAGCAAGACCAGTAAGAGCTAACCAACTTCCATAAATGTAGTTGACTCCCCAACGACCCCACCAAGATCCATTGCTTTCTTGCTTTCTTTTTAGAAAATTAATAACTCTTTTAACTTTTGGGTGATTTTTTTTGAACTCAAGTTGGCCAAGTAACCACAAAACGCGCCCGCTCACATCTGCCGATGGCGGATCTAGCATGGCACCATGGTCTGCAAATGGGACTTGATTTAGAATTTCCTGTTCATTATCTATGTCAAACGCTGCCCAACCACCGGACTGACATTGCATACTGAGTAACCATGAGGTCGCTTTCCCCGACTCTTGCAATTTTTGATAAGAATCCGGTAATTTTATTCGGTTTAGAAAAATAAGAATCTCCGCCGTATCATCACAGTCCGGATAAAGCTCGTTATAAAACTCGAAAGCCCAGCCACCGGGTTCTATCTGAGGGTTTTTAATAGCCCAATCTCCCTTTTTAACTATCTGTTTACTCAAAATCCATTTGGCTGCTTTTACCAAAGCGGGATGATCTGTAGACATTCCAGAATCACAAAGAGCATTAGCCGCTATGGCAGTGTCCCATAGCGGAGAAACACAAGCTTGCATAAGCGTGCCCTCTTTCTTGTTTATCAAGAATCTTTCTACCGCTTCCAATCCCTTAACCCATTTCGGATCATTCTTAGAAATTCCCTCATAATGATAGGCTAATAAAGAATTGAGCATCGCCGGCTGAATCCCAGAGAAGTCTCCTTGTTCTTCTTGATGTTCAATAACCCAACTAAGAGCCCTTTTACGGGCTATTTTACGAAAAGGTTTCCACGGCGATTTACCAATGAACTTTATAAGTTTGTCCAGATTGATAAAAAAATTTCTCCATGAACTAAAAACTAATCCGTCCGATTCAAAACCTAACTCCGAGTCTCCACTAGTAAATAGCTCTTTAAAATCATTTCCTTCAGGAAGATGACACACTGGTTTATGACTAATAACGATCGAAAGTGGGACCACCGTACTGCGAGACCAACTGGACATCTCATAAATATTTAGAGGAAACCAATTTTTAAGCAGAATAATCTCTACAGGAACAGAGGGACAAACATTCCAGGAAATTTGGCCAAACATAGCGAGGAAAACTTTGGTAAACACACGAGTAGCTTTAATGCCACCGTTTGCAAAAATTGCTTCGCGCGCTTGAATCATTTCTGGACGTCCTTTTGAAATGCCTGCTAGACTTAAGGCCATGTATGACTCCACTGTAGAGTTGATATCACAAGGCCCTCCAAAATACAGAGGCCAACTTCCATCCTCTCTTTGTGTATGAAGAAGGTAATTGGTAATTTTTTTCTGCTTTTCTAGGTCGACCGTTTCGGTAAAGTGCATAAAAAAAACAAGTTCCGCCGTAATAGTAGCATTGGATTCTAATTCGTCGACCCAGTAACCCTCTTCTGTTTGCCGGGATAACAAAAAATTGCGTGATTTATTGATTGCTAAATCTAATCGTTCATTAAAATTCATAAAGGTATATTCTTGATTTTAAGCCAATGTATGCAAGGAAAGATCGGAAAATCATTAATAAAATCTGAAGCTATCTCAGTATTTTATTGAAATTAAACACCCAAACTACCTTAAAGAATGCTCACAGGCAGATAAAAGTATAGAAAATTTTGTTTAGAATGGATAAAATAACTGAATTAAATTAAAAAATAAAGTTTTTATGGATTGGCCTGGTTATTATGATTGTGGGAGTATTAACCCTATAATGTAGAAAAAATACTTTAAAAAATCATGAAACCAGTTGACATTACGCCTTAATTTATCTAGTATAACTTTTTCCCATATTTACTTTAAAACCCCCTATTAAATCAAGCCACTGAGCTTATGAAAACGATTTCTTTGAATGCGAATACTGTAGATAAAAAGTGGGTTGTTATAGACGCTTCTGATAAGGTTTTGGGTCGTGTCGCGACAAAGGTTGCAGCCATCATCCGTGGAAAAACTAAACCTACATTTACTCCACATGTTGACTGTGGTGACAATGTGATCATAATTAATGCCTCTAAGGTTAAACTAACAGGTAAAAAATGGGATCAAAAAATTTATTACCACCACACTGGATTCCCTGGTGGGATAAAATCAGCCACAGCCAAAGAAATGAGGGAAAAAAAGCCCTCTAGTCTGCTTAAAAAAGCGATCCAAGGTATGTTACCCAAAAATCGACTAGGAAGAGTACTGGCTGGCAATTTTCGCGTTTATGACGATAACGAACATCCCCACACTGCGCAAAATCCAGAGACAATCTCTATCTAAATCGCAGCGATCGGTGATATTCAATAACTAAATTTAATTAATAAAAATACACGGAAATATAAACTATGGGAAATAACGGTGAAAAATTTTACGCAACGGGTAGACGCAAACGAGCTATAGCCAAGGTATGGATCCAGTCTGGCTCTGGCAAAATTACTGTAAACTCTAAAGAAGTTAAAGAATATTTTATGCGCGATTCTCTAGTCATGAATGTTAAACAACCACTGACTTGCACCAATACAACAGAGTCTTACGATATCAACGCTACAGTTATTGGTGGCGGTATCTCGGGACAAGCTGGGGCATTCCGTCTAGGCGTATCCCGAGCTCTACTAGTAGCTGATTCCGAACATCGTGCAGCTCTGAAAAGAGGGGGCTTCCTCACACGTGACGCACGTGTTGTCGAGCGAAAAAAATACGGCAGACCTGGTGCTCGTAAACGTTTCCAGTTTTCCAAACGATAATAAATTTAATTCCCATTGTCTATTCTGAGCACCCAAGCGTTTTCAGAAAAAATACTACCCCAAAATCACTTTTCAGCTATTATATAAAACTGTTCAATACTAAAATAGCGCTGGCGTTCTTCCCTTTATTTTGATGACTTGCAAAAGAATTTAAGGTAGCTATTTTCTATAGGAAATTCTATGGCAAAAATAGGTGTCGCAGGTGCCAGTGGCTATACCGGATTTGAGCTACTTCGCTTGCTCACAAATCATCCGAATATCGAAATAGTTTTTCTCACCTCTGAAACCTATCAAGGCGAAGATATTTCGAAAGTCTTTCCTTCAATCAGGGGATTTGTCGACAAAAAGCTATCTTCAATTGAGTCGGTATCCAGCGAGGCTTGCGATCTTGTTTTTCTTGCTCTCCCTCATACAACCTCTATGGATAAGGTACCAACTTTTCTAAGTAGAGGCACCAAAGTCATCGACCTGAGTGCTGATTACCGGTTAAAGGATCCAACTGTTTTTAAGGACTGGTACTCGTTCCCACACAATCAACCAGCGCTACTAAAACAGGCAGTCTATGGTTTACCGGAGATACATCGAGAAAAAATAAAATCCGCACGTCTGGTAGCCAACCCAGGTTGCTATCCAACAAGTATAACCCTCGCTCTTGCCCCTTTAGTAACTGAAGACTGGGTAGATTTATCCAGTATCATAGCGGACTCTATGTCTGGTGTCTCCGGTGCTGGGCGCAAGGGATCTCTTGCAACTCAGTTTTCTGAAATTAATGAAGGAGTCTCTGCCTATAACATTGCTGTCCACAGACACACTCCAGAAATCGAACAAGAATTGTCAGCATTAGCCAAAACTAATGTACTGATATCTTTTTCACCCCACCTCGTACCAATGACACGAGGAATGCTAAGCACGGTTTATATCAATTTAAAACAAGATATGTCTTCTGAAAACCTTATTGAGTATTTTCAAAATTTTTACAAAGATGAGCCATTTGTGCGAATACTCCCATTAGGAGAGTATGCCAACTCTCATTTTACAGTATCCTCAAATTTTTGTGATATTGGTGTACATGTCGATAAACGCAACCAAAGGGCTATCATCACCAGCGCCATTGATAATTTGATAAAAGGTGCATCTGGTCAAGCTGTGCAAAATATGAACCTCATGCTAGGAATTTCAGAAACAACCGGACTTAACTTTCCTGGTATTTTCCCTTAGATATATTTACTATGAAAAAAGAATCTTTAAGCCGTGGGTTTCTAATCCCAGGATTTAGTACTGCCGGTATTTTCTGTGGAATCAAAACTAACAAACAAAAAGATCTCGCCTTAATTTTTTCTGAAGAGCCTTCTGTTGGTGCAGGTGTCTTCACATCAAACAAAGTGGTTTCGCCCACCATAACCTGGTCCCAACAAATCCTTAAAACTTCTAAAAAATTTCGAGCTATCGTGATTAATAGTGGGAATGCCAATGCTTGCACAGGGCCAAAGGGGATGGAAGACTGTAAATCTTTGGCCTCAAAGCTTTCAAAGAATCTTTTGGTTGATCCAAAAGAAATTTTTATTGCATCAACAGGAATTATAGGTGTCCCTTTACCAATAAAGAAAATTGTACAAGCTCTACCAATTTTATCCAAAAATTTATCTCCTACGGGGTGGGCTCAGTCAGCGGAAGCAATTATAACTACCGACTTAGCCCCAAAATTTAAATCGCTAAGTTTCTATATTGGTAAACATAAAATAACTATGGGTGGCATTGCCAAAGGGTCTGGAATGATTCATCCTAATATGGCTACAATGTTGGCTTTTATTGGCACCGATGCCGCCATTGACAAAAAAACTCTCGATCGTGCTCTTAAAGAAGCAAATAATAAAACTTTCAACCGAATCACAGTAGATGGAGATACTAGTACCAATGATATGGCCCTACTGTTAGCAAATGGCAAAGCTAAAAATATAAGTATTCGAGCGGGTACTCCTGCTTACAGCAAGTTTGTCGATAAATTAACAGAACTATGTTTATATCTAGCGCATAAAATTGTACTTGATGGAGAAGGGGCCACTAAATTTGTCACAATTCGAGTACAGGGTGTCAAAACAAAAACTCATGCCCATGTTGTCGCTAAATCAATAGCAACCTCATTATTAGTTAAAACTGCCTTGTTTGGACAAGATCCAAACTGGGGAAGAATTATCGCTGCAGTAGGTTCTTCAGGAGTACCTTTCAATCCAAATAAGATTAAAATTTTACTCAATGATTCAGTTCTTTTTAACAATGGAATGCCCGAAAAATCGTCTTTAAAGTCAAATCTTCGTAAAAAAATGAAGAGCAAAAATATTTTTATTTGTATCGACCTTAAATCTGGTATCTACTCAGACGAGGTTTACACCTGCGATTTATCTTATGATTACGTTCGCATTAATGCTGAATATACAACTTAAGGGACGTTGAATTAAAAATTTTTTATTTTTTAACTGTTCTATTATTGTGAAGACAAAATTACTTAAATTTTCTATATATAACTGAATAACCACGAAATCTTTTTAATAAAATACTAACCCTATTAACTTATAATTATTAAATCACGTTGCATATCTTTTATAATTTTTCGCTGACTTAAAACTATGCCATTTTTAAAAATTGTTAACTGCATGGACCCGATACTCCGAA
>Ga0315316_10003780_pt1 | contig 11012 bp, 6 predicted proteins | sample M160m3416metaG_FD_203702 | JGI IMG/M metagenome (GOLD analysis project Ga0315316, IMG submission 203702) | Ammonia-oxidizing marine archaeal communities from Monterey Bay, California, United States - M1 60m 3416 | ecosystem: Environmental > Aquatic > Marine > Intertidal zone | place: USA... | reverse complement strand
TCAGTTGGCAAGGCACGCAGCAGTTGTACGGTCCCCAAAAAAAAACAGGAAGCAACGTGATGTTGCTTCCTGTTCGGTTCTTCAATTCTGGTCTGAATTGCAGACGACTGCATCAGAGATTGTCAGAACTAGTTTTGGTAGTCGACGACAATGTGTCCCTTCTTAACCCGAACGTCCACGGCGTATTTGCCGTAGTCATATCGCACCCGATCTCCATGGCGTCTGCATCTCACTTGTTCGCATCCGCATGGCGGCACGCAGATCTGAATGTACACGCATTTCGGAGCACAACAGTTGCAAGGGTCATTACAAGCACACGGGTCATTAACCTGAATGATCTTAGGGACGGCACAGGGGTGCATTTCGCGTTTGTCGACATACCGCACACACTGAAAGAGCGGCTGTGGTGCTTCGTCAACATAAATTGCACCGTTAAGTACGTTTCCACCGACTGTAGGCCCGAATACCGCACCGGGAACGGCCGGGATAGGGGTCAGGTCAGCCGCACCTGCAGGGCCAGCGATGCAAATGGCAAGGCAAATGCCGGCCAGTTGAGTGAGTCTTTTCATTGTCTTTCCTTTCGTCTTGTTTGAGTGGCGTGTTGATTTGGGCTGCACGAATGGTGAGACATGCGTCCTACCTGTTAAATGCCATCTGAAATCCGTTAGTCAATGTGGATGTGAAGATTGCCACTTGTTTTGGCGTCGGATCCTCCGTTTCTGCCAACATCGGACATTATCCACTGTACGTTATTCGGGCAATGTGGCCAGACTCAACCGAAAATGCCAACAAATTCAGTAATCTGGGAAAGGTGCTTCGTTTTGGTCACCGCTTAGGTCTGTGGGCTCTGGGATGTGTCTGCTGGACACTTGGTGAGACCAGACAAATAAGACACTGCTTTCATGGTCGGGGCACAAACGTTGATACTTTTCATCATCAATCTGCCGACATGTCTTGGGCCTCTTAACCCGACATTCAGTTCCATCTTGGCCGAACTCAGCGTTTGCTTTAGCATCCCAACGGACCTCCCTGAACATCATCGCGTAAAGTGGCCGAGGAACGTTTGTCGATGGACTTCAACATCCGTCCCATCTCAAGAGTCTGCGCTGCAACCGGAGAATCGCTGGTGGCTGGCAGCACGTGCTGGTCGGTATTAGTTGAAGAAGAGGGCCGGATGGTACGTCACGATTACTCTTTGGAAGGCTGGACAGGTCCCCCAGGTGCAGCTGTTGGATATTGGCAATGCGAGGTTCCGGCGGAATCCGGTTCGGGGCCCCGGTTAATAGACCCGGATTCACTGTTCGATTATTTCGTGCAGTTGTGTGAATCTCCAAATACGGTGGAACAGGATTATCAATATGTATTGGCGCTGCTGCTGTTGCGGAAACGCCGGTTGATTCTGGATCAAACGGTAGAAATTGATGATCGACCTGTCATGCGTCTGAACGGAAGCGGTGGCGAAGGGCCATTCGATGTTGAGGAGCGTGAACTGACAGAGCAACAGATTCTGCAACTGCAGGACCAGCTTTTTGGCGGAACGCCCGAAGCCGCCGCATAACAGTATTGTTGGCCAGGGACAGAGCCGTACCAGGATCATGGAATGATCGACCACTTCTTTCGAATTCTGCCTGCAGTCGTCGTGCTGGCGATCAGCAGCGGTTGCCAGCTGCCGTGGCACAAGGAAGAGGCTCGGTACGTCGATCCTGCACTGCCCATGAGTCTCAGTACCGGCGAACTGGTCGATTATCTGAATCGGCAGAACCAGGGTCTCGAAAGCTGGCGCTGTACGACAACTCGCATGGAAGTCCGACTGCCAAATGCCCTGCCCGTACGTTTGAAAGGCAACATCGCCTGCCAGGCCCCACGGCGTTTCCGCCTGACCGCGGACAACGTGATTGCTCGTGCAGACCTGGGTTCCAACGATAACCGTTGCTGGTTCTATTCAAGGCCGGGTGAACCGGCTGTGATGACATGGAAGCACGAAGATTCTGCAATGATCCAGCAGGTACCCAGCGGTGTTCCGTATATTGACCCGAACTGGTTGATGCTGGTCCTTGGGGTGACACCACTCGACGCGACCGACTACGAAGTCAGCAAAGGTCTTGCCCGGGAACGCGAGTTGTGGTTGAGCGCCATCGAAGACAGTCCGTCCGGACGACCGCTTCGTAGAGTGGTGAAGGTTGACACAATTCGCGGTGTCATTCGAGAACACTCTGTATACGACAGTGAAGCAAATCCACTGGTGCGAGCACATCTGAGTCGACATCAGTCGTGGAATGGTCATCTGATTCCCAAGCTGGTGAAGCTGCAGTTTCCTCAGATGGATTCAGAGATCACACTGACGTTTGAGGATATCGAAACAAATCCACACCTGCCGGAAGGACTGTGGAGACTGCCGGATGACAATGTCCAGGTGGTCGATGTGGCCAATGTGATTCGGCAAAAGTTTTCTGCCCAGTACGGTCGGCAGAAAATGGCGTCTCCGCCGGCATATTCGCCACGCGTCCGTCTGGAGCCGCCTGTCTTTCGAAAGAACGACAAGACGGCCCTGTCACCGACCGAATCAACTTTTGATGGCGCGTCGGGCGCTACGACAGACATTGCAGCGCCGGACTGGGACACGCCAATATCGTTCAGCAAGCCGGCCACGGCCGGTGACACGTTCGGACCACAGAACGCCGCGTCTCGGCCGCCAAACCCGAAGAGCAAGTGGAACTGGAAGTGGTGGCAATAAGGCCGCGGCTTCGGACCACACATACTGGCGTTGGCAAGCGGCTGCGTCACTGACGCTCTGGCTCTTATCCGGCAGCGGCGACAGCAGCCTTCATCTTTGCCAGACCAGTCTTTGCCACTGTCAGAGCATCCTGTTTCCAATAGTCTCTGTTGAACAGTTCCAGCGACAGAGCGACGGAACGTCCGTTGCCGCCAATCATGTTCAGGATGTCTGAAAGCGGAGCGATCCCGTCTCCGGGATAAACGCGGTGTGAATCATTCATCTCTTCCCGAACCGGTGAATCCGGGTAGTCGTTCATGTGAAATGCGTGAATCGCGGAATCGTTCAGCAGGGCCAAACCGCCAAACTGCGATCCGCCTTTGAAAATGTGATACACATCGGGCAGCAGGCACGCCTTCGGATGGCTGGCTTCGACACAAGCCATGACGGATTCTCCCAGCCGTGACAGGTTCGTGCTGTGCCCCCACACCTCAAGTTGAGGAACCACGCCGATTTCGTCACCAATTTCCAGCAGAGTCCGGTATCGCTCGGCGACAACAAACAGATCCAGCTTCGGTCCCTTTGTCGCCCCTGTTGGGGGAGCGGCGATACGAAGACCACCGATCTGCGTGAGAATGTCCATGTCCCGCTTTGCATCTTCCAGCCCCTGTTTGCGGCGCTCCGGTTCGTCTGCGATCCACTGAGCAAACCCGATCGCGCTTTCGACGGTTAATCCTGCGTCGTTGATTCTCTTTCGTAAATCGGCCAGGCTTCCGCCCGCTTCGACATACTGTGACAGATGTCGCATCCACGGTTCAATGCCCGTGTAGCCAGCGTCAGCAGCGATCTGAACCTGCTCTACAATGTCCTGGGTCTGTTCACGAATCGTGCTGGTATTGAAGCAGAACGTAAACGAATCGGCTGCAGCAAGAGGTACCGGCGCTGCGGCGGTTGCCGATGCTGTAGCAGGAAGCAGCGTGGCAGCTGCGGCTGAGGAAAGAAAATTGCGGCGGGTAGTTGTCATAAGAATTCAGCGGCTGGGGAACGGCGTTTAGACGCGAGTTCCGGGGTTTGAAGAAGAATGAACGGCAGCGGCATTCTGGCGGCAGAAGGAACCAGATGGAAGCCTGCCGTCTGTCAATCTGCCCAGGCCTTTTGTCAACGAGGCAGCGAAGCAAGTATTAGCGGACAGAAGACGAGTTGCGGGCTGGATAAGATCTTAATTCTCAGCTGCTGTCACAGCTTTCCGCTTTATTCTTCTTCCGATCGGCCTGCGGCCTCATTCCAGAAGAACACCGGCCCCATGAACCCCGATTCTCTCACTTAGGTTGGTACTAAAATCGGGGTAAGGTCAGTAGCGTCTTCAATACGGCCTCGACAGCCTGCCGCGATTCCACACCGACGTTGCATGGCGCCTTAATGACGGCATATCGAACGTCCTGGTTCTCGTCATCGAGTAACGGAATCAGAGTGGGTACTGCCCAGTCGGCGACTCGTGACCTCATGCGGGCGATTCGGTCGGCGACGTCCTCTCTTTCCTCGGACGTTCCGTTGTTCAGAACCTCCTGAAAGATCGGCACGGTGAGGGAGTATCCCGGATCGATCCTCCACAACGCATTGGCCGAGGCGATCCGCGACCGGGCACCGAACACGTCATCCTGTCCGGCGGACTCTGAGGCTGGTATCGCATCGTGTGCTGTCGCAGGTAAGAAATTATCGCTGGTGGCTCAAGTTTCGTTTGCTGAATCGGTGTCTGAGCGACGGACATGGGTGACCGTCCACTGCACTATTCCCGGTTTGGTGCAGTGCTTCCGAGGATCTTCCGGATTTTTTCAGTCCGGCAATTTCTGCCGGTGTGGCGGCGCGATGAATTCAATTCCCGGTTGTGCCGAATGTTGCCTGGCGAATGCACTATCTGCCGGAGTCAGACGTGGGTGACTGTTGGCTTTGTTGACAGCCATCGATAGCCGCCCGAATTGTATTGCGTGCCGCACGTGACCGACTTATTGTCTGCCCTGCTCTCCGGTCACGTCGGGTTCGTGACCACAATTGTCGAATGGTATGTGTCTGAGCTGTTGCTAATCGGGTCTGCGATCTCTCACTCTCGCAGATGCAACACTCAATTCAGGCCACCGACATCGTTTCTTATATGATGCTCAGGCAGGGTTCTCGTTACTGTTTCTCCAACCTTCGTGCGTTCTGCTTCAACCGGGACACAGCGATGCCTCTCCTTTCACTCTCCCCTCTTTTATTCTTCTCCGCGGTTCTGCCTGTTCGGTCGCCATGCGTGACGGACGAGGCGTACCGTTGCGATCATGGTAGTGACCGCCATGAAACACCGTAGCTCCCTGAAGATTGCTATGTCTGACATATCACGACAGTGCCAGTTGGGCATGCGCGTCCTGGCGACAGGCGTACTGTTGTGCAGCTGCGGCTGCGCCAGCAGTCTGCTGAATCTGTCGGGCGCAAACGCCATCGGCTCGAAGTTTGCCGACATGGTCAGCGGCGAGCGACAACGGGTTGTGCGCAAGGAGGAAGACAACGACTTCGGAACGAAAGTCGAAACACCGTTGTTGCGCGAGTACATCAGTGTGACGGGTAATAACCTGGTGGCGCTGCGTGGTGTTGGTCTGGTGACGGGCCTGGACGGCACTGGCGGAGATCCGCCACCGTCACACCTGCGCACGGAACTGCTGGAAGAAATGACGCGACGCGGGATCAAGAATCCCGGCCACATACTCGCCTCAAGAAACACTGCGGTTGTCATTGTAACGGCCTACTTGCCTGCGATGGTCAGGGAAGATCAGCGATTTGATGTGCGAGCTGTGTTGCCGCCAAACAGTGAAGCGACCAGCTTAAAGGGAGGGTGGTTGCTGGAAACCCGTTTGTCGGAAGAACAATCCATTGCCGGTCGAGGCAATGTTAAGGGACATCAGTATGCGATGGCTCATGGAGCAATTCTGACGGCGCTGGGCGACGGGGGCAGCAAAAAAGCCAGTCCGGCAATGCTGCGTCGAGGTTCGATTCCCGGTGGTGCTGTATCGAACACAGAACGGAACCTGAAAGTCATCCTTAGAAACGAAAATCGTGGACTCAAGACGTCCAAGCGAATTGAAAATGCGATTTCAAGTCGACTGCACGACTACAACCGCTTTGGTCAGCGGATTCCAATGGCCGAAGCCAAAACGGATCTGATGATCGAGTTGAAGGTCCATCCGCTTTATCGCAATAATTTTCCGCGGTACCAGCAGATGATTCGCAGCATCGCGTACAAAGAGACCGATATTGGCCGCCGGCTGCGAACCGAAGAACTGGCTCGAAAGATATTGGAGCCGGAAACGACCGAACAGGCTGCTCTGCAGCTGGAGGCCATTGGAGGCGATGGTATTCCCTTCCTGAAAACTGCTCTGCGAAGTTCAAACCTGGAAGTTCGTTTTCATGCGGCTCAGGCACTGGCGTATCTGGAAGACAGCAGTGGTGTTGAGGTGTTGAAGCAGGCGGCGATGGAAGAATCCGCTTTCCGCGTGTATGCACTCGCGGCTCTGTCGATTATTTCCGATGCTGATGGTGTGGTGGCCCTGCGCGAACTGCTGTCGGAGGATTCACTTGAAACTCGCTACGGAGCGGTTCGAGCGTTAAAGGAAAACAATCCACATGATCCGGGGCTGGGAACCCGTATCTACGCGCACAAATTCGTGCTGCATGCGATTGAATCCGACGCGACCCCGGCCGTCCATGTTGTACGGTATCGTGCTCCGGAAGTCGTTGTGTTTGGGTCACGCCAGGAGCTAAGGCTACCCGCTGTCCTGAACGTTGGTAATCGAATACGCGTGATGGGCGACGCTGGTGACAGTCAGGTCACGATTTCGAAGTATGCACTGGGCCGCGATCCCGAACGTTTCGTCGTTTCAACAAACCTTGTCGAAATCATTAACAGTATTGCCGAACTTGGTGCAAGTTATCCTGACGTCGTACAAATGCTGCTGGAAGCTGATGCGCAGCACAATCTTGCTGGCGAACTCGGTATTGATCGTCTGCCTCAGGCTGGTCGAGTCTTTCTGCGACGGTCCAGCGAGAGTGGCAGTACAGAAAAGAAAACGAAACTGGGAACTCCGTCGCTGACACCGGGGCTGTTTGATCGGGTGGAAGAATCGGATCAGGACACGACCGAGGAAGACAATTCGTCACTGGCACGGATGTTTGCAGCGCGGGAGACCGGCGACGAAGACAGTAATGACATTGAACAGCCAGACGCAGCGACGGCGGCCGCTGTACCGGATAATGTCAATGACGAACAGATCACTGCAGCTGCGGACAACAGCGGTGCGAGTCTTTCGGAAGAGTCCCCCGCAGGTGATGCTTCGACGGAATTTGAAGTGGAACAGTCAGAATTTCGTGAGCCGCTTACTTCAAGAGTGCGTCGAGTCTTCTTTTCGCCGTTTCAGAAAGAGGAATGACTTTTCTGATCCGCGTTCTCAGGCCGGAGCCTGAGAGCCAGTCGTCAATTCATCAGGCCCAAACAGACCGTTTCTCTATCCAATGCTCAAGTCGCTCGAACTCTTCGGCTTCAAGAGTTTTGCCGACAAGACCGTCTTTGAATTCCACGAAGGCATCACCGGCGTTGTGGGACCAAACGGTAGCGGCAAGAGCAACGTCGTAGACTCAATCAAGTGGCTGCTGGGCGATCAGAGCGCGAAGAGTCTTCGTGGCAAGGAGATGACAGATGTCATCTTCAACGGGTCGTCCAGCCGCGGTGGCGCTCAGTTTGCCGAAGCCACGCTTGTTTTTGACAACTCGTCGCGTTTTCTGCCACTGGAAAACGATGAAGTTTCGGTCGGTCGTCGCCTGTGGAAATCCGGTGATTCTGAGTATCTGATTAACCGGAACACGGCACGTTTGAAAGACGTTCGTGAACTTCTGGTCGGAACGGGTGCCGGGGCTGCGTCCTATTGCATCATTGAGCAGGGGCGAGTCGACCAGATCCTGCAGTCCAACGCTGCCAATCGCCGGCTCATCTTCGAAGAAGCTGCCGGAATCAGTCGCTTTAAGCAGCGGCGTAACGAAGCCGAACGCAGACTGGAACGTGTCGAACAAAACCTGCTGCGGCTGACGGATATCGTTGATGAGGTCGAATCCCAGGTTAACGCGGTAAGGAATCAGGCAAAGCGGGCGATGCAGCTGCGTGATGTGTCCACGGAGCTTGAGAAGCTCTGGGTGGGCATGGTGGCGGACGATTTTCGTCGGCAGTCCATGGTGCGCGAGACGCTTACGAAGACGAAGGATGAAGCGTCGGCACATCTTACGGAAATGCGTGAGCGGCAGCAGCAGGCGGAACGGGAACTGACGAATGCCGATCTTGTGCTGGCTGAGGTTGACGACGAACTGCGCGAAGTGGAGCGGAATCGGGCGGAGCTTCGCAGTCGTATTGCCAGTCTGGAAACGACGTTGCGGCATCATTCCGGTCGTGAATCGGAACTGCAGTCCGAAGGGCTGCGTCTGACGCGTCAGCGAACGCTGATGGATGGCCGCGTCGGCGAAGCGGAGAAGGAAGAGCAACACCTGCAGAACGTCCTGGCCCTGGAACAGAAACGTTTTGCTGAACGCAGGAAGGAACAGGAAGATGGTGCAGCGCGTCTGCACGAACTGCACGCGTCGCTGGACACAGCACAGGCCGGTATTCAGCAGTCCCGCGACGAGTTGATTGAACAGAGTCGACAGAATACTGAGTTGGCGACACGGTTAGGCGGACTGCGGCATGAACAGCAGTCGCTGCAACAGCGTCGCGGTGAACTGTTGGAGGCACGTGACGTTCTGATTGCGGAGACCACAGATCTTGAACAGCAGCTGAAGAACCAGAACGAATTGATGGATACGGCACAGGCCGCACTGCACGCCGCTGAAGAATTCGGCGACCGTTTGCTGAATGAACGTGATGATCTGCTGAATGAACAGTCCCAGTCGCGTGATTCTCTGGCCGAATTGCGCGAGCAGCGCAGTGCGGCTGTCGCCAGAAAGACGGTGCTTGAGGATCTGGAAGTCCGTCAGGAAGGGTTTGGCATTGGTGCACGGGAAATCCTGAAACGTGCAGAAGAAGGCGCGTCCGAACCGTGGAGTCTGATTCGCGGCAGCGTGGCTGACCTGCTCGATGTTGATATGGAAAATGCAGCACTGCTGGAAGTTGCGCTGTCAGGCAGAGCCCAGTTGCTGGTCATTGACAGGTTGTCGCCTCTGATTGACTACTTGAACTCCGGACGTTGCCAGATTACCGACCGAGTCGGTTTTGTGTCGCTTGAGGATTCTGCTCCGGCCGCTGCGTCTGAACAAGATTCTGCCCGTGATCCGGAAACAAAAGGTCCGCCAGACACTGATGGCACCGCGCACAAAGGTTCGCAGAATCCGACCTGGTGCGGTGACCTGGCACTGGGAATGTTCGGAGATGACTGGCTGGACTCTGATATCGGACCGTTAGTCAGTGAAGAATTTGTACCGGAACTTAATGTCACATGGGTAGACGAAAATGGCGAGATACCGATCGCAAAGTCCGTGTTTTCTTCTTTAAATTCAAAGGTTGTCAGTCTTGTCGACATGCCGGGTGTCGTTGGTCGAGCTGACAGTTTGGCGCGATCACCCAGACACATTCCCACTCTGGCTTCGCAATTACTGGCCGACACGTGGGTCGTCCAGTCCCTCAACGATGCTCTGCGTCTGCAGACGGAAGTAGGTGACGATTACAGGTTTATTACGCTGCAGGGAGAGCTGGTCGAAAAGGACCGCACGCTGTTCACTGGCAGCATTCGCAGTGAATCTGCTGTTGTGTCTCGCAAGAGTGAACTGCGCCGTTTGAAAAATGAACTGCATCGCATTGAACACCTTGTTTCTGAAAGAGATATAAGGCTGCAGAAAATTGTCGGATTCATCGAATCGGCCGACGAAGAACTGCAAACCGGGCGGGACACCGTCAATCGCTGTACAGCAGAACTCAGAACACATCAGCAGTCGGTTGCCGAACTGCAGCAGGCGATGAACGCTGGTCAGGCCAACGACAGAAAGCTGACGGATCAGTTGGGTTCGTTGAGTGCAGCAATTGCGACACTTGAAGAACAGATTGTCGACGGTCGTACAGAACAGGAAGCTGCAGAAGAACAATTCGAAAAGCTTCAGGGACTGATCGAAGCGGCCGAACGTGATCTGGTTGAGGACCGTCGACAGGTTGATATTCTGGAAAAAGGCAGGACGGAAGCGGATCTGGAACTCACCCGATCAGAAGAAAGACTGCTGGGAATTCGTGACGCTGTTGAACGGCTGGAAGACGATCTGCAGCAGCGCAGACTTCAGCAGCAGGAAGCGGCCCGGCGTCAAAAGGTCGGCACGGAGCGGCTGGCCGAGCTCAACCTGAGCCAGTTGAACGTCAATGCTGAAATGTCTGAGCTGCACGTAAATGATGATCAGCTGACAACTCGGATCATGCAGCGCAGCGAAGCCCGCCAACTACTGCGGCAACATCGTCAGGAGGCGACTGCAGCCGAGCAACAGGCACGGGAGACCTGTCGTCAGCACGAAACGATGTTCCACGAAGCCGAAATGAAGATTAATGCGATCAATCACCAGCTTGAGACCTCAGCGGAACGCATTCAGGACGAATTTCAGATCTCAGTTGAACAGGCGGTTCAGTCCGGTCGATCTGCCATTGCCGTCTGGCTGACCGAACACGCTGATGCCGACAGTGAAACACTTTCCATAGACGAGGACGGGCAGAACGATGTGCAGGTCCATGGTGATGACTCACCTGAGACGGCAGCAACGGATTCCGCAGGCGGTTCGTTTGACGAACCCCTTGAGATCACGGTTGACGATGCTTCGGTTCAGCAGATTCTGCGCGATGACGAACGATACGAGCCGCTGCGTGCAGCTGTAGACGACCGCATCGGACAGCTTCGCAGACAGCTGAAGAAGATTGGCAATGTCGGCACCGAAAGCCTCAATAACCTGAATGAACTGGAATCTCGCTTTGGTCGACTGCACTCGCAGCTGCAGGATCTTGAAGCCGCCCGAGATACGCTTCGTGAAATGGTGCGGCAGATTAACGTTGAGAGCCAACGCATGTTCGAGGAATCGTTCGAATGTATTCGCGGACATTTTCGCGAACTGTTCCGGCGTCTGTTTGGCGGCGGCGAAGCAGACGTCATTCTGGAAGATCCTGAAGATGTGCTGGAATGTGCGATCGATGTCGTCGCCCGGCCTCCTGGCAAGGAGTTACGCAGTATTTCCCTGCTCAGCGGTGGAGAAAAGACAATGACTG
>Ga0315316_10003766_pt1 | contig 11022 bp, 10 predicted proteins | sample M160m3416metaG_FD_203702 | JGI IMG/M metagenome (GOLD analysis project Ga0315316, IMG submission 203702) | Ammonia-oxidizing marine archaeal communities from Monterey Bay, California, United States - M1 60m 3416 | ecosystem: Environmental > Aquatic > Marine > Intertidal zone | place: USA... | reverse complement strand
AGATTCTCATGCTCCAATTAAGGTTATGGGAGATCATACACATAAGGCAAATGAATTTATGATCTCATACAGATTTATGACTATGGGAATGGATGGATATCAATCTGGCTCATCCTCTTCAAATTACACTAAGGCTAGGACTAAGCCTCTAGGAGGTTACTACATGACTGTCCCTGAAGAGATGACAATGAATATGCATATGGTTGGAGCAATGTTTGCTCCAAGTGATGAAGTAACTTTAATGATAATGGGTTCATATTTAGATAGTGAAATGAAAGTTAAAAAGCATATGAATGGAAAAAAAAGAACTTTAGAATCTAGTGGGTTAGGTGATACAAAAGTTACAGTTTTAAGGAATCTTGCACATAATGATAATGCCAAACTTCATTTGTCTCTAGGCCTTAGTATCCCAACTGGGTCAATTTCAAAAAAAGATGTAATGTTTGGGGTAAAAGAGGAAACCCTTGGGTATAATATGCAGCTTGGATCAGGCACTTATGATGCGCTAACTGGTTTAACATATGTTTACTCAGAAGATACATATTCATACGGAGCTCAGATTTCTAGCGTTATGAGAATTGGCAAGAACTCTAAAGAATATGCACTTGGTGATATATATAAAACTAATATTTGGTTTGCTGTACCTTTTAATAATAAGCAAACTTCTTTTTCAATTAGCACTGAACTTAAATCACAAGCAAAGATTAGTGGTCATCATAAAGACATTGAGAATATAATGAGTTTTGCTCAAGATAGAGATTCCTCAGGTAGTAAAAGAATTGATATATCGCTAGGAATAAACCATATCTTTAATAAAATAAGAGCAGGAGTAGCCTATACAATACCTACTTATAATGATGTAAACGGTGTCCAATTAGACAGTGAAAACAGTTTAATGTTTGGCCTAGGAACTGCATTTTAGTTGTTCAGTTTAATTAGTTAAAATATTTGTTGACTATTTAGCCCTTTATTGTTAAAAATATATATATACCATAGATCATGGTTTAAAAGATCCTCATAGAACATGAGTTAAAAGTTCTCCATAAGTCATGGGAACAAGACTCGCATAGAACATGCGTTAAAAGTTCAAATATTTCTCCAAAGGGGGTATTTGAATATGAAACTATTGTTAAGAAGGCAGGTTAGAGTTAATGTTGCCAGCAAAACAAAGTTAGCTAATAAAACTAGGGTGGCTAGCATGTTAAAAGTTGCAGCAGAATCTCGAAAACCAGCAAGCTCAAGATTTTTACATCTTTCAGCTCTGCGAGCTTATCAAAAACAACAGGCATTGAAGAAAAAAGTTAGAGAACTTTCTAGTCTTCAGTTCTCTCTTGTTTAGATAAGACCTTTTCTGTGAGGGGTGGAATTTCTTTTTAGATTTACTACCCCTTTTTTTATTGTTTACTTTTTACTTACAAGCTTTTACATTTGTATCATGAGAAATGAATTAAAAGTTTTATTCTCAAACCTTTCATTTTTAACATCAGTTACTACGTTAATTTTTTTTTATTTTAAAGACTTCGCTTTGAGGAGAAAAATCAAAGCTGAATACATATTGTTCTCTGTTCCTTTTTTGTGGGCTGTAGCTTCTAATATTATTTATATAAATGGCTGGGCACGAGATAGTCTTTGGGATATTAATGTAGTTTATTGCGCAGACTTAGCTTATTCCCTAGGTGCCAACCCTCAAAACGACTGGTTTGTTAATGCCTCATGTCAAGAGTCAACTCCCTTACAGTTTACATACTTAAAGCTTTTATTAGATATTATCCCTTTTTCGTTATTTGAATATGACTTATTTGAAAAAATATGGGTGGCCTTCTTGTCTTTATCTGCGTTAGCCTATGCTTATTTGACGAAGAGAATTTTTAAACTTGAAATTAATTTTTTATTCGTACTAGTATTTATATTGATAACATATCAGGGATCAAATATTATCTCGCTTCAAGCTGGAAATATAGCGGTTCCAATATATTTATTTGTATTTTTTGGTATGTTCTTATTAAAGGGGGAAAAATATAGGATACTTTTCTTTCCTATAGTAGCTTTTGCTACTTTTTTAAAGTTCCATTTAGCATTATTTCTTTTGATTCCTTTCATAACCGATAAAGTATTTAATCTAAGAGGATATGTACTTTATGTACTAACTCTAGCTCTATTGTTTGCATTAAACTATGCGTTACATGGACCTTTTATAGATGAATGGCTCGTAAACCTAAAGTATGTAGATATGGGGCTTGCTCCGATTTTTGCAGAAATGAATTTTTTAAAACCAATATGGGTTGAGAATGGTCAACCATTAGTAAGTAAAGTGCAATTTAATGCTTTGTGTAAAATATTAATTTTTCCATTTTTCCTTTTAAATCTTCTACTTTTTAAAAATTTCATAAAGAACAAACTAAAAGATGAAGATTCCTTTGATGTTTTATTAATATTGTCAGCTTTTGTTTTTGTTTTGGTTTTACCTAGACTTAAGGTCTATGATTTCTTTATCATATCTTGTTTGTCTTTAAAAGTATATCTTGACGCAGTCAAGTATTTTTTCGGTAAAGATAGGTTGCTTAGAATTTTATCCGTTGGGGTTATAATTCTATTTTATTTATGTGCGACCTACTGGAGACCACAGTGGGATTTGACTAACATCAGCTATTATTATGTGTTAATTATATTTTTATTATATCAGGCTATGGTTATAAGAAAGATAAAGGTAAAATAATTTTTAAGAGGTTTTATATGAGCATACAAGACAAATTCGAAAAGAGAACAAGCATTGAGCAGGTAGAGGAGTCTGATAGCTTTGCTCCTAAATTTGATGATAACGGATTGATACCTGTAGTGACTACTGACTATATTAGTGGTGAAGTTCTTATGCAAGGATATCTGAATGCTGAATCCTTTGGTCTGACCTTAGAGTTGGGGGAGGCGGTATACTATTCCAGAAGTAGAAAGCAGATTTGGCACAAAGGAAAAACAAGTGGGCTAGTTCAGACTGTAAAAGAAATAAGAATTGATGATGATCAGGACTGTGTTTGGCTCAGAGTTGATGTTAAGGGTGGAGCAAGTTGTCATGTTGGTTATCGCTCATGTTTTTATAGATCAGTTCCTTTTTCTGACCAATTAATAGGAAAAGACAAGATTGAGTTGAAGTTTGAGGAAAATGATAAAGTTTTTGATCCATTGACGGTATATGGAGATGCTCCAAATCCGACGAAATTATGAAGCTTGATTTGTCTCGTTTTTTTTACTCGAAGAATTTTTTTATTAAGGCTAACTTTTTAATATCCTTTTTTGCTTTATCTGGATCCTTTTTTTTTCAATATGTGATGAATTTTGCGCCATGTCCCCTGTGCTTATTACAGAGATTTTGTTTTATATTGATATTGACAGTATCACTTTTTAGCTTTTTTTTAAAAATTAAAGAATTATTTATATGTAGTCTAAATTTTTTGTTTATATCATCTGGAATCCTACTTACCTTAAGGCAGATATATCTTCAAAGATTTGCTACGTATGAACCCATATCATGCTTACCTGAAGATTTTTTGAGAACAAATATTTTTAACGGTAGTACAAATTGTTCAGAGATATATTATTATATTTTAGGACTTTCTTTGGCGGAGTGGTCTTTTATAATTTTCCTTTTGCTTTTATCATTAAACATTATTTATATTAAAAATAAGACAAATTAGTAATATGTTAAAAGTTTGTTATCATATACCCGTCCTTTTGTGTACTAAGGTAGGGCAAGTTTTAGTTTATATGTTTAATGTTGAGATAATTATATTATGAGTCTAATTTTAATTGGTTTTCTAGCTAGTTTTTTTGCAGGTATAGCAACATCTGTTGGTGCTTTAGCATGTTTCTTTGTAAAAGAAATTAGTGAAAAATTTGAAGATACCTCGCTTGGTTTTGCAGCTGGTGTGATGTTAGCTGCTAGTTTTTTTTCATTAATTATTCCAGGTTTGGATTATGCTGAGGAGCTATTAGGATTATCAGAAGTAGGGGCATTTGCTAATGTAATCTCTGGAGTTATTGCTGGAGCATTAATTATATGGTTTATTCAAGCTAAAGCACCCCACGAACATTTTATATTAGGCCAGTCTCACAACGCAGAGCATAGTGCTAAATTATCTAAGATTTGGTTATTTATTATAGCTATTACACTTCATAATATTCCAGAGGGTTTAGCAGTAGGCGTAGGATTTGGTGGCGGAGATATTGCTAGAGGTACAAGCTTAGCTATTGGTATTGGACTACAAAACATACCAGAGGGTTTAGCTGTTGCGTTTTCATTAATGACCGTAGGGTATTCTAGAACTCGTTCTTTTGTAATTGCAACGATTACAGGTTTATTTGAACCTATGTTCGGACTTCTGGGTGTAAGTATTGTGACATTATTCCTCCCAATTCTTCCCTGGGCCTTAGGCTTTGCTGCTGGGGCCATGTTGTTTGTAATAAGCCATGAAATTATTCCCGAAACTCATAGAAGGGGTCATGAAAATTATGCAACTGGTGGCTTCCTAATTGGATTAATTATTATGATGTCATTAGATGTTTTATTGGGATAATTCCCTTATTTTTTAATTTTAATACCTTCTAAAATTTTCTGTGTTTCTGGTAGATAAAAAATATCTAGAAATTTCTCTATTGATTCATCGCTATCATTTAGCTCTTTAGAAGGTAATTTCATTAATTCTTGTTTCATGTTTTCAATTATTAATGGATTCTTATTTTCGAAAGTATTAGCAAATTCCACAGATTTGTTAAATAATTCGTCTTTAGGGTAGAGTTCGTCTACTAATCCAATATCTTTTGCAGAAACAGCAGAGATCAGTTCTCCACTAAGTAGAAACTTTTTTGCTTTATTTAACCCAATAGAGTTTCTCAATATTGCAATAGTACTAGAAAAGAGTGAAACGCCTATATTTATCTCATTTAAGGCTATTTTGGCTCTTTGATCAACCATTAGTCTAAAGTCAGTGCTTATTGCTAACATGCATCCACCACCAGTAGCATGACCATTGATTGCTGAAATGGTTACTTTATTTGTTAAGTAAAGAGTCTTGCATATATTTAGAAGTCTATGAATTGATGACTTTAAATCCGCTCTGTTTAATTTTAAGAATGAGGGTATATCAAGACCAAATGAGAAAAAACTTCCTTCACCAGTTATTAAAATTGAATTTGTTTCTTCTTCTTGTATCGCTTTTTTAATTTGGTCCTCTAATGCTATTAAAGTTTCAGAATCTATAGCATTAACTTTAGGTCTGTTTATTCTAATAATATAGGTATTTTTATTTATATCGGACTCTATCATTTTTTAAAACTACCTTTGAGTTATAATCATCTGAGTGCATCTAAAAAGAGCAATTTTTTTAGAAGTTTTTTCTTCATAAACATTTGCATCCCATACATGAATTGAATTACCTTTATGGACTAGCTTTGCTTTACAAATAAGCGTACCTTTCTTGACAGAAGAAATAAAATTTGTTTTAAGTTCAATAGTGGCAAAGACTTCGCCTTCTTTGAGGTGATACATGCTCCCAAATCCGCACGCAGTATCTGCCAGACTTGTTATCGACCCACCATGAATAAAACCATTAGGAGCCATTATTTTTTTTGTTATTTTCAGTCTTGCTTCCGAGCTTTTCTGGGTAATATTGGTTAATTTAATGCCTAAATGAGAAATAAAAGTATCTTTGGCAAGTGAATTTATGTCTTTGATTGATGATACATTGGCAAAATTAATTCTCTCCATATCTTTATGATATCACAAAAAATTTAATCTAAACTAACCATCTAACTAAAGAAGATAAATAGTCCACCAATAATTAGGGCATAAGACCAAAGGTAATCAAAATTTACCCATGCAGTTCTTAATATCCTTAGACCTATAACCTTGTAAACAAAGTAAGCTATTGTTGTCGAGACAAGTATCATTCCAGCCATATGCGATAAAAGAGGGAGTGTTCCGGAATGAAAAATATGAATTATTGAATGGTGACTAGTATCTGTACTAAAACCTGGGATTAGCATTAAGCCTGCACCATGTGATGAAGCCATCAGGAAGGACCATATAAAAAGGTCAACATTATTGACATTCATTTTTACCCAATTCATATGAGCACGATCAAAAATTTTATAAGCACCAAATATGATCAAAACAGAGGCAAAGAAAATCTTTGTATAATGAAGAGGGATTATATTTTTTAATGTTTCGAAAACTAATAATGTAACAATTAGAGATACAAGATGGCCTAAAGCAATCGGAATCTGACTAGTGAATATCTTTTTAGTTGATTCTTTTTGCATTGCTATTGAGACACTAAAGAGCCAACCCATTCCAGGATTTATCCCATGATAAATACCTAAGGTCAAAAAGAATATTAAAGAGTGCTCCATTGATTCCATTACTATCTCCAAAATTTAGAATAAATTAAATAAAATTATTCTTCGTTAGGAAAACAGAAGGAGTCTGAAGATGCATCTCCACCTTGTAGTCTCACCTGATGAGTTCTTTGATCACCAAAATCCATAAAGAAATCTTTATCAAGAGTGATACCACCTGATTGATCTACATCAGCTTTTACGAACCAACCTTTTATATCAGAATAAAATTGGTCGTCCCAACTGCTGTAAAGCGAATTTGTAAAATAAAGTCTTTTGCCATCTCTGCTTAGTTCAACCATTTGTGGTCCGCCGGTAGCAGGACTGCCGTTTGGATGAGCTTTCTTCTTAGCTACACCACCAATTTCGACCATGCCTGCAAGCTTAGGGTTAAATGGATCAGAAACATCGTATTGATGAAGCTCTCCAGTACCCCAACAGGAAACATATAAAAATTTATCATCTAAAGATAAGTTTATATCTGTTATTAGGGGAGGTGCAGCACCAAATTGCTTAAGAGGTGCTGGTAAGTCTGCCTCTGCAGCAGGTTGAGCCGGTATAGTTATAGTTTTTTTAATTTTCCATTCATCTTTCTCAAGATACCATGTCCAAATTGAAGCAGATAAATCTTGAGTGTTAACAACAACTCCTACAAATCCATAAGTATTCTTAGGGTTTTTCGAAGGTCTTAATTCTAATACCATCTGGTTTTCCTTTCCTAAATCAAGTTCGTGAAGATGGTTGTGTGTCTTTAAATCCCATACATGGATTTTATGCCCGTATTTTCCACCGACCGCAGCCTCAAGGTTTAGACCGTTCTCAAAGAGGTCAGGTGTTCCCCATTCTGATGTTATTACTCTATCATGGCCGAGATGCCACCAAAAATCATAAGCATAGTGTTGTGGTCCTCTATCATTTTCCCATTGACCTTTGATGTCTAAAGTTAAATGATCCATAAGGAAGATCCCACCAGGCCCTTCGCCTGATTTTGTTCCACCGCCTAAAGCGCTAACATAAATACCTTCTGGACCACAATGAATTGTATGAGGTCTACTGTATCCAGTTTTTTCCATTAGCTCTTCTGGTTCGATAGTCTTAACTATTTTAGGGTCTTTTGGATTATCTTTTGTATCAACAATATACATTCTCGAAGATCTTAGCCCAGGTATTAATAGATATCTTCTTTCAACGTCAGGATGTGGAGCATATGGACACAAGTGAGCGCTACAAGCATTCCATCCAAAGTGATGAAGCTCATCACCAATATTAGGTAAAGTTAATTCGCCCACCCTAGAAAGGTAGTTGTCTGATTCAGGATTAACGTCTACCGTTGACAATGAATCAGGTTTACCGTGAACATTTAGAGTTGCTATGTAAGCAAGCTCTTCCTTAGGAGCCTCCATTGCCATTTTGGCCGTAGGGTAAAAAGTTTTATCTGCTGTAAGTCCCATTTTATTCCTCCATCTGGTTAGATTTAGACCAGAAAAAAATTATATTTTAGTTTTATAACTAATACTATTTGTAGTTACAACAACATGAGCTTAAGTTATAACAATCTCTATTCATAAGAAGATTCATAGTATCAAATGATAATTTAGTCATAATAAACTCCAAAAAATGTAACTCAAAGAGGAAAGATACTGAAATATATCTTAACTCTATTTAGCAATTATTTTAAAAAGTCGCTGCAAGTTGAGTTAAATGACGACTTAATAGTATATTAGTATTTTTGACCAAGAAAATCAATTCTTTTTTGACTTAAGTGGTTGTATTATTGGTTTTTTTACTTATTATTTTCCTATAAATATGGAAAAGTTCATTAAAAGTATTCAAAACAACACCTTTTCCAATAAGCACAAGGACCTAGTATTAGATTTTGCTCTAGTTTCGTGGGTAATATATCTATTATTTCCACTCTTGACCATTGGTTTTATCTCAGACGAGGCATATAATTCGCTTATTTTAGGCAAAAATATTGTAGAAGGCGTTTCATTGTGGGATAGGCTCTATTCTGAGATTAATGGTTGGCTGGCAGGCGCAGGAAGATTTTGGCCTTTTGTTTGGTTCTACAAGTATGGTCTTTACACATTGCAGCCCACAGCTTTATTTGTAAAACTTCTAGCATTAATACTGATCATATTAAATGTAGTTTATTTTTCAAGGATAGTAAGATTTATAACAAATGACAGAAATCTATCTTATATTTGTGCTTTTATAGTTCCTTTGTTTTTCCAATTTAGGCTTTGGCACGATCCCATTATGGCATTTACTTTTATGATACCGCTAATAGGGTTCTTCTTGTTTGCAACAATACTTTTAATGATAAATTACTTGGAAGATAATAATATTCGAACAATCTCTACGTTTGGGTTTTTGTATTTGCTATCCTTGTGGACATATGAGCTAACATATATTTTTATTGCTTTTTATATTTTAATAATTATTTATAGTCCTGCAAAAAAAGGGTGGTGGAAACCACTTTTGTTAATTGTTGCTCTAACAGCTATACACTTGTTCATAACTATCTTTTTTAGAGATTCCAATTTAGATACATACCCTGGTGCAAAATTAAACTTTGACTACAAAGTTGTTCTCTCGGCACTTTTGGTTCAAGTAACATCCGCTCTTCCTCTTTCATGGAAACTTGCTAATGCTCCCTCACATGAATCCTGGGGTAAGATTTCATATTCTGCTCTTTTTATATTTACGGTATTTTCTATTTTTTTCACTGTACAGTTCAATAAAATAAAAAAAAGTTTGTTTAGCTCCATAATATCATTGAAGCTGTTTGTGTTTGGATTAGTTTTTTTAGTTGCTCCAGCAATTCCTATTGCTCTTACAGGGCACCAGCATGAATTAATTAATATGGGATTTGGATATGGATACATAGTCGTTTTTCTTCAATATTTTGGGTCGGTAATTTTATTTTTGTATTTGATTTATTATTTAAAAAATAGAGCTTTCTTTAAGGAAAAAAAAGAAAGAGGCTATTTAATAATTTTTTTAATCATTTTATGTATAGGCTATTTTACTAGAATGGAGAATTCATTTGTTGCGCACGAAGTAAATAAGGCATATAAGTATCCTAGAGATTTATTATCTCAATCAATTGATAAGGGAATATTGGATGATGTTCCAAGCAATGCACTCCTTCTAAGAAGCGAAAGGTATGCTTCAGATCATCTTTGGTTTTATTCAATGAAAATGGGTAAAAAGATGAATATTTGTGATATAAGCTCACAAAATCAGTTTCCAAAATGTTTAGAGAGTAATACCAAAGAAGACAATCTATATGGTGTTGCTTATTCAATGAGTAAAGATTTTTTGGATGGTTCAGTCTATCTGACTAAAGTTAAAAGTATCAATGTTATAGATGGAATTCCTGTCAGTATAAAATTTGAGGACTACAAAATTTTTAATAAAAAAGATAATAATATTGAAACCGTTTCAACAAATAAAACATACGATTTATTGAAAATTAAAGATACGCGAATTGAAGACATGAGGGGCTTTGAGGTTGACCAAGTGTCGTATGGATTTAAAGATTTTCATTCCAGTGAGGGTGGAAGCAAAGGGTATCTTAGATGGTCTTCCGGTGATTCAACTATAATAATAGATAATTCTAATAGTGAAGATTTAAAGAAGATATTATCTTTGACATTGATAAGGCCAAATTCAAAATTTCAGCATGCTTCAATATCTATTACTCAAACCACGCCAGGCAGTAAAGGATTTTTGGAGATGAGTCGATATTTTGTTTTAGGGAAAAAGGATGTTGAAATAATTCTAAATTTAAAACCGGGTGTTAATTATCTAAATTTTAAAAGTGATTCACACCATATAGACAATGGTGATTTAAGAAATATAGTTTTTGGTATTGGAAACTATAAGTTGAACGATTTTATAGATTATTAGATATTTTAATTTTTTATTCTCATAGTATCATGTTCCTATGTCTCATAAGCTATCTAAATCTGCTCAAAATTTATCTGGGCAGCCTATGTTTAGAATGCTGTCAAAAATACAACAATTAGAAAAAGAAGGTAGGGAAATATTACATTTTGAGCTGGGAGACCCTGATTTTCCAACACCCGAAAATATTAGTGACGCTGCTATAAAAAGTATTCGCGAAGGTAAGACTCATTATGCAAATTCTATGGGGATTTCTGAATTAAGGGAAGCCGTACAGAAGACTACAGAATTATCTAGGGGCTTTAGGCCCGACTTTAATCAAGTCCTAGTAACACCAGGAGCAAATTATATAATATATCTAGCAATTTCTACGTTAGTTAATCCTGGCGAAGAAGTTATTATCCCTGATCCTGGTTTTCCTACCTATACTTCCGCAGCTAACTTTATAGGTGCTAAGCCAGTCTATGTTCCGTTATATGAAAAAAATTCTTTCCAGTTATCTCCTGAAGATTTAGAAAAAAGTATCACAGATAAAACAAAACTTATAATTATTAACTCACCTGCAAATCCTACTGGTTCTGTTATGACAAAGGAAGAGATTTTCCATATCGCAGAAATTGCAAAGAAATATAATTTATATCTGCTTACTGACGAGGTTTATTCACGATTAATCTTTGATTCAGATAAAGGTTTTTTTAGTCCCGCCACTTTAGATGAATGTAA
>Ga0315316_10003765_pt1 | contig 11023 bp, 8 predicted proteins | sample M160m3416metaG_FD_203702 | JGI IMG/M metagenome (GOLD analysis project Ga0315316, IMG submission 203702) | Ammonia-oxidizing marine archaeal communities from Monterey Bay, California, United States - M1 60m 3416 | ecosystem: Environmental > Aquatic > Marine > Intertidal zone | place: USA... | reverse complement strand
GGGCCTGGCCATGCCCAGAAACATTTGCTGGTTCAGGCAGGCGACGTCAACTCGAAGCATGCCGTTAGAGGCGAGGTCGTCGAACACATCTGCTTCCAGAACCCACCCTTCCGGGTCGCGAGAAATTAGCTTCTCTTCCCTGACCAGTTTCATGAAGTACTGCAGCCAGCGAGAATCATCAGTGATCTTCAGTTTGCCATCAGCAATCACCAGACCGTCTGCATCAATCTGTTCCTGCAATACTTCAACGAAGAGCTCGGCGTTTTCATAAGAAATTCCGGCGGATTCGGCAAGGTCATCCGCCAGACTCGATGACAGTTCCGTACCTTCGACCAGCTTCTTCTGCTCGTTCCATTCTGCAGTCACTGTTGCAAGAAAACGAGCCGTGGCCTCATAGTCTGCAGCGTAGGACAATTTCCGCGGGTAGGCAGTTACGTTTTCACCTTCGTGATATTCCGCGACACGGAATGGTTCCAGAGGAACTTCAATACGCGGCATGGACTCCATTAGATCCTGGTCGCGTTTCCGCAGCACGCCGGCCAGTGCTTCGCAGGCGGTTGATAAATCTTTGTAGGACGCATCGTTATCGGATTCGATTTCACGTGCCAGCTGGCCAAACAGCACAAATGCATCAACAACGTCTTTGAAGTCATCGCCCAGCTCTGTCAGCACGTATTCAGCCTGGATGCAGGCGATTGACACCTGATGGCAGTCAACCTCCGGAAAGTCGCTTTGCGATGATTCCAGTCGATCCGCCGCATCACTAAGCAGATCAGCGGCATTCTGAAAGCTGCCGTTGCGCATGGCTTCTGCAGCCGGTCGGAAACTTGCGCCCACCCCGAACGGCGAAAATGCCTCTTCACGCATGTTACGAACCAGCGTGTACTGCGCCTCAATTCCTTCGTTAATCGTGGCATCCGAACCTTTGACTGTACGAAAAGCCTCGAATCGTGATTCCAGATTCAGTTGGTCGCCCATGCGGTCCGGTGTCACATCACGAAATATCCACACAGCTCTGGAGCGGGTATTTCCCTCAACAAAGGACCGATACAGCCAGGGATCACCAACATTGATTCCCGCGTTCTTGGGCAGGCCGTACAGATCAAGAAAAAACAGATTGCCGTATGCTGGTACACGGCAAGTCAGCTGCCCCGGAGCGTTTGGGTTGCTGGAAGGCGACACCTGACGTTGAATCCAGACGTACCCAACAGCACCCATTAACAGCAGGATTGCAGTAGACAGCGTGGAGAATCCCAGGATTCGTCCCATCACGACTTCAACTCGACGAACCGGTTTTGTCACAACGGTATGCAGTGAACGAACGCGAATATCTTCCGGCAGACCCCAGCAGCTTAAGAACATGACCACTGGCAGGATAAGCCACGAAATTGTTGTCAGCATAAACGTAATGTGGACGCTGACCTGCAGGTCCTCTCGGTCGTTGCTGTTCGTAAGAAACCAACCGCCGAACATCAACATGATGGCGAATACAACGAAAACTAAAAGTGCCTTCCGCCGCATCGCTTCCGTCAACGTCAGGCGGGCCAGTGCGATCACGCGGCGCGGCGATACCGCAAGCAGGTCCTTCAGGAAGCTGGTGAATCCCGCTCGAAATGCGCGGCTGCCATTTGCACCATTACGGGAAAATGAGGCGAGCGCGCCGATGGCCACTGCGACGACGCCGATGATTCCCACCAGTTTCAGCCAGCTGGTTACACCGAAGGCGATATTGTATGTTGGTGGATCGAAATCCATGATTGAGTCCGCAAATGTTGAGGTCAGAAAGCGAAAACAGGGAAGATGAGGTCTGTTATGAATCAGCAGATTCAGCTGCGGCGGGCTGAGTTGCCGCCATTTCTTCTGCTGTAAATCTTCGCCCGGGTCGCTCGCTGCTTTCGCGAACCGTTTTCAGGAACAACTCCTCCAGGTCCGCCCGCGGCTTTTGAATCAGGCTGTCCTGCATGCCGTGCTTTTCAAGCACCTGCCGAACTTCCGCGATGGCCTGGTCATTGAGATTCCCGGTTCGGATTTCGGTCTCTTCACGCAGCTCCAGCAACTGATCAACTTCTCCCAGGACCTTCAGTTCGCCCTGAAACAATACAGCAATGCGATCGCTGACGTCCTGCACATCCGCCAGCTGGTGACTGCACAGCACAACGGTTTTTCCCTCGTCCTTCAGCTTCAGGATTAAATCTTTCATTTCCCGCGTACCGATGGGATCGAGGCCGCTGGTTGGTTCGTCCAGAATCACAAGGTCAGGGTTGTTGATCAAAGCCTGTGCCAGTCCGATGCGGCGGGTCATACCCTTGGAGTACTCTTTCAATTGTCGGCGACGAGCAGGGTCGAGTCCGACCATCTTGATCAGTTCATCTGACCTCTGTACACGTTCAGCGGCTGAGATGTCGAACAGTCGCCCGTAGAAATCCATCGTCTCATCCGCGTTCAGGAAGCGATAGAGATATGATTCTTCGGGCAGGTACCCAATGCGTTCGTTCTTTGCCACGTCTGAGGCCTTCTTGCCCAGGATCTTGATTTCACCGGACGTCGGAAACAGCAGGCCTAACAGCATCTTGATGGTAGTCGTCTTGCCGGAACCATTCGGACCCAACAAGCCGAACACTTCACCTTGTTTAACATCAAGGCTCAGACTCTTGACGGCCTGGACTTTCTTTCTGCCCCAGAAATCGCGGTAGACCTTCGACAGGTTTCTGATTTCAATCACGTTGTCCTTAGTCTGCATGGTTTCATTCATCGTCAGCGAATCCGGGATGGTTTTGGCAACACAAAGTGGTCGGCGGGCCGGCACGACGCATCAAGTAAGAAAAAGTCAGCTTTTTGAGATGGAGTGGTGGTTTCCGGTAAACTGGTCAGGCCGTCAAATAACCGGATATGCAGCGAAACACGGGACCTTCGCCGCATAACGGGGTTACGCCGAACCTCTTCGAAATGTTTGTGGAAACCCAAAAAACTAACCGCAGATGAAAATTTACGTCGAACTGCACAGGTGCAGGTGCCCCCATCGGACCAGTTGCAGCCATTTGACCCCATACTGCCGGTCATGCCGGGGTTTCCGTTCTGATGTTCCAAGCGGCGGAATGCAGTGCTGAGATCGCGCAGGTGAACCTGCGGTTTCTTCGAATCCGATACTGCACCGCGCAACGGGTTCCGAACGTGAAGAACACAGGGTTCGCGCCTTGCACTGCGACGTCGATTTCAGCATTTTGGGGCTGTCTGCCTGATCGGACGCACAGCGGCAGGGATAATGAAGCCTGTCACTGTGTTGTCCGTCCCCCGATCCCATTTCGGCCTGGAATTCGCCAATAACATTCCCGTCCGATCGCTTGCCAAGGTTACGAAACAGACCGTAGTCGATGTTTTCGCTGAGACACTGAACGGAGCCGTCGCACAGCAGGAACTGCACGCCGCCGGCCTGCTGACTGCTGAAGTGGACGATATGATTCCTCTGATTGGGCGTCGATTGCAGTTGCCATCACGCCGCAATTCGGCGGAACACCCACACTCGCCAGTGTTGCACGTTGTGGCCTGCGACATCCGCGAACTGCCTTCGGGCAGTATGCTGGTCGTCAGCAACAAAGCGATTTGTAACAGGCCAAGTCGTCTCATATTCAGCGAAATGGTAGGTCGCCGGGACAGAATTGGCCTATCCGTAAACGGCATAACCGCTCAATGCAATTCGCCGATATTGAATTGTGCTGTCAGTTGCCCCAATTGTTCAACAATGAAATGGGTGGCGGCTCCGTGATCCGTCGTGCAACAGAGGCTGAAGTTCAGAGTCTTGCCGAGTGACTCGCAGTACAGTGGTACGGATTCGGAAGCGTGTGAACTCGCAGATTGCAAAAACCTGTCACGAGATCTGAGATCGAGCGATTTGATGCGGCTCTCCGCTGGACCGTCGTCGCGATTACTGGTGTAGTTGTCTCTGCCCCGGGATATCATACGTTGTTCATTAACTGCATGAGTTTAGCACGCGAGAACCTGATGCATATGTCCTCTGCTTTGTCTCACGGCCTTATTGCGCTGACTGTACTGACACCGTTCTGTGCTCAGATGTACGGCGCGGAGGAATTCACCGTGCGCCCTCTCAGCGATGAACTTGCGACTGAATACAGCCTCAGCACTGCTTTCTACAGTAAAGGCACCATGGCTGAAGGGATTCTGATCGCTACCTCTGAACGTGTCTCTGACGTCGCACATCAGGAGGCCGCCTACCAATTCAGCATGATCATGCGCAGCATCAGTCCACAGATCGCTCAGAGCATTCGTGCAAAGCAAGTGTTGTGCATACTTCTCGGACACGACGAACTGACTTCGCAACTGCCTCAGTTTGCGAGTGAGAAGACGGGGCAGGAACTGGATTTCTATAACTGGCGCAGCCGTGGATTTCTGACTCGCAGGAATGGGCGGCCGACAGTCGTTTTTGCAGAGGAAGACGTGCTTGAATTTGAAGGTGGCATGCAGCTGGAGAGCATTCTTATTCACGAGTTCGGTCATGTCGTTCAGGGGGCCGGATTCGATAAAGGGCTGCAGGACCGGCTGACGGAATGCTTCGAACTGGCGAAAGCAGCGGGGCTTTGGAATGATGGTCGGGCTGCTCAGCGATTTCGCAGAGTCCGTGGAGATGTCCCCGTCCGCCTGTTTGATGCGCTGGTGAAATCGTTTCCTGCACAGTCGCCGTCACTGATCAGATTGTGCCTCGACAGTGGCGACATTCTTGTGAACGGAAAGCCGACACATACAGATGTGATGGTCACAGAAGAGGACAAAGTGCTGATCGTCTTTGGCGGTGAAAAACAATGTTACGCTGCAAAGAACAGAGCTGAATACTGGGCGGAAGGACTGCAGTGCTGGTATGACACTAATCGTACGATGGACCATGATCACAATCGCATTCATACGCGTGAGCAATTGAAGGACTATGATGCGCCGCTGGCACGACTGTGTCACGATGTGCTGGGAGATTCAGACTGGCGTTTTGTCTCTCCGCGCGAACGAGCCGGAGAAGGTCATTTAAAGGATTTTGATCCTGCAGCGTCGCCCGAAGCTGTGGATCCGGAACACATTAAGACGGCAGCTTACGATTATTATGACAACTACTGGAATGAGTACTGGTCACGGCTGCACGACAAACACGCGTCAGTAAAGCTGCATCCTGTGCCGGACAGTCCGCTGTGGCTGACGTACCCGGGCGGCGAAGGTCCGGGCCGAGGCAGGCATGTTGTGCTGGTGGCAGCCGATCAGGAATACCGCAGTGAACAGTCCATGCCGATGCTCGCGAAGATACTTTCCAAACGTCACGGATTTGACTGTACCGTCCTGTTCTCGCTGAATGAGTCGGATCATGTTGATCCGACTCAGAAAATCCGCTGGCAGGACAAAACCGTACAGCATCGTATTCCCGGTCTGGAGCATCTGCAGAATGCCGATCTGCTGATCCTGTTCAGCAGACTCATTACGCTGTCCGACGACCAGATACAGCATGTTGTCTCTTACGTTGATTCCGGAAAACCGATCATTGGAATCCGTACCGCGAATCACGGTTTTCTGGAGAATTTTCCATACCAGAAAGAGGGAAAGAACGTTCACTTTGGAGAAGATGTTCTGGGCGGATCATTCCGCGGACATCACGGCAACTGGCATGCGGATTCGACGCGTGGTATTCCGGTTGAAGCTATGCAGGACCATCCGATTCTGCGCGGCGTCAGCAATGTCTGGGGACCGTCTGATGTCTACAGGACATATCCGGAAGGTAAGAGTCTGCCCGACGGCTGCCAGGCACTGCTTCTGGGGCAGCCATTGGTGGGGCGCAGTCCGGATGATGCTGCGAACTCAAAAAAAATACCGTTGCCGATTGCATGGACAAAGACCTGGACGGGAAATTCAGGACAGACGGCACGGATCTTTCACGTCACCATGGGCAGCGGCAAAGACTATGAGAATCCCGGACTTCGTCGACTGACGACAAACGCTGTCTACTGGTGCTTGAAAATCGACAATCTGATCGATCCCGACAGCAGCGTGGAGTACATTGACGACTACCGACCTCTGGCCAGCGGGTTTGCCTACGACAAGCTGGGCGTCGTTCCGCAGAAGCCTGATGCCTATCGTTGACGTGTTTTCGTCGGACATATGGATATCCGTTCCGACCGGAAAAGAGTTCGTCCAGGGTGGATCCGTTCAATTCTGAATGATCCAATTTGCGAATTCACTTCCAATAAAAACAACTGCTTTCGAGGCAGCGAATCTTCACGAATGGCACGAACCGAGACCGATCATGATCTGATGTTCGGTCTGATTGCGATACTGAGTGAACTGAGCCGGTGTGTGTGCATACATGCACGTTGTAGGGCTCGCGCACAGGTAATTAACTGGCCACACACTTGTGGAACAGGGATGGCTGCTTCCGGACAACCGAGAGCATGTCGATTATTTAATCGAAACGTTGGGTTCAGAAGGCTGGCGGAGACGTTACGAAGTCCTTGTCCGGCATGTCTGACAACGTGAAGGCGACGCTGGAAATATTCGCAGTTCGTTGAGCAGTGTTCGCCGGGACGAACGAATCACGACATCTCTTCAGATTTCGCCAACCACGAGGTCCGATGATCGCATGACATGGCGCGGTCTGCATTCAACTGGCGACATCGGTTATGTCTGGTTTGCACACGACAAGGTCCTTGACCGGGAAATCGCGTTGAAGGAAATTAAAGCGGACCAGTCCGGCTCGGAGATCAACCGTCAACGACTTTTCGTGAAGGGGCATACGTTCACTATGGCGATCCCCGAATATCACGACTGGATTCGTGAATATGCAAGATCTGGCGTTAGCAGCCGACTGGTGCAGTTGCTGAATCAATCTGTCAGCGTGTGCAATACTGTTGTCTTTGTCCATTCACGTCAGGAGATTCGCCACGGCTTGACGACTGAAAATGTCGTCGTTGGCGACCTCAGCGAAGTCCTGGTGATGGACTGGGATTGAAAAAGAACTTCCTTCCGGCACAACGGCAGAGGATCCCGGAGCAACAATTGTCGGCGACGAGCGGGATCCGCAGACGTCTTCTCATACAATGCAGGGGGACAAGCCGGGAATACCTGCTTATATGCCGCCCGAGCGGGCACGTCGTGAGGTCAACTTCATCGATGAGCGGACTGCCGTCTGTCGACTTGCCGCGCATCTTATGAAACCCTCCGTTTCAGGGTAAGAGCACCGTGGCTGTCCTGGAGCACGTGATTTACCATCAGCTAAATGCAACTGGCCATTGCATCGACGTGGTGCCACGTGAACTTGATCGGATTTGTCTGCAGGAACTGCTGATTTCAGGCACAGTCCGTGATCTATCGGAACGCAAAAAAGGGAAGCAGAAACTCCAGGCCATTCTGGAATCCGCACCGGATACCATGGTTGTCGTGAACGAGCATCGAGAAATTATCATCGCCAATAGTCAGGTTGAGCGAAGTTTCGGATATGAGCGCATCGGCCAACCGATCGAAATTCTCGTACCCGAACGATTTCGCGCTGGACACCCTGAGAAATTTAATGATTTCGCACGTGCTCCGGTCCAGCGGCCCATAAGACCCGGATTGAAACTTTTCAGACAGCATAAGGATGGTACAGAGTTTCCGGTTGAGATTAGTCTGAGCCCCGCCGCAACGGAAGACGGTCGATTGTTCTTAAGCACCATTCGTGACGTCAGCAGACTCTCAATGGGGCGTCTGTTCTGCGGAGTAATATCGCCGGGCCTGTGTTTCTGCTTACAATTGTCGGCATAGGCTTCTTACCTGCAATGCATACTCAGTACAGGGCGCACAGAATCATGGCTGAATCGCAGACATCACGACGCAGTTTTCTGACAGCGACCGGCGGCATGGCACTGGCCGGTTCTGCTCCTGCCATTCTTGGTGCTCAGGACAAGAGCGGTTCGAAGCCTCCGGTCATCGGCCCTGACGGCCATCGGTACGAGGTGCATCATAATTGTATGCAGAGCCCGAAACACATTCACTGGCAGGATACGCACGGAGTAGCCGTTGATGCGGCCGGGCTGATATATGTGAAACACCGCACGATGACGACCGAACCGCAGGACGCTGTGGTTGTCTTTGACCGCCGGGGAAAATTCGTCCGATCGTTCGGCCAGGAATTCCATGGAGGTGGCCATGGCGTTGATATTCGACGTGAAGACGGTGAAGAATTCCTTTATCTCTGCGACAACAAAGGCCACATCGCTAAGAGCACGTTGACGGGCGAGATTGTCTGGAAGCAGGCTGCGCCGAAAATCGCGCCCTACGAAAACGCAAAGCCGTTTGAGGTCAAGACACCAGGCAAGTACGGCAAGGGGCGTCTGTTCAGTCCGACCAACATCGCCTTCGCACCAGACGGTGGATTTTGGGTAGGCGACGGATACGGCTCTCACTTCGTCATCAAGTATGACAGAGACGCGAATGTCGTCGGGTATTTCGGCGGAGCCGGCGACGGTCCCGGTCAGTTACGAACTCCTCACGGGCTGTGGTGGGACGATCGAAAGGGCCGCGAGTCGGCATTGGTTGTGGCCGACCGGGCCAACGCCCGACTGCAATATTTTTCTGCCGAGGGAAAGCATCTCAGCTTCATTAACGACATGCTGTTTCCCGCCGACATCGATATTCGTGGTGACGTGATGCTGGTTCCCGATTTACACGCTCGCGTTACATTACTCGACGCCAGTAACAAGGTTATTGCTCATCTGGGGCACGACCCGGCATGGTTGAAGCAGGTCCTGGCCAACAATTTTGCCATGCGCAGGCATCCCGACAAGTGGCAGGCAGGCAGGTTCATTCACCCTCACGATGCCTGCTTCGACCGCGACGGCAACATTTATCTGGCCGAGTGGGTGTCAATCGGGCGAGTCAGTTTTCTGAAGCACGTCGGGTGACAACTGCTGTATGCTTGACTGGCCAACGATGACGTCACTTGCGTTCCGGCGGGAAGACGCCCATGACGCGTTGTGAATAGTCGTTATTTGAACCCGTCAGAATGCCGGATTCATTACTCAGCAAGTACATACACAGCCGGCCAACGTCGTCCGCCTTCAGCAACCGTCCGAACGGGGATTTTTTTTCGGCGGTTTGCAGCCAGTCCGATGGACTGCCCTGTCGTGCCTGAACAACGTGCTCGGCCGGCGTGTCCGTCCAGCCAAGATTAATGCCATTCACGCGTATGCGGTCATCACGAAGTGAATGAGCGATGTTCTTGGTGAAAGTACTCAGCGCACCTTTTGTGGAACTGTACGAACACAGAATGTCCAGGCCTGCGTATTTGGCAACTGACAGGATGTTCACAATCGTCCCGGCGATGTTTTCCCGCTTCATGATCCGCACCGCTTCCTGACACAGAACAAACGGCGCTCGTACATTTACGGCAAACTGGAAGTCCCAGAATTCGACGGTCGTGTCATCCAGAGTTCCTCGATTCGTATCGGCCGCGGCATTGACAAGGCAGTCAACACGCCCGAATTTTTCGTCGCACCGACGGACAACATTTCGACACTCCTCCACGACCGAAAGATCGCATTTAACGAACTCCGCAGCACTGCCGAGCGATTCGATCTCCTGCGCAACAGCTCGGCCCTTATCTGCCTGTCGGCCGCAGATTACCACTCCGGCGGCCCCTTCCCGTGCTGCGTGTAACGCAACTGCTTCACCCACACCCTGAGTACCCCCAGTGGTGATCAACACTTTTCCCGAAAGTTTGCTCATCTGTTTCAGCCCGGATGAAATGACGTTCAAGAATCACTTACAGCACGGATGTTACGTGTTGTTGCATGGCGTTGACATCTTCTGGGGGAGCTTTTCGAACCATCCTGCTGTCCGATTGTGTTGTTCAGACATCGCCATCAGATCGATCACACACTGTGTCCCTCTGATGTCATGTTTACGAATCCACCGGTACATGATGGCGCTCCGCAGATTCGACGTAAGGTGCTGTGAACCCGATCTTTGCGGCGTGGTGAACGCTGCAGTACTTGAACGGCACGGTCTTTGCTTCCTGTCAAAACCACAAACCTACTTAAAGGGAATTGAGATTACACATATTGATCGTTCACGTAGTCACTTGCTGTGGTTGCGGGGGGGAAGACGGTGTCCCTGGTCCCCGAGGAGGGGTTCCACAACTGGCAGGGCGGCGAACTGATCCAGAACGCATTGCCTGAGTTGACTGCGGATGAACGCGAACTGCTGATCAGTGGCACCTGCCCCAGTTGCTGGGACAGGATGTTCGGTGACTACGATGAATAGTCTCACCCGGAAGTTGGCCTACTCAGTTGCCATACTCTGCATAGCATTGGTGTCGACGTACGACACCGTGCTGACGCACGTTACGGCGGAGGAGTTGGTTGTCGACTGTTCGTTTGGAGACTACCAACTAGATGACCACTCAAACGAGCAAAACCCGATTTGCGAGTGGGTGATCGCGCACAGAGGGATCGGTGGCCTTGTTGAGTACAAGGCTGCTGGTGTCCTACTGGCGACCTTGGTACTGTTTGGCCTGTCCAGGACGAAGTACAGATGGTTGGTATGGGTCACCTTAGTAGCACAGTTGTCGCTGTTCTGGACAGTGAATTTTGCAACGGTGAAACCGAGTTCTCCCGATCCACACTACAACTTCGAGGACAGATACGCCGCAGCGCAAATGATACTGGACTTCTATTTGGAAGGCGAGCAACAGTGAGTGCCGTATCTAATCACAGGAAGTGGTCTCTCCTGGTCCGTCACAGGGACAGGAAGACCTGCAGGATGTGCGGACGTGAAGGTGGGCCGATTGAGGCCCACCCATCTACCCCAAGTTCTTGTACCCAGACAAGGCTCTGCAGCTGTCCAACGGAGTGTCACTGTGCTTCAGCTGCCACAGAGCTGTCGTTCACGCCGGTGATACTTTTGACCTGTCCAACTGGCATCAGAGTCGGTTGGGATGATTCGGCAGGTACGCCATGCGTGTGTCCTCGACGAAGAGCTTCGAACCGCCCCGGAATACATT
>Ga0315316_10003760_pt1 | contig 11039 bp, 6 predicted proteins | sample M160m3416metaG_FD_203702 | JGI IMG/M metagenome (GOLD analysis project Ga0315316, IMG submission 203702) | Ammonia-oxidizing marine archaeal communities from Monterey Bay, California, United States - M1 60m 3416 | ecosystem: Environmental > Aquatic > Marine > Intertidal zone | place: USA... | reverse complement strand
CCCAGGCCGGCGGATGAGCCAACCCGACTTTTCCGCGATCGCGCCGGATGACCGCTGGGGAACCCATCTCGGGCTCGAGTTCACCGAGATCTCCGAGGGCAGGGTCTGCGCACGGCTCGAGGCCGGGGAGAAGCATCAGCAGCCGATGGGCATCCTCCACGGCGGCGCCTGGTGCTCGATCGTCGAGACCGCCGCGAGCTATGGCGCCGGCTACCTGGCCCACGCGCGGGGACAGGTCGGCGTCGTCGGCGTCTCGAACCAGACCGACTTTCTGCGCAGCCACTCCGAGGGCTGGCTCGAGGTCGAGGCCGAGGCGCTCCACGCTGGACGCCGCCAACACGTTTGGGAGGTGCGGATTCGACGTGCCTCCGACGCCGTGCTGGTCGCCCGGGGCCAGGTCCGATTCCAGGTCCTCGACACGATGCCCGCCGATCGGGCGAGCGAGAACGCACCTCACCAGCCAAAGCCCTGACGCGACCCTTCTTCGCTCGCCAGGCAACACGCTCACGCGCCCCCTCCTGCGCCCAGGGCCAATGCCCTAACGCGCGTCCTCCTCGGCCCAGGGCATGAAGGGGATCGGGCGGCCGATGCGGCCCATGAACTCGTCCATGAATTTATAAGTGATGCCCCAGAGCACCGGCGCGCGCGGATCCTCGAGCAGTCGGACCGTGGGCAGAGCCATCGACCGGTCCAGGTAGCGGAACTCCTGGACCGCCTGACGTGAGACATCCGTGCTGTGGCCCAGCGGCGACCAAAACGCCTCGCGGATCTCCCGGTTCGGCGACAGTGCGGGGTCCCCTTCGATCCCGTAGACGAACCCCGAGACGCGAATCGATTCCGCGTGCCCGAGGACGTCGCTGATCCGACCGATCTGCCGCGCCGACCGGAGATCGAGCGAGAGTTCCTCGCGGGTCTCGCGCTCAGCCGCCGCACGCGCGTCGCGGTCCCCAGGGTCGATCCGCCCCCCCGGAAAGGCCAGGTCGCCCGACCACGGGTCCCCCTCGAAGTCAGCCCGACGAATGAAGAGCGCCTCGAGGTCGTCCCCAGCTTCCCGCAGCACGAGCGCCACGGAGGCCTCCACCTTTGCGGGGTTCGGATCGAGCCAGGCCGAGGAGGCCGCCAGACGCGCTTCGACGTCGTCGAGGTTTCGAGCCAAGAGTTCTGCCTATTCGACACGAGTCGAATGAGAAAGGAAAGGAGCGAGGCAGAGCTTGCCCCATCCCCCTGCGCTCCGCCCCGATCGCATCCCCTGCCCCCCAAGCCCCTTCGAGCAAGGTCGCTGTCGCCCCACCTCCCCGCTTTTGCTACAGAACGCGCCAAGATGGGCATCGAAGACGTAGGCATCATTGGTTGGCGAGGGATGGTCGGATCCGTGCTTCTCGAGCGCATGCGCGCCGAAGGCGATTTCGCGGGCATGCAGTCGACGTTCTACTCGACCAGCCAGGTGGGCGAGGCCGGACCCGACGTCGCCGGCGGCGCCACGCCGCTCGGGGATGCCTTCGACCTGTCCGCGCTCGCGCGCCACGACGCCATCGTGACCTGCCAGGGCGGGGACTACACCCAACAGGTTCTGCCGCCGCTCCGCGAGCAGGGGTGGCAGGGCTACTGGATCGACGCCGCAAGCGCCAAGCGCATGGACGAGGACAGCGTGATCGTGCTCGATCCGGTCAATCGAGAGGTGATCGATCGGGGCATCACTGCGGGGACACGCAACTTCATCGGCGGCAACTGCACCGTCTCGCTCATGCTGCTCGCCCTCCACGGCCTCTTCGAGCACGACCTGGTGGAGTGGGCCACCTGCATGACCTACCAGGCGGCCTCGGGCGGCGGCGCCCGACACATGCGCGAGCTGGTCGAGCAGATGGCGACGCTCGGAGGCGAGAGCGCCGATCTCCTGGCAGATCCCGGCTCAGGCATTCTTCCCCTGGACCAGCGCGTGACCGACATTCTGCGCGGCCCCAGCCTGCCGCAAGAAAATTTTGGAGCCCCCCTCGCAGCGAGCCTACTGCCCTGGATCGACCGGGCGATGGAAGACGGCGACACACGCGAAGAGCGCAAGGCCTACGACGAGGGCAACAAGATCCTCGGGCGCGCCGGACAAGACCGGATCCCCATCGACTCGATCTGCGTTCGGGTGGGCGCGATGCGTTGCCACTCCCAGGCCTTCACGATCAAGCTACGCCGCGACGTCCCGATCGACGAGGTCGAGGATCTGCTCGAAGGCGCCAACGACTGGGTCTCCCTCGTGCCGAACGACAAGGAGACGACGCTGGCCAGGCTCACGCCCGCAGCGGTCACCGGGACGCTCGATATCCCGATCGGCCGCGTGCGCAGGATGCGGCTGGGTCCGGATTACCTGGCGGCGTTCACGGTCGGCGACCAGCTGCTCTGGGGCGCCGCCGAGCCCCTGAGACGCACGCTCCAGATTCTGCGCGAATCGGGCGTTGGGCGCTGAGCTCCCGTCAGGCCCCTCAGCCCCTCAGCGAGCCCTCTCGAGGCCGACCGCGCCCAAGCGCTTCCCGCCCCGAACGAGCGCGCGGGGAACACAGGAGTCGCCCGCATTCCCCGCGCTAGAACGTCGCCGCTTCTGGCGTGTAATCAAGCCGGCTTCGGCCCGCCCATGAATCCCGGCCAGCGCGATCCGCTGATGTTGTCGACGTGGGGCCAGTAGGCCTCGGGATCGAGGGGCCCCTCGAGCGTGATCTCACGGCCCAGGAACTCCGGCCACCAGAGTCGAGCGCCCTGATACTCGCGCACCGGCAGCAGCGAGGCGATCGGATCCCACGGGCTCTCGAGCAGGCCCAGTTCACCTTCGACGGCGATCTCGGCCTTGGTCGCGTAGCTGCTCTTCACGCGGACCACGTGGGGCGGAAAGTCATAGGCCTTCTCGACCCCCCCGACCGCGCGCAGCACCTTGATCCACCACTCGTTCTCCACGTGATTCTCGCGCTCGGGCATCGCTTCGCCCGCCGTGCCCTCGAACTCGATGAAGGTATACCCCTGGTGCGTACAGCGGGCGGAGACCTTGTCCTGGTAGCGGTAGAAGTCGATCTCGCAGGGGAATTTCGGCTGACCGTTCATGTCGCGGCTGATGAAGACCGCGGACTCCTGATCGATCCCGTAGCCGAGGGTGTACATCCCCTGGGTCCCGCGATAATCCGCGTCGACGGTCATGAAGACGCCGTATTCCGGCACGTCCGGAACCGCCACCTGGTAAATCGACAGGTTCACGTGCGGCGTGTCACCAGGCTCGACACCGGGCGGCAAGAGCGCGGCGACCTTGTCCTTGTCGGTCAGATAATCAATTTTGAGAATAGGCCAATCGGCGATCTCGCCGGCGTTGATCTGGGGTCCTGCCATGTCGTCGGGTCTCCTGGTCCACCCGGGGACGGGTGGGCGAAAGGGACGGGCCGGGGCCCGCATGTGCGTTGCGCGCCAACAGCCTAGAGCGCTCCCGGCGCCCTCGCATCCGGCCCCCCTGAGCGGAGAAATCCCTCTCCTTCGGGATCGGCAACATCCGCCACGCAACGCCGCCCCGAGTAAGGCTAGTGTCTGCGCAATGTCGAAGACGTTTCCGATCCCCGCCGAGATTCGCGCCTCCTTGGACCATCCCGTCCTCGACGCCGACGGACACCTGATCGAGTACGCGCCCGTCTTCGACCGCTACCTGAAGCAGGCGGGACTCGAGGGCGGCTTCCTCGAGTTCGGACAAACAGCCAACTTCGACGGCTCCCGGCTTTGGCAGAACCTCTCGACCGAGCAGCGGCTCGAAGAGCGCGCCTACCGCAGTCCCTGGTGGGGCTTCCCGAACGACGCGCAGGACCTCGCCACCGCCACGGCCCCACGCCTGCTCTACGAACGACTCGACGAGCTCGGCATCGACCTCTCGATCGTCTACCCGAGCGTCGGACTCCAACTCCCGGCCCAACGCGACGAGCGCACTCGTCGACTCGGCTGCCGCGCCTACAACCGATACGCGAGCGAACAGCTCCAAGGACTCGGAGACCGCCTTTTGCCGGTCGCGGTCATCCCCACCTTCACGCCGGAAGAAGCGCTCGAGGAGCTCGACTACGCGGTCGGCGAGCTCGGCATGCGCGCCGCACTCCTGGCCGGGTTTGCGCGCCGCGAGTTCGCGGACGACAGCCAGCATGCGTTCTGGATCGATGGGCTCGGCCTGGACTCCCCCTACGACTACGACCCACTCTGGCGCCGACTGATCGAGCTCAAGATCGCTCCCACCTTCCACTCTTCCTCGATGGGCTGGAGCGGCCGGCGTTCGGTCTCGAATTTTTCGTTCAACCATATGGGCGCATTCGCCGGCGCCAATGACACCACCGCCAAGTCGCTCTTCTTCGGAGGCGTATTCCATCGCTTCCCGGAGCTCCGCGCGGGCTTTCTCGAGGGCGGTGTCGCCTGGGCCCTCCAGATGTATACGGGCCTCGTCGAACACTTCGAAAAGCGCGGCCCCAAAGGTCTCGTCGCGCGCGACCCGCGCGGCCTCGACGGCGCGCTCTACGACCGACTCCTGACCGAACACCAGGGCGCCCTCGAACCGCTGGTCGATGGCTGGGGAGCGATCTTCAGCCAGTCGAGCCAGACCCCGGAGGTCGTCAACGACTTCGCGGCGGCGGGCATCAAACACACGGAAGATATCGTCCAGCAGATGACGACGAACTGCTTCTTCGGCTGCGAGGCCGACGACCGGCTGGCGGGCATCGCCTTCGATACCCATCGATTGCCGGGGGACAAGCCGATGCGCCCCATCTTCTCCTCTGACATCGGCCATTGGGACGTCGCCCATATGCACGAGGTCCTGCCCGAAGCCCACGAACACCTCGAACATGGCTGGATGGATCGCGATCAGTTCCGCGACTTCATGTGCGACAACGCGATCCGCATGTTCTGTGGAGCAAACCCCGACTTCTTCGAGGGCACCGTCCTCGCCGACTACGCCCCCAAAGTCGACCTCCGCCCGACCTCCTGAGACTCGAGGACCTGCCCACCCCGGGCTCGTCCGCACGAGCGGCGTCTCCGTCGTGCCAGGCCCTCGATCATTCGATGGACATCACGTAGGTGACCACGTCACGCAGCGCTCGCGGCTCTAGCGCGAGCCCGAGCGCGGGCATACCGCTGACCGGCTCGGTCTGACTGCGGACCTTCTCGCGGAGGATCACGACGGGCTCGGCCCCACCCGTGTCGAGCCGAATCGCGTCGGACTCGCTCGCCAGAAGCAGGCCACCGACACGCCTTCCATCGACGTCCGTCACGACGACGGATCCGAAGCCGGGCGCGATCTCCGCCGAAGGCGCAACCAGGGATTCGAGCACGTGTCGGGCTCCCCGGCGCCCCACCCCGGCCAGCGCCGGCCCTGCCCCACCACCGTGACCGCCCCCGCCTCCATGGCAACGTTGGCAATCGCCGATGGTCTGGAAGACGATCTCCCCAGCCCCCGCGTCTCCGCCCGCGAGCGCCCAGCGGCGGGCCTCGAGGTCCGATCCGCCTCTGGCTGGGTCGGGCGTCGCGAGGAACCGTCGCGCCCGCTCGCCCAACGAGTCGCCTTGGGCAAGCGCCGCCTCGAAGACCTCGAGGGCGACGCCCTCCTCGAGCGCTCCCTGCTCCCAAGCATCCAGCGCCTGCGCGAGTTCCCGCTTTGCCCGGTCATCCGCCGACGTGCCCAGCCGATGCCAGGCATGCTGGCGATCCGCCCGAGTCGTGCCCGAGCGCGACGCCACGAGCAGGGTCCCGAGCCCCGCCGCAGGCGCGGTCGCAAGCTGGAGGTCCCGTCCGGCGATTCGTGTGGCCGCCTCGTCCGCGGCGAGGGCCGCGGCGATCGCGGGCCCGGGGTCCAGCGACAACGTATCCGCCGCAGCGCTCGCCGCCAGCGCCCGCAGCGCGGCCACCCGTTCTGCGGCGCTCGCCCCCGGCGCCCTCACAAGCTCATCCAAAGCATTGTCATCAAGGGGCATATTGCCGGTTTCACTTGCGATTTCCATCGCCCGTGCACCGAGAGAGGACTCGATCAGCCCGCGCCCCTGACTGCGAAAGACCGCCGCCAGCAGAGCGGGATCCGACGCCTCGAGCGGGCGATGGAAACCCATCGTCAGATCCCGCACCGGCGGCTGCGAATAGCTCCCCAAGGCATCGAGGGCGAGTGCTCGCAACGACTCGAGTTGATCCTCATCCCGCGCATAAGCCGCTAGCGCCCCGGCGCCCCGCTCCGAGCGAAGCGCCACATTCGCTCCGATCACGCGACGATGAAGCGCTTGAGAGACTTGCGGGTCCTCCGCTTCGGCGGGCGAGAGCGAGGCCGCCAACGCGGCCAATGCGGGCATCGCCGGCCGGACCGGGCCGTCATAGATCGCGCGCGCCGCCTCGACGACGAGCAGCGGGTCGGGGTCGGCCAGAAAATGGGCGATGCGCCCGTCGCGGGCGTGGCGCAGCACCAGCAAGGCACCCATCCGTACCGCGCGACTCGGGTCATCACGCCGATCCCAGGCGGCCTCGGGCTCGTCGATGCGATGGAGCGCCCAGACCGCCGCGTGGCGCAGGAACACGTCCTGATCGTCGTTCTCGCGCAGGACCTCGAAGAGCCGCGCCACCGCCGCTGGGTCGGCGAGCGCGCCGAGCGATTGCGCGGCAAAGAAACGCACCCGCGGCGACGCGTCCAGAAGCCAGGACCGAAGCAAAGGCGCAAACTGCGCCGCACCGGCGTCGCCTGCCACCTTCGCAAACTGCGCGCGGAATTCTCCGTCCTGAGCGTCCAGCCACTCCGTGCCCGCGGCGGTGAGCGCAGCGACCGCCGTCGCGCCCTGTTGACCCAGGCCCCACAGCGCGTGGAGGCGGGGTACCTCCGGCGCGTCGGGATTGCGCGCCAGCGCCACCAACGCCTCCACTTCCCCCCGCTCCGCGAGCGCATATTGCGCTCGCAGCCGCAGTCGCTGGTCCGGAAAGCGCAACAAAGCCAGGAGTTCCTCGGGATCGAGCGAACGCATCGGACGCTGTGCGGTCTCTCGCAGCTGCTCGATCTGCGGGTCCTCCTGCGACTGCGGATGCCGCCACGCGACCAACTCCTGGCTCAGCGAGAACTGGTTGAAGAGAGTCGCGAACATACGGCCGTCCCACGAGAAGTCGAAGTCGGTCGCCAACACCGACCACGCGAATTTGTGGCGGTCGACCATGCGCATCCCAGCGCCGTCGGGCTCGACCCGGAACGACCAGATCCCGCTCCGCCCGGGCGTGTAGGCGTAGTCACAAAGGAAGAACGCGTCCTCGTAGCGCGCGGGCAAGCCGAGCCCCGGGTAGTGGACGAAGCCCGCAGGCCCGTTGCCGATATGAGCGACCGGCGGCAGCACCCACGCCGGCTGGGTCGAATGCTGTAGATCCCAGAGCCGCTCAGCGACCCAGGGTCCTCGGATGTAGTCGCCCGCCAGACTCTGATAGGCCATTGCCCAGCCCGTCTCGCCGCCCTCCACGAGATAGACCAGACGCGCGGCATCCCCTCCGTCGCCATTATTGTCGCCGGTAAAGAGATTGCCATGGTCGTCAAAGGCGAGTTCCTGGGGATTGCGGACCCCGGTGGCGAAGACCTCGAGTTCGCTGCCGTCGGGGTTCATCCGAAAGATCGCGCCCCGCCCCGGGCCCATCGCGGGTTCGAGCACTTCGCCCTCAGGTGTCTCGACGTGGTAGCCCCGATCGCCCATCGAGAAGTAGAGGCGACCGTCCGGGCCCCAGACGAGCCCGTGCAGGTCATGCCCGATCAGCGAAGTTTTGACCCCGAAGCCCGTTTGCAACGTCTCGACCGACTCCGGTCGCGCGTCGAAATCGCGATCTTCGACGCGGTAGACCGACGGGATGGAGGTGACCCAGAGCGTTCCCTCTCGCGCTTCGATCCCCGCGACGAGCCCCGAGGCCAGCTCGTTCCAGGAGGCAAGGACCGCACGCTCGTCGGCAACTCCATCCCCATCTCCGTCGACGAGGCGAACCAGCCGGTCCGACGCCGAAGTGAAATGATCCGGGTCCTCGAATTTCCCCGCCGAGAGCCATTTTCGGTAATACGCTCGGCGGTCCTCGACCGTCCGCGAGGCCAGATCGTCCTCGAGCCAATAGGGGTGGCTTCGATTGTCCTCCGCGCCGTGGTTCTGTCGGCCCGTCTCCGCAACGAAGACCCGACCCCACTCATCGATCTCGAGCGCGACGGGCGTCGACTCGAGCAGCGTCGAGTCGAAGACCGAACTCTCCATCCCCTCGAGCAACTCCGGCTCGCAGCCCAACGCCGCGCAGTGCACGGTCGAGACCAGACTCCCCCCGACGACGGCGAGAATGTCGCCCATCGGCGTATCCGAGAGCTGGGTCAGCTTGAGCGCGATCGAAACGCCGACCCAGAAGACGAGAGGCAAGATCGCGAGCGCGGCCCCCAGCCAGCGACCAACCCGCCAAAGACGCTTCCAGGACATTCGACTCACCCCTTCCCGACGGGAAACGGACCGTCCCCGTAATCATCTCGCGCGACATAAGTCTGCTTGAGTTGGACCGGCGCAGTCGGGCGCAGGCGCATATTGGCCAACTCGACGGCGAGCGCAAAAGCCATGGCAAAGTAGATATATCCCTTCTCGACGTGCTTCCCGAAGCCCTCGAGCATCAGGACCACGCCGATCAGGATCAGGAACGAGAGCGCCAGGATCTTCATCGTCGGGTGTCCCTCGATGAATCGGCTGATCTTCTCAGCGAAGACGAGCATCACCCCGACCGAGATCACGACGGCGGCGATCATCACGACCAACTCGTTGGCCATGCCGACCGCGGTGATCACGGAGTCGAGGGAAAAGACCATGTCGAGGAGCATGATCTGAGCAATCACACTCAGCATCGAGACCGTCGCGAGCGGCGCCCCGAGTTCCATCTCGCCCTCGAGCTTGTCATGGATCTCCCAGGTCGCCTTACCGACCAGGAAGAGCCCTCCGCCCAGCAGGATCAGGTCACGTCCCGAGAAGTCCTGGCCGAGCAGGCGGAACATCACGTCGGTCAGCCCCATCACCCAGCCAATCGCGAGCAATAGACCGATGCGCATGAACATCGCGCCGAGCAGACCGATCCGGCGGGCCGCAGCCTGCCGCGCCACCGGCAGCCTCTGGGTCAGGATCGCGATGAAGACGATGTTGTCGATCCCGAGGACGATCTCAAGGCTCGCGAGGGTCGCCAGAGCGATCGCGTTCTCGGTCGTCAGCAAAGCCTCCAAAGTGCTCCATCCCTCCTTTTGATTCCGGGGAACCTCCGGGGAATACCACAGCCGCGAGACCTCCGGCGAGACCCAGCCCCGGCCGCCCAGCCGCGCCCCGACGACACCGGGGCCTCCCCCCCTCGGCTTGGCCATCTTTTCTTGTCACCCGATCGCAGTTTCGGGGACCCACTCAAATGCCCCAAACGTTCTCCGCCGCTCGAGGCCAAGAATCGCCTCCGCTCATGGCGCCCCGCGCCGTATACTCTGCACGGCCGAGCCTCGTCGGGCGCAGCCTGGAGTATCTGGACACGATATGACGGGACGATCCCAGCAGGCCCCCTCCGGGCCCGATCGACGATGGATGCGGCGGACGAGCCCGGCTTTGCTGATCGCGCTGGCCTTGTTCTGGGGCATGAGCGACTCGGCCTCGGCCCGCGAGGACGTGGATGTCCTCTTCGTCCTCGACAACTCGGGCAGCATGAAGCAAAGCGACCCGGCCGGCCTCACACGCCGTTCGGTCCACCGATTTGCAGACGCCCTGGCCGCGCAGAGCGACCTCGACGGCCGCCTGGGTGTCGTGCTCTTCGACGCGCAGGCGCGCCTGGTCCAACCCCTGACCGATGCCAAAGAGCTCTCCGGGACGCAGACCCTGGACCGGGCGTTGGCGGCGCTCGATTTCTCAGGCCAATGGACCCAGAGCGGCGCGGGGGTCGAACGCGCACTCTACGAGCTGCGCGCGCAGGGGCGCCCAGGGGCGCATCAGGCGATCGTCCTGCTGAGCGACGGTCGAATCGACACGGGCGATCCGCTCGAGGACTCGCGCGTCTCGCGCTGGCTGCGCGAAGACCTGGCAAAGGAGGGCGCCGACGAGGACGTGCTCATCTTTGGTATCGCTTTTACGGACGCGGCCGACTACCAGCTGATGCAGGCCCTCGCCCGACGGACCCGAGCCGACTACTACCGCGTCTTCGTCCCCGAAGACCTTTCGCGGGTCGTGGACGACGTCCTGACGAAGCTTCGCCGCGAGCCCGAGCCAACCTCCACCGCCCTCGCCCCCTCTGATCTGAAACGGGTTTCCGCCGCCCCGCTGGCCGAGCCAAACCCGCTCTCTGCGAAGGACACCGCGCCTGGACGACCCACAGGCGGTGCCCTGCTCGGCTGGATTCCGATCGCGCTCCTCGTCGTTGGAGCCGCCCTCTATCTACGGAATCGACAGCTCGCCCCCTCCCCACCTGCTGCCCCCACCGAAACGCCCAACCTGGTCCCGGATGGTCGGCTCCTCGACCTCGGCGGATACGCCGGAGAAAGCGGCAAAACGCTTCCGATGAACGGGCGACGCACGCGGATCGGTCGCGACCCCAGCAATGACATCGTGCTCTCCGACGATACGGTCTCGAGCGAACACGCCGTCATCGAGGTCCGTGAGGGACGGCACTGGCTCGAAGACCTGCGCAGCACGAACGGCACCCGGCTCGGAAGCCACCGCCTCGAACCGCGCGAGCGGGTCGCACTCAAGGGCGGCGACCGACTCTGCTTCGCCGACGTCGAGCTGATGTTCGTCGTCGAGGGCTACGTCCCGGCGGGCGCCACGGCCTACTTGAGCCACTCGACCACGCCACCGAACGAGGACGTGATTCCGGGCGTCCAAATCCCTCTGGGCGATGCGATCCAGATCTCCTCCCCCCCCGAGCCGCGGCCTTCCGATCTGCCTTTTTCCGACCCCGGCCAAGATGAACGCACCGAGCACGTCGGGTTCGTCGAGCACCCGGCCGACTTCGACCCGGCCGCCGTCGCCGATCTCGATGAAGTCCTGCGTCAGGAG
>Ga0315316_10003758_pt1 | contig 11043 bp, 15 predicted proteins | sample M160m3416metaG_FD_203702 | JGI IMG/M metagenome (GOLD analysis project Ga0315316, IMG submission 203702) | Ammonia-oxidizing marine archaeal communities from Monterey Bay, California, United States - M1 60m 3416 | ecosystem: Environmental > Aquatic > Marine > Intertidal zone | place: USA... | reverse complement strand
CATTACCATTCAACTTGATCGTGATGTAACCCTTGTTTTTGACCATGCCAGAAGAATTGAACATCAGTCCATCTTCTATATCAACCAAGTTCTTGGCACCCCAAGCAAACCAAGCCATCCTGTCTAACGTATCGATTTGGGAGAGAATTGTCTTTGCGACTTCAATCATGTCAATAACCTCTTTGTTTCTCACTATAACTAACTATACCATGCGGGAACGAGTTTGTCAAGTAGAAAATTCATCCCAATCGGGAGATTCGCAGTGTTTATATACTTTTTTAGCATAACTTATCCCTGTCACCCCATCTTTTTCAAACTTTCCGTTTTTGATTGCTTTTATTGCATTCTTCTTTGTCTTGAAGGGGTTGCTTGCCATATGTAATGGACACTCATCAAGTTCCCAATAACCACCATGTTTGATAACTGCAAAAGCCACCCAACCATATGGAACACGCTTACCTTCTTTATTGAGCGTATATGTGCAAGGATTTTTTACAACTACTGCTTTCATCTCGCATATTCCCGATATTTTTTGATGTTCCACTTCTCGACAACATCGTTGCCGTCCTCATCATTGGTCAGGATATAAGCCACAGTCTTCTTGACCGTGGCAAACCGCCAACCACCATCCATGTGCCACGGAGTTGCTACCCAGACCTTGTGGGGATACTCAGTGTAATATTCTTCCCGATTCTCTGAGAACTCAAAAAAGTTTCCATGTTCCTTCTCATCGAAGCAACCAACGATAGAACCATCACCGTAAGGGGGAAAACTAACTTCAGTCGGGGCAAAAGTCATGTCAATGACCTCTCTTTGTTTCTCACTATACTTAATAGTACCATACGAAATAGGGTTTGTCAACTAAAATCGACTAGGAATCCAAGAAAAATTGGCATCATCTAGCCATCTCTCTTCGCCTGTCTTAACTGATTTGATAGGGGGAAGTTTTGGTTTGTGTGACATTTTTATCACACCTGTAGGCAACTCTAGGACTTCCCAGAGATCACCATGCTCACGAATACGGTTCTTACCGTGGTTCGTCTTACCTGTAAGTTTTATCATCATCTTAGAATACTGCACTATCGTTGAAAGCGAACTTTGTGTGCCTCTTGTCGGCACCATTGGCAAAGATAATGATATCGTCATCACCAACCTCACCACCGAATCTCACACGGTCATCGAAGACCCTGTGAAAGAAGTCGGGCTTGCCGAAGACCTTAACGGCAGAGTGAAACTCCTCACCCCGAAACCCAACAAAGTGTAAATCTCTCTTCATCATGTTTATATTATGACAGGCATTTAGAGGTTTGTCAAGTTATTTTTTTGCGTATCTACCAGTTTTAGGTCTTTTTCTGCCCATCTTCACTTTGAATCCAGCAGAACCCGGCAGTTTGACACGACCAGCACCCTGCCCACCAGCTTTACCAATATTTCTGCCAGATGGTACTTTGGTGATACCTCGAAGTTGCATTTGATCAGCAATCCATGCCTTCGCTGTAGGATTTTTCACTTTTTTCCTAGCTAGACTTCTGATCTGTTTTAACACATCATTAAAGATCGTGCCATCATCTTCTTTTATGTCGTTGTTATCTACGATGACCATGTTGCCCCTAAAGTGCTGGCTGAACTTACCCATGTTACTCTGCACCTGTTTCCATGACTTGGTTGCAACCGAATCTTGAACACTACGTTTGCGATTTGCATTACGTTCAAGTGCAACATCAATAGAGGTGTTAACAAATATCATATGTGTATCGTAACCTAACTGTTTTAACTTGACTGACTGATTTACAATCTTATCATAATCCTTACCAGTGCCATCAATGATAAGTCCGATACGTCCTTCAAGATAACCACCTTCACCTGTGGTAATATCTCCCATTTTAGCTCTGGTCACTTCCTTTGCTCTCTTTCGCAGTTTGTCACGCTCTTCTGCTTCACGCTCTGCCTTTGCAGTTCGCATGTCCATTTCAAGTCCGGCGTCCTTGAGATACTTCTCAAAAATGTCATCAGAGTTGACTATGCGTAATCCAGTTCCACCAGTGGTTTTCCCGACAACGAATGATTTACCGCTGCCGGGGCCACCAGCTAGAAAGAATGCTTTAAATATATTGGGGTCTTGTAGACCCTCTTGTAATTCGTGGAATGTTTTCATTCTTCCGTCCTATTAACTCTTGTTGTCGCATCAGTGCTATCATATATTTATGATCCTCAGAAATTGGTTCAACTCTTCTCTCTTGCGTTTGAAAGGATTGCATCTTCTTGATTCTGTTTTTAGCTTTAGACATTTTCTCTTCCTTTTTTTTATGATATTGGTTAGAGGGTTTATTTGCCATGATGTTTTGAGTTAATATCTCCTTTCTGGTTAAAATTTAGCTGTATTCCCGTCTTCATCATAATCAGGGATGTCGCCATAGAATTCATCATCAGAATATACGGGTTGGCTATCAAATGGTTTAGGTTCTGTATGATCGACAGCTTCAAGTTCTTTAAACCTGCTGTCCTTCGCAATCGTCATGAACATATGGTGCTTATCAGCTTGTCTGTTGAACACATGTTTAATTGATTTTACAAGAAAGTCGTTTCTTATAAAATCATGCCTCGGGTCTTTATCGTCTGATTTCTTTTTTATATTTACACTTACTATATCTCCAGCCCCAATTGTGGTATTACCGTTAACCCAAAGTTCTATAGGAATTCCAGTTTCTAAATTTGCAAATAGGGATCGTCTTTTTTGTAATGTAGTTTCTGCTCTAACAGGATCAAAAATAAATTCTGTCTCTCCCTTATTTCCATTGTAGACTTCATATTGTGAATTTTTATAAACTTCATTTTTGTTCTTAACTGTAGTAACTGGGGCTAAATACTGAATAGGGATAAAATCAGAAATTCTATTTCCAGCATCATCTACCGTACTTTTGTTATATAAGGGAGCATCCTTGATCATCTCTCCGAACCCAGCATTTCTGGTTGCATATTTTTCTAGACCGTGCTCTTGCAAACTTGTATCATCTAGATAATTGTAGGTGTTCACATTAAATTTTTTCTGCACGATATCATGAGTTATTAAACGAGAAGATAACGCACCTGATCCAAATGCGGTTGCAACGTCTGTTTGATCCAAAATTTTAATTCCAAGAATTTTTTCTAGTTCAAGAGTCATAATTTCATTTGGTTTCTGACCAGTTACTCTTGGATCGCCAGGGTCGCCTGGTGTGGTGTTTGAATCAGACTCATTAAACTTAAATCTGCTGCCCTCAGCATATAAACTCTGCAAAGACCTAAAATGATATCCTCTAAGATTTTCAAAGAATACAAATGAGCTCAATCCATGTTTCTGTGCTGTCGCTTGTGTAGTAAATTGTTGAATAAGTTGGAATGGATGAACATTATCAGAAATATGCTCTTTAGTATCATTGGCTTTCTCAATATACAATCTCTTTCTAGACTTTAAATCATTTCTCAATATATCTTCAACCATTTTGTGATACTCGCCCCTAAATGATCTAGACAAAAGAGTGCGTTGATTGTGAATACTCTCTGTTGAATAAAACTCTAGAGTAAGCACTTCAGCACCATTATCTTCTGCTTGCCCAACCTTGGTAACATGAAAGACGTTTTTATCAAATTTTAGTTTATGGGTCGAATCTTGTAGTGTTGGAGTTGACACAACCAACTTTAGATATTCCTGACCAACAAATGGGCCGGTCTGCGTTAACGCAATATCATTGACGATCTGAACTTCACCATAAAGAGAATTCTCATAGATTCCTTCATATAAGGTCAATTCTAATATTGATTCGTGGACAGGTATAATATTACCAGTTGAAGTTAACAGAGTACATTCTTCAATCTCAAATTGCCCCGCTTGAGTAAATTCCATTATGTGCCTCTAGTTTGATTGTAAAGCTTCGTATTCTTTTACAAATTTACTAATAAAATTGCCCGCCAAAATACTTATCGCTCTTCGCTCATCTTGCAACTTTTCTTCAAATTCAAAGTTTGTTACAAGAGTGGCTGATGGATAGTCTGAATTGTCACTCCCAATATTTATGGTCACATTTGTGTCGCCAGAGGATTGTGCTATTTCATAATGATGAACACCATCGGGATTATCATATTTTGAAGCGAGATATGCTTGAAATTGGTTAACATTCATCGGCCATTGATGATAACGATCATATATGTCATTGACCAACAAAATAACCCAATGAAGTTCAGCATCTCCATATAGATCAAATGCAAGAGACTCGGGTGTCTCACTTCCTCTTATTAAATATTTTTCTAGTATTGTGCTATTCTCTTTAAGAGCTTGCCTGGCACCAATCCGCTTCAATATATTAGTCACAGTAACGGGATTACCATTTGCAGTATTGGTATATTGTATTCTTGGAAATTTTTCAAAGTACATATTAGTAACCCTGTGCAGCTGCTTCTTGTGTGATGATTTCTACTTCTTCAAATGACATTGAAATTGTTGTGTTCTGTGGTGGGGCTCCTTTGTCTCCATCAACAGGAGCGTAGGCAGTATATCTATCTCCACCATATTTAACATCAAGATCAGTTAAATAACATGTAGAAATTTTATTTATATACTCATTCTCTTTAGGGGCACCATCTTCACTATTGAAGAAATATTTTATATCCATTGTGGTTGGAATTGACATAGTTCTTCCCTCACCACCTGCTCCTGTCGCATCACCAGCACCAATAATTGATCCAACCACACTGCCAAAAGATTCTGCGTATCTAGGAAGCATTGCCAACTTAAAGGCCTGAACAATTTGATCTACCTGTTTCGCTTCTTGGAATGACTTGGGTATAAATGCAAATGTAAATGAAAATTTTCTTCTGGCAACACCTGTGAAAAGCATTTCCATTTTTTTGGTCACTACCTTTCCTTCTGTTAACATTATTGCTTCTTTTAAACCTTGACCACCAACAATATTGGCAGCACCACTAACAGCAGTACTTACACTTCGTTTTCCCATACCAACAGCAGCATCTACCGCTCCACCACCCATCGCACCGGCTGCTCCCCAAAATTCTTTGGTGCTGTTAAATTCGCCAAGACGGTTAGCAAGAGCTTCTGCTGTTGCGCCTATTTCTACATCTTCATAGTTTGACTTATATTGCACACTAACTTGAGGTGGCATGTACAGTGCAATTTGTGTTGCGACTGACTTTGATTTTCCCTTCAGTGCCAAAGAGCGTTTCTTGAATCCTGAACTGTCTGTAGTTTTTGTAACTTTTCCGTTACTTATTGCATGAATTTGGAATATGACGTAGTGACCCTGTTGAGTATCAGCATTGTCCACTGGATAGGATAATAGCTGAGGGCCTGCAAGTCTTTTCCCATATTGGTTAGTTCTACTGTCTAGTCCTTGTGCGGAACGAATTCGTTCATTGGCAGTTGTATGCCTTTGAGCCGTTCTGGCAGGGCCGGACGCTCTAACCTGTGATAAGGGTTGACGGATACTGGTTCCATTTGCCATTATATTGCACCTTCCTAAATAGTATTTCTATAAGGTATTTATACATCATGTCATACAAAGGTAACTACACACCAAAAAATCCTTCAAAATACAGAGGGAATCCTAACAACATAATTTACCGTTCTCTTTGGGAACGAAAATTCATGGTATATTGTGACCAAAGCAATTCTATTGTTGAATGGGGCAGCGAAGAAGTAATTATACCTTATGTCTCGCCTTGGGATGGCCGAGTGCATCGTTACTTTCCAGACTTCTATATAAAGGTCAAGCAACATGACAACAAGATAAAAAAATACATCATTGAAGTTAAACCAAAGAAACAATGTAGTCCACCAGACCCGAAACCCGCAAGAAAAACTAAACGTTGGTTCTCTGAAGTCAAAACATGGGGAGTCAATGAAGCCAAATGGAAGTCAGCAAATTCTTGGTGTTTGGATAATGGCATGGAATTTAAAATACTGACTGAAGATGATTTGGGTATTCGTTATAAATAAGGGTATGGCTGATAGCGATTACATACAGGGCGTTATAGACGCTGCAAAAGGCAAACCATACTCAACTGAATGGTATCGGGAGAAGATCAAGGAATTTGGTCAGCCCGGTCGGTTAGACCTTATTAGAGATGGTAAGAGAAGAAGCTCACCGTTTGGTGGGACGTTGAATATGTTTGTGTATGGACCTAAACACAAAAAGAAATTACCATATTATGATACATTCCCTTTAGTGCTTCCAATAGAAAATTATAAGGATGGATTCTTGGGCATAAACTTTCATTATCTACCAATACCTCTAAGAATGAGATTGTTGGATAAGATGCTCGACCAAGACCTAAAAACAAGTTATCAGGCAGTAAAAGGAATTAGTTTGGTAAAACCTACTTTACATAGATATTTAGCTGGATATACAAAATCACAATTTCGTAAGATTGAGGAAGATGAATTGGTTGTAGCAACATTGCTCCCTGTTCATAATTTCAAAAAATCCTCTGCTAAGGCAGTTTGGGCAGATTCAAGGAAAATGATCTAATGGCAGACAATACAGAAAGAGGTCAAGAACTTTTAGATAATGCTTTTGCTTCTCCAACAATTCGTCCTATACCAACGCCGGTTCCAGGCGAAACAAGGTTTGGCAAAAAAGTAGACCTGACTTCAACGACCATAACTGGTAGAGGAGTATCAGGAGTTATTGATCAGCTGCGTACAGAATTAGCATCAAGTGGTATGCCTCAATTAAATAGATTTCAAGTAAATATTAATCCACCCGAAATTCTTGGAGAAGGCTCCGGTGCTCTACGCCGGATGATGATCCGAACACATTCAGTATCTTTGCCAGGCAATACACTAGATACAATTCCAGACAATAACATATATGGACCAAACAGAAATATTGTATCTGGTGTTCAATTTGCAGATTCGGTAGCCATGAAATTTATCATGGACGAAAGATTTGATATAAAAAAGTATTTCCAACAGTGGCAAAAACTGATGTACAGTGATGCTACATGGAATCTAAAATATTATTCAGAGTATATCGGGACTATAGATATTTTTGTATTGGACAGAAATTTTAGACCAACAGCAGGATACAGAGTGTGGGAAGCATATCCTTCAACCATTGGGTCAGTAGAATTTACAATGGGCAGTAATGAATTTGTCAAAGATTTTTCTGTTGATTTCAATTTTAGATACTGGAGTGACATAGCTGAATATGGAACTTCACAACCAACTAACATACACAGAAGGGCTAGAGAATCTGAAAGGCGAGGTTTAATCGCTCGATCAGAAAATCAATTTTAAGTGATTTGAAAAAGGAGATAACAATATGGCTTTGCCGAAACTTGAAACACCGACATATAATATGATCGTTCCCTCTACGGGAGAAGAAATTAAATATCGACCATTTCTGGTCAAAGAAGAAAAGATTTTGCTTCTTGCAATGGAAGAAAATAAACAAGAATTAACCAATCAGGCAGTCCTTGATTTGGTTAGTGCTTGCACTTTTGAAAAAATAGGATCAAACGATGATCCTATGTTTGATATTGAATATGCATTTATTAAAATTAGGCAGAAGTCGATTTCTGAAACGGTAACTGTTAATCTACTCTGCTCAGATGATAATAAAACTTATGTTGAGACAGAGATTAACCTTGAAGATATCGAAGTCACGCTTGATGTTCATCACGACTCGTCATGTTCTCTTGGTAAAGATATGTCTGGAAATGATGTTTCTATTGAATTGAGTTATCCAACTGCAGCTAGCAGTATGTTGGCTCAAAAAACAGAGAGTCCGACCGAGCAAATATTTTCTATTGTTAAGAGCTGCATAAAGTCAATTACTTTTGGTGAGGACGTTTATAATATTGTGGATATATCTAAAAAAGAACTTGATGAGTTTGTGGATAGTCTAACGCAAGATCAATTTGCGTCTTTGAACGATTTCTTTGAGTCGATGCCAAAACTTACACATGAGGTAGAGATTACTAATCCGAACACACAGGTAAAATCTACAATTACTTTGGAGGGGCTATCAGATTTTTTAGGTTAACTCTTTCTCATAATAATCTGTCAGCGTACTTTAAGATTAATTTTGGAATGATGCAACACCATAAGTATAGTTTAACAGAGATTGAAAATATGATACCTTGGGAAAGAGATATTTATGTTGGATTATTGACACAGTGGTTAAAGGATGAAAAGGAGCGACAAAAGAAAAATTAATAAAAAACAGGAGTTAATATCGTGGTTCAAAAGAAATTACAATCAGAATCGCAATATAATGAATATGACTTGGATGGAGATGGTGTAGTGAGTGACAAAGAACTAGAAGTTGTTACAAAGATGCATGAAGCAGAAGCAGCAGAAGAAAAAGCAGATGCTCAAAGGCGCATGGCTTGGATATCTATGGCGGCGATGATTATATTCACCGTCATCGTTATGATTCCGGGCTTCATTCCAGAAACCAGATTGAAACTTCTAGGCGACCTATCTGCTCTGTTCTACATTGGTATGGCCGGTGTGGTAGGTGCATATATGGGCATGACCGCATATATGAGTAGGAAGTAGTCAGATGGCAATTGATGATACAGTTGTAAACCAAGCACAGATAAATGCTGCTAGAAGTTTTCAAGATGCAACTAGAGATTTGCAGAGGTTGATTGAGAATCAAGGAAGGGTAACATTTCTTGAGGAAGCAGGTCTTACTAAAAAAGATTTGTTAACAAAGTTGGAAGACAAGTTTTTAAAAAGTCAGATTGCTAGGGCAGCCTATAATCAATTTATTGCCATAAGAAAACAGAAAAAAGAAGACAAGGCAATGGCCGCTGCCTTGGGTATGGATAAGGCACAATACAAGCGATATAAAAGACAAGTTGCTGAGGATAAGGCAAGAAAAGCTTTTGAAGAACAACGTGTCGCCTCAATGCAAGAATTGATAGGTGAGGAAGCAACGCAGCAACAATTGGCTATGGAAATCGTTCAGAGAGATGAAGAACGCAAAGTAGCGGAAGCTGATGCGGCTCTAGCGGCATCTGAACAACAACTAGCTAATGGGGAGATTACGGAAGAGGCCCATCAAGCGCAAATTGAAGTCCATCAATCACAAGTTGAAGCTTCAGACCTTGCCATGGAAAATGCAGAAAAGACACTTGAGGAAACCAGAAAAGCGAATGAGGAAAAAGCTGCACTTGATCAACAAGCAGCGGATGAACGTGCAGCAATAGATGCCAGAGCGCTCATAGAGGGTAGGACCAGAGAGGCACACCTCGCTGATATGTCCACCGAAGCTTATGATGCAATGCGGGAGGCCGCAGAGCAAGAAGTGGAAGAACGCAATCGCAGCGGCGGGCACAACCCGCCGCCTTCGGGCCCGACTGATACCGATACACCGCCGGACCCGACTGATGTGGTTGCAGGACTTGAACTGATAGCTGAAGAAATCTCAAATTCAAGCAGCGTTGACGGTGGCGGCGATGATGGGATATCACCAGCAGAAAGAGATGCAGCTGCAGCTGAACAAAGAGATTATCGTGTAAAACACCTTCAATTATTAGAACAAATTGCAGCGAGTATAGGAAGTGGCGGCGGTGGTGGCGGTGACGATGGCGAAGGTTCTGGTGGCGGATTGAGTGGGATTGGTAAAACGATGGCCGCAGTTGGCAAAGGAATTGGAGCACTTGGTAAAGGAATTGGCAAAGGAATTGGAATGGCCTTAAAAGGCCTTGCTGTTGGATTGAAGGCATTTTCAAATCCGAAAGTAGTACTTGGTGCTACATTTCTTGCTGCTTCAATAGCAATTATTGGCGCTGGTATTGCGGCCGCAACATGGATACTGGGTAAAGCGCTTCCGACATTTGCAGAAGGCATGAAGTCCTTTGAAGAACTAGACGGTGATGCATTAATACAAGTTGGTAAAGGTATGGGTGCAATTGCCTTAGGAATGGCAGCGTTTGGCGTTGGAACAGCGGTGGCCGGACTAGGATCACTAGTTGGTGGGATTGCATCGGGAATTTCAAGTTTATTTGGTGGAGAAGACCCGTTAGAAAAACTTCTGAAGTTCCAAGAATACAATTTTGACGAACCTAGAATTACGAATAATGCTAATGCAATGGTTTCGTATGGTAAAGCAATGGCAGCATTAGGTGGAGGACAGGCGGTAGCGGGAATTGGTGCCGCCGTTGGTGCGATTGGTGGAGCAATAGCAGGACTTTTTGGAGCAGATGATCCATTAGACAAATTGTTTGAGTTTGAAAAATACAAATTTGATGTTGCAAGGATCAAATCAAATGCTGAGGCAGTGAAAGCATATGCTGAAGCAATGAAAGACTTTCCTGAGTCTCCATCAGCTAGTATATTTAAAGCGGCAAACGATGCTATAATTGGATTCTTAGGTGGCGAAACCGATCCATTAGCTCCTATGATAAGATTCGGGAAAATAAAATTAAACAATGAACAAATTATTGCGAACTCAACTGCGTTGAAATCATATGCTGAAGCAATGAAAGACTTTCCCAAATCACCCTCAGTTGGTCTATTTGAGGGATTCAAAAATGCTGCAATTGCATTCATAGGTGGGGAAACCGATCCACTTGCTCCTATGATTAGGTTTGGGAAAATAAAGTTAAACACCGAACAAATTAAGGCGAACTCAGCTGCAGTGAAAGCATATGCTGAAGCAGTAAAAGACTTTCCTGAGTCTCCATCCGTTAGTCTACTTACAGGAGTAAAAGATGCTATAATTGGATTCCTAGGCGGTGAGACAGACCCATTCGCTCCTATGGTCAGATTTAGTAATTTGGTACTTAATACTGAAAATATTGTAAAAAATGCGGGTGCAGTAAGGGCGTATGCTGAAGCAATAAAAGACTTTCCTGAATCACCATCCGTTAGTTTATTTAACGGAGTAAAAGATGCTATAATTGGATTCCTAGGCGGCGACACTGATCCGTTTACTCCAATGAAAAAATTTGGTGACATGACACTTAATACTGAAGGTATTGTAAAAAATGCAGGAGCAGTAAGGGCATATGCTGAAGCAATGAAAGGTATTCAGG
>Ga0315316_10003757_pt1 | contig 11044 bp, 7 predicted proteins | sample M160m3416metaG_FD_203702 | JGI IMG/M metagenome (GOLD analysis project Ga0315316, IMG submission 203702) | Ammonia-oxidizing marine archaeal communities from Monterey Bay, California, United States - M1 60m 3416 | ecosystem: Environmental > Aquatic > Marine > Intertidal zone | place: USA... | reverse complement strand
CATTGGCGGAAAAGTACTTGGAGCCTGGGACTTCCACACCCCGGGACGCCGTGAGCACGCATGCTTTCGCGGTGACCGGCTCGTCATCGACAAGGACGACAAGCCGACCGTCACCAAGATCGAGGGCGCGGTTACTGCCAAGGACATTAACAAGGGCGGCTGGAACCAGATGCATGTCATCATGAAGGGCAACAACTATAAGTTCTTCATCAACGGCAAGCCTTCCGCCGAATTCACCGAGCACCTGCCGGACTCTAAGCGCCTGCACAAGGGCATGATCCAGCTGCAGTTGCACGACCCGGGAATGATTGTCCAGTTCAAGGACCTCTGGCTGAAGGTGCTCAAGTAAGGCAAGCCGTCACTTCAGGTGCCGGCCGGGACTCTCCGTCATCATATTGTCAATCCCACCACCAGTAAACATAAGCACTGGGGGCAAGATACATCTGGCCAATGAACACCAGAAGCCCCAGTCCCTGCAGCGCCAAATAGACGGTCAGGTGCCGCAACCGGGGAACCAGCAGGCAGATCAGGAGAAGGACCGGGGCGACAAAGGCGGTAAAAGAAAACAGGCCGGACATGTAAGCTCCCTGAATATCTGCATGCATGAGTAATGCCGGCGGAAAACCCTCGGTGCCTATCCTCTCCGGCCACCCGCCCAATGCCAGGTACATATGGGTCGCCAGGGAATAAAAAAACACCATCGCCAATAAGTAAGGCAGGCAAGCAACAATAATGGCTTTGCTTCTTTTACTCTTCATCAGCGCTCCTCATTGGCCCGATTTCACCGGGATACGTATAACCTTTGTTCCTGAAATACTTACCATCCGCAATGCGGCGGTTATCCCTTCAGTGTCACGCGCAGTAATTTCTTGGCTTCATCCAGCGGCAGGGTCAGCTTAACTTCACCACCGGCCACTTCTTCCCATGTGCCATCCTCAAAGGGCACCCAGGTCTGGAGGTCATCGGACTTCTCAAGTGAAAAGTTCAAGGTCACCTCATTACTCTCCAAATCCTTTACAATGACCGCCGAGCCAAGGCGGGCATCTTGAATCGCCTCCAGCGTCGGTCGCTCAGACAACTCGGCAATCTGCGCGTCCTTGTCGGTGAGGGCGGCCTGAAGTTGTGGAATCTGCGCTGCGAGTTGCTGCAGTTGCGCATTCATTGTCGCCAGGCTTGCCTCCAGTGTTAAAATCCTCGTGCCTTGTTGCTGCACTGTTGTATCCTGTTGCTCAACCCTTTCCTCCAGGGCGAAAATCCTTTCCATATTTATTCCATCAAGGCCATATCGGGTGGCATTGGCCAAGTTGGCATTACTGAGGTTTGTGCCAAGCAACTCGGTTTCAGCGATATTGGCATTACTTAAATTAACACCCGACAGGTCATACCCGGAAAGGTCCAGACCAGTCAAATCCGCACCGGAAAGGTTCGCGCCGGGACCAACCAAGTGCCCATTTAATGACCCTTCAGGATCCGACCAGCTTGCATTCCAGCCATCAGGAAGTGATGACGGCTCCCCGGTAATGTCACTTGAGCTGACGCTAACTAGAGTTGCCCCGGCGAAGAGTGCACTTTGGATATATGCCCCGCTGAGGTCTGCGCCAGTCAGGTTCGCACCGATAAGGTTGGCATCCTGTAAATTGGCACCATTGAGATTGGCTCCGGTAAGGTCGGCACTGGTTAAATTAATGGAAGTCAGGTTGGCACCACTCAAATCCGCTCCACTCAAGTCGACATTGCTTAAATCCACTTCAGAAAGGTTAATATTGCTTAAATCCGCTCCACTTAAGTCAATACCCTCCAAGTCGGCACCACTCAGGTCCGTGCCTGAGAGATTGGCACCGGGACCCGCAAGATAACCATTGGCCAACACCCAGCCCTCAGGCAAAATGACTGAAGTTCCGGTAATGGACCCTGACACCGCTCCACTGAGGTCGATACCAGTAAGGTCTGCACCCGTTAAGTCCGCACCGGTCAGCACCGCCCCTGGACCTGCAAGGTAACCATTAATAACCCCCCAGCCTTCAGGCAAGGCATCGGGGGTGCCTAAAAGTAAGCCTGATATCACCCCGCTTAAGTTGGCAGACCCAATGTCCACTCCATCAAGATTCACCCCGCTGAGGTCTGCCCCGCTTAAATCAGCATCAGGGCCAACGAGATAGCCCTTGATGATTTCCCAACCCTCAGGCAAGGCACTGGGAGTGCCTGTAACGGAGCTTGAGGAGACTTGAAACAACAAAGCATCTGCAAGGTTGCAACTATCAAGATTCGTGAAATCAAAAGCCGCGAAATTCATCCACACTCCATCAAGGCTCGCCCCGCTGAGATCCGCACTGGTGAGATTCACTCCATAAAGGTTGGAGCCCTCGAAGTTGACATTGGAAAGGTCCACCCCACTGAAATCCGAGTAGGAAAGAATCATATTGGTGAGGGTGGCACCACTGAAGTTGGAATCTGTAAAAATTACCCCACCCCGGAGCGATGCGCCATTGAGATCCGCCCCGCTCAAGTCCGCCCTACTGACGTCAACGCGATACATTCTGGCGTTCTGAAGTTGCGTCCCGGTGAGATTGGCGCCACTTAGGTTTGCGTCATCCATATCCGCTCCGGCCAAGTTGGCGCCACTTAGGTTCGCCCCACTGAGGTCCGCATGATTCAGATCCGCTCCAGGTTCGATCTGGTAACCATTAACCATTCCCGTCCCGTCCGGGCCGATCTCCGCATGGACATGCAATGCAGCAAAAAGAGAAGCGAATAAGGTAATGGTTTTAGTCAGCAATTTCATGCCCCAACCCTAACACCACCACCCCACAGCGCTCAAGTGTATCCTATGGCCTGCACAGGCAGGTCCTCAAGGACCAACATCAAGATCATCGAGTGAGATCCCCTGCTCGGCCGCCTTGCGGAACCATTTTGCAGCCTGGTCATAATCGCGGGTAACACCCGCTCCCTCAAGATAGGCTGCCCCTAGGTGGTATTGCCCACCAACATCTCCCTGCTCGGCCGCCTTGCGGAACCACTTTACCGCCTGAACATCATCCTCGGCAATCCCCCGTCCATAGGCATACATGTATCCCAGTGCCAATTGCGCCTGGGCATATCCCTGCTCGGCAGACTTGCGAAACCACTCGGCAGCCCCGGCATGATCCTCATCCCTCATATGAATGGTGCCCAAAACGTATTGCGCGGTTGCATTGCCCTGCCCGGCGGACTTGCGAAACCATTCCAGTGCCCTGGCCTTATCCCTGGGCACACCCATGCCGTTAAAATACATGTGCCCCAGGGAATATTGCGCCTCATCCGATCCCTGTTCAGCGGCTCTTCTAAACCACTTCAGTGCCTCAGCACTATCCTCGGCAACACCCCTTCCTCTGCTATACATGGCTCCCAGTGAGTATTGGGCGTTCATCTCGCTCTGCCCGGCGGCCTTGAGTAACCACTCCCTGGCCTTTGCATCATCCCGAACAACACCCTCACCCTGGGCATACATGCGTCCCAGCGCGTATTGCGCCCGGGCAAAACCCTGCCCGGCAGACTTGCTATACCATTGGATGGCCCGTGGGTCATCCTCGGTAACCCCGAGGCCCGTGCTATACATCAATCCCAGGTTGTGTTGCGCCCGCGCATATCCCTGGTCTGCCGCCCTGCAAAACCACTTAAACGCCTCGGCATGATCCCTTGCGACACCATGCCCATGGGAATACATCAATCCCAGGTTGTGCTGCGCAAGAACCTCGCCTTTCTCCGCAGCCCTGCGCGTCAATTCCAGCTCACTGCGCCCGCCGCAACCAGACAGCACTGCCGCGACAAGCGGCAAACACAACAAGCACTTCATGCTCTCAACCCTAACACCACCACTCCATAACACACAAGATATCGCCATGCACGGCATGGCGAGTGGAAACCAGTTGATAGTTCCCTTCGGATTCCCTAATGGTAATATTGGCTCATTCCATGGCCGGCGTCAAACAGCACACATGGTTGAATACCCACCGAAAATGCCATTGCTCGTTCCCATTTTTGCGGCCTTTCTACTCATTGCTCCGGGGCTTCTCTCCGCACAGGAGAATGACGTCAGGCAACCAGCCTGCCGCATCATTCCCCTGCCCGACCACCGCACGGCCTTCATGCACCGCGGGCAGCAAGTTGCAACATGGCATTTCGGTCCTGAGTATCCGCGCCCTTTTTTCTATCCACTGAAAAGTGCCAGGGGAACCCCCCTCACTCGCATGGGACACCCGGGAGCCCCTGACCATGACCATCACCGATCGGTCTGGTTTGCCCATCACAAGATAGCTGGAATTGACTTCTGGGGCGACCATGGAACGGGAAGGATCAGGCAGAAGCAGTGGCTGGCCTATGAGGACGGCGAGAACGAAGCCGTGATGGCGGTCCTGCTCGGCTGGTTCAACGACAAGGAGCAGTTGTTGATGGAGCAGGAGGTGGTGGCGGCCTGGCGGCCCGGCGCGGGATTGGGTCACGAGCTGGAACTGCAACTCACCTTCCGCCCCGCAGCCGATCAATTGGAACTGGAGAAGACGAACTTCGGCTTCCTCGCAATACGCATGGCAAAGGAGCTCTCAGGGCATTTTGGAACCGGCCAGTTGCGCGACAGTGAGCAGCGGCAGGGGGAAAAGGCCATCTTTGCAAAATCGGCGCGCTGGGTCGACTACTCCGGGCCGACAGTGGCAGTAAAGGACGGACGGGAGGGCATTGCCTACTTTGATCACCCCGGCAACCCGCACTACCCCTCACACTGGCATGTCCGGGATGACGGCTGGATGGGCGCCGGCTTCTCCCTCAAGAACGCCTATACGCTCAAGCGCGAATCACCGCTTGTCCTGCGCTACCTTCTTCTCGCCCACTCAGGAAACGCAAGCCACGCCCAGCTGGAGGTCATGGCAAAAGAATTTGCACAACGGCCCGGATTTTCCGTAAGCCGGTCAAAGCGGCCTCACCGTCAATTTGAGGCACGGAGACTGGGCAAGCTGGAATAGACCTGCGGGTGCAGGTGGCAAATGAAGTGGTGTATTTTGTGTCCCTGGTGAAGAACCAAGCCAGGATCCCGATTGTTAATGAACCGGAACCGTTGCTTGGATTTGATCTTCTCAAGGCCTATGAAGCGACCGGCGAACTTGGGGGACTAAAGACAATCCTTAGTCTCGGGGGATGAAATAAAGTGCCCTCCCCATCACCCATGTCCCGCAGGACCGGGAAAATGTTCTACAGCTGTCTGCATTACAATCATGACGGGTTTTTGTAATGGCAAAAATTTCCCTCGCACGGTTAAGGTAATTGCTGATGCGACGAGGAGACGTAGATATCGTTCTGGAAAGGAGGACCGGTCGACAGCTGATGGGGTGCTTGCTTGTCGGAATTGCCATCACAGCTCTCTTTTGTATTGGGATTAAACCTGAGGAATATCTCACTTTCCTGATCGTCTTCGGCATCGTTTTTGCCGTGATTCTTCTTGCAATGCGCGACATTCGAAAATGTAACATCATTCTTTCAACACAAGGCATCAGGTTCATCCACGATGCCCAAGGAATGCTGAAAAGGAACAAACCGGTGGAAATCCCCTGGAACGAACTCGGCGAGGTCAAGCACCTGAGCAAAGTCTGGAGAAACGAACAAGGCAGAGAAATATACAATATCCTTGAACTTAACAAGAAGGGAGATTCGCAACCCGATAAGCCCTTCATCATACACTATTGCAACAATCTCGGTAGGCAGGTGCTCAATTCCCAAACCAGCTTCACCGCTGAGCGTGCCGTTGCGTTGATTGAAAAACTGCGCGACGCAGGTTCCGGGGAGGAACGGATTCAAATCCTTAAGAATACTTACGTAGGAAAAAGCCCGGGAGAGATTAAGCGGCAAGTAAGGAATACCCCATGGAAGCAACGACTCACCAAATACTGCCCTGCCTGCAAGGGGATCATCATCGTGGACGGACGAAAAGAACAATCCGAGCAAAAGTGCCACTCGTGCGGCAGCAACGAGATCTATAAGGATGAGGACGAGTATTTAAAGACCCTCGACAAAAAGGCATGATCCTGACCGAATGATTGCCGTGTCATGACACGCCGGCGGGCAAAAGAGCGTGGGTTTGTTTAACCGGAGAATTCAAAAAAAACAACCCACCCTGCCCGGTTTCTGTTAGCATTCAGGAATGAACGTCCTGAAATTGTCATTATTGCTGTCGCTGTCCCTCAGCTTTCTTCCCATCCATGAAGCGGGAGCGGATCATCATCAGAAGATCAAGATCCTCTACATGGGCGGGCGGGACCATGACTGGAAAGGCTATCAAGAGGCCATCGTGCCATTGTTCAAGAAACAGGGCGACTTTGAACTCACCTTAAGCAACAAGCTTGATGACCTGAAGGCGGAAAAAATCAAGGACTACGACGTGGTCCTCTTTTTTGGCTCCGGGGGAAATTTCACCGATCCCGCACAGGAAAGCGGCCTCGAGGAATACCTCAGGAACGGGGGAGGCATTGTCGGCGTCCATGCCACGGATGCGTTCAAGAAATCAGACGCCTACTGGAAGATCTTTGGCGGGCAGTTCATCGGACACGGCGGCGGGACCTTCAGGATTGTCTTCACCGACAAGAAACACCCCATTACCAAGGGCATGGAATCCTTTGAGATCCAGGACGAGTCCTACCGTGACAAGATGCATCCTGCCACAAAGGACAAGCTCCATCACCTGGGTCGTATCGACCGGGGCAAGGAGAACCATTCCATGATCTGGGTTCATGAATACGGCAAGGGGCGCCTCTTTAATACCGGCCTTGGGCATGATAAGAAGGCATGGGACAACCCTGCCCTGCAGAAACTGGTCGTTCGCGCCATTTACTGGGCCGCCAAGAAGCCGGTCAAGGACCCGAAATAGAACAGGGACCCCGCTTTCGTGGCACGGGGAAAACCCAGACTCCCAGACTTCCGCCGTCCAGTGACCTATCGGTGTGGATACGGCGCAGGGTCACCGTGTCGGTGAACTGCTCCGCCTTGATCTCCTTGCCCTGTTTCCCCTTCCTCTCGACGGGCAATGTCAAATAGACACGGATGCCCTTTTCCCCTAGCTTCCCGGGCAATCAAGAACACCCTAAAAAAATTGTCCGCTAAAATCATTTCCAGCCGCCTGTTAAGGATCCTTGCCTCAACCCTGCTTTGTAGCTCTGCCCTCAACGGAGCACCGGGCTCAAGGATCGCAATGCCGGATTTTACCAAGGATGATGCCATCCCCAAGGGAGCCGTCCACGACTGGAACCTCGGTGCCACCGGGTGTCGTGGCTGGATGTTCAGCGACAAGCTGGTCACCACCGATGCGCGGCAGGTTCGCATCACCAGAGTGGATAAGGGATCCCCGGCAGATGGGGTCCTGCAAGTTGGCGATGTCATCCTGGGAGTTGGCGGAAAAGCTTTCACCCATGACCCGCGCACGGAAATCGGCAAGGCGCTGACCCAAGCCGAGACCCAAAAAAACAACGGCAAGCTAGCACTGATCCGCTGGCGCGAGGGCAAGACCGGCAAAGTCACCTTGCAGTTACCCGTCCTGGGAAGCTACAGCCCGACCGCCCCTTATGATTGCGACAAATCACAGCGCATCCTCATTGAAGGATGCAAGGCGCTGGCAGCCCGCATGAAGGATGAGGGCTACCGACCAAACCCAATCCCGCGCAGCCTGAACGCGCTGGCACTGCTCGCCAGCGGCAATCCGGCTTACCTGCCACTGGTGAAAAAAGAGGCCCAGTGGGCGGCCGGGTTTTCCGCCGACGGTTTCCAGACCTGGTATTACGGATACGTCATGATGTTCCTCGCCGAGTATAGCATGGCAACCGGGGATGACTCGGTCACTGCGGGACTGCGCCGACTGGCACTGGAGGCCTCCAATGGCCAGAGCATCGTCGGCTCCTGGGGGCACCGCTTTGCCGGCGGAGATGGTCGACTGATGGGATATGGAATGATGAATTCCCCGGGCATTCCGCTGACGAGCGCACTGGTGATGGCTCGTGCCGCCGGGGTCAAGGACCCGGCTATCGATCGTGCCATTGAACGCAGCGCCCGCCTTTTGCGCTTCTATATCGGCAAGGGGGCAATTCCCTACGGAGACCACCGGCCTTGGACCCAGACCCATGAGGACAACGGCAAGTGCGGCATGGTTTCAGTGCTCTTCAACCTGCTCAGCGAAACCGAAGGTGCCGAGTTCTTCTCGAAAATGAGCCTTGCCTCGCATGGCGCCGAGCGCGATGGCGGGCACACCGGCAACTTCTTCAATGTGCTCTGGTCGCTGCCGGCTGTTGCACAAACGGGCCCGGTTGCCAGTGGGCTCTGGATGCAGGAATTCGGTGCCTGGTATTTCGATCTTGCGCGCCGCCCGGACGGCTCCTTCGTACACCTCGGCCCGCCGGGAACCCGCCACGACAAATACGCCCGCTGGGATTGCACCGGTGCCTACCTGCTCGCCTATGCACTGCCACTGAAGAAAATTTACCTGACCGGAAAGCGCAAAAGCTCAATCCCGCAACTCAATGCTGCTGCCGCCGGCTCGATCATCCGGGACGGCCGTGGGTGGAGCAACAAGGATCGCAACAGTGCCTATGACAAGCTTGACACCGCTCAGCTTATTGAGCGCCTCGGCAATTGGTCACCCATCGTACGTGAGCGAGCCGCCATGGCAATGGCGCGCGGCAAAACCGTCCCGACCGCGGCACTAGTCAAGATGCTGGGTAACGCCAGTCCCGAGGCACGCTACGGGGCCTGTCAGGCGCTGGCCATGCTCAAGAGCAAGGCAGCCGGAGCGGTTCCTGCACTGACCAGGTGCTTGCAGAATGAGGATATGTGGCTTCGTATCGAGGCCGCAGAGGCCCTTGCCAATATCGGCAAGCCCGCGATGCCGGCCCTCCCGGAACTCCTCAGGATACTTGCCAGGCAGCCCACCAAGGCGGACCCGCGCGGCATGGAACAGCGCTACCTGAGCTTTGCCGTGTTCGGTACCCTGTTGAGAAACTCGCTTGATGGTGTTGACCGCAACCAGCTACGCACCGCGATCGAGGCCGGGCTGCGCAACCAGGACGGCCGTGCCAGGGGAACGGTGGGCCGGGTCTACAACCAGCTCAGCTACGAGGAGATCAAGCCCCTGCTTCCGGCTATCCACCAGGCCATCGTCAAGCCGGCCCCAAGCGGCATCATGTTCGCCAGCGGCATCCGCTTGAGCGGAGTCGAGTTGCTGGCCAAGCACCGCATCCGTGAGGGCATGGACCTGTGTTTCCAGATCCTGGATATCGACAAGTGGGGAAAACAGGACCGCATCAGGCGCAGCCTCAGGGCCCTCAGCCAGTATGGCGGTGCCGCCAAGGCCGTGCTGCCGCAATTACGCCAGCTCGAGAAGGACCTGAAGGCGCACCGTGAAGCGCGCAACCTCAAGCCCATCGTTGAGCAGATCAGGCAGATGATGAATAAAATTGAAGCGTCCACCGGAAGCGTGGAACTACGCAGCCTCAAGTAAGCTAACGGTATCGGACAGTATGTCTTCCTGCATGACGTGGCGAGTGAAGACAAACAATCCCGAATGAGATGACGATAAAACGGAGCATCAACGTGAGTTCTCCGGTGGCGAAAGATTCGGGTTCCGTTCAAGCCTCAGAAACTTGTAGGGATGGTTGTCCAGGATCAGCGGGTCCCAACCCTTGACGTCGGGGTGGATCAGGTAGTTGCGTGTATACCAGTAGAGGGGAAGGATGGGTGTCTCGGAGAGGAATAGCGCCTCGGCTTCCTCCAGTACTCGGTAGCGTGCCTGCGGGTCGCCGGTGTTGCCGGCCTTTTTCAGCAGTGCCTCAAACTCCTCATTGTGCCAGCCGGTGCGGTTGTTGCCGCCGTCTTTCATCCACATGTCGAGGAATGCCAGCGGATCCGCGTAGTCACCGATCCAGCCCCCCGCCGCCAGACCGTAATCCTTCTCGAACATGGTGGCGAGGTAGGAGGTCCATTCCATTTGCTTAATTTTGATACTCACCCCGAGGTTATCCTTCCACATGGCCTGCAATGCCTCGGCATTGGCCTTGGAGGTTTCCTTGTCGGTGGTCAAGAACTCAATCTCGGGGATTCCCTCTCCACCCGGGTAGCCGGCCTCGGCGAGCAACTTGCGGGCTCCCTCCGGGTCAAAGCCGATTGTCTTGGCGGGTCGGTAATCGCCGAAAGGGGGAACCAGTCCCCCCGCAGGTTTCTGGCCGCCTTTCAGCACGTTGGTGATCATGGACTGCTGGTCGATGGCCTTGGAGAAGGCCATGCGCACACGCGGGTCGGTGAAGGGCTCGCGGGTGACATTGGCACGGATAAAGTAGGTGCCAAGGTAGAGCTCGTTGCGGACCTGATCAGGATAGCGTTCACGGGCATATTCAATCAACTCAGGCGCCAGCGCGTAGGTGATGTGCATCTCCCCGTCAAAATACATCCGGTTCTCGGTGGAGAAGTTTGATATCGGCAGGTAGCGGATGCCGTTGATGCCGACATTGTCCTTATCCCAGTAGAGGGGATTGCGCTCAACCTGGATGCGATCATTGGATTGCCAAGAGGTGAGGATAAAGGCACCGTTGCTGACGATGTTCCCGGGCTTGGTCCACTCGGTCACGCGATCCCCGATCCTGCCGTGTTTAAGGATGCTGTGTTTGGGTACCGGGAACCAGGTGTAGTGCTCGGCGATTTCCGGAAGGTAGGCAATGGGGGAATTGAGTTTCACCCTAAGGGTATGAGGATCGGGGGCGCTTACCTGCACGGTTGAGAAATCGGTTGTCTTTCCCTTGTGGAAATCCTCGGCGCCGATGATGTAGTAGAGCATGAAGGAGTAGTCCGAGGCCAGTGACGGGCTGAGTATGCGTTCGAAGGCGAAAAGGAAATCCTCTGCAGTCAGCGGCGTGCCGTCCGACCATGTGGCATCCTTGCGCAGCTCAAAGACCCATTCATCGGGTTTTTGCGGGTCGGTTGGATACCATTTCTCAGCCATGCCCGGCAGTGCCACACCGTCCTTTGAGGGATGGGCGACCACCAG
>Ga0315316_10003754_pt1 | contig 11048 bp, 10 predicted proteins | sample M160m3416metaG_FD_203702 | JGI IMG/M metagenome (GOLD analysis project Ga0315316, IMG submission 203702) | Ammonia-oxidizing marine archaeal communities from Monterey Bay, California, United States - M1 60m 3416 | ecosystem: Environmental > Aquatic > Marine > Intertidal zone | place: USA... | reverse complement strand
AAGTATTCCCGGTGTTCCCAATCGGTCACCGTTGACAGGAACCGGGTAAGCTCCGCGCGCTTGATGTGCAGCAGGTAGTCCACGAACTGATCGCCGAGGGCATCGCGGAAAACAGCGCTTTTATCAAGTTCCGCCACCGCGTCCATAAGATTGGTCGGCAGTGGCGCTGCATCCGATGCATAGGGATCGTTCGTCGGCGGTGGCGGCGTTAGGTTATTCCGCAGGCCATCAAGCCCGCTATAAATCTGCGAGGCCATATAAAGATAGGGATTGGCTGTCGGCTCGCCGATCCGGTTTTCGAGCCGTGACGCGGAATCGCCGGCGCCGGCGCTCACAACTCGCAGCATCGCGCCCTTGTTGTCACGGCCCCACGCCGCGCGGTCGGGGGCGAGGGAATTCGGCTTGTACCGCTTGTAGCCGTTGATCGTCGGCGTGGTGAATACGGTGGCGGCTGGCGCATTTTTCAGGATACCCGCGGCAAAGGCGGACCCGGTCTGCGATATCAACTCATTGTCGGCGGCCGGCATGAAGGCGTTTGCGCCGTCGGAGATGTTTTCCAGCGACTGATGCAGGTGCCACCCGCTAGCAAACGCGTTGGCGATGCCGGGGCGGCACATGAACGTCGCGTGATAGCCGTGGCGATGACAAATTTGTTTCACGGCATTGCGGAACAGGATCATGTTGTCGGCGGCCTGAAGTCCGCTCGCTGGCGCGAGTGTGAATTCGAACTGGCTCGGCCCGAATTCGGATTCCATTGTGCGGAGCGGCAATCCTAGCGCCATCAGGTCGCGTCGGACGATCTCGAATACCGGATCGATTTCATCCATGCGCAGTTCGGTCAGGTAATTGAACCCATGGGCAAGCAGGCTGACCTTCGGTGGTTCTGCCGGTTGGCCTGCATGTTCCGGCTGCAGCATCGGATCTTCGAGCCGATAGATATGGCATTCAACCTCGATCCCGGCGATGTAATCGTATCCGTCACCGGCAAGTTCGTTCAGCGCCTTCTTCAAAATCTGGCGTGTCGAAAACGGCACCGGGTCGCCGTTCGCGAGATAGCCGTCGCAGAGGAGCCAGCCGGTTTTTGGCGCCCAGGGAAGTACCTGGAAGGTCGATGGGATCGGCAAGGCAACGAAGTCGGCGGCGTTTTCCATTTCCGGGATGCCGAAGCCGCCACCCGGGGAGAACACCGGAAATACCGTGGTGTGGGATGTGTCTTTCGCGAGCAGGGTGGTGGTGATCGAACAGCCGTTGCGCATCGTCTGGGCCGCTTCCGACGCGACGACGGTCTTGCCGCGCAGAATGCCGTGCTGATCGGCGTAGGAAAGTCGGACAACTTCCAGATCGCTGGCTTCGATCTGTTTGATGACGCGTTCTGCTGCCGCCGCGTCTTCGTCGCTCCACAGATTGTGCCGTTCCACAAAGCCGGATCGGCCCATGGTGTCCTTGCGATCGGCCATATCAGCGCTCCTGCGTACGGGCAGGCGGGTGTTCGTCCGGCCAGGGATGTCCTGCCCACGGTGACCGGGCGCGCCGTTCCACCGCCGTCTTCTTCCACGTGTCGCGCCACGTCTCGGCCGGCGCGATGGTGTCGATGGCGACGGGGCCCCTGCATCGGGCAGGGTCGGCAGGGCGCAGGGAAATATCCGGCGCGCCGCCCTCGGCAACACTATCGATCGCTTCCATCATGAGCTTGCGGTTGGCGATAATGGCTTTGTCCGTGGTGCCGAGATGTTCCGCGCTGCGGTCCTGAATTTTACCCAGCGATTCAACCGCCCACTGATCGTGGACATTAATGTCCGTGCCCATGCCGGTATAGGTCTTGGATTGTTGTTCTTCCGGGTCGTAGCCGTAATCGTTGTCGCGGTTCTTGCGCGGGCGATAATCGGGGAGCGTGTACAGCTCCAGCCGGTCGTTACGCATCCGCTCCTTGTCGACGATTTCATTGAAACTGGAAAAGATCGCATACCACCAGCTTGTCGTGTCGTCGATCGGGACATGCCACTGTGTCAGCATGATATCGTTGCTGATCGGGATGATGATGGCATTCGGAAATATCTGATTGGTGACGCGCACATGCATTTCGTCGTCGCTGATCCGGCGCAACGCATATAGACGCAGCCCGGTTTCGCTGGTTTCGAAATCGATCTCGGGGCAATCGTATTCACGGAGCACTTTTGTGATCGCCAGATCGTTTTCCTCCGTCGAGAACCGAAACTGCTGGCCATAGGCTTCGTCGTCGGTCTCATCATCGAAGAACCGGTGCAGAAACGACGCATGCGCAGGATCAATGCCCACTTCGTTCAATTGAAGCCAGTTGCAATCGACAAAGCCCTTGAACGCGAACGTATATTGGTTGGGTGCTTCAAAGCAGTCGAAGGCCGGCAGGGGGGGCGGATTGCCTGGCCCCATATAGGTGAACACGATGCCGTTACGTTCGATGCAGGGATAGGCTGTGTGCTTGATCTTTGTAGGAAAATTGCTGCCCGGCGGTTCGGCGGGCTGTTCGATGCATTTTCCCTGCGCATCGAAAAGCCAGCCGTGGAAAGAACAGCGTAGTCCGCCGTCTTCGAGACGTCCAAAACATAAATCAGCGCCGCGATGCGGACAGTGACGGCCGATCAGGCCGTATTCGCCATCGTCGCCACGATAAAGCACTAGTTCTTCACCCATCAGGGTGACCGGTACAACCGGCCGTTTGGCGGTAAGTTCCTCCGTCAGCGCAGCGGGCTGCCAGTAATGGCGCATCAGGTCGCCACAGCCTGTCCCGGGGCCGGTTTCGGTAACAAGCCGGTTTTGTTCGGCGTTTAGCATCTGATCCTGTCCCAGGTGAAAGAAATGGCAGCTTATTATGCCCGACGGCAGATACTAGTTGATATAGTTGGATCGTCAAACTATTTTATATGTGCAATTCAGGAAATCGGTGCAAGTCCCCAATGGAGCAGAAGGTCGGCCAGGAAATCGATTTCGCCCAACTGTCGGGACTGCTCGGGTACCAACTCCGGCAGGCGCAGACCGCGTCGTTCCGTGATCTGGCGGCGCGTTTCCGTGATCTGAACGTCACGCCGGGGGAATTCAGCCTGATGACAATTGTTCGGGACAACTCCCAAATCCGGCAAATCGATCTGATCCAGATTTACAAGCTCGACAAATCAACCATGTCCGTCGCGGTGAGCCGTCTTGTCCGGCGCGGTCTGGTCGTGCAGCAAAAACTACCCGACGACCGCCGTTTTCATGGATTGTCTCTGACACCGGCCGGTGAGGGATTGCTCGAAACCGTTACGGCGATTGTCGACGATCAGGAGCGGCGGATGGCCGAGGCCTTGGGTGAGGAAGACTGGGAAACGGCGATGGGGGCACTTCGCCGCATTGTCGCGGCGCTGAAGCCCGACTAGCATACGGCACGCTCTCTTCGGGAAAGTGCCCCATGAATTTGAAAACGAACCTATCGCTTGCCGCCGCTGAAACGATTGTCGATGCGGCACTTGCGGTGGGGACCGACAATCAGATGCTGCCGCTTACCGTGGTCGTCCTCGATACCGGCGGTCACGCCATCGCCATGAAGCGGCAGGATGGGTGCGGGAACATGCGGGCCGATGTGGCCACAGGCAAAGCCTGGGGCGCCCTCGGGATGGGCATTCCCAGCCGACTGATCGGCGACCGGCTTGCCGACAGACCGACATTCCAGGGCGCGTTGGCTGCGGTCTCAGATGGACGTTTCGTGCCGGTGCCCGGTGGAGTATTGATCCGGGATGTCGACAATGCCGTGATCGGCGCGGTCGGGGTATCGGGCGATACATCCGACAAGGATGAATTCTGCGCAATCGCGGGCATAAAATCCGCAGGCTTGGTGTCCGATCCGGCAGAGCCTGCCGCTGACTGGTCTTCCTCAAAGCTATAGGTGCAAACATGACGAATATCGGACCCTTGCGAGATTTTGTGACCGGCATGACCGATCTGGCAGACCGCGCCCACGGCGACGAGGCGGCGATGATCGAAGGGACGCGCGGATTTCTGGTGCCCCTGATCTCAACCGACGACTGGCTGCCGGAAGAATTCACCTGCGAAGGCGATACCTACCGCCAATACCTGTTGCACTGCGACCCGAAACAGCGGTTCTCCGTGGTCAGTTTCGTCTGGGGACCAGGCCAGACCACACCGGTCCACGATCACATGGTGTGGGGCCTGATCGGCATGCTGCGCGGTGCGGAAGTCGGCCAGCGTTTCGCCGCAGACGGCGACGGGCCGATGACGGCGGGCGCGGAAGAAGCTCTGGAGCAGGGGGATATCGAGGTCGTGTCACCGACAGTGGGCGATGTACATAAGGTATCCAACGCCCTATCTGACCGGGCATCGATCAGTATTCACGTCTATGGTGCCAATATCGGCGCCGTCAGCCGGCACGTGTTCGACCCGATGACCGGTGCGCCGAAGGAATTCATATCGGGCTATTCGAACGAAACCGTGCCCAATCTATGGGACTTGTCAGGATCATGAAAACAGCATTTTTGGCGATTTCGCTGCTGGCGATGCTTGGCGTCGCCGTGTGGGGCGCGATCTATGTCTGGAATCAGATCGGCGACATCGAAATGTCGATGACGGGCGTCGTAGCGATGATCGCCGGTATCGTGCTGAGCCTCGGGCTTGGTATGGGGCTTATGTTTTTGGTCTTCAAATGCGAGAGAAACGGGAATAACGGCGAATGATAAAGTGGGCTTTTACGTTGATCGCGGTGTGGGCGGTGTGCGCCGCCCCGGCCGCCGCGCAGGACCGGCATGCCGGTTACTACTATCCGGTACCGAAGACTGAAGAAACCTACACGGCGCGAGCCCGCACGTTGCCCGAAAGCGACCGTGACCGGCGCCTCGGATTTGTCGTCGCCTTTATGGCGGAAATGAACAGTGAGGCAGCACCGCAACGATATGTACTGTTCGCCAAGGGCGCCGATGCCGAGAAACTGATTATCGTCGCACTCGACGACCAGGCATTTGCTACCCTGTATCGCGCGCGCGCGGTTCTTGCGACCCTGACGTCGCGGGTGCGGGCCTCTCCGCTGTTTGCCGAGCTTGGCGTCCAGAGCCTGTTCACGTTCTACGATCTGGCAAAGCTGATCGGCTTCAAGCAGATCACGATTTCCGATGGCCGCGCATGGTCGCACCGGGTCTGGGTAGAATAAAACGGGCGGCCCGGTATCCCGCGCCGCCCGTCCGCTAACGTTCGGTTCGGATTGTCAGAACGTAATCACACTCCGGATGGATTCACCTTTATGCATCAGGTCGAACGCGTCGTTGATCTGATCTAGCGGCATCGTGTGGGTAATCATCGGATCGATCTCGATTTTCCCATCCATGTACCAGTCGACTATTTTTGGCACGTCGCGGCGGCTTTTTGCGCCGCCGAATGCGGTGCCTTTCCACACACGGCCGGTGACGAGCTGGAACGGGCGGGTTGAGATTTCCTGCCCGGCACCCGCGACACCAACGATGATGCTTTCACCCCAGCCGCGATGCGCGCATTCGAGTGCCTGGCGCATAGTGTTCACATTGCCGATGCATTCGAACGTATAGTCCGCGCCACCGCCGGTAAGATCGACGATGTAGGGGACAAGATCGCCTTCGATTTCCTTAGGATTGACGAAATGGGTCAGCCCGAATCTTTCGGCCATTTCCTTGCGTGCCGGGTTCAGATCGATGCCGATGATCATATTGGCGCCGGCAAGCCGGGCGCCCTGAACAACGTTCAGGCCGATCCCGCCGAGTCCGAACACAACGACATTCGCACCGGGCTCGACCTGGGCCGTGGAAATGACAGCGCCGATGCCTGTCGTCACGCCGCAGCCGATATAGCAGATCTTGTCGAATGGAGCGTCTTCGCGGACCTTGGCGAGAGCGATTTCAGGCACCACCGTGTGATTGGCGAATGTCGAGGTACCCATATAGTGATGGATCGCATCGCCGCCGACGGAAAACCGGCTGGATCCATCAGGCATGACGCCCTGGCCCTGGGTTTCGCGGATCGACGTGCACAAATTGGTTTTGCCCGACAGGCAGGATTTGCACTGGCGGCATTCGGGGATGTAGAGCGGGATAATGTGATCGCCTTTTTTCAGCGTCGTCACACCCGGGCCGCAATCGACCACAACGCCGGCACCTTCATGTCCGAGAATGGCCGGGAACAGCCCCTCGGGATCGTCGCCTGACAGAGTGAACGCGTCCGTATGGCATACGCCGGTCGCCTTGATTTCAACGAGAACTTCGCCTTCTCGCGGACCGTCCAAAGTGACGGTTTCGACTGAAAGCGGTGCTCCGGCTTTTGTGGCTATTGCCGCGCGGGTTTCCATGATGCTTGTCCCTGTTCTTGACTGTTCGAAAATTTCGAGCGCATGTTTCCAGCCACGTCCCTGCAATGCAAGGGTCTTCGGGCAATTTTTAGAATCAATAGTCGGGAATTCCCTTGGCTTTTCAATTGCCGACCGTGTGCAGCTCGGGGCTGCCTGCAATCCTGAACCATCTGGATTAAGAGACGCCCCGTCGAACACTGCCTGACCCGGAACCAGACCATCACATCGGTCGTGATCGTTATATCATTGATGGTCTGGACTATATCGATTGAGCTTTCCGTGATGTCCTTGGCAGATATACCGAGCTTCGCGATTGCATCCCGTGCGATCCCCGTGCAAAAAGCGGGGTCTTCGTTTCCCGGCCCGAAATTGGGCTCTGCCGAAAGCGCGGGCGTGCTAGCCGCCAGTAGTAGTGCGCAAAAAGAAACGCTGCGGAATGCCTCTAGTCTCAGGCGCATCGTTTGGCCTTATTTGAATATTCTGTCGCTTCTGAAAGTCTATCTTGAACCCGTCCTGGTGTCATGTATCTGGAGGGCGGTAACTAGCTCACCGCAAAGCATACCGTCCGTCTTCCAGCCGGCTGAGCGATCCGGCAACATAAAGTGGCTCGAGTGCGCGGACGATCTCGCGGCCGTCATCCGATCCTGTGGCCTCCATGAGCTCGCGGAAACATCTGGGGCCGTCTTTCAGCGCGTCTTCTACGGTCATGCGATCCGCTTTGGCAAAGACCGGCGGATCCGGTACCTGCCATTCCTGAGCGTTTGCATGGCCAAACGGGCGGGTCAGATCGAAACCGGCCTTGGCACCGGCCCGGCTGCCCTGCAGGGACGGATCCAGTGGAACGGCCCGGTAACCGCTGGATGTTACCAGGTCGCGATCACCCTGAAATCGGGTGGCAAGCGCCCATTCCATCTGGTCGTCGTTGAAGACGTCGATATCGGGATCGACGACGAAGACGTGCTTGGTATCCGCGGTCGAAGCGAAAGCCGCCGCGATGGCATTGCGGGATTCACCCGGCACCCGCTGGTTCAGCGCGATGCGGACATTGTACATCCCGCCGGTCGCGGCCGGGCAATAGACGGCGACCGGTTCGCGTATGGCCGATTCCATAGCCGTCCAGACCGCTTGTTCGGTCCGTAACGCACAGAGCTGCGCAGTATCCGTTGTCGCCATATTGCGTCCGCCGATGGTGGCGGTCTGGAAGACGGCGTCTTCGCGCTGGGTGATGGCCGTCAGATGAAACACCGGGTTCTGTTTCAGCTGACCATAATAGCCGACATATTCGCCATACGGGCCTTCCGGTTCGGTCCACCCGCCGGCGTCGAGATAGCCTTCGATGATGTATTCCGCATCTGCCGGGACGCGGAGATCGCTGGTCACGCATTTCACCACCGGGACCGCGGCGCCGCGTACAGCGCCCATCAGCGCCAGCTCATCCACCGGTGGGGTCATGGCAAGCGCCGCGATGGCATCAGCGGGGTGTGACCCGACGGCGAAGGCGACCGGCAGGCGGGTGCCGTCGCCCTGGGCACCGCCATATATCGCGCGTAAATCGCTCGGCGCGTTGAGATCAATGCCCGCATCCTGGCGGCCACGGAGCATTAGCCTGCGCATGCCGACATTGGTGTTTCCGGTCGCAGGATCGCGGGAAAAGTCCAGCGTGGCGGAGATATACGGTGCGCCGTCCTGGCCGTGTTGCAGATGGACGGGAAGCGCGGTGAGGTCGGCTTCGTTCTCGCGCCGGACGATCTGGTGGACCGGCGCTTCGGCGGTGTCGATCTCCACCGGCTGGATCGGGTAGCGCAGGCGTTTCGTCGTCTCCGCAAGCAGATCACGTTCGTCGACATCAAGCGACAGCGCGAGCCTGCGGCGCGATCCCATGATGTTGCCGGCAAGTTCTTGGCCGTCCGGTCCGGCCTTCCTGAACCAAACTCCCTGGCTATTCCCTTCCAGCCGATCGGCGATGGCGGATAGCGGTGTGGTCTTTTCAACAACCTCCACCTCGCCGGCATTGGCCATCTCTTCGAGAAACCGGCGGAACCTGAACGTCTCCGTATCGGTCGTCATGGCGTCACTCCTGCTGCCTCGGCGATCAGTGCCCAGAATGCCGTCGGGTCCTCGACATGGGCATTGTGGCCGACATCAGGGATTTGCTGCGCATTATTGTCGAGCGTGCCGAGGTCCGCTACCGACACCATGCGATCATGTTCGCCCGCTGCAAGCACCACCGGTGCCTGGGCCGCGCGATAAATATCCTTTGTATCGGCAAACGCCACTGCAGCGGCATGGTTGTCTGCCGCGAGCCGCCATTTTCCCTGGTCTTCGACAATACCTGTTCGGGCAAATTCCGATGCCGGATCAATGATGTCTTTCAGCCCGGTGACGAGGATGAATTTCTCGCGGGCTTCCATTTCGGTATCGAACCAGCGAACCGGCATGTCGACCAGCTTGGCAATGCCGACATGCTCTTCTTCGGTCCAGCCCACTTTGACACCGATTGTTACAACAGCCTCCGGGTGAACCCCGAACCAGCCCGATGCGAGAAGTATCCCGACAAGGCCGCCCATAGAATGTCCTGCGAGGTAGAGTTCCTCCGCATCGGCAGCCATGGCAGCCATATCGGCGGCGTGGCTCGCGATGCCGTATGTGTTCGAATGGCTCGACCGTCCGTGGCCGCGCATATCCGGTATGACCCAGCGCCCTGGCCATTTGTCATTCAGCACATCGCGCAGTCCGGTCCAGATTTCCCCAGTACCGGACAGGCCGTGCATCAGGAGCAGGGTCGGGCCGGACGTGTGCCCGCCTTCTTCGACCCAGAGGTCTATGCCGCCAACGCGGCGCAGGCTCATCTGCCTTTCCAGTCCGGCTTGCGCTTCTCACGGAAGGCGGCGTTGCCTTCGCGGGAGTCTTCCGACTGGATCAGGATCGACTGGCCCAGCCGTTCGATCAGACGGCCGGTTTCGGTATCGGTGTTCTGGCAGGTGTTGATGACATGTTTGGCCATCCCAAGCGCCAGCGGCGCGCGGTCGACCAGGATACGGGCGAAACTCAATGTACCCTCCATCAGATCTTCGCTGGAATACACCCGGTTCACGAGACCCCATTGTTCGCCTGTGGTAGCATCGACCGGCAAAGTGGTCATCATCATTTCCTTCAATCGGCCGATCCCGATCATCTGGATCATACGCGACGCCGCACCCGAAGCCGGGATGACGCCGATATTGTTTTCGGTCAGCACGAATTCTGCACCTTCCGCCGCGGTGCGGAAATCGCTCGCGATGGCAATTTCGACGCCGCCGCCCGCACAGATGCCATTGACCATCGAAATAACCGGTTTTTCCATGTTCTCGAGATCATCGAGCATTTCGTGGTTGGCGCGCACATAGGCGCGGTATTGCGGCGATGGCAGATTGTTTTCGTAATCGAGACCCAGAATATCCCGCCCGGAACAAAAACCGCGCCCGGCGCCGGTGATGATGAGGACTCGGATCGCCTCGTCGAAGCTGACTTTCCAGATCGCGGACCGCATTTCGCGGATCATGCGTTCGTCGAATGCATTGAGCTTGTCAGGACGGTTGAGCGTCAACAACCCGATATTGTTCTCTATGACCTCGAAGGTGACGGTCTCGTATATTTCCGGATGATCGATAAACCCTACCGGTTTTCCGTCCGCGTCAAGGCGGACTGTCGGTGCGTCCGACATAGTGGCAATACCCCTTTGTTCAGAAGCATATAATGCCGGGCGGGGCGGATCAACGGCCCCGCCGGACAATTCTGCTACGTGCAGGGCACGTGCCGGCTACGTGCAGGGCACCTGCGCAGCGATGAATTCCGAGATCCAGTCGTTCACCGGGGCTATGTCGTCGAACGGTTCGGATATGGAAAGCAGTATCTTTGAATGCCCGATGCCCGGGAGAATCCGGGTTTGTGCGGCATTGCCCGCTTTGCGCAGCGCTGCTGCGAATTCGGTGGTGTTGTATGGGAGGACCGTAGTGTCGTTATCTCCGTGCAACAGCAGGAAGGGTGGAATTTTACCGGAAATCCGTTTGACGGGGCGGGCGATGTCTGTGCTTTCCAACCCAGCAAATACGGCGCGCGTGCTGCGGTATTTCTTGGGATCGAAGACATAGGGACCGGCGAGGCCGATCACGCCGCAGATGCTTTCGGGCGACAGGCCCTCTTCGTTCAGATAACGCCGATCTGTCGCCAGCAGGGCGGCGATGTGAGCGCCCGCGGAATGTCCGCCAATGAACAGCGGGCGGGACTTACCGTCTTTGGTGGCGATGTTTTTCTTTACCCAGCGCATTGCGCGGGCGGCATCAGTCATAAATGCCGGAAAGGTGACGTCCGGGTATAGCCGGTAATCCGGCACCACCACCGTATAGCCCCGCCGCGTCAGGGCTTCGCCAACGAACCGGTATTGTCCACGCTCGCCGCTTTTCCAGCTTCCGCCGTAGAAGAACACGATGACCGGCGCTGTGGCGTCAGGCTTGGCAGGGCGGTATACGTCCAGTTTCTGGCGTGGCAGATCGCCGTATGAGATGCCGGGAGTGACGTTGTATTCCCCTGCGGGAACCAGCGTGTCGAGTACGTAGAGCGGCGAACAACCAGTGAGAAACGCCGCCGCAACCGGCAGGATCGCCAACGGGCTTCGCATGAGTTTTCTGGGCAGCAGCGTCTGTTTCCCGAACATGTTGATCGACACCCGATG
>Ga0315316_10003753_pt1 | contig 11049 bp, 7 predicted proteins | sample M160m3416metaG_FD_203702 | JGI IMG/M metagenome (GOLD analysis project Ga0315316, IMG submission 203702) | Ammonia-oxidizing marine archaeal communities from Monterey Bay, California, United States - M1 60m 3416 | ecosystem: Environmental > Aquatic > Marine > Intertidal zone | place: USA... | reverse complement strand
GCTGGCCGCTGTAAACACGAATCCAGTAATTGTCTCCCGTCTTGGCTGGCAGAATCTTGAATACGAGTCCGCAAAAGGGATCTTTCGACTTGGGATTCCGGATTAGAACCTTGTCAGTATTTTTTGGGTCGACCCCTTCCACAGGTGGACGATCCAGTGGACTTGGCAAAAAGTTTCCAACAGCGGTCATCAGAGGCTGCACACCAATGCCATGTAACGCGGAACCACAAAGAACTGGCTGAATCACCCGATCGATGCAACCCTGCCGCAATGCGTCGATGATCAGATCGCGAGGCACTTCTTTCTCTTCCATCGCCAGGTTGGCGGCCTCTTCACTGAGATCGTAAACCTTTTCCAGCATCTGCTCGCGCCAAAACAGCGCTTCATCCATCTGGTCTTCAGGAATCTCAGTTTCCTTGACCTCTTTGCCTTCGGTCTCAGGGTCAAACTCAAGCATCTTCATATCAACCAGATCAATCACGCCACGAAAGGGATCCGCGACGTGTGCAGGTCCTTGCCCCACCGGCAATTCGACGGCGAGAGGACACCCCCCCAAACGCGGCTCAATGTCGTTGAACACCGTTTCAAAATCGGCGCCTTCCCGATCCATCTTGTTAATGAAGACGATTCTAGGAACCTTGTACCTGTCAGCCTGCCGCCAAACGGTTTCACTTTGCGCCTCGACACCCTCACGGGCTGAAAACACGACCACCGCTCCATCTAGCACGCGCAAACAACGCTCAACCTCGGCCGTAAAATCAACGTGCCCCGGAGTATCGAGCAGGTTGATGTTATAGTCCTTCCACCCGTATTTCACGCATGCACTGAAAATGGTGATCCCGCGTTCCTGTTCCTCCGGATCATCGTCAGTATCCGTCGTGCCGTGATCCACACGCCCCACACGGTGCTTGGCACCGCTGAGAAAGAGCATCCGCTCGGTCACGGTCGTTTTCCCAGCATCGATGTGCGCGATGATGCCAATATTGCGAAGCTTGGAGATGTCAAAAGTCATGAAAACGATTCAGGGATTGAGCGATTCGGGAGCCGGACAGATGGGTTCATTCGCCCGACAGCTACAGCACTCGGGCAATGGCTGAAAACTCATTGAAAATGCACCAGACAAACAGTTGCCCGGAACCACCCCCCGCGTTGGTCGGGCGGCAAGGCAGGATAGTATTGCAAAACAGCCACCGAGGCTATCGAAAATACATGCAACGGAGGTAACACGTAATCCGACGCTCACCCGCAATCACAACACCACCGTCTCCAGCGGATTGGCCAACGGCGAATCACTCTCAAGGCGGCCTCATGGACTCTAGCGTAACACCGGCCACTAGCGTAACACCGACCACTAGCGTAACGCTGCGCAAAAAAAACCGCGACACGGCCAATAGCCGTATCGCGGTGATTTGTGTTTGATTTTGACTCGACTTACCAAGCGAAGTGAGCAAACGCCTTGTTGGCATCAGCCATGCGATGCGTGTTCTCACGCTTGGTGTATGCAACGCCTTCCTTCTTGCAAGCTGCCAACAACTCATCGGCAAGCTTCAGATGCATGGGACGACCCTTCTTATCTCGAACGGCACCGAGCAACCACCGCAGAGCCAAGCTTTGCTGACGTGCGCGATTCACCTGCATTGGCACCTGGTAGCTGGCACCACCAACACGCTTGCTTCGGACTTCGATATATGGCTTCACATTCTCGACTGCCATCTCGAATACTTCGATCGGCGTCTGATCAGCGATCTCGTTGCGACGACCAATCTCCTCAAGAGCATCATAAAAGACGCGTTGAGCAGTGGTCTTCTTGCCATCAAGCATCAAACAGTTGATGAACTTTCCGGCGAGTAACGAGTTGTGCCGCGGATCACCCTTGAGTTGGGTGCGGCTGGCTGTGATTCGTCCCATTCTTAAACTTCGACTGTAATGGCTGGATTGCTGTTATTCGGGAATACTGTTCTCGTTGCGACGAGATTACTTCTTCGCACCGTAGCGACTGCGTGATTGCTTTCGGCCTTCTACCCCGAGGGCGTCACGCGAGCCACGGACAACCTGGTATCGAACACCAGGCAAGTCACGGACACGACCGCCCCGAACAAGCACGATCGAGTGCTCCTGAAGGTTGTGGCCTTCACCGGGAATGTAGACCGTAACTTCCTTGCCGTTGCTAAGACGAACACGCGAGATCTTTCGCAGAGCAGAGTTCGGCTTCTTGGGGGTCATCGTCCTAACTTGCAAACAGACACCCTGCTTTTGAGGGCATTTTTCAAGCACAGGAGACTTGCTCTGGCTCTTTTTCAGTTTGCGTCGCTTGCGGACGAGTTGATTGATTGTTGGCATGGAAATCGTGTGTTGCGGGTTAAACCCACACAAATAAGGGAAAACTGGACCTCGTGCAGACAGGCCGAGGTATGCCCGACATCTCTTCGGTAGCCAAGCCCGGCAACGCCGAACACAACCACAACCCGAAAATACTGCTAAACCTCATTCCGGAGGCGGGCAAGCGGGAAAGTATCCCAGTCCTTGATTTTCTGTCAAGAGCTCCCATCTCGCGGTTTTCAATGTCTTTTACAGAAGCTTGCCTCCCTGAACGGTGATCTTACCCAATCCCCCCATTTCTTCGGCCTGCCATCGCTCAGATTTCACCATGACGTTTCTCACCGATCGGATATGACAACCTCCACTCCCCCCCTCCACAGAGGCGGAACCCGAAACGCGGCAGTGTTCACAAGAACACTACTGCATGATTGCAACTGGCTGATGACCTTGCCTCGTGTCGTCGCTGCAAGCTATGAATCAAATTCAAGCAGATGTTTCCCCCTTCGAAGCCAAATCACAAACGGATGCGTGGCAGGATGCCCAAGTTCATTCACACACAATTGACCGTCGCCAAATTCGCTTGGTGCACAGCATTGCTTTTCCTCTTGGCATTGCCCGTTGGCTGCAACCTGCTGCCCGGCAAGGGAGAAAAGGACAGCAAAACAAAGCTTCAGGAACTGATGAAGGTACCTGCACTGCCAGATTTGATCCGTGAAGCGACCATGGTTCAGGGATTACAGCCCATTCAGGTCATCGGCGTTGGAGTGGTCAACGGACTTCCCAGCACAGGTGGACCAGCAAACCCGTCTCAGTTCCGCGACGAACTTTTGGAAGAGATGAAACGGCGTGACATCAAAGACCCCAACCACTTCCTAGAGCTCGATAACACTGCGTTGGTGAGAATTCAGGCGACGATTCCACCAGGCGCACGGCGTAACGACCCAGTTGATTTGATTGTGCAAGCCCCCAACGAGAGTGTGGTCTCTGATTTAAACGACGGCTGGTTGCTGGACACCCGGCTCCGCCAACAACGATATCTGCAAAACAAGATTCGCAAGAGCGAAGTGATGGCGCTCGGCACGGGGCCGGTCCTGACACGTAGCAGCTATACGCCCGGTGAGGACGGCACACTCAAGATCGAAGGCACAATTCTATCGGGCGGTCGCATTCAGATCACTCGCAAGCTGGGGCTTGTACTGCGTCCGGAGTACCAGCATGCCAAAACATCCAGCGCATTGGCCGCAGCGATCAATCGCCGATTTTTTTTCTTTGATGGAACCACGCGACGTGGAATCGCAAAAGCCAAAGAAGATGATTTTCTTGAGATGGAGACGCACCCGCGTTACCGCAACAACATTCCACGCATGATGGCCGTCATTCAGGCAATCAGCACCGCTCCGGAATCATCCGCAACACAAACAAGACTGGCTAACCTAGCCGACCAACTTAGCGATCCGGCGACCGCCGCTGACGCCGCTTTGCAACTGGAAGCCATGGGTGAAAGCGCTGTTCCGATCCTGATCAACGCTCTGTCATCAACCAACCCCGAACTACGTTTTTATGCTGCCGAGTCACTTGCCTATCTCGACCGCACGGAAGCCATCGGAGCATTGGAAACAGCGATTCGAGATACAGCTGCATTTCGCCATCCCTCGCTATTAGCTATGCAAGGCATGGACCATCAACTTGCCATCGATGCACTCAAGCGACTGATGAACGAAGTGAGTATCGAAACGCGATACGGATCATTTTGTGCCATCCGTCGGCAAGGAGTCGAAGGCAAGAGCCTATTGGGGGGGCGAGCACTGCAATCTTTTTATCTGTATCAGATCCCATCAAACGCAGAACCTGCCATCGTTGTTTCGCTTCGTGAGTCACCTGAGATTGTGCTGTTCGGTGATACCGGCAATCTGAACATCCGCCAATTTCTGCGAGGCCCAAATGGTCTGATCCTGAAACCGGATCTCGAACAACCCGGCAAACTGAAAATCAGCCGTTTTCAGGTCAACACCGATGATAAACGGGCAACGGTTTCTGACTCGTTGCCTTCCGTCATCAGCGGGATCGTGTCAGTCGGGGGTGGTTACGGCGATGTCATCTCGATCCTGCGTTTGGCAAAAGCCAAAGGATACCTGACCAAACAATTGGCAGTGGATCCGTTGCCAGCAGCAATCCGTGTCTACCACCGTAACGAAGAAACGGAATCGGCTACGTCCGATCTATCGAGCGACAACTCGAACGCAACGGACCAGGACGACTCATCCGAAACCTCGGCAAAGCCTGCTTCGGAATCGACCGACAACGAGTGATTTGGGGTGCATGCCCGTTGTCAGGTCATGATGCCCATGGCCCAAATCCCTGATGACTTATATCCCTGCGTACTTTTCCCCGCTTACTTTGCCATCATGTCATGGTGCTGATGCAACCGCGGCAAACACGCCGCCGGGGCAACCCCGAATTCGATCGGGAACGCAGGAATCCAAAAAACGCGGGGCATTCCAGTGAACTCAATGCCCCAAGACCTTCCCAGCCTGCGTGCAATCAGGCAAAGAGTGAAGAAATCGCCTGGAATTTGAATCGCCAAGTTGACATTACTTGGTTGTCGACGCAGGCTGAGAGTCGTCATGCGTCACCTTCTTCATCTAACGTCTGCCGTTGCCATTCTCGTCGTGGTGGGTTGCCCAATGAGCAGCACTACGAGTGTTCGGTATCCCGAGCCAAGCGAGCAGTTAGCCGAACCGACCGCGGATCCGATTGAGCCGCTCGGTCAGCAAACTGCTGGCACTGGTTCAGTAGCTTCCTCGGACAATCGCAACACAGCAGCAGAACCCCTAGCTGAATTGGTTTCACGAACACTCAAACAAAACCTGAGCCAACGAGACCTCTCCTCATCGACCCACGGTGCGTGGCAGGTGTTGCACGGCATCCTCGCCTATGGCTCCGACTTCGAACTTCAAACGCCGACTGGCCCTCAACCAGCCTTGGCGTATTTGCTTTCTGGTCAAGCCGTTGGTGGTTTTGAAGCGGAACCGGGGGACAAATTTGGAACAAAGAAACGTCCTGGCCTACGAATGGCCATGCAGCCATCCACCAAAATTGGCCAAGGTCACCGTGATCAATGGTTGGCAGTGATCGCCCAATCAGGTTTACCGCTGGACACCCCGATCAAAGGCAAAACACACACATTCACTTTGGAAGACTGGATGCGTCAGGCTGAGTTTGACGTACCCAGAAATTTGGAACGTGAGTTCAGTTGGTCGCTGATCGCTTTGACCTCCTATCGCAAAACAAACCATCGCTGGATGGGTAGGGATGGATCCCAATATTCCACTGAATCACTACTGGGATCAGAGCTGGAACAAAGCTTGCCTGACAGTGTTTGCGGTGGCACCCATCGCTTGATCGGCATGGCCATGGCATTGAATCAACGCCGAGAAGAGGGACAACCCATCACCGGTGTTTGGGCAGATGCAGACCTCTTGATCACAGGAGCGATTCAGCTAGCCAAACAAAACCAGAATCCTGACGGCTCTTACTCGGTCGCTTACCTTCATCGACCAGGGTGGACTCGCGACATGGGTGAAACACTGGGCAGTACTGGGCACGTGCTTGAGTTTCTTGCGATCGCGGCACCAACACAAACACTCTCTGAACCTTGGGTAGAACGCAGTGTTCGTCGTCTATGCGACGTCTTGGATCAATGTTCCGATGTAGATCTTGAATGCGGGGTTCTCTACCACGCTCTTCACGGCTTGAGCGAGTACCAGAAACGCCTGTTCCCACCGTCCTGAATGGCACCTGACACTGAGATCCCACTGAGATCACAAGGTGAGACCTTGGCAAACGCAGGTAGAGTTTCAAAAACGAGAACCGCCTCTGTGGTGGCAGATTCACGCGGTCTCTGTCCAATGATCGAGTCAACCGCCCCACGCGTAGCCAACCGCTGAAAGCGTAGCAAACAGCTCACAGCGGGGGGAATTACTTCATGAGCAGCGTTGACGGTGGGTTTTCCAGGGGCACGCCACTTCAAACTCAGGCATGATTTCCCAGCATTGGAACGCAGAAAACCGTAAAACGAGATCTCTTCGCAGAACCTCCCCGCTACAATGGAGGTATCCGTGAGATGAACGCCGTTTCCACAGCCCGAGAACGCTTGATGTCTTCCCAAGTCCCATTTGGTAAAGCAGACACGACAACCGAAAATCCCGGCCTGCAGCTCAAAGCAGACGACTGGCACGATGAGCCACTCACGTTCCGTGAGCAATTGGTCGGAATGATGCCACCCACCATTTCATTGCTGTTCCATACGGCAATTCTATTGTTCCTGGCAGTCATCACTTACGAGGAGATCGAACAAGAGGAAGCTCGATTTGTTGTGGTGCCCCCTCCTGATCAAGTGGAGGACCCTCCCGTTGAGGTTGAGCTGGATCCGGAAATCGACGTAGTGCTCGACAACGTGGCTCTCTTCAACTCCGCGCCTGCGCCGGTGAGCGCTGCGTCAGCTGCTGCCAACCTGCCCACGCTTGATCAGTCATTGATGGCCAAAGCCAATACCTCCCAACTGAGCATCGCCGCCCCCACCATTGGCATCCCTGATTCGGTTGCCTTGATTGAGGCAGTTCCCGATGGTGAGGTGAAGGGAGAAGCCCGAGATATCGTCGACAGCTACCAGAATGCTCTGGATCGTTTATCTCAGGAACTGGTCTGGATGCTGGATGAAAGTCCCGTACTGGTAGTCTGGTGTTTCGATCAGTCCAAAAGCATGAAGGACGACCAACAGGAAATCCGAGACCGAATTGAAACAGTTTATGAACAACTAGGAATTGTCGGTCGCACCGAGAACAAGGCGAAGCAGACCGCGTTGATGACTGCCGTGACAAGCTACGGTGAGATGTTCATCGATCACACGCTTCATCAACCAACGGCTGACCGCGACGAGATTCGGAAAGCGATCGACGAGATTCCAGTGGATACCACTGGAAAAGAATTGATGAGTTCTGCTGTTGGACGTGCGATTAATATTTATCGCGACCTGGCACGGCGAGGCCGCAAGATGGCACTCGTGCTGGTTAGCGACGAGAGTGGTGACCGACAAAACAACGACGGATTTATCGAACAGGCAATCAACGTGGCCAAAGCCGCCAATTGCAAAGTGTATGTATTGGGCCGTGAATCAGTCTTCGGTTCGCCTTACGCGTTTCTTCACTGGCGACACCCACAGACCAATCGGCATCATTATTTGCAAATGGACCGTGGACCTGAAACCGCTTTTCCCGAGCAGTTGCAGACCAATGGCTTTCACCGCCGTCGTGATGCATTCGGCAGTGGCTTTGGCCCCTACGAACAATCGCGTCTGGCACGGGAAACCAATGGTATTTTCTTCATGCTGCCGAGTGCCGAGTCTGAATTGGTAGGCCGCTACAAAGAGAAGTACGACATGGAAGCCTTGCGTCCATATCGACCAGACTTGCGTGCCAAGATTGAAGTGCTGACAGACCGCAGTGAATTCCCCTTGCGTTCCCTGATCTGGAAAGTCATCCAAGATCTAAATCCCTATGCAGAAGCGAATAAAAAAGCGATCGAAATGCGTCTTACATTTTCGCTCAAACCACAGGACTTCATCAAACAAGCCAGGCGTGAACAGGAAAAGGCAAAGATGCACCTGAGATACATGGCAGAAGCCGAGCAGGCACTGCTTGCCGGCCAGCATCTTCGGGAGCAGGAACCTGATCCACGATGGCAAGCCAATTATGACTTGATTCTCGCCCAACTGATCGCCTACCAAGCCCGAATCTATGAATATGGTGTTGCCTTGGATGCCTTCATCGCAAGCCCCAAACAGGCTGTCCCCATGAAAGGCAACAAGCGACTGGTTCATTGGGATCTTCGAACCGTCAAGAAAATCCGCACCGAAGATGCCAAACCGTACGTCGATCGGGCAAACGATCAGTTTACTGCTGTCGTCGAGAATCACCCAGGTTCACCTTGGGCAGCACGTGCCAAGTGGGAGATGCGGCGTGGCTATGGGGCTGATCTGTTCGCAGACTACCATCTGCCGTACAAGACGTTGCCTGCTTCAGTCAAACCAATCCCACCACCCAAGATTTAACACCGTAGCGCTCGGGATCCCGAAGCACAAGGCGTGCCTCGGACCAGCCAAATGGGAATGAACGGGCCACAAAAAGAATGAGCAGACCAACGTGCCAGCCTTTCGCAAGCCCAGATGCAAGCGAACGAAGCATCCGCCAATGCTTACTGCGTTCAGACAATGCTGCGGTAATACTCAACGCTTTGGCGAAGCCCCTCGGCGATCGTCGTTGCTGGCTCGAAATCCAGTCGGTTACGGGCTTCGGAAATATCGGCAAGTGAATCCCGCACATCACCGGCTCGAGGTGGTTCATGAATGGGTTCAATGTGCTCGCCAAGAATATCTCGCAGGTTGGTAAGCAACTGCAGCAGGGTGGTTCGTTCACCGCGTGCAATATTGAATATTCCGCCGGGAGCATCAGCCGCTATCGCCGCAAGCAGGTTTGCCTGCACCACATCTTTGACGAAGACAAAATCGCGTGACTGCTGTCCATCACCGTAAATGACCGGACGTTCGCCCGAAAGAATCATCGAGACAAATTTTGGAATCACCGCGCTGTATTCGCTTTGCGGGTCCTGGCGGGGACCAAACACATTGAAATAGCGAAGCACGACGGTCTCAATGTCAAAGCCACGCTGAAACGCCTGGCAATAAGCTTCAGCAGCCAACTTAGCCGCTGCGTAAGGCGACAGGGGCGCCGAGGGATCAGTCTCGCGTTTGGACACAAAAGTGGAATCCCCATAGGCTGCACTCGTCGAAGCTAGCACCAAACGACGAACACCAGCGACCGCTGCCGCCTGCAGCAAATTCACCGTACTGGTGGTGCACCACGCATGACACAAATCCGGTTCCCGCATGCTACGCGGCACGCTTGCCATCGCCGCAGCATGAAATACCAAATCGACGTCGGCCACGGCCTGCTTGGCAACTTCGATGTCAGATGCATCGCCCTCAACGATCTCGATCTGCCCCGCCTCAAGATGCTCAAGATTACGGCGAAAGCCCGTGCTGAAGCTGTCCAACACCCTGACAGTGCCACCTGCGGCCAACAAGCCGTCGACCAGATGAGAACCGATGAACCCGGCACCCCCAGTGACCAAACAACGTGAACCCTCAATCGAGCGTGTTACATCAGATGACATCAGAATCCAGGCAGAAGAAAAGACGAGAGAAGAAGTGTGCGCGGTACCCGTTGGAACCACCAATCAATGACTCGTTCAACATTGGCTGAAAACCTGTCAGATGCAAGCGTTGATCCCGACACAATTGGTCAATCTAGCTGGAAAATGCTACACAACCTCCCAGCAACAAGCCAAAATCGCGATGGGCAAACTTGCCGCACGATCCAAATGAGCCGAAGCCTGTCACGAATGCCACGAATCCGAGATTCAGAACGAAAGTTAACGGCACACAGCCCAATCCTGTCGCCAGCTACGCGTTCAGAAACGATGTCTGTATCAGCAGCAGGGACACCAGCAGATCCGTTTCCTATCCAGGAGAAGCCAACCACGCACGGCCAACACAAGAACCCACCGATGCCACGAAACCTCAGATTGATTGCCCCACGCCTCGCGTCGATCGATCCCGCTCGACTCAAAGAACGAACTCCAGATCTGAAATCGCAACTTAGCTGAGACGGACCATCGCAGCGACGCATCCTGAGAAGGTGGGATGTCCACACGCAAGTCGCGACCACTGAACAAAAGCAAAGCGTATCTGCGTTAATTCATAGCTGGGCGTCTGGACCGATTCAAGGACAAACGGGCTGCTGCCGGAACCGCAACCCTCACTCTACTGGCCGATAGCCGCCAAGGGCAAGTTTCTAGCTCTGGGCTTTCGCCTTGGTGCGAGCTTCACGAAGTCCGCGACTGAGGATATCCCGCAGCATTGGCGAAAAGTCCTCATACTTGGACTGGTCAGGCGCACCATTGCTGAACTGATAAATCGCGTCACGCGGTTTGACCCCGAGAGCGATGAGCGTGCTACTGACCGTGCCATAGTCGCCGTTTCTGACCACCATGCTAGGACGTCCGGGCCCGACAGGAGCTCTGGCGAAAACTTTACTGGCCACCGCAAGGAACTTGACGGGAGAATCAAGCGTTTGTAGCGTCAGCAGTCGTCTCGCCATCTGGACACGCTGGTCGTCAGGGTCATTCAGGTTGCGGGCGCCGATGATATTAAGACCGTCTTGAAGCTCAACGACCTCCTGACGCTCGTCCGCATGAATGGCGTATCCATTCTTGGCATCGGCGATCAAAATGTTGCAGCCGTCATAGCGAGTCTTCGCAAATTCTGTCTCAGCCTTCTCCAAGGCACGGCTAGCCGACGTGCAACGAAGCAAGTCCAAAGCTAGCAAACCCCGTGAGCGTTGCCCGAACAGCGGCGTTGCGGTTGCCCTGTTGCAGAGACCGACAAACAGGCCGTTTTGATTAACGCCCAACCAAGAACCACCCGCTTTTTGATCAATCCCGCAAAGTACGCGGGGTTTGCCGGATTGAATCGATGGAGGCAGACTCGGCCGATCGACGTACTCCTCGCGGTTTGCTGCGACAAGGATGGGACTTTCGGGGACCAAGCGGTACTGAACAGCCAGTAGGCACATCTCGCAGCTTTCTATTTCAAAAGAACAGTGATTATCAAAA
>Ga0315316_10003750_pt1 | contig 11054 bp, 11 predicted proteins | sample M160m3416metaG_FD_203702 | JGI IMG/M metagenome (GOLD analysis project Ga0315316, IMG submission 203702) | Ammonia-oxidizing marine archaeal communities from Monterey Bay, California, United States - M1 60m 3416 | ecosystem: Environmental > Aquatic > Marine > Intertidal zone | place: USA... | reverse complement strand
TATAGCGGACTTCAAATTTCGTTCATGTACCTTTCATTTTTAGGGGCTTTCTATTTGTTTTTACCTCAGATTCTTATATATCCCTATGAAGTAAACGCATCATCTTCCGATTTTGATCAAATCTCAGAGATGACTAAAATGATTTTGAGATTCATAACCTTTTGGGGGTTCTTTGATGCTCTAGGAATTATTATTTCGGCGGGATTAAAAGGTGCTGGTGACACACGATTTATCATGATAGCAGTTGGAGTAATCGGTACCTGTGTCGCAGTAATTCCAATGTTTATAGTTGTAGAAATCCTATCATTGGGAATTTACAGCGCATTTATTAATGGAACAATTTTTATGGCTACTTTAGGGATCACTTATTTAATAAGGTTCAGAGGAGGAAAGTGGCAAACAATGAAAGTAATAGAAACAGAAAGTAATTAATCCTATCGTTGGGAATTTACAGCACATTTATTAATGGGACAATTTTTATGGCTACTTTAGGGATCACTTATTTTTTAAAATCTGATATCGAGAAGAACTTCCAATTTACGAAACAGATGACACCACAGAGCAGACATCAGCTCGGTCTTCCTTAAAACAAATCTTTAATGAAATGTTTCCTTAATTATCATCTGATTTTTTAAGATCTATAGATGCCGAATTAATACAATATCTCAAACCTGTAGTTTCTGGTGGACCATCTGGGAAAACATGTCCAAGGTGTGCTCCACAGGAGTCACACATAACTTCTGTTCTCTCCATTCCCAATGATGTATCTAATTCTTCTACAATTTGATCTTCATTAAGAGGTTTGTCAAAACTAGGCCATCCGCACATCGAATCAAATTTAGATTCAGAAGTAAACAACTCGGCGCCACAACATATACAAAGATACGTACCTTGATCAGATGTATTCCAATATTCTCCAGTAAAAGCATGCTCAGTAGCTTTATTCCGGGTAACTTCAAACTGTAAAGGAGTTAATTTATCTTTATACTGTTCATCATTATGTTTTTTATCATCTAAATCCGACATTTATTCTCCTGCCTCAAAAGCTAGCTTATTCGACATATAATATAACTATAATTATCTAACTGCAAAACTATCTGTGAGGTAAGAGAATGAGAATAGCATTAATAGGTCAATCTGATTTCGGAAAAGATGTCTTAGATGCCTTAATAAAAGACCAAAAAAATATCGTAGGTGTTTTTTGTCCTCCTGATAGTAAAGAGGGCCAGTTTGATCCTATAAAAGAATCCGCACAATCTCATAAAATTGATCTATATCAATTTGGGCGATTACGTAATGCTGATCCTATTACAACATTTCTATCTCTCAATGTTGACTTATGCGTCATGGCGTTTGTTACAGATATTGTTCCTATGGAAATAATCAATTCTCCAAATTTAGGAACAATACAGTACCATCCTTCTTTATTGCCATTACACAGAGGTCCTAGCTCGATGAATTGGCCTATCATAGCAGGTAAAAAAGAAACGGGATTATCCATCTTTTGGCCAGATGACGGATTAGATACCGGACCTATTTTGCTACAGAAAAAAGTTGATATTGACGACACAGATACATTAGGAACATTATATTTCAAAAAACTTTACCCTATGGGTGTTGATGCACTAGTAGAAGCTGTAAATTTAGTTTCTAATAATAATGCTCCTAAAATCGACCAAGACCACTCAGCAGCAACTTATGAAGGCTGGTGCAAATCAGAAAACGCAAGAATTGATTGGTCAAAACCAGCCATTGAAATATATAACCTTATAAGAGGTTGTGACCCTAGCCCTGGAGCAAATACAACTTTAAATTCACAGAAAATTTCATTCTATAAATCTCATTTAAGTAGCGAAATTTCAGAAATGCCATATGGAACTATAACTTCAATAAACCAGAATTCATTTAGTGTGTCTGCAAATGAAGGGTCATTAACCATAGAAAGGGTAAAACTAGCTGGAAAATCAAAGCAATACGTTGCCGATTTTTTAAAAACTACTGACATTAAAATCGGGGATAATTTTAGATAAAAATATTAAATACCTTCATTATTTTCAAATCTTTCCCCCATTTGATTTAAAAAGTCCTGAACATCTTCAGAGAAATCAGTATGTATATCTTTTTCATTACTCGTCAATCGATCTTCTGATTTAGCTAAAACCCTATCGTAATACGTCTCTAATTGCTTTATAAGATTACCCATCTCTCCACCATAATCTATTGAATCGGTAATTCCTTTATATTGATCATTACCATAAGTTTTATCAGCAAGATCCATAGGGAACCCATAAATTGAACATAAGACTTCCAAAAGCCTAGCTGTGCCAAGATGATCTTCATCAAGTTGAACATACTGAGGCAAGTGTGCCATCAATGTTGTATTAAAAATATTTAATAAATCCAGATCTTCATTGACTTGATTTACGATAGAAGTGGGACCTTGATAAGTTCCTTTTCTTGGATTAATCAGACCAGATGCTTTAATTTGTTGATCTTCTTTTAGTGTACCTGTAATACGAACAGGTCTAGTGTGGGGAACCGAATCGTACATTCCTCCTATCCTACAATATTCTTTCACATCACAAAATTTCAAAAGTTCCACAATTGAATCAGTGTACTCTTCGGAAAAATTGTGTGGTTCTCGAATATGCAAAAACAAAAAATGCTGATCATTTAAATCATCATATCCATGCTGAACAATTGTATTGGGTTTAATGAATACTTTTTTCCCGTCTATGAGCTTTGTTCTAGGTCTGTACCTAGTAAAGTCGAAGAATTTTCCCGGAGAAGATAGCTTAGCAAATTCTTTAGCATTGAGATGCTTCTGAAGCTTCTTTAATGCCAAGGTTCCAACACGTCCTACATCAATCCAAGGACGTAACATACTGATAGCCACAGTGTTTTCCATTTCAGGAATAGGGTCAATGAGTTCAAATTCGCCAATTTTCATACTAACTAAATTATACACCAGTATGGAAATAAACAAAAAAGTTGATTTGACTTCAACTGTTACACTTGAAGTCACTATCGAGCACAAATATGAATTTTAAAAAACCAATAGCACAAAAAAACAGTGAACCTCATCACTTAGGTGATGAAGGAAAAGGTTACCTTTTACGTTGGCAAATAGGATGTGTAGGATGTCTTTTCCCAATTTTAATGTTTTTTTTCTTTTTGTTTCTAGTATTTAGATTCGGAATAAGTTAAAAGGAGAAACGAGTATGAGAGCAGCTTTTTATGATGGAGTAAACAAGATGGAAGTTGGCGATTACCCTATTCCGAACATTGAAGATGGCGAAGTTTTAATAGATATCAAAGCTACTGGAATATGTGGTTCAGACTTAAATATGAATAAAGCAAAAACAGCTGCAGACGACCTTCCTGCCGGACATGAAATAGCAGGTGTTATCGTTGAAACAGGCACTGGAGTTAGCAACCAGCTTATTGGTAAACGTGTTGCAGTAGAAGTCTTAGGAAGTGGTCGTGCCTGTAACAATTGCTGGTATTGTAGGCAAGGCCAATATATTCACTGCCCAAGTAGCACAAAAGAAACAAGAACAAATAATAGAGAGGACTCAAAAAGTGGTGGATTCTCAGAGTTAATAACTCGAAAGATAACTGGATGTTACCCAATATTAGATAGTATGAATTGGAGTGAAGGAGCCTTAGTCGAACCCCTTGCTGTATCTGTTCATGGATTACGCATTGGGCAAATAAAAGGTGGAGACAATGTAGCTATACTAGGAGCCGGAACAATAGGCTTAACAGCTGTCGCTGCCGCTAAGAAACTGGGGGCCGGCAAAATATTCGTAACAGCGAAACATCCCCAACAAGCAGAAATGGCAAAAAGACTTGGTGCTGACTATACAGCAGATCCTTCAGATGGTTCCTTTGAAGAACTTATATTAGAAATGACCGGTGGGAAAGGTGCCGACTTAACTGTTGAAACTGTTGGGGGATCAAGAGTAGATTCCCTCGTACAGTCTATAGAGGTCACCCGAAAACAAGGACGTATAGTAATTCTGGGAGTTTTCTATGGAGATTTAGCTATAAATTGGGCTCGCCCAATATTGAAAGAACTCACTATTCAGGGATCCATTTGCTACGGATTAATTGATGGGGTACACGATTTCGAACAATCCATAGAAATGTTTTCAGATAGTACTTTTAATTTAAGTGAAATCGTTACACACAGTTATGATCTTGAAAACATACAAAAAGGCTTTGAAACCGCTTACGATAAAAACACAGGATCCATCAAGGTTCACATACTTCAAGAATAATCATTTAAATCGAAGGTATCTAATATTAATTAGATACCTTCGCTAAATATACAGGGAGAATTGTATATGAGAGCAGCATTTTATGACGGGATAGGGAAAATGGAAGTTAGCGACTACCCGGTGCCGGAAATAGAAGACGGCGAAGTGCTTATTGATGTCAAAGTTACAGGCATATGTGGTTCCGACTTAAATATGAACAAAGCAAAAACTGTAGCTGATGATATGCCTGCAGGACATGAAGTAACTGGAATTATTGTCGATGTAGGATCAGGTGTAAGTAACCGAGTTATAGGACAACGCGTTGCCGTAGAAGTTTTGGGAAGTGGGCGTGCATGTAATGAATGTTGGTATTGCAGACAAGGACAATATATCCATTGTCCAAATAGCACCCCAAGCAAAAAAAAGGGAAACCAAGACACAAAAAGTGGTGGATTTGCAGAATATATAACACGTAAATTAACTGGGTGTTATCCCATACTAGACACCATGTCTTGGAGTGAAGGGGCTTTAGTAGATCCTCTCGCCACATCTGTCCATGGATTACGTATTGGACAGATAAAAGGGGGAGACAATATAGCTATACTAGGAGCCGGAACCATTGGCTTAACAGCTGTCGCTGCTGCTAAGAAACTGGGAGCTGGCAAAATATTTGTGACAGCAAAACATCCTCAGCAAGCAGAAATGGCAAAAAAACTAGGTGCCGACTATACAGCAGATCCTTCAGATGGTTCCTTTGAAGAACTTATATTAGATATGACTAATGGTCGTGGAGCAGATATAACAGTTGAAACAGTTGGAGGATCCAGAAACGAATCATTACTTCAGTCGCTTGAAGTGACAAGACACCAAGGTACAGTAGTAATTTTGGGAGTTTTTTACGGAAACCTTGGAATTAATTGGTCTAGGCCCATGGTGAAAGAATTAACTATACAGAATTCTATGTGTTTTGGAGTAATCGATGGAGTTCACGATTATGAATTATCAATAGAAATGTTTTCAGATAACAATTTTAATTTGAGGGAAATAATCACTCATAGTTACACACTAGAAAACATCCAAAAAGGGTTCGAAACTGCGTACGACAAAAACACAGGCTCTATTAAAGTTCAGATAACTCAACCTGAACTTTAATCTAACCTAATACAAAGAGAATATTTTTACATATCCTCTTTGTATATTAAGATACTTCGCAAAATACTATTCGCTACTAAGAATCGTTCTTCCTAAAGTAATTGCCCATAAAGTGAATATAATAAAACATATTCCACCTATAGTAGATGCTAGTTGCCCATCAGTTATAACATCCGCAGATGACAGTATCTGAACAACAACAAGCACAAGAGCTGTAATACTTGCTATGTATGCAAGAATCTTATTGTGCACATCACCTTGTGAAATACAATAAGCCAATATTACAAACCCTGAACCGAAAAGTATTGTTGCCATCGCATTTATACCTTGATTTAGAGCAAATACGGGACCAGCAGTGGCACCAAAAGCTTCATTCATATCTAATCCAGCAATAGCCCAAGCACCGGCTACTGTAACAAGCCAGCCGATAATACCTATAGAGACTAGAGACATAACATATCCAGAAAGAGCTTCTGAACCTGTCATGTTTTGCGAAAGATACCTGACTCCATTAAGCATCATTACTAATCCAATCATAATAAGGATACCCGTAACAAATGTTAATCCAGCATTCTGATTAATCAACGGAACAACAGCTGCACTAGTTGGATCTTTTCCCTCTAAAGCAACTAAGTTGTTGAGAAAATACCCAACGACACCTATGATTGGGCCAAGCATGATAGAAATCCCTGCCACTTGTTTAACTGATAAATTTCCCATTAGAAACCTCCTTTAACGGCAATTTCATTTAACATAATAATTTGTATTGTAAATTTCAATGTTAATTCATACGGTTTTGATGGCAATAGTAAACTCGCCAAAGCTAACTTAAGAGAAAATGTAACCCGAATGGGGACTTATGCTAGACAAAAACTATTTAATTGCATCAATATAGCTTTGAACGTCAACCATTTTTTCATCAGTTAGGAATTCGTCAAATTCTATCCAATTATCCTCTGTTAATGACACTAAAGCCTTCCAAATTTTTATATTCTCTTTTGGGACATCATTTTCTCCTCGAAAAACAGATTCAAGACTATCTGCAGTCCAAGATAAAACAACTATATTTTTCTCTCCCGGCGTGGTTCCAATATTAAAATAAACCCTAAATCCTTCTTCTCTTTGGCCTGCATCATTGTAATTTTTAGCTGCCTTATGAGCTAACGTTGCAACCTCCCTAGCTTTCCCTGGCTTACTTTTAAAAACCCTCTGAACATGAAACATAATTCCCTCCAAAAAATGACGTGATTTTACATTCACACTTATTTATAAAAACAACTATAAAGCCAAATAATTTTTTAGCAACACAGCAAATGCCTAAAGTGCAGAAATAAAAGAAAAGTGGTAAAGGTTTGAATTTCTACATATAATAGACTTCTGATCCGCAGTAGCTCAGTGGTAGAGCAATCGGCTGTTAACCGATCGGTCGCTGGTTCGAATCCAGCCTGCGGAGCCAGTATTTTAATAATTCTTACAAATAAAGTGTGAAAATGAACGAAAACGAAGAAGAAATAATATCTGATGACTCCAGCGAAACTGAAGAAAACATTGTATCCGAGGAAGACGATTCTGGCCCAAATATAACAGAGGTAGACTCCATTCCAGATGACGTTACAGTGTTCGACCAAACCCATTGGGCTTGGCTACTTCCATCTTCCGTGTGGATTATATTGTTATCAGCAGTAATTGTGTACGATTTTATATCAATGGGCTTCATCCCCTTATTAATGGCAATTGCAATCGTTGTTCCTAGATATTTAAGATGGAAACAAACTAAATATTATTTATCAAATGATTCACTCTACACAACTATGGTTGGAATTCCTCTAATTCAAAAAAAACGAACCTTTAAAATACCATTTGATGATATGGTAGACACTAATATTAAATATGGAACTTTCGGTAAAACTTTAGGGTATGCAGAAGTTCAGACTGTGTTCTCAAACGGAAGAGTAGCAAAATTTCAATATCTAGCTAATTATTCTGATTTTGTAGCACACATAGAAACCAGAACAGATTTACCAGGAGCATCTTAAAAAACTTGTGATTTGAACTTATTTTCTATCACATTTGATATTACAGAATTTTAAAATTCAATCTGTAAAAAAGGAGCAACATGGCTATAAAAATCGTAACTGACAGTACCTCTGATATACCTGCAGATATCGCAAAAAAATTAAATATAACAGTGGTTCCGTTAAATATTCATTTTGGAGAAGACGTATATAAAGATGGTATTGACCTGACAACTGATTCTTTCTTTGAAAAATTAGTTTCTGACCCAAGGCATCCTTCAACTTCACAACCATCGATGGGGGAATTTGTAGACGCGTATCAAAAAGTTGCATCTGATGGAGACGAAATCATATCCATCCACATCACTAGTAAATTAAGTGGTACTTTTAATTCTGCAACACAGGCTGCAGCTCAATTGAAAGATAAAATAAAAGTCCATGTTATCGACACTTCTCATATAAGCTGTACTATTGCATACTCTGCTATAGCCGCAGCTGAATCAATAGAAAATGGAGATTCAGTTGAAGAGGCTATTGATATAGCTAAATCAGTAGCAGAGAGAAGTCATTTTTATGCATTATTTGATACTTTAGAATATTTAGCAAAAGGTGGCCGTATAGGTAAAGCACAATCATTGCTAGGCGGTTTACTCAAAGTAAAACCTATTTTAAGAACTAATGATGGAGTTATCGATACATTTAAAAGAGCCCGTTCTCGCAAATCTGGCATACTTATGTTAAATCAAACAGCTAGATCGTTTGATAAATTAGATGAATTATGCGTAATTTATACAACCGATAGTACTGATGCTGAAGCATTAGCAGAAGAGGTAAGTGATCTACTTCCTGACGGAAAGAAACCTTTATTAATACAGGTAGGCCCAGTTATTGGAACTCATGCTGGACCTAATTTAATCGGATTAGGATGCGTGGAATCAAAATCGTAACATTATAATTCCGTATTCGCTTAAAAATTGTTGACCAAAAGTCAAAATATTCATAACAACAGGTGAACAAACACTAGTCTGGAGCGGGAGAAGGGATTCGAACCCTCGACATCTTCCTTGGCAAGGAAGTGCTCTACCACTGAGCTACTCCCGCCCGCATAAACTAAGGTGCCGAGGGCCAGAATCGAACTGGCGACACCAGCATTTTCAGTGCTGTGCTCTACCGACTGAGCTACCTCGGCATATAAACCTAGCGAACTAACATACTATTGCCGGTAGGTTATAAGTGTCAAGATACCCTGAGGGTTGACAGCATAAAATCATGATTTTAGTCACCATAGTGTACAATGTAACAGTAAATTTGTAACAGCAAATTTTACTATTAAATATTTGTATTTGTACTCGAGGTGGATAGTGTCAGACTTTGACATAATTGTAATAGGAGCGGGGCCTGGTGGGTACGTAGCAGCTATAAGGGCATCACAACTTGGCCTTAAAACAGCTATCATTGAACGGGAATCTGTTGGAGGCGTTTGTTTAAATTGGGGTTGTATCCCAAGTAAAGCACTCTTACGAAATGCTGAAGTGCTAAATCTAATTCATTCAGCTGATAAATACGGAATAACTTTTGATAATTTATCCTATGACTTTGGTGTTGCTATTGATCGAAGTCGAGAAGTAGTCAATAAATTAACTTCTGGAGTTGAGTATTTATTAAAAAAGAATAATGTCGAACATATATCCGGGTCTGCAGTTTTTGAAACCTCAAATTCCTTAACTATTACTACAGAAAGCGGAGAGGCTCGTTCAATCACAGGAGACAATATATTAATAGCAACTGGGGCTAGGCAAAGAGAAATACCATCAATGCCTATCGACCATTCAATAGTTATGAATAGCAGAGATGCCTTAGATTCAAAAACGATCCCTAACCGAGTACTCATTGTCGGAGGAGGAGCAACTGGCGCAGAATTTGCACATATATATAATTCTTATGGATCTAATGTAACTATAGTAGAACTAGAAGATAGAATAGTTCCAAATGAAGACAAAGAAATCAGCCAAGTGTTAACAAAGTCATTTACAGATAACGGCATAAATTTGTTTTCTTCATCAAGTGTTGATTCCATAGAAACTAACGCCGACTTTGCGATCGTGAACATAGATAAAAACGGAGAAAAATCTAAAATAGAATGCGACAGGGTTCTTGTAGCTGTAGGAGTGCAGGCAAATACAGACAATTTAGGATTAGAAGATATTGGGCTAGAAACCGATAGAGGATTTATACCAGTTGATGGGAATATGAACACTTCTATACCTAATATATTTGCAATAGGAGACGTAACGGGGAAAATGCTATTAGCACACGTTGCATCTGCACAAGGAGTTACTGCTATAGAGCATATAGCTGGTTTGAACCCCCCTGAATTAGATTATTCTATAATGCCTAGAGCCATATATTGTGAACCACAAATAGCCAGTTTTGGGTTAACAGAAGAACAGGCTAAGGACCAAGGCATTGACATAAATATTGGGAAATTTCCATTTAGTGCTAGCGGTAAAGCAATAGCTTTAGATAAAACAGATGGGATTGTTAAACTAGTAGTTGACCAAGAAATTGGTGAAATAATAGGTGCACATATGATAGGATCAGAAGTCACAGAGCTTTTAGCAGAACTATCAATGACTAAAATGTTAGAGGGAACTACAACAGAATTAGGATGGCTTGTACACCCTCATCCCACTATTTCAGAAATTATAAAAGAGGCAGCTTTAGATACGACAGGAGAAGCAATTCATATCTAAATTTATATGACATTTAGATATCATAGGTTATGACAAAATCGGAAAATATCACACAAATTATGACTAGCGATGAAGCTAGCAAATCACTTTCTCAAATGGTTTTAATAAGGCAATTTGAAGAATCGACTGAAAGACTCTACCAAAGAGGTCTCATTAGAGGATTCCTGCATACTTATATAGGTGAAGAGGCTATTGCTGTTGGTGCAATACCAAATTTAAGAGAAGACGATTATGTGATTGGCCACTATAGGGATCATGGACATGCACTAGCAAGAGGTATAGACCCAAAAGCTGCTATGGCAGAATTATGCGGTAAAGCTACTGGGTGTAGCGGTGGTAAAGGTGGATCAATGCATCTGTTTGATGTTGAAAAACATTTTATGGGAGGACACGCAATAGTAGGCGGTCAATTTCCTCTAGCAGTAGGTATAGCCTTAGGAATTAAAATGAAAGGTGAATCTGATAGTGTAGTAATGTGTTTTTTTGGAGATGGAGCCGTACAAGAAGGTGAGTTCCATGAAGCAATGAACTTAGCATCTTTATGGAAATTACCTATTGTTTTTATGTTGGAAAATAACTTATATGGAATGGGCACAGATGTGTCTAGATCCAATGCTGGGGGACAACATATTTATGAGTCTGCCCAGTCATACCAAATACCTGCCGTCCATATTGATGGAATGGACTTGCTTCAAGTAAAAGAAACCACTAAAGAAGGTATAGAAAAAGTAAGACAAGGGGACGGGCCTGTCTTTATTGAAGCTATGGCATATCGGTATCACGGCCATTCTATGGCTGACCCCACTAACTACAGAAATAATTCTGAGGTTAAAGAACACTTGTCTAGGGATCCTATAGATAAATTTAAAGAT
>Ga0315316_10003747_pt1 | contig 11055 bp, 17 predicted proteins | sample M160m3416metaG_FD_203702 | JGI IMG/M metagenome (GOLD analysis project Ga0315316, IMG submission 203702) | Ammonia-oxidizing marine archaeal communities from Monterey Bay, California, United States - M1 60m 3416 | ecosystem: Environmental > Aquatic > Marine > Intertidal zone | place: USA... | reverse complement strand
AAAATTGGCGATAAAATACTTTTAGTGAAATAATCTAACACATGTCATGAGCTGGATTTATGATGCACATATCCATCTATCAGATCCTGAATACAAATCTGATATTGATATGATTCTAAATTACATGGATTTGTTAAAAATCAAAGCATGTTGTGTCTCAATGGATATTGAAACTTCTAATGAAACCCTAACTTTACATGAAAAATCAAAAAACGTTCTACCTTTCATCGGAATTCATCCGGAAATGGCTCAAAAAAATTCTGCACCTGTTTATGATCTGATTGAAAAAAATTATGAAACTATTACTGGTGTTGGTGAGATTGGACTAGATAGAACTTACATTGATTCTGAAGATGAATGGAAAGCACAAAAAGATGTTTTCTCAAAACAACTATCTTTAGCAGAGAAATTTAACAAACCTGTATCTATTCATTCACGAAAAACATTACCTGATATTTTTGAAATTTTACCTTCTTACAAAATACCTGGAATCTTACTACATTGGTTTGATGGAAATAAATCTCAATTAAAAACTGCCATGGACAATCAATATTTTGTATCATATGGCCCTTTACTGGTTTATGCAAGCGATAAACAGGTATTACTTACAAAAACAGATCCTTCTAGGCTTTTAGTTGAAACTGACGGTCCTGTAAAATTTTCTCGTTGTTTTGAATACAAGACTACTGAAATTATGTTTGTACCAAGTGTGATTTTTTGTGCCTCAAAACTTCTTCACACATCATATGAAAAATTACTTGAACAAATCGAAGATAATTCAAAGAAATTTTTAGGAATTTAATGGTACATATATAAAAAACTAAAAAATCAAAGCATTCAGTGGACCGAATTAAAAGAATTTCAAACCAACTTATGAATCAATATTCTGAACGATTTGGAACTGATTTTGTTACAAATAAACAATCTTTAAACGAAATTTCTATTGTACGATCAAAAGGACTAAAAAATAAAATTGCCGGATATATCACAAAAATACTTCAACGACAAGCCAAATTTGAAGAAAGAAAACAACTGATAATTGAAAATGAAAAGAAATCTCAAGAATATAAAAATTCTAGATCTAAAAAATCAGTAGAGTCTACCGAAGAAGCCGAAGTTGAAATAGAATCTGAATCTGAATCTGAATCTGAATCTGAATCTGAATCTGAATCTGAATCTGAATCTGAATCTGAATCTGTTACATCTGTTCAAAAAACTGTTTCTGAAGAAATAGTTGATGAATTAAAATCTGAGTAACAAAATCAATTAATTTACCAAAAATAACCAATCATTATGATTACTGTTAATTTCATAGGTGGTGCACGAAAATCTTTCCAAACTGATTCACTAGAAATAACTCAAAATATTGATACCATATCTGAAATGATATCTCATCTTATTTCAAAAAAACCAGAAAATACTCCTGATTTTGATGGAAAAAATTTACTGATTGCAGTAAATGGGGTTGATTCTTCAGCTCTTGCTGGTAACAATACTAATCTAAAATCTGGTGATGTTGTAAACATAATTCCAATCATTCATGGTGGTTCAAAAACAAATGTAACCTTTACAATAAAAAATAAATCAATTCAACTTTTTGAAATAAAAAAATCGTATGCGAATAAAGAGTATCTTATATCCTTAAGAAAAAAATTTCCCAAATTACATTTACAAGCAATTTCATCAAAATTCATACTTGATAAAGAACATGCAAAAAAAATTATAACTATTTCTATAAATCAAAAATTAAATGATCAACTACTATCTGATAAAATTGAAACTGATCTACTTCTAAGATTCTCAAATACTACTCAAATTAAAGATGCGATAAAAATTGTCGGATTGTCTAAATCAGAAAATTTTATTTTAATATCTATAGGTGCAAAATCCAATTTAATAAAACTAAATGAAACAATATCTAGTAATCTAGATGTAATATTTACGAAAAATCATTCTAATTTTATCAGAAAACATTTCAAAGTTTCTAGTACAACTCTTAATTCAATTGAATCTAAAACTCCACTTGTTGATTTACTTGTTGAAAAAGCATCTATACTAATCTAGTTTAACACGTTTCTGTTTATCTACACTTAGAATTGAATTTAGTGGAATTATGCTAATTCCTGTCTTATTTCTTAATACTTGAATAATTATCTCCCAATCTGAATTTTCTAATGAAACTTTGTTTGATAGTGAATCTGCAATATTGGAAATAATTTCACTGGTATGTAATGATGATTGTCGTTTTTCAACTGTAATTCTGTATGTATCATTTTTTTTAATTCTATTCGACAACTCAATCACTTTATCTCTAATATTATCTAATTTTGATTCACATTCTGCTTGAATAGGAATTATTCTTGAACAATATCTGATTAACCATGGCTCATCTTCTATTATTGCTTTGAAATTCTCTAGGATCATCATTATATCCAATTTAGTCTCAATTTGAATTATTCCTGAGAAGATAGTTTTTTCAACAATTGGCTCTGTATCCCCAAATCGTTCTAACATATTTTGTATCTCTAAAATTGTTGGTTCTTCAAGATTTCTTTGGCATGTAATAATTAAATTCATAATATCTTCTCTATGTCTTTTTTTGAAACCGAACCTTCTCTAATGATTTTCAATTGGTCATCCATAAAATCAACAATAGTTGATTCACCTAAACTAGTAATTTTTCCACTATTCACTAAAACATCAATTTCTGGTATCTTTGTTTTGAATTCATCGGAATCTAGAATTGATTTTTCACCTGAAATATTTGCACTAGTTCCAATAATCAGTTTACATTGTTTCAAAATTGATAATACACATTCATTATTTGGAACTCTCACAGCTAATTTTCCATTATTACTAATTTTCTCAGTAATTTCTTTTCTAATTGGAAGTATCAATGTTACTTGTCCTGGCCAAAATTTTTCTGAAATCTTTTCTGCAACTCCATTAAACTCAACAATTTTTTCTAATTCACTTTGTGAAAATCCCAAAATTGGAAATCTTTTTTTACCTTCTCTATTTTTTATATCATAAATTTTGGAAACACTATCTTTATTGAAAGGATTACAGCCTATGCCATAAACTGTATCTGTTGGATATGCAATAATTTGTCCACTTTCATACGCATTTACGATTATATCTATCCCATTTTTATCACAGTTTACTATGTTCACATTTAAGATCTAAACTTCACAAATAATTATGTTGTTTGATTTTTTTAAATCGTCAAACCAAAATTGTCTGTAAATTCAGAAAATCTCTTGAATTCTCTTAAAAATTCCTTTCCAGTCATACTAATTTTATATTTACAAGCCCGTTTAGAATCAACCTGTTCTAATAATCCTTGTGACACTAAATTTGATAAAATTTTTGAAATTCTAGTATGTGAGACATTTGCCTTTTGAATTAGATTTGTGATTGATGCTCCATTTTGGTCAATCGTTAATTCTTCTGCGGCATCTAAGATATCTTCAACAATTTCAATCTGTCTTCGATATGTACCCATCAATAAATTTTTTATTTCTTTCAGTATGATCTTGTTCAATATTTTGAATCAACAATTAGAGTAAAATTTTTTGACTTTTATGCCTCAGTTTACCTGCCATCATCGAAATCATCAAATTTTATCTTTCTTAACGGTAATCTGGAAATTGGTAAGAATAATGAAATCAATCCTGAAATTTTTAGTAAAATTGAAATTGAGTATAGAATTGATTCTGGAAAAACTAATGAGTACCATGCAATGAATTCTCCAAATGCTAACAATGCAAGTCCTGTACCAACTGCAAGTGCACCTTTTTGTTTTCCTTCCAAAAATGAAACAAATGTTTCAATTGCACCATATACAAGTAGAATAAATGAAAACGATCTAATGATGTGTTCTATATTCATTGCTGAAAGTGCAAATAATGGTAGTATTCCAACTGATCTAAAATATCGTGATTTTGGAAAAAATGATTTTATTGTATGTGAAAATGCAATGAAAAAATAACCTATTGTTTGGATTCCTAAACCTAATGCTTGCAATCCTCGATTGATTTTTCCTTCTTGAAGATAAACATCATCAATAACATATCCTGCCCAAATAATTCCAAAACCAATTCCAATTGCAACGAATGCAATTGTTAATCTAAATAAAACTGGACTTCCAGTATTCTTGTAACCAACATATGCAAAAACACCAATAATGATTCCAATTATGAATCCTACTAAGTTTAAAATATTTTCAAGTAAGAATTCCATTTAATTACCTGCCAATTCTCAAATTAATTAAGTCTTATAGAAAATTGATTCATTAAATGATTAATTAGATTTAATCTTCCCACTCATCTAATGTACCTGCTGTTTCTCCTTCTGTACTTCCAGTATAGTCGCTTAAGATATCGGAATACGTTGCTTCATTATGCGCAATAAATCTAACATATTCTCCGTAACTCATATCCAAACCACATTCTTTACATTCTACAAAAGAATAATCTGGAGCTAATTCTGCATCTTTTTTACATTTTGCACACTTAATCTTCACATTATAATTTCATTTATTGAGTATTATTGCTTTTATCAATAAGAGATAAATTGAAATGAAATCTCATTGAATTATTGAGCAAAATATGTACAAAGTGCAAACAAGCAATTCCAGATAACCAAGAATTGGAATCTCAAGCAGAAAAATACCCTATTTGTCCAAAATGTTGGGATGAATGGAAAGAAATGAAAATTATGGTAATTAATGAAATGCATCTTGATCTATCTTTATCTGACCACCGTAAGGTACTCCGAAAACATGAGAAAATCTTTGCTGGCGTTATGACTCCGGAAGGAGACTATGTTGATTTTACAAATGAAGATAATCGTAATCCTGAAGAAAAACAAGCCTAGAAATTAAATAATATTCTAGCTGAATCAGGCGTTAACAAATTCATTTTCTTTTTTGATTGCTCATCCAATCTATCATAGACTGTTTTAATAGATGATGCCAAAATCTGTTGTTTCTCCTTCTCAACTTGTAAAAACATCTCAAAAATTGCATCTAGATTAAAAAGAATTATTTTTTCTGGTGATGCCAAAATATGCTTAAAGTAATTTGAGAACATATCTTCTCGATTTTCTTTATCTATTTCTGCTAGAACCGCTAACCATGTCTTTAGTAATTTTGAGAAATTAGGAAATGGAATCGTTGGACCTGCATTTAATGCATTTATGATGATCTCTGCTTTATCCTCATCATTTTTACTGAAAAACTCTGTCATTCTTTTTTTCATAATTGGTGTTCTAAGAAAATCTGGCAAACTGGCAAGATTTACTATTATATTACCTGCAAAATTAGGCTCTGACATCTTGAGATCTTTTTAGACTTGAAATTAATCGTTAATACACTTTAGCTTAAATACGCGATTTGAAAATTTATTTTATGGGTGCTACGATAGTCATTGGAGGTTTTTTTGGAGATGAGGGTAAAGGAAAAATCATTTCCTACTTGGCACAAAAAGACAATCCTACACTAGTTGTTCGAGGTGGGGCTGGTCCAAATGCTGGTCATACTATCAAAGATGGTGATAAAACTTACAAAGTTAGAATGCTACCAAGTGGATTTCTAAATAAAAATTCTAGAGTAATGATTGGTCCTGGAGTAGTTGTAAATCCAGACGTTTTTCTTAAGGAAATTAATGATTTTGGAACTGACGGAAGATCATTTCTTGATAATAATTGTGGAATAATTGAACAACATCATCTTGATGCAGATTCTAAAGGAAGATTGAAAGAGAAAATTGGTAGTACTGGTTCTGGTACTGGACCTGCAAATGCCGAACGTGCTATGAGAACTTTAAAAATGGCAAAAGAAATTGAATCATTACAAAAATACCTTGTTGACGTTCCTCTCGAACTTAACACTGCTTTAGATAAAAATGAAAATGTATTGATAGAAGGAACTCAGGGTACACATCTATCCCTCTGGCATGGAACGTATCCATTTGTTACAACTAAAGATGTTACTGCATCAGGTATATGTGCTGATGTAGGTGTTGGACCAAAAAAAATTGATGATGTTATTGTTGTTTTCAAATCATATCTGACTAGAGTTGGAACTGGCCCAATGGCTGGTGAGCTTAGTGCTGAAGAAACATCACAAAAAGGTTGGGAAGAATTTGGAACTGTAACTGGTAGACTTAGACGTGCAGCGGAGTTTGATTTTGAATTAGCTAGTCGTGCAATCATGCTTAGCAGTGCAAATCAAATATCAATTACAAAATTAGATGTAAGATTTCCTAAATGTGCAGGAGCACAGTCTATTAATGAACTAGACTCTGAATCAAAATCATTCATAAAAAATATTGAAGATAAACTTGGTGTGCCTGTTACGCTCATTGGTACTGGTGCAGGCGTGAATGATGTGATTGATTTACGCACATAATTTATTTCAGTAAGCTTTAATTTAGAAATTTTTTAAAAATACATTATGATGGCAACATTACCAAATTATGTACAATTGGATTCTCCTTTGGAATTCACTCGTTTGGTTTGTGCTTTAGAACGTTCACCACGTGTTTCATTTCTTCATGAACATAATGGAAAAAAAGTATTATCTGTCCAGATGGATCTGCTAAAAGAAAAACCTGTAATTTATTTCACTCCTATTGAGAACATTGGTCATTATCTTTGTTATGGGTTTAATTCTGGTCAAGAGAAACTTGAACTTGTAGATACAACTCTTGATAATTCAAAACTTTATTCTCCAATAATCAAAATCAAGTCTCTTCCTGCATCTCTCAAACCTGACATTGAAGCATCAAAGGAAAAATACCATCCAATTGAATTAGAAGATATTTCCAGTCTAGCTAAACTTAGTTTTGGTTATGAAGAGGCACCATTTCCATTATTTGCATTCAAACAGAAGGATAAATGGTTCATGGGGGTTTTTCTTAATTTTAACGAAGATGGACCATCATATTTCTGTCATGTTAGTTTGGATGATGAACCAACAAAACCATTCTTGAAATATACCACTTCTAAAAATTCAGAACCTGAATTTGTCACACATACTGGTGAACATGGTTATTCTTACATCAAAATAATAAAGTTAAAAGACTCACATCCATTGGTCGATTATGACCAAATTCAGTGATAGACTAAAAAAATCCGCAAAAACATCTCCGATCATTTTGGCAAATGATTATGACCCAAAAACATCAAATATTGAATCAAAAACATTGCGTAACATTAAACTTCTAAATAATTACTTATGTGGAATTAAAATTAATTTTCATCTTCTTTTACAATTAGATAAAAAACAAATCTTCAAGATTAACAAAATAGCACATGATTATGGGCTACAATGTATTGCTGATATTAAATTAAATGATATAGGAAATACAAATGTCATTACTGCTGAAAATTTATGGAGTATGGGATTTGATGCAATAATTGTTAATCCAATAATGGGTAAAAAAAGTCTAAAAAATTTAGTAGAGCTGTCTCATAAGCAAAACAAAGGTGTAATATCATTATGTCACATGAGTGCGCCAGAAGCAAAATTATCATATGAATTAGAAATTAAAAATAATTCAAAGAAGCAACAACTTTATCAATTATTTTTGGATTGGGCAATCACTAGTCATGTTGATGGAATAATCGTTGGAGCAACTTACCCAAAAATTATATCTTATTGTAAGAAATCTGTGCGTGGAAAGTTATCACTTTTTTCACCTGGAGTAGGCACACAAGGTGGAAATGCATCAAAAGCAAAAAAACTTGGTTCTGATTATCTTATTGTAGGCAGAACAATTCTTAATTCCAAAAAACCCCTAGAAACCACGAAAAATTTAGTTACTGCTTCTACTCTCTAAAAATACTTTAGATTTTCTTAAAAGATTTTTTGCATTTTCATATGTTGTTCTTTCCAATGCATTATCGAATTCTAACCAAATGTAATCTAAATGTTCATGTGATAAAATAATATCTGAAGTTTTTGTTTTTCCTAGAAAAAATATAACTTTTTTATGTATTTCTTGATTATCTGCATAAAAATAATACTCAATTTCTTCTTCAAAACCATTAAGAAATTTTATATCTGAAATACCTGTTTCTTCATTAGTTTCTCTTATTGCAGTTTCATGAGATGTCTCTCCTTTTTCCATTTTACCCTTTACAAAATCCCAATGTTTAGATGGATAGTTCAATAGAAGAAATTTTCCATCTAGTTCATTAAATAAAATAACTCCTGCTGATACTTCTTCTTTCATTTTATTTACCTACTCTTCGTTTTCGTTTTTGAAATGTGCGTATAGCTCTCATCAAATCAATTTTTCTAAATTCTGGCCAAAAAATATCTAAAAATACTAATTCACTGTATGCACTTTGCCATAGTAGGAATCCACTCATTCTTTTCTCTCCTGATGTTCTTAAAATCATATCTGGAGATGATTGTGGTAGGTGTGATGTATACAAATTAGATTCTATTACCTCTTTATTGATTTCATCTGCATTTATTTCTCCACTCTTTATTTTCATTCCAATTTTTTTTACTGCATCTACTAATTCATTCTGTCCTCCATATGCTATTGCAATATTTAGAAAATGATTATCATAATTTTTAGTAACTTCATCTAATCTTCTAAGAACATCTTTGATTGATTCTGGCAATAACTCTATGGTTCCTATTGCTTTCACTCTCATCTTGTTTTTGTGTATTCTAGGATCATTGTACAGTTTTTCCAATCTTTTATGAATTAACTCGTAAAGATAATCTAACTCTTCATTTTTTCTATCTAGATTTTCTGCTGATAAAACATATAATGTAATTATCTTGACATCAAATTCCTCACACCAATCTAATAGATTCTCTACTGCATCTGCACCTTTAAAATGACCTTTTTCCTGAATTGTCAAATTCCTTTTTGCCCATCGTCTATTCCCATCTAGAATTATTGCTATATGATTAGGAATATCCCCTTGTAAAACTTCATTCTCTAACCTCTTGGAATAGATTGAATAAAATCCTGAAAGGTATAATGCTGCGTCTTTTATTCCGTTAATATTTTGCCACCTCGTTTCCTGTATCTACGGAAAAGTAGTGTGGCTGATATCAGTGTTATTACTGCACCTACTAAAAGTGGTGGAATTAATGTAAATGAACTCTCATTTGTAGTTAGTATATTTGTAAATTGTGCAACCGTTGGATAAATTGCTGCTAATACAATAATCCTCAAAACATCACTGATATGTTTTAATTTTCTATTAAGCCAATTACTGATTAAGATACCAGCTGAAATTGTTCCAAGCCCCATCCATAAAAATGGAAACAAACCTTGAAGGAATTGTCCCACTATTACTTGATTTGATACTGATTGTGTGAAATCCATTCCAGTTTCAAATAATTCTTGATCAACATTTGTAACACCGGCAGGAACTGATGCAAGAATCAAAATTGCCCCAGTTATGAGTGCAAATATTCTGATGAACCCTGTAGGAGTTGCTTTGGTCCAATTAGACCATGATTTGTCAATATCGAATGCACGAATAAGAAATGCTCCTCCTAAAATACTAACTAGAATTGCAAAAATTTCTGCTGTATAGCCTACAACTGTCCCAATGCCTCCAATTAATAATAAAATTCCTGGAACTCCCAAAAAGAATTTTGAATATGTCTTATCATATATTGCTGTCTTCAAAAATTTTCCAAATACTGCATACGAATGTTCAATTGTTCTACTTACTTGCATTACAACTCTTTGAACTGAAATTACTGGTATGACATTTTGAATAACTGGAATCACCATCTCATCATCTTCACCATCTGAAACAATGACTGCTCCATTTGCTGAAAATGTTTTTAAAATTGATTTTATCTCACTAACGATTTTTTCATCTGCTTGAACTCCTCTTTTATCAACTCCTGCAACAACTACAACTTCAACATTGTATCCTTTACTGACTAAATCTTCATAAGTTTTTACAGCATAAAATATAGAATTTGAATCTGCATCTTCTGGATCCTCTAATGCAAGTCTTTGTGCAGCATTAATACATGAATCTCTTCCTACTACGGGAGTTGTAATTCCTGCCTTTTTACCAACATCATCATCTCTATCTACACAAATTACAAGTAATTTTGAAGCAACTGTGGACTCTATATCTCTCTCTAATTTTTTATTTTCAGACATTATTACTATTTATTACAAAATTACCTTTTAATGATTTCCAACTAATGAATATGGTATTTTTTGTATTTACTCATGGTTTTGAAGAGTCTGCCATTTTACCGTATTGAATATACTCTTCTTTGAATTTCTCCATATTTCCTAAAAGTTCATCTTTTTGTTGAAAGTCTTCATCATCATTTTCATAATATTTGGAAAATACCATTGTTTCTATGATGTATGCTTCAAATGATTTCAGTGACGCAATTCGATTTATGTAAGTTTCCTGCCATTCTTCTGGTGCATCACTATATGCTAATTCCATTAGTAATCCATTGTTTTGTGATGAGCCATTTTTTGCAATATTTTCATATTCATCGGCAGGTATCTCTCCATTCATAAATTGTGTAAATGATTTTTCAATTGAATTTGAAATTATTTTATGTCTTTCTGAAATGCCTTCTTGATGATTCTCAAAATCAGTTACTACTATTGTCATTTCAGTATTAGTTGGATTTTCTATCCAAACCATGAAACTTGCAATTGTGATTCCAATTAAAACTGCAACTGTAATAATGACTCCCTTTTTTGAACCCATATTTGTATTTGATTTCTAATCATTATAATACTGATCTTTTCCTTATTTTTTCATCATTTTTGAAAAAATACAACATTTTTGATCAATTTTAGAAAATATTCAATTTTTGTTTATAAAATAAATCCTTCAGTTATAGTCTGAAGTGTAAAAATATTCACATTCTCTTTTCAAATAGAAGATTGTTTGGGAATTATTATGACTGAAGCATATTGCGTAAAATGCAGACAAAAAAGAGAAATTCAAAACGCAGAAGAGACTAAATTAAAAAATGGACGTCCAGCTGTAAAAGGCACGTGTGGCGAATGCGGAACTAAAGTTTTC
>Ga0315316_10003743_pt1 | contig 11059 bp, 12 predicted proteins | sample M160m3416metaG_FD_203702 | JGI IMG/M metagenome (GOLD analysis project Ga0315316, IMG submission 203702) | Ammonia-oxidizing marine archaeal communities from Monterey Bay, California, United States - M1 60m 3416 | ecosystem: Environmental > Aquatic > Marine > Intertidal zone | place: USA... | reverse complement strand
TAACTTATGGATTATAAAAATAAAATAATAGTTGCTATAGATACTATAGATACTAGGGAAGCTTTAAATCTAACTAAAATTATTCCTGATGTAGGTGCGTTTAAGATAGGATTAGAATACTTTTGTTATAATGGGCCGCAGGGAATAAGATTGATTTCTGATACAGGAGTAAAAATTTTTTTAGATTTAAAATTTCATGATATTCCTAATACCGTAGCTGGCGCTATTAAAGCTATTTTAAATTTACAACCATATATGCTTACTTTACACTTATCAGGCGGCTATGACATGTTAAATAAAGCTAATGAAGTTGTTTCAGAATATTGTCAAATTAACTCTTTGAAAAAACCTTTAATATTAGGTGTATCAGTTCTTACAAGTATAGATGATAATGATTTTGTATCTTTGGGTATTAGTGGAAAAGTTGAAGACCAAGTAATTCGTTTAGCTAAATTAGCAAAGAATTCAGGTTTAGATGGTTTAGTTAGTTCTGCGAAGGAATTGCAAATTATTAGAAAAGAAATTGGTCAAGAACTATTATTAGTAACTCCTGGAATTCGTCCAATAGGGGGAAATATTAATGACCAAAAAAGAATAGTCACTCCTACTCAAGCTATTAACGATGGAGCTAATTATTTAGTTATAGGTAGGCCAATAACAGCTTCTAAGGATCCGCGTAAATCTTTAGATGATATATCTAAAGTAACCTAATATGGTAAGTAGTCCTAAAATTAAGTTTTGTGGATTAGTATCCCAAGATGAGGTTGCTTTCGCGTGTAAAAATAATATTTATTGGGCTGGATTTATATTTGTAAAAGGTTCAATTAGATTTATTAGTTATGAAAATGCTAAAAAGATTATTACTAATTTTAAAAGTAAAATAAATTTTGTAGGAGTATTTGTTAATGCAAATAATGAGTCTATAAGTTTAGGAACAAATGCAGGTATTAAATTTATTCAGCTTCATGGAGAAGAAAGTCCAGAAAGATGTGAAGAAATAAAGAATCTTTTTAAGCTCCCTATAATTAAAGCTATTCCAATAGAAAGTGAAGTAGATTTAAGAAATATAGAAGCTTATAATGAAGTGTGTGATTATTTCCTTTTAGATAAAAAGAATAACAATAAAAAAGGCTATAATGGAGGAACAGGCGAAATTTTTGATTGGAATATCATTTATAAAAATAAAAAATGGTTAAGTAGATGTAAACCGTGGATTTTGTCAGGAGGACTAAATATAAATAATATTGAGAAAGCCATAAGACTAACAGAAACAAAAGCTATAGATGTTTCTTCAGGCATAGAGTATAATCCAGGAATCAAAAGCATGGAATTAATGGATTTATTTGCTACAAAAGTTAATAGTTATAAATAGAAGGTTATAGAATGAATAAGAATATTAATTCATATAGAAATGGTCCCGATAAAGATGGTTTTTTTGATATTTTTGGTGGTAGATTCGTAGCCGAAACATTAATGCCATTAATATTAGAGTTAGAAAAAGAATATAATATTGCAAAAAATGATAAAGATTTTGTTAAAGAACTAAAATATTGGAATAAACATTATATCGGAAGGCCCTCTCCATTATATTTTGCTTCTAGAATAACTAAAGAACTTGGTGGGGCAAAGGTCTATTTTAAAAGAGATGAATTAAATCATACTGGTGCACACAAAATAAATAACTGTATAGGACAAGTTCTTTTAGCAAAAAGAATGGGTAAAAATAAAATTATAGCAGAAACAGGGGCAGGTCAACATGGTGTGGCTACAGCAACTGTATGTGCGCTTTTCGGCCTTTCTTGTACTGTTTATATGGGTGTTAAAGATATTGAAAGACAGGCACCTAATGTTTTTAGAATGAAATTATTAGGAGCAAAAATAGTATCTGTTGACTCTGGTTCTAAAAGCTTGAAAGATGCCATGAATGAGGCACTTAGAGCATGGGTATCTGATATAGAAGATACTTTTTACATAATTGGTACAGCAGCTGGACCACATCCTTACCCAATGTTAGTAAGGGATTTTCAATCTGTAATTGGGGAAGAAGTTAAGGAACAAATTATCGAAGCAGAGGGAAGACTACCTAATAGTTTAATAGCATGTATTGGCGGTGGGTCGAATGCATTAGGACTTTTTTATCCTTTTTTAGATGATAATTCTGTTGATTTATATGGTGTAGAAGCTGCAGGAAAGGGTTTAAAAACAAATGAGCATGCAGCTTCATTATCTTTGGGTTCTCCTGGTGTATTGCATGGAAATAGAACATATTTGCTTCAGGATAAAGATGGGCAAATTATAGAGGCACATTCAATATCAGCTGGATTGGATTATCCTGGTGTAGGGCCTGAACATTCATATTTAAAGGATGTTAATAGAGTAAATTACGTTGGGATTAAAGATGATGAAGCATTAAAAGCTTTTAAATTTTGTGCAAAATTAGAGGGTATACTTCCAGCTTTGGAACCTTCACATGCTATAGCTTATGTAATGAAGATAGCACCTAAATTGGACAAAGAGCATATTATAATAATGAATTTATGTGGAAGAGGTGATAAGGATGTGTTTACCGTTGCAGATGCTCTTGGAGTTAAGTTATAATGGGTAAGGTAGATAGGATAAAAAATCAGTTTATTAATCTTAAAGAAAAAAATAAAAAGGGTTTGATAACCTTTATTACTGCTGGTGATCCTAATTTTGATATATCGTTGGAAATTTTAAAAAACTTACCATCTTCTGGAGCTGATATTATAGAAATTGGAATGCCTTTTACTGATCCAATGGCGGATGGACCCAAAATTCAAGCGTCATATTTAAGAGCTTTGAAAGAAGGGCAGACATTAAATAAAACCATTAAACTGATTAAAAATTTTCGTGAATTTAATAATGATACTCCTATTGTTCTTATGGGTTATTATAATCCTATATATAAATATGGAGTAAAAAAATTTTTAACTGAAATTAAAACAGTAGGAATAGATGGTTTAATTATAGTGGATCTTCCTCCGGAAGCAGATGAAGAGGTATGTATCCCATCTACTAAAATGGGCATCGATTTTATTCGTTTAGCAACTCCTACTTCAAGTGAAGAAAGATTACCAGCAATAATTAATAATGCTTCAGGTTTTTTATACTACGTGTCGGTACTAGGTATAACTGGTTCAAAAACTCCAGAGGTAGACAGTATAAAAAGAAATATAAGAATTATAAGAAATTTAACAGATATTCCTATTGCTGTTGGCTTTGGAATAAAAACACCATCTCAGGCCGCTAGTATAGCTCAAACTTCTGATGCTGTTGTGGTAGGTTCAGCAATTATAGAGAAAATTTGTGAAGCATATCAAAAAGATAATAGTAATATAGAGTTTATAGTGAATGAAGTATCTACTTTAGTTAAAAACTTATCAAATGCTATAAATCGTAAAAATTAAGAAGGAAAATTAAATGAGTTGGTTATCTAATTTTGTTCGACCTAAGTTAAGAGCTCTTATAAAAAAATCTGATAATTCTAATAATTTATGGATTAAATGTAATGGATGTGAACAAATGGTTTATCATAAAGATTTGGCAGATACTTTGAATGTTTGTCCTACTTGTGATTATCATATGAAAATGTCAGCACGCCAAAGAATGGAATGGATATTAGATGCTGGAACAACTATAGAATTAAATATTCCTAAAGTGAATACAGATCCTTTGAAATTTAAAGATAATAAAAAGTATGTAGATAGAATTAAAGATGCAAAATCTAAAGCAAAATCAGAAGATGCTATAATTATGGCTTCTGGCCAGATAGGTGGTAATAGTGCAATGGTAGTAGTCTTAGATTTTAATTTTATGGGAGGTTCTATGGGCTCAGCTGTTGGCGAAGGTTTTTTAGAAGCAGCACAAGAAGCTGTTAATTTAAATATTCCGCTGGTTATTTTTACTTCTTCAGGCGGAGCGAGAATGCAAGAAGGAATTTTTTCATTAATGCAACTTCCTAAAACAGTTATTGGCGTAAATAAATTAAAAGAAAAAAATATTCCATATATAGTTGTTCTCACTGACCCTACAACAGGCGGGGTATCTGCTTCCTTTGCTATGTTAGGTGATGTGACTTTTGCTGAACCGGGAGCTTTGATAGGTTTTGCTGGACCTAGAGTGATTCAAAGCACTGTTAATGAGACTCTACCGGAAGGATTTCAAACCTCTGAGTATTTATTGGAACATGGAATGATTGATGATGTTATTCCCAGAAAAAACTTAAAGTCCGCTATTGCAAATACTATTTTTCTTTTGAGAAATAATACAATTGATGAGAGATTATCTAGTTATTAATGAATAGTCAATTTTTGGATAGACTTGAAAAGTTAGCTTTTAAATACCCTAAAGAGATTGATCTTTCACTTAATAGGATTAGTAAATTATTGTCTAAGTTAGACAACCCTCACTTGAAAATTGCGCCAGTTATACATGTAGCTGGCACTAACGGAAAAGGCTCAACTATTGCATTTTTGTTTAACTCTTTAAAGTGTGCAGGAAAAAAAGTTCATGTTTATACCTCTCCTCATTTAATAGACGTAACAGAAAGATTTATTTTAGCTAATAATAAAATTACTTATAATGAGCTTTCTAGTGCACTTAATTATTGTGAAGAAGTAAATAATGGAGAAGATATAACACAGTTTGAATTGTTAACTTGTATTGCATTTTTGCTAATGTCTAAATCAAAAGCAGATATCACATTGATAGAGACTGGATTGGGAGGAAGACTTGATGCAACTAATGTAATAAAGAACCCTATACTTAGTATTATTACTAGTATATCTATTGATCATGCTGAATTTTTAGGAAATAACTTGTCTTTAATAGCTAAGGAAAAATCGGGAATAATAAAACAAGGGGTATTATGTATTTCTGCTCCTCAAGATAGTAAAGTTGAAAAAGTTTTAATAAATAAATGTAAACAAAATAAAGCTAAAATAATTATTTGTAATGAGAAATCTTTTTTTACTACCTTAAAAAATGGTTTTGAAATACATGGTTTAGAAAATAATAAGTATATTTTTTCTAAACCATCGTTAGAGGGAGCGCATCAAATAATTAATGCTGTATTGGCTGCTACAGCTCTAATTGTATATCCTAAATTAAGAATTTCTTTAGATCATATTAATAATGGTATTAAATCTACGTATTGGCCAGGTAGACTAGAAAAAATTAATACAGGTAAAATTAAAAAATATATTCCAATTTCTTCAGAAGTTTGGTTAGATGGTGGTCATAATATTGCGGGTGCTGAAGCTATAAAAAATTGGATTTTATCTAAAAAAATAAAAGATATTATATTAATATGTGGTTTTTTAAGAAATAAAGAAGTTAAAGATATTTTGATTATATTAAAAGATTATATTAATTATATTATATTCATTTCAATTGATAATAAAAATTCATACACTCCAAAGGAGCTAGAAACTATAGCTAATAATATTGGTATAAGATGCTATAAGAAGGAATCTCTTAAAGAAGCGCTTAGTTCTAATCTAATTTTAAATCATTCAAAAGTTCTAATTTTTGGCTCTTTATATTTAGTTGGAGAGAGCATAAAATTAAATAAGCACTAAATATTTTTATCTATCCATTCAGTAAGATCTGCTTTCGAAGACATACCTACTTTAGTGTCTATAAGTTCTCCATTATTAAATAGCAGCATTGTAGGTATACCCCTTATTTGAAATTTTCCTGGAGTTTCTGGGTTTTCATCTACATCTAATTTACCGATCGTAATTTTATTATTATATTCCTCTGAGATTTCTTCAAGTATAGGACCTATTTGTTTACAGGGCCCACACCATTCGGCCCAAAAATCAACTATAATTGGTTGACCCTTTGTAATAACGTTTTCTTCAAATGTGTCATCAGATATTTTTATTGTGCCCATTGGAAATTTTCCTTATTTATAAATTTATATTAACTTAAACACCTTGGTATTTTTTTTCAATATCTTCAATAAAATTATTAAGGTTATTTAAAGTATTTATAGTATTTTGATCGTTTTTATCTTCATATTCAGCTCTTAGATCATCTATATCCTTATAAGCTTTTGGAATTGTATTCCATTTCTCATCATTAGTACTAAATATTTTTTTTGCAACTCTACGGTTTATTTTATTAATTATTTCCTTTGGAAGTATAGAGGGGTTTTCCTCATAAATTATCTTTTCTGCAAAATAATAGTTTCTTTCTTCCTTAAATTTATTGGCTATTTTAATTTTATCTTCCCAATTAGATAGATGGAATTCTTCCATAATAATTTTTTCATAATTATTAGAGAAAGATTGGTAAATTGTTTCCTCAAAATTTATATCTTCTTGTGAGGACAATTCTTCTTTTTCAGAAGCATTTTTAATCAATATTTTTTCTACAGTTATTTTAAACTCGTTATTAGAATTAATAATTTCAGCTCTTTTAATTAATTCTTCATTTGAAATATGTCTATACTCATTTAATCGTGATATAAAGCTTGAGTTCATAATAATTGGACTTTTATTACTTCTTATAGATCTAATAATTTTTGGGCTTTTAGACATGAAGTGCTCTAAAGAATTTTGTGTTAAATTAATATAATCTTGAGGATCATGTTTTAGATCAAAACATTGCGCCCATTTATAGACTGGATGATGACATATAAAAGATACAACAAATGGAATAGTTTTCCCAAAAAATGTTTCGGTCACACAGAAGAGCTTATTATTTTCTATTTCGTTATTTGCACTTTCACGGTTAGCTGATAAAAGACTAGCCTGCCATAATTCTGGGTTTTGTATATTTAATTTTTTAGCTAACTTTATAGTTGCTATAGCATCTCCTAGTGCATCATGTGCATCAAAATTCTTAATGCCGTTAAATGGAGCTATTTGATCTAATTTAAATGATAATTTACCTTTTTCATTAATGGGAATCTTTAAGCTATCCGGATAATAAATATGATTTGCTCTAATAATATTTAGTAAGTCAGATCTTTTATTTCCATTGTTGATTGTAAAATATGGATTATATAAGTTTTTAAATAGAGTTTTTCTTAAAAACTCTTCATCAAAAGAGATAGAATTATAACCAATGTATATTGCTGTACCCCATGATTTGAATTTTTTTATCATTAATTCAATTAACGCAAAATGTGAGAGGTTAGTTTGTGTCAAGTCTTTCACAGAACTCTTATTTACTAAAATGGCCTTGGGGTAAGGAATAATATCAGGCTGTAGGCTGCATCTAGCCTCAAATCTATCTATTTCCTTAAAATTTGTATTAGTTAAAATAGCTCCAACTTGAATTATTTGGTCCCAATTACTATCTCTTCCAGTTGTTTCAAAATCGTAAAATACATAATTCATTTTTTATTACTTTTTAACCATTCATTTGCTTTCTTTAAGGCATTTTTTGTTCCTATATGCAACCATTTACCTGAATGAGTAGTACCCCATATTGAATTATTTTTTATAGCTTTATCGTAGCATATATTTAGCGAAAATTTATTAATCTTTACTTCATCTATAATTTTAGGATTTAATATTTGCCAGCCTGTATATGCCAAACTATCAGAATATTTTCTGTATACCCTTGAAGGCATAGTTTTATGGAAGAAAGAAAAGTCTCCTTTACCGTCATAACCAATTGAATTTCTCATATCATCTAGTAACAATAGAAAATCCATTTCTTTTTGCTCAAATTTGGCTATAAATTCAGTGAGAAAATTAGTTGAATTATTAGGAATTATAATTGAATCTCCATTTATCACTAGAATAGGTTTAGATACATCTTTTTGCTTTATATTTTTTATAGCTCCACCTGTTTCTAAAATTATCTCTTCTTTGATTATGCTAATTTTCATAGCTAAATTGATTTTTTTATATTCTTTTATATATTCTTCTATTTGTTCAGATAAATAGTGAGTATTAATAAAACAATGATTAATATTATTTTTTCTTAGTTCTTCTAATATATAAAAAATAATAGGTTTATTATTAATTCTGACTAGGGGTTTAGGTACTTTAAATGTTAAAGGTTGCATTCTTCTTCCAAAGCCTGCTGCCAGAATAATTGCTTGTGATATTAAGGGTATATTTTTACTCATTATTTTTCCTACAAATAAAGCTTATTCTCAGGAATATTACTTTTAAGCCAATTTAGAACTTCTTTTAATTTAGCTTTATTAGAAGATTCTATGAATATACTCATTGCTTTATTTACTAATTTTAAGTAATGAAGTTTATTGTCCTTTCTAGCAAGTTTTATAAATATGCCAACTATTTTCGCATTTCTTTGTGCTGTAAGGATGTAATAATTCTGCATAAATTCTTTTTTATTCTTTATTTTATTAAGTTCCATAAATTTTTGAAGAGATTTTTGTTTTGTTTTTATTGATACATTTCTTCTAACATCTTCTAACAAAGAAGATATATCATATGCTTCATTTCCAATTAGAGCATCTTGAAAGTCAATTAGCCCTATTCTTTTTATATTATTTCTATTGGGTAGCCAAAATAGGTTATCGGCATGAAAGTCTCTTAAAACTAATTTGTTATTATTGAGTTTTTTAAAAACTTTAATCCATGCGTTTTCCCATTCATTCAAAGAAGTTTTATTGATTTTTATATTTTTTTCTTTAAGGAACCATTGGATAAATAGATTAACCTCATTTAGAAGACACTTATAATCATATATTGGGACATCTTCAGGAGGTTTGTTATCATGAATATTTGATAGGCATTTGACAGCATTATAATATAGTAATTCTTCTGAAATATTATTTTGTATAGCTTTATTAAAAGTTAAATTTCCAAAGTCTTCTATTAAAAATAAACCTTTTTCATGATCTATTTTAATTATTTCAGGGGAAGATAACCCTAAAGTTTTAAGATATTTAGAAATTTTAATAAACTCGTAGTTATTATTTTCAATAGAAGTGGATACCATTAATAATAAATTATTATTATTAATTCGATAATATTTTCTACTTGATGCATCTTGTGGAATCGGTTCTAATATATAATTAGTTAAATTATTTTCATTTAAAAATATATCAATATTTTTTTTATTTGTTAATTTGGCCATTTAAATTTTTTTAAATCCTTCAAATTGCTGCAAAATTTCTATCTCCCCATTAATTTCAACTGATCTTCTATTATTGCTTAGGTCATTTAGAATAATATCTATTTTTTTATTAGGAATTAAGTGTTCAATTATTTCTGGCCATTCGATCAAAATTATACCTTTATTTAGAGCGTCTTCGAAGCTTAAATTCCATACATCAATTGAGTTTTTTAATCTATACATATCATAATGCCATATAATATTATTTTTATATTCATATGTAATGAGCATGGGGAAAGTAGGACTTAAAATTTTAGTATTCTTAGTAAGAGAATTGATAAAAGCTCTAGCTATAGTAGTCTTACCCGAGCCTAAATTTCCCTTAAGACAAAAAATGTCATCAGATTTGCTTATTTGAGCAAGTTTTTGACCAAATTTATTAGTATCTTTAATATTATTTAATAATAATCTCATAATTTAGTTTTATGAAAATACTCCTAATATCTATAGTGGTTGGGTTTAAACGGCCCAGTACTATTTAATCCAAGATATGTAGCCTGTTTTTCATTTAATTTTGTTAATTGTGCTCCAACTTTATTTAAATGAAGTAAGGCAACTTTTTCATCTAGTTCTTTAGGTAAAGTATAAACTTTATTCTCATAGTTACTATAGTTTTCCCATAATTCAATTTGAGCTAGCACTTGATTTGTAAAGGAAGCACTCATAACAAAACTAGGATGACCAGTGGCACATCCTAAGTTTACTAGTCTTCCTTCAGCTAGTACAATTAGTTTTTTTCCATCAGGAAATGTTACTTGGTCCACCTGTGGTTTAATTTCTTCCCATGTGTAGTTTTTCAAACTAGCTATTTCTATTTCAGAATCAAAGTGTCCAATATTACATATTATAGCTCTATCCTTCATCTCTCGCATATGATCAATATTTATAACATCACAATTACCTGTAGCTGTAACAAAAATATCTGCATTTTTTGCAGCATTTTCCATAGTAACTACTTCGTAACCTTCCATTGAGGCTTGAAGAGCACATATCGGATCAATTTCTGTAACTAATACTCGTGCACCTGCATTTCTTAGTGAAGCTGCGGAACCTTTTCCTACGTCTCCATATCCTGCTACCACTGCAACTTTGCCTGACATCATTACATCCGTTGCTCTTCTGATTCCATCAACTAAACTTTCTCTACAACCATATAAATTATCAAATTTAGATTTAGTTACTGAATCATTTACATTAATTGCGGGAACTAAAAGGCTATTATCTTTTTCCATTTCATACAATCTATGGACGCCTGTAGTAGTTTCTTCACTTAGGCCCTTTATATTTTTTAGGATTTCAGGGTATTTTTCATGCATTATTTTAGTTAAATCACCTCCATCATCAAGTATCAAATTTGGTGTCCATTCCTCAGGACCTACTATAGTTTTTTCAATACAATCCCAAAACTCTTCTTCTGTCTCTCCTTTCCACGCGAACACAGGAATATTATTATGTGCAATTGCAGCGGCGGCATGGTCTTGAGTAGAGAAGATATTACAAGAAGACCATCTAACTTCAGCACCTAAATTTATTAATGTCTCAATTAGTACTGCAGTTTGTATGGTCATATGAAGACAACCAATAATTTTTGCTCCCTTAAGAGGATTTTTATTATTATATTCTTCTCTAAGCGCCATCAAGCCTGGCATTTCTGTTTCAGCTATTTCTATTTCTTTTCTTCCCCACTCAGCTTTAGAGATGTCAGCTACTTTATAGTCATCAAATTTGGCCATAATTTTTTCCTTAGTTATAATTCATTAGTAATGATAGCATATATAGTTTCTTTATCTATCGATGAGCGTAGATTTTGTAAAGTTTTCTTTTTAGTTAAAAATCTAGATATATAAGCTAATTCATTCAAGTGAATAGGTATGTCATTGGTAGGAGAAATTAATAAAAATATTAGGTCAACAGGCTCATTATCAGAGGC
>Ga0315316_10003742_pt1 | contig 11059 bp, 12 predicted proteins | sample M160m3416metaG_FD_203702 | JGI IMG/M metagenome (GOLD analysis project Ga0315316, IMG submission 203702) | Ammonia-oxidizing marine archaeal communities from Monterey Bay, California, United States - M1 60m 3416 | ecosystem: Environmental > Aquatic > Marine > Intertidal zone | place: USA... | reverse complement strand
GTCTCTTAACTTGATCACTTAGCTTTCTTTGTAATCTCAATCCCATTGGGATGGATTGGCGCCCAGAACCCTCCTGCCTTAGTCCACTTCAAATACACCGTTACGGTATCGCCTTTCCCGGGAATCGATCCGTGCCCCTGAGAGCCCGGCAATCGAGGAATGCGCACCACCGGCTGCCACGCCAAAACCTGAATTTTTTGACCGACCTTCAACTCGCTGCCCTTAGTTACCTTGGCGATATCTGCCACCTTGATCGTGAGGGTATATATCCTGTCACGGTGAATACCAAAAGCCCGTTCAACCCGGGATTTCTGCACGCGGGAGGCAATAGCCATAACCTTGCCGGTAACTATTAATTCCGATTGTGATTCAAGCTGCTTTTGAGTCAGCGGTGCCTGTGCGGCTCGAACATCTGCCGATCCCAAAGCCAAAGCGAACCCAATGAAAACGGTCAGTCGATTTTGCATATAAACAATACGTTTGAGTATCTGAATGAGGTCAGAGCTACAAAAAGCCAGCGAGTAAAAAAGTCAAAATAAGCCTTGAAGCGAAAACCACCCACTCACTTCAATGATTGGATTTTCCTGTCATCCGGGAACAGTTCCTTGACCAGACTGCGTAGCTCCGTAGACCGGAAAAAACTTGTCCCCACAACCTCTTCGCCCAAGTAGTAGCGCAACTCACGGCAACTAAAACACACCAGGAGATCAACCTGAATGCTTCCGTCGGTAAAGCGGAAAGCGATCCCGGGACGAAAGCTGCAGTCTGGTGGTTCCTCGTAGCGAACGTAGGTTCTAGGATTGGCTAAGATCGTCGATAATGCGTCCCTTGATTTTTCCGACATGGTAACCGCTTTCGACAGGATGGCATAGCCGTGCAGATTATCATCATTCTGCACTTCTCTCTCATTGGGATAAGAATCATCCACCCTGAGCACTACACAAGTCGTAGCCTTGCTCAGATCGGACGCGAGGGTATAAGCCGGGTCTATCTTCTCGTTGGCCCACTGCATGCTCGGCTTGGCATTCTTGCAGGAGGAAACCGCGAAAAGAAAGGCCAGGCTGAGAGCGCGGATCATACCAGATGTATTCATAGCACGCATTTTTTAGTTGAAAGCCTTCCAGCCTCCGCCCATGAGCAACAACCTGCCCGTTGGAGCCTCCAGGTTCCCTTTGGGAACCTTAAGGGAAATCTTATAGGATTTTCCCTCCTTGGGTGTGAAGATGGTTTTGGCCGTGTAAAGGTCACTCTGGAGTGCACCGCCCGAACCCGACCATGTCCAGCGGCTAAGAGGCGCACCCTCGGAAAAGACCTCGTTGTTATCCTCATCACTGAGCGTCATTTCAACCACAAGGTCGCCCGCCTTGAACTCACCCTCCGCACCTCCTAGGGGGGGGAGTGGGTGATCAACCCGCAGGTAGCACACAAACTTCACTTCAGGAAGCCCCTTGAGTTCATGAAGTTCATCAACCGCTTCCTTCAAGTTCACCTGCCCTAAGTCCAGAGCGAAGCGTAAAATTCCAGACTTGCGACCATGGTCGGTAAACTCTCCATCCCCTGTGTAGTTCAATCCCGGAAAAGCACGATCCTTGCCAAATCTGACCTTTGACTGATCACATGAGGAGACGAACAGCGCGAGGCTGCCCCAAAAAAACAGCTCTCTCAATGTCCTGATTGGAAACAAATTAAGGATCAAGCTCTTCTTCATTATCTTCACTAATCAAGCACGTTAACTGTTTGGACAATCACTCGGTTTTCATATTTAAAAACTGCTCAACTTCAGCAACTAATGGAATCGCCTCCGCCGAGAAAGTCTCCCGGAGCTTCTTCGCCATTTCAAGATGCTTTGCGGCCACGATCCGGTCATCTAAAATTAAGGCCTGCAATGCTCGCAGAACCTCACACAGTTGAAGATAGTCCTTATAGTTGCGATAGCGCCCCTCACCTGCGTCAGGTCCATAATCAAGCTTACCTTCAGGGTTTACCTTGCTATTTATTCTTGCTTTCGCATAGAGAAGGTCAATTTCTTCATGGCCTTGTTTTACTTTTCCGCTACGAATCAATGCCAAAGCGTAGGCGGCCTGCACGTTCCAGCCGAAAGGTTCCGTGGGGTTTCCTCGCTTAACTGCCTTATCGTTGATACGAACTCCAATCTGTGGCTTCACCAACTCCGCAATAAATGATGCTTGTTCCTGATTTGGTTCTTTCGTGGCAAGCAGAGGCCAAACCGCACGAGACATGAATGACTTCGCTTGGTTGTATTTTCCCGTGAACGAACTGCCCGCTGTTTTTTTGTAAACGGCTCTGATTTCGCGGCGAATATCAGGCTCATCAACAGCATCTTCCGGGAGAGTTATCCAATACTGCAAAAGTTTTAAAATGAGCTGATGAGCGGACTCGATCGAAAGCCTGTAATCTTTCCCATAGTCCTGAGTCTTGACAAAATTGGCGTGCGCCTCTTGATACTGTTTTCGATGCTCTTCTAATTCCGCCCCTTCAACATCTGCGTGAGCCGAACTCATCAATCCGGCCATCAAGGCCAGCAGAAAGTGAACCTCAAGGGATCTCTTGGCAATAATTGGAAATTGTCTCATTGTTCCTCTGAGTTTTGTTCGTAAAGAAAATCAAAGCTGCGAGCATAAATAAGATCATCCCGGGCTCCTGACTTTCCGTCCGGACCGGATGAATAAAGCGTATATTCACGCTTAGTAGGCTCGTAGTTAAGTTTTCTTCCCCAGTCATCAATCATTGCCTTTTCTTTTTTCAAATAAGGACCTTTCCATTTTCCTTCTAAACTTTTATCCGCAAACAATGGTTTTTTCATAAGAGCGTTGAGGCCTCCCTGCTTGGTCGTTGGAAAATGCCCAACATCAACCTTATACATATTCAGGCACATTTTAAGCCAGCGCACGGAGGTCTTATCAGTCAAATCAAAGTCGGTTTTACCACCGTTTTCGCGAAGCAGTTGTACAATTTCGCGATGGTCTTTCTTGATCGCCAAGTCCAACGGAGTCAAGCCGGAGATGGCACGAGCGTTCACACTGGCTTTTTGCTGAATGAGGTAAGAAACCATCGCCTTATCGCCAGCTCGAGCTGCTTTGTGTAAGATTCTGTAGGACGCCTTACCAACTACACAATTAACATCCGTGCCCTCTTTCAGGAATTGCTTCACTGCCTCCAGGCCTCCAGCTTCAGCAGCCGTATGCAAACCTGAAATTGCCTGAAGATCTTCATCGGTAATGCGTCTTTGCCTTTGTTCATCAACACTTCCTCTTTGTGAAAGCGGTGCATTCAACTGTTTCACGCCATGCTTTTCTGTTGCTTCACATCCCAACAACATTACTGCTGAAATTGTTATTGTCAGTATTGGTTTCATTGTTCTACAGATTTTAATTCCTCACCTGTCTTGCACCCATGGGCACGAAGAAATTCAGCAGTCTTCTTGCGCCCATTCGCCAGCGCTTCATCCACTGGGCTCTGGCCTTTCTCATTCAGTTCATTCACTTCCGCCCCGTTGGCAATCAGCAGTTCGCAAACCTCGGAAGCCGCTTCTTCTTCATAACTTCGCGCCACTTCATGTAAAATGGTATCTCCTGATTTCGCACGATAGGGTTCATTGTCTTCAATCATGCTTCCCGATTTCAGTTTTACATTCACATCGGCTCCCCTGGCTATCAGCAGTTTAGCCAGATCCAGATACATGACACCACTCTTGGGGTGGTTCTGAGCCGCACACCACGCCGCCGAATATAATATGGTTTCCCCATCTCTCCGCGTCCTGGCATTCACATCTGCTCCCGCATCAATCAACAAGCCTGCAGCCTCCTTGTTACTGGCTAAATGTAACGGGTTATGGTGTGTGTCATCGATGGCTTTGACATTGGCTCCTCTGTCAATAAGCAGCTTGATCATTTCAAGGTGACTGCCTTTCCAATCCGCATTGACAGCATGGTGCAACGGGGTCATACCCGGCTCATCCTGCAGGTTCACGTTCCCGCCTTGATCGAGGAATTTTTTGACTGCCGCAAGGTTTCCGGAGGACACGTCACTCAAGAAACGTGCTTCATCACGCCCTAGGTAAACAGAATCCACGTGCAGGTCACATCCAGCCAGCAAAAATGCGGCAAGCAATGGATGAAGGATCCGGTTCATTTTTCGCTAAGTTGCGGGAACTTGGTCTGGATTGTCTTATCCCGAAAGGGCCAGCCCTCATTTTCCTGTCGTGTGCCCGGGGTAGTGCGGCCATTGCGAAATGCCCCGGCAAGGTCATCCACCAGTTGCTTCACGACATCCGGATGGACTTCCTCCAGATTCCTGGTTTCCGCGGGGTCATCCTTCATATTGTATAATTGCACCATCTTGGCGCTGGTCTTGGTAGTTTCCCAGGAACCGCCCCATCCTCCTCCGGCTCCTTTATTAAGGATTAATTTCCAGTCGCCCTTGCGGATCGCGAACACTCCCGAGATGGAATGATGAATGGTGAATGGTCGAATTGGCTTCTTTGCCCCTTGCAGGCAAGGCAGAAAAGAGAACGAATCCTCCGCGGCGTTATCTGGAATATCGCCTTTCTTGCCCACTAACTCGGCAAAAGTGGTGAAGAAATCCGTTGTGCAGATTGTCGTCGGGTTGACGGAGCCGGGCTTTACTTTGCCGGGCCAGCGCACCAGGAAGGGGACACGATGGCCTCCTTCATAGATGGTCGCCTTTGCCCCACGGAAGGAACCGGAGGGACGGTAACCGGCCTTAATCATCTTTGGGATCTTTACATACGGGGCAAAGCCGTTGTCCGAGGTGAAGAGGACCAGGGTATTCTCATCGAGACCAGACTCCTCGAGTTGCTTAAGCACCTCGCCGACCACCCAGTCGGTTTCCGCCATAAAGTCCGCATACCAGCTGTATTGAGGATACTTGCCCTTGAACTTCTTTCCCGGGGTGACCGGGGTGTGCGGCGAGGTCAACGGCAGGTAAAGAAAGAACGGCTTCTTCTTTTTATCCGCAGCACGGCGTTTGATGTAGTCCCGCGACTCGGAAGCCCAGTCCGCCAGGCAGTCACTGGCCTCAAAGTTTGCCGCGGCAGCACCGATGCGCTGGTATTTGTTATACTCGTTATGCGGGAACCCCTTGTTCACGGTCGGCAATTCAATCGCACGATCGTTTCGAAGGTAAACATAAGGCGCCATGTCCAGGGATGAGAGGATGAAGAACGCCTCGTCAAAGCCGACGCCCACCGGTCCGTTCCTGAAAGGCTTTGAATAGTCGACCTGCCAGGAAGCGTCCCGCTTACTCTTGTCCGGTTCCGGGTTTTTCGGCGCCCGCTCGAAATCCGCCCCGAGATGCCATTTGCCGACACAGGCGGTGTGATAGCCGGCCTTCTGGAGGAAGTTGGCAAGATTGAGGCGCTTGGAATCCATCAACGCCTTGTCGGTTGCCTTGAACAGCACTCCTCTCTTCAGTCGGCTGCGCCAATTGTAGCGTCCGGTCAGGATACCATAGCGCGTCGGGGTGCAAACTGACGAGGTGGTGTGGGCATCGGTGAAGCGCATCCCTTCCTCCGCCATCCGGTCGAGACTCGGGGTGGGAATGATGCCACCCGCATGGCTTGGTTCTCCAAACCCCATGTCATCGGCCAGGATCAAAATGATGTTGGGCGGGGAGTCAGCAGAGTGACCCTTTGTCGTGAGACAAAGGCATGCCGTTAAAAGGAGGGTAAAGAGAAATGCGGATTTAAACATCATGAATACTGGGGAAGAAGTTGCGGGGTGTCATTATTGACCAAGTGCCCCGGTGATCCTGCCGGCCACTGCCTGCCCGAGCCTCTTGGATCCCTCCGTCTTGAAATGCACGTTGCCGGCGGCGGTAAATAACGCGGGGGGAAAGGAATCACTCAAGCTGTTCAGGTCGTTGATCTCTATACCGTGTTTCTTCATGACCCTGGCGGCGACCTCATTATACCGGTCATCATCGCCGAGTTTGCGTCCCGCTTCCCCCGTTGGAACCGTTGTGGTATGCGCCCAGATCAGCTTTGCCTTCGTCTTCTTCAGGCGGGCGGCCAACTCGTCGAGGTTCTTTTCGTATTGCTCCAGGGAAATGGTGAGCGTGCCCCTTACCTTGTCACGGCGTCCTTGGACCTTTGAATCCGGATGACGGTAACACAGGTCCCAGAGCCCCCAGTTAAAATGGATCACATCCCATTGCTTGCCGCCAATCCAGCGCTCGAGCATTTTCAGTCCCGTGCCGGTATGCTGGGCGTTGCCCTTGTGATGAATGACCTCAACCTTGCCCTTCAGGGCAGCCGTCACATGCGGCGTATAGCCAATGGATATGGAATCACCAATAATAAGGGCGCTGGGCAAATCCCTGGCCCTCAGGCTGGTCGTCAGGTTGGCCAGTAGAAGCAACAGGAGAAATCGCGCGGGCATGGTGCAGATTACCTTCAATAAGGTTTTAACGCACGACAAAACACATTCAGCCTAACCTTGCTGGCCGCAAGGAACTTGCGGGATCTTCGTCAAAGATGACTTGCTTTCCACCACAGGGATAGGGAAACTCTCGGACAAGGACCTTTGCACCTTAGCAATTCAAACCCAGACCAGAAAACCAATGAACCAATTACATCCCGGAAAAAAGACTTCACGCCGCACCGTCCTGAAGGGCGCATCCGCCCTGGCACTTCCCACATTCCTGCCAAGCAGTGTCTTCGGAGCCAATGAAAAGAAGATCAACATCGCCTGGGTAGGCTTTGGCAACATGGGATGGGGTGACCTGAATAACTGCGCCGGCGGTAACAATGTCGTCGCCCTTTGTGACTGCAACCCGGGCACCTGGGGCCGCGCCAAGCAAAAATTCCCAAAGGCAAAGTTCTACAAGGATTTTCGCAAGATGCTCGAGGAAATGGGCGACCAGATTGATGCCGTCGGAGTTGGCACGCCGGATCACACCCACTTCGCAATCGCCTACACCGCGATGAGCATGGGCAAGCACGTGTTTGTCGAGAAGCCACTGGTACATTCTCTTTGGGAAGCCCGCACGCTGCAGGCCCTCGCCAAGGAAAAGGGCCTGGTGACACAGATGGGCAACCAGGGGCATGCTTTCGAGGGTGCTTATCTGGTCAAGGAATGGTATGAGGCGGGACTTATCGGCGAGGTGAAGGAAGTCCTCACCTGGACAGACCGGCCTGCCCGTGGATGGGGATTTAATGGCCGGGTGCGCACCGACTACCCGACGGCAGAGAAACTGCCTGAAGGCATGGACTGGGACTTGTGGCTGGGCCCCTGCCAGGAGGATGTCCCCTTCAGCAGGGCCCTGCATCCAACGACCTGGCGCCCCTGGTGGAGCTTTGGTTGCGGCGGGCTTGGTGACATCGGTTGCCACACCATCGATACCGCCTACTGGGCACTTGGGCTTGGAGCCCCTGACCGGGTAGAAGTCGACATGGCCGAGGCAGCCAACCCGATCCACACGCCCAACGGGTCAATTGTTTCCTACAAGTTCCCTGCACGTGGGAAAAAACCGGCCGTGGATGTAAAGTGGATTGAAGGTCCCCGCCTGCCCAAGGCCCCGCAGGGTTATGACTGGGACATCAAGGGTCACGGAGGATTCATCATGGTCGGGGAAAAAGGCGGTATCAGTCATGACGGCATGCGCCCGAACAGCCCTCGTCTTTATCCAAAGGCTCGCTGGGAGGAATACCGCAAAAATGCCGACAAGCGCGTACCCAAGACGCTCAAGCGCGTGCCGGGCATCCACAATGACTGGGTCAATTGCATCCGCAACAGCGAGAAGTCAGTCTCTGACTTCAGCTACAGCGGACCGCTCACCGAAAGCATCATCCTGGGCACGCTGGCAATCCGTACCGGCAAGTCCCTTGAATGGGATGCCAAGAACATGAAAATCGGGGGCAACAAGGAAGCCGCTGCACTGGTCGAGATTGAAGCACGCAAGGGTTGGCGGACCTCCGACCTGGTTTAGACAAAAATCAAAGTAATAGAAGAGTAGCCTTCGGCGAAAGCCATCGGAGGAACCGGTGGTCGTCTGGTGGCTTCTGAACGCCTCAGATTCCCACCCGGAATGCGGCGATGATCTCGCGGACCCGTTGAGCAAGTGGCTCATCGGTAGCGTATAATGCACCGCGATGGTTCATGAAAGTGCAGCCTGACCGGTTGAGATCAAGCGGATTGCCAAGCACGTCACTGGCGATGGCTCCGGCTTCCTGGTAAAGGCAAGCTGTAGCCGCATAATCCCACAGGCTTCCCCCTCCATCCTCTGGCTTGGGGAATTTGAAATGGCAAGCCGGGGATTGCTCCAGGGCATAACAGGCATTCATCACGGCACCGCCATACTGGATAGCTACCAACCCATCCCGGCCAATCAAATAGGCATAGGCCTCAAGTTGCTGCAGGATGTCCCCAAAAAACGGGTATTCGACCAGGCTCCTGTCATAGGTAAAGGTCAACTCCTGACCCGATGATCCCGGCACCCACGGCTCATTGTTTCGTTTCAGGCCCTGCCCCCTTGTCGCCTGATAGAGAACATCATGAACCGGGTCATAGACCACCCCGATTTGTGGTCTGCCGTCCCTGGCAACCAATCCGATCGAGACCGAGTATCCCGGTTGTCCTTGGATAAAGGGCAAAGTGCCATCCAGGGGATCGATGCACCAGAAATAATCACTTTCCAGGCGCCTTCCGTCATCCTCGCCTTCCTCGGCGAGCAACGCGATATCAAGTGCATCACAGGTCGGCATCAGCACCTGCAGGATGGCATCCTGGGCTTGGTGATCAATCTCGGTGACCACCTGTGAGGCAAGGGTGCTGCCGGCATCCTTGTGAATGACATCCACCTGCCGGTCACGGCAGGAGCGGATCAGGTGACCGGCCTCATGTGCCGCCTGTACCGCCTGTTTCGTTAATTCTCTCAAATCCATCAGGCAATCTCCTCCTTAAGGGCAGCAATCACCTCCCGGGTAACCCGCTCACTGTAGTCACTGAGCTTCCAGTGCCCGGGACTCCAGCCCTTCATGAAGCGGTGAAAATCGGCCCAGGCCACCCGGTACAAGGGGCGCCAATCGGCTTCCAGGGCCGCAGCACTGACCCTGCTTTGCGCAGTCTCCATGCACCGGCCCAATTCCCGGAAATAAAAGTCCAGAATCTCTTCCTCCTGCTGCTGCGCCTCATCATCGCGAAAACAGCTTCCCACGAAATAGGCGAGATCCTTCATGCCACACCCACCACCCACATACTGGAAGTCCACCGCTGCCACCCCTGCACCATCAACGCTAAAACAGAAATTTGCCAGCTTGGCATCCCCATGCACCAGAGTCTGGAACGCGGAAGCCTTCAACTTGGCATCGATCACTGCAGCCGCATCCCTCAGGCACGGGTCGTCCAGTTGCTCCAGTTCTTCAGGCCGGGTCTCGAGGTGCCAGTAGGTGCCGGTATGCCAAAGGCCGTCCGTCTCCATCCCCATGCAATCGGCATGAAACGCCGCCAACCAGCGAACACAGGAATACAACTCCTCCCGGGTCACGGAACTTCGCCGCCCGGCGTATCCGGAAGCATCCAGGTCTTCCAACACCAGCAACACCTCTCCCCCGGTAGTTTTTGTCCCGAAGCATTGCGGGATACGGGCCAAACCGGAAACCAGCTTCCCTGCCTGCCGCTCATACCAGTGGGTTTCCACCTGATAGGACTTGAGCTTTCGCTGGTGCGACAAGTCCGTGTTCCATCCCCGCGGATGATTTCCGGTTCCCGGCTGGACATGCTTGACGATCACGCTGGAAACGTCGGCCCCCTCAAGTCCAATCCTCTCAATACGGCCATACCCACTCCAGAGGCTTTGTACAGTTCCAAGGGGCACAAGACGTTCTGCCCCGGTTATTTCCAGGATAAACCGGTCTATTGCTTCCTGATCCATGAGGTTACTGGCGACGCAAATTCATTTTGCAATCCGGGTCCAGAGCAGCCTGATGGCCTGTTTGATCAACCGGATGGGTATAGAGATATCGCCACACCCCCTCCCAGGCATCTCCACGCACCACGATACCGTGAGCGCGGCGCGCATCGTTATTCACCTCGCAGTTGGTGATTAAGCGCCGTGAATTGCCAAACGGAACCCTGGCTTTGTCCACGTTTACCAGAGGGCCGAACCGGGCAAGCCCCAGCATCTGCCAGGAACGACAGTAATGGTCACCCGTCCAGCCGCTATCAAGGACATGGGTGAAGCCGAAGTAGCGGTTGGCAGGTGTTGCCGACGGCAGGCCCTGCCAGGATTCCAGCTGGTCCCGGGGACCGCAAAACATTACCACCCGGGCCACCTTGCGCTGCTTGGCAAAACGCGCGGAGGTTGTCGATCCGTGGGAACTTCCCGAGAGAATCACCTTATCCCACAGCAGGTCACTTCGGTCCCCGGTCAGGAACTGTTCCCATTTACCCTCGGGATTTTTTTCCGCAAGCCACTTGACCAGTTGCAACGAACGGGCCACAAGGCCATCGGGCTTGGGAATATCCACCAGTGGGCTGTGATCCTCCCCTGTTGCGGCTTCCAGCCTGATATCCCCCAGGCAATTTCCGGCATCGTGCAGAGCCTTCGGTACGGTGGAGAACCAGCGGTTTGCGTAATGAGGCTGTATCACATGCAGGCCATAGCCTGTAATACTCTCAAAGAGGCGCTGGTTTTGACTCATCAACCAGATGACGAGTTGCCCGCGTGATTCGACCCGTGTATCCACCGCAGCATGTTGAAGGTCGACAACCTTTTCCTGCTTATCCGTGAAGGTATATTTAATGGCCGGGTGCTCCTTCGCCCCGGGATTGATCTTGCTGGCCCGAACGGATAATTCATGCCGGGATGGCGATTGCTGCGCAAGACAAGGCAGTGCCAGGATTAAGGCAAAAAAGATGATTTTTATCATAAGGTGGTATTCAGATATTCACTCACTCTTAGGCGCAATCCCATTTCATGGTCACCATTTATCTTAATCCTTTTCACCGTCCGGAAAGCGACGTCGCAAGAGCATTCCGTAAAAATAATCCAAATTCCCCTTCTCAATCTTTCTGGATTT
>Ga0315316_10003741_pt1 | contig 11060 bp, 12 predicted proteins | sample M160m3416metaG_FD_203702 | JGI IMG/M metagenome (GOLD analysis project Ga0315316, IMG submission 203702) | Ammonia-oxidizing marine archaeal communities from Monterey Bay, California, United States - M1 60m 3416 | ecosystem: Environmental > Aquatic > Marine > Intertidal zone | place: USA... | reverse complement strand
ACAAATCCATATATGGTTTTCAACGCGGATGCATCATGGAAATTGAGTAAATCTTTTTCTTTCTTTGCGAGAGTAGATAACCTTTTAGACTCTAAATATGAGACCATGGGAGTACTTGGTGAAGCTGAAGCAGATGAAGTTAATGTCCCTATATCAGAATTAGGTGATACAGGAAGCGGAGAAACAGCTGTAGGACCTTTGGACCCAAGATTCTATTCGCCTGGAGCACCGCGCTCTTTCTTTATAGGCCTTAGGGTTAATTGGTAATATTTTTTAATTAGTTATTTATAATTATAAATGCTAATAAATTGGAGTTATTATGGAAAAATATAATATAGATTTGTTAGCATTAATTTTAAAAGGTGGCCCAGTAATGATTTTATTATTGGGTTTATCTATTATATCTTTAACTATAATCATTATAAAAATAATCCAATTTTATAAATCAGATTTACACAATATTAAAAAAATTGACGCTGCTATGGAGATGATTGAGAGCAATAAATTATCTAATGCAAAAAATTTATTAAATACAATTTATCATCCCGCTTCAAAAATAATATTAGTTACTATAGAATCTCAGAAACTTTCTGAAGAAGATAAAGAAAACCAAATATCTATTGCAGCGGAAAAAGAATTAAGAAATCTTGAATTCTTACTAAAACCATTGGAAGTAATATCTAATATTGCTCCACTTTTAGGTTTACTCGGAACAGTTATTGGTATGATAAATGCTTTTTCAAAATTAGAAGAAGCTGGAAGTAGAGTCGATCCTGCTATTCTGGCAGGTGGAATATGGGAAGCTCTTCTAACTACAGCTTTTGGACTTATTGTTGCCATTCCAGCTTTAGCTGCTTTTTACTGGTTAGATGGAAGGGTTGATAAGGCAAGAGAAGACATGCGGCACCTAATAATAAAAACTAATATTTTGCTAAAAAATAAAAAATAATGGCTCTTTTAATTAGAAAAAAGAAGAGTATAGAAATCAATGTAGCTCCCTTAATAGATATCGTATTCTTATTATTAATATTTTTTATGTTAACTAGCGAATTTACTGACTTTAAAACCATTGATATGATATCACCAAATCAAAGTAATACTAGCATTGAGAAGAAAAACCTACCAATTATAATAAATTTATCAGAAGAAGGATTAATAGAAATTGATAAAGCAGAAGTTAAATTAGAAAATTTATCAGAAATAATTCAAATGAAATTAATTAATTCTAAAAATAAGAAAATTGTTATTTCAACATTAAACGAAACAAAAATAAATAATCTAATAATAGTAGTAGATATGATTAGAAGTTTAGGCATTGAAAATATTGCTTTAATAACTAAAGAAAAATGATGAATATTCTAGAGAAAAGAATTAGAAAAAAAAGGTTACCAAATCTGGTTCCTCTAATTAATATTGTTTTTTTATTATTAATATTTTTTATGTTGTCAGGAACTCTGTCAAAAAAAGACTTATTTGAAGTAGATCCTCCTTTATCATATACTGGCTCAAACGCTGAAAGCCCAGAAATGACTATTCTTATTAGAGATGATAATAAAATCTCTTTAGATGACAAAATAATACCTTTAAATAATCTAGAAGCTTATTTAACTTCTTTGCTAAAAAATAAAAGCATTGAAGAAGTCCTTATTAAAGCTGATGGTAACGCTTCTTCAGGTACACTCTCAAAAGTTATTAGAATGATTAGAAATACTGGAATTAAGAGAGCTGCAATAGTAACTAAAAATATATTATAAAAATGATAAGTCTCTTTGATAATAATATTAGCAATAAAATAATTTTATCTAGTGCTTTACTTGCAATAGTTTTTCATGCCTCTTTAATACCAATTAGTTCTTTAATAAAACTAGATAAAATAGAAGAGACAGAACCAAAAATTATTTTAGAATTAATAAATGAGATCAAAGAAGAAACTCCTACAATAAATAATATAAATCCTCCAGAGATTTCTCAACTTCAAAAAGTTATGAAGCCAACTGCTATAGATGCTCCAAAAAATATTAAGTTAGAGCAAGTAGATAATACAACTTCAAATATTGATTTACCTGAAGATATTATTTTACCAGATAGCTTAAAGCCTCTAATTAATAATAAAATTGATATTCCTAAAAATATTAAAAATCTTAATAGTGATTTATCAATTGATGAACTTCCAAATATTAAGAGCACCCAACAAATAAAAAAAAATGAAAAACCTATTAGAACGATAAATAAACCTAATTTTTTAGTTAATACTGAGACTATAAAACCAATTAAATTGAACGATAATTTAATTTCACAAAATATTAATTTACCTACTAAACCTCTCAAGAAAGAAGCAATAGATGAAATAGATAAAAAAGAAATTGTAAAAAATGCTGAAATAAAAAATGATAAACTTTCTACAAGTGAGATTAATAACTTAAAAACTTATAAAAATAATATTAGGACAATAATACAGTCTTTTGCAATTAATAATTATCCTAAAAAAGATCTAAGGCGAAAGAATGAAGGAATAGTTCATATAATTTTTATACTTAAGGAAGACGGGAGTTTAAACTCTATAGATATAGGTCCTAACACAAACGCAAATGAGTCACTAATAAGTGCTGCAATAGAATCTGTTAAAAAAAGCTCTCCCTTTGAGCAAATAATGTTACTAAAAAAAGAGAGAGAATTTGAAATAAATATTATTTATAAAATTAATTAAATACAATATTTATTCTTGATTATAGTTTTTAATACTATATGGTATAAAAAAAAACTACTAGAGGTATAATGAAAATATTTTTTTTAATTACAATTATAATAACTTTATTAAGTAGTTTAGCGCATGCTGAAATTACAGAAGATATGGAGAGAAGAGCTAAAGAAGCAGGTATAATAATAATGCGAGATCATGATGTAAAACGTACCTATTATTGCAATGACCAGTTTGCTAGAGAAACACACATGAATATGCAAGTTGCTTTTAGACATAGTCAAGTAGGTGATTTAGAAAAAGCCGCACAATTAGAACTTATCGCTGCAAATAGAGGACTTGAGCATGCTCAAGTTTCTGTAGGTAAAAGATATGTTCATGGTAATGGCCTAGAGCCAAACATTGTTGAAGCATATAAATTTTTTAAATTATCGGAGGATGAAACATCAAAGAATTTATATATTAAAGTAATATTAGAACATATGACTCAAGATCAAATTAATGAAGCAGAAAAATTAGTAAAGAATTTTAAAGCATCATATAAATAAAATTATTCATGAAATTGTGTGAATGTATTTAAATCTTCCCTAACAGTTCTTAACTTATTTACTTCTGCACTTTTATCTTCATAACCTAAACTCATTCCACAATGAATAATATGACCATCCTCAATATTAAGAATTGGAGAAATAACTTTATGCATCTGACCCCAAGCTGCTTGAGGACAAGTATCTAGTCCATAAGCTCTAGCAGCAATACATATATTTTGTATAAACATTCCATAATCTAGCCAACTCATCCAGCCTAGGTCTTTCTCTATAGTAAATATTAAGCCAACAGGAGCATTAAAAAAGTTAAAATTTTGAACATGAAAAGATTTTGTTTTCTCGTAATCTCCTTTTTTTATATCTAGTAGTTCGTATAAGTCCCACCCGACTTTTCTCCTTCTTGCTAAATACGGTTCACGAAAATCTTCCATATAATGTATTCTTTCATTTTTTTTATCAATTTTAGGATCAAAAAATGCATCAGAAGCAGTTTTGCAAACTTTACTTTTTGATTCACCAAGCAATACATGTACATTCCATGGTTGAATATTTGTTCCACTAGGGGCTCTTGCAGATACATTTAGTATATCTTCAATTATATCTCTACTAATTTCAGTAGGTAAAAATTTTCTTACAGACCTTCTTGATGTAATTGCTTTTTTAACATCTTCATTCATATGATTTATCATTTAAGCTCCATAAATATAGTAATTTAAAATTTTAAACTATTTTGTTATTAAAGTATTTGCAACGTAATATATAAATTAGTTATTATATATATTTATAAATTTCGAAACATTAAGGAATAAAATTATGACATATATACATATCATAGAGAAAGTAAATAATTCTGTTCATACAATACATTTAAATAGACCTGATAGATTAAATGCCTGGACTGAAGAAATGGCTGAAGAAATTAAAAACTCTATGAACACTGCTTCAAAAAATGAGGATGTAAAAGTTATAATATTAACTGGAACTGGAAGAGGTTTCTGCGCTGGTGCAGATATGGATTCATTAAATACAATTGATGCTGATGAACGTGCAGATAAAAATTCTGAATCTCCTTACAAAGCATTTGATAATGCTTGGCCTTTAGATTTTCAAAGAGCACAAACTTGGTTTCCTAGTGTTCCAAAACCAATAATCGCAGCAATAAATGGTCCTGCGGCAGGATTAGGATTAATATTATCTATGTGGTGTGATATTAGGTTTGCCTCAAAATCTGCTGTTTTTTCTACAGCATTTAGTAAAAGAGGATTAATAGCTGAACATGGATTAAGTTGGCTTCTACCCCGTTTAGTAGGTATGGGACATGCAATGGATATGACATTAACTGCCAGAAAAATTACAGCTGAAGAAGCAGAAAAAATTGGTTTTGTAAATAAAACTTTCAGTGATGAAACTTTTATTGATGAAGTAAATAAATATGCTGAAACTATGGCTAAGGAAGTTTCTCCAAGATCAATGAAAGTTATCAAAAAACAATTGTGGCAAGGCTTACTTCAAGGCCTAGATGAAGCTGTAGGAATTGCAGATAATGATATGGTTGACAGTTTTTCAAGTGAAGATTTTAAAGAAGGAGTAGCTCACTTTATTGAAAAAAGAGCTCCTAATTTTACCGGTAAATAAATATAGAATAGGATTAAAATATGTCATTAAAAATTAGTATTATATATGGTTCTACTAGAGATGGAAGATTAGGAATAAGGTTTGCAAAATATTTAAAAAATGAATTTATAAATAGAAATATAGAAGCAGTATTAATTGATCCATTAGAGAACAAACTAGATACTTTAACAAAACGATATAGTGATTATGATGCTAATTCTACTCCTAAAGGTTTAGAAAATATGCATAAAGAATTAGAATCTTCTGATGCCTTTGTTATAGTTAGCGCTGAATATAATCACTTTATGCCTCCTGCTCTAGTAAATTTACTCAACCATTTTTATACTGAATACCAAAGAAAACCATCAGCTGTTGCGACCTACTCTGTGTCGCCTTTTGGAGGAGTAAGAGTTTCTACTCCATTAAGGTCTTTTTTAGCTCAATTAGGAATGCCTCCTATTTCTTCAATGATACATGCACCTTTTGTTAATAAAAATTTTAATAATGAAGGTGAGAGAATATCTGAAGATAAAGATGAGCGTCATAAAGAATTTATAAAATTTGCTGAAGAAATTGAATGGTATGCAAATGCATTAAAAGCGGCACGAAATAAATAATTATGTATTTATATAAAATAATTATTACCTTATTTATGTTTCTTACTTTAAGTATATCTAATTCTAATTCTAACGATAATTTGCCTAGAACAATGGTATGGTCTGTTTATGATATAGGTGCATCTGGCTACAATGAAGCATCGGCTATAGCTGAAGGAATAATGAAAAAATATGATATAAGAGTTAGGCTTCTTCCTTCAGGAACATCAATAGGACGATTATTAGCATTAAAAAGAAAAAGAGTTAGTGTTAGTTTCTTGGGAACAGAAGCATATTTTGCAAGTGAAGGCTTATATGATTTTTCTGCAAAAAAATGGGGTCCTCAAGATTTACGTCTTATAATAGGTAGGCCTAATACATTTGGAATAGCCGTACCAGCTGATGCAGGTATAAATAATATAGCTGATTTAAAAGGTAAAAGAGTTGCATATGTTACAGCAAATCCTTCATTAAATGTGAAGGTATTAGGTATAATGGCATTTGCAAATCTTACATTTGATGATGTAGAAAAAGTTATATATCCTGGATTTGGCCCTACTATTAAATCGTTACAAAATGGAAGACTCGATGCAGCGGGTGCTGTTCCTACAGGTTCTGCTGTTTATGAATTAGCCGCTTCAAATAAAGGTATTAAATGGCTGGATATGCCAGAAGATAATATAGATGGTTGGAAAAAACTTAACAAACTAGTTCCTTTTATGAAACCTCAAAAAGAAATATTAGGAGCAGGACTAGATGAGAATAACCCTGCTTATATAGGCGGATATAATTATCCTAATTTAACCGTTTATGCGGAAACATCTGAAACTGAGGTATATAACTTTATGAGAGCAATAGACGAATCTTTTAGTTTTTATAAAGATATAAGTGCAGTAATGTTTAAATGGAAACTTGAATTATCATCCGGTACACCAGCTGAAATTCCTATTCATAAAGGTGCAATAAAATACCTTAAAGAAAAGAATCTATGGAATGAAGAGGATGAGAAATGGAATAACGCTAGACTAAAAAGATTAGAAATATTAATAGATGCTTGGAAAAATTTCTTAACTAATAATGACCATTTAGATGGAGAAGAATTTAAAAAAGAATGGTTAAAAGTGAGAGAATTAACTCTTGCAAACAATTAATAATAATTTTAACGAAAGAATTAGCGTCTTTCCTAAATTTGTAATTATTTTTTTAGCATTAATTGGCTGTATAATTACTGTTAATCAAGTATTTAATTTTGGTATTTTCAATTTTTATCCAGTCTCTAATAGCTTTCTTTATCTTCTTATTGCCTTCTTTCAACCCATTTCATTTTTAATTTTTCCATTTAGTAAAAGTAGTAAAAATAAAATTTTAATTAGTGATATATTAGCGGCTATATCAATATTTTTAATTGGAATATACTTTTCTATAAATTCTGAAAATATTCTAAGTAATGGTTGGGATATTGATGCTCCTTTATTACCCACAATCTTAAGTCTAATTTTAATAGTTTTATCATTAGAGTCTTTAAGAAGGACTGGTGGAATAATTATATTTTTTATAGCCTTATTTTTTTCTTTATATCCAATTTTTGCTGACCATATGCCAGGTGCATTATGGGGAAATATGTATACTTTTAAAGAAGCTGCAAGAGCACACAGTATGGGATTAGATAGTCTTATTGGAATTCCTATGCGAGTAGCTGGAAGTCTTCTTATTGGTTTTCTAGTATATGGAATAATTCTAGCAGAAACAGGTGGAGGTAAGTTTTTTATAAATATTGCAGAATCACTAATGGGAAAATATAGGGGTGGTCCTGCTAAAGTAGCAATACTAGCATCAGGTTTTTTTGGAATGTTATCAGGTAGTCCTACTAGTAATGTTATAACTAGTGGCTCTCTAACAATTCCTGCTATGAAAAAAGCAGGATACTCAGGAAGGTATGCTGCAGCAATTGAGGCATGTGCTTCCACTGGAGGTGTATTAATGCCACCTGTGATGGGGACAGTAGCATTTATTATGGCATCTTTTCTTAATCTTCCATATGCTGAAATACTGCTTGCTGCTCTTATACCAGGTGCTATTTTTTATATAGCACTCATTATTCAAACTGATCTATATGCTGCTAAAAACAAATTATTAGGTATGAATGCTAAAGACATTCCACAACTTTATCCTACTCTAATTAATGGTTTTCCTTTTATAATTTCATTTGTATCACTCGTCTGGCTTATAGTGTCTGCTAAATTAGAGAGTGAAGCGCCTTTCATAGCATCAATTTTATTAGTTTTTATATTATTATTAATTAATTTTAATAAAATTAAACTGAACCAATGGTTAAATATAATTGTTAAAATTGGTGAGATAATTGCTAGAATTGTATCTCTATTATCAGGTATAGGTGTGATTATTGGAGCAATGTCATTAACTGGAGTTGGAACTTCTCTCTCAAGAGAATTAGTTTTTTTAGCTGGTGGTGATTTATTTATGATATTAACCTTTGGAGCTATTGCTTCTTTAGTTTTAGGAATAGGGATGACTGTTAGCGCTTGTTATATTTTTTTAGCAATAGTTTTAGCTCCTGCAATAATTCAAGGTGGAATTGATCCACTTGCAGCACATTTATATGTACTATATTGGGGAGTACTATCATTTATTACACCCCCAGTTGCAATAGCTGCAATTACAGCATCAAGTATTTCTAAAACTTCAGCTTTAAAGACTGGATTTCTATCAATGAGACTAGGGTCAATTTTATTCTTTCTTCCAATTTTATTTGTATTTGATTCTTCCATGTTAATGCAAGGAAACACAACTAATATAATAATGGCAGTTTTAATTGCTATATTTGCAATAATTATTATTTCGGCTAGTTTCGAAGGCTATATTTATAAACTTGGTAATATAAATAAAATAATTAGAGTAATATTTTTTATTTCAGGGGTATTAATTTTAATGCCAAATTTAACTAGTAAATATATCGGACTTATAATACTAATAATTACGACCATATTACTTTTATTAACAAAAATTAAAAATAAATAATTAAATAATATGATCTTATAGGTAATTAATAACGTAACTTTAGTGGGAGTTAAATTTGTTAAAAGCTTTTTTTAAAACTAAGGAATGGGCACTTTGGGCTTATGCAGGGTTATCATTATTAATTTTCTCGTTATGGGTACAGGTTCAGTTTACTGTTGCTTTTAATAGTTGGTACGGAAGGTTTTATAATTTACTACAAGCATCCGCTAGCTATAAAGATAATCCATCTGAAGGTATTACTCTTTTTTATGATCACTTGATATCTCTCTCTTATATTACTAATAATTTTTCTGGAGAGGCCTCTTTTGTTGTATTAGCATTTCCTTATATCGTTATAGCTGTTTTTACAAGTTGGTTTACTAGTATATATGCACTTCGCTGGAGACAAGCTATGACTTTTAATTATATACCCAGGTGGAGACATGTAGAAGTTGAAATTGAAGGTGCAAGCCAAAGAATACAAGAAGATTGTTATAGATTTGCAAAAATTGTTGAATCACTTGGACTACAAATAGTACGATCTATTATGACTTTAATAGCTTTTATTCCTATATTATGGGGTTTAAGTGATAAAGTAGATATTCCATATCTTAGGGATATAGAAGGATCATTAGTTTGGGTGGCTCTAGTTGTATCTCTTGGAGGTTTATTTATATCTTGGTTTGTAGGTTGGTATTTACCAGGACTTGAATATAACAATCAAAAAGTAGAAGCAGCATTTAGAAAAGATTTAGTTCTAGGTGAAGATAACAAGGAATATGCGCAGCCTGAAAAATTATGGGAATTATTTTTAGGTATTAGGTTTAATTACCATAGATTATTTAAGCATTATAGCTACTTTAATGCGTGGATGAATACTTACGATCAATTTATGATTATTGTTCCTTACTTAATAGTAGGACCAGGTCTTTTTACAGGTCTTATTATGCTAGGAACAGTTACTCAAGTAAGTAATGCATTTCAAAGAGTTCATGGAGGATTTGCTCTATTTCTTCATAATTGGACAACTATAACTGAATTACGTTCCATATGGAGAAGGCTATCTGAATTTGAAAAAAATATCACTTTATATGAAAATAAAAATACTCAAGTTTCTGAAAAGGGCTAAAATATTTCTATAGATATGGTGGTTTAGTTCTTTTAACAGATTCTCTTTCAGACATTTGGTTAAACCAGTCGTTTAAATTATCACTGAATATGTCGTAATTAGACTTTGGGTTTCTCTTAATTGTTCCCAATAATATGATGATACTTATATCAGCTAAATTTAAAACTTGTGTATTGGAAAGTGAAAGAAAGTTTACATAAGTTTCTATAACTTCTATACCTCTTCTTACTTTTTTATCTAATGCGTCTAACCAATCTGATAATCTTTTATTATCTTCCCTTCTATTCTCAAGGCTTATATGCCGCAAAGAATCAATTATTTCGTCTACTAAAGCATTTATTTTTAAACAATTAATTTTTTTACCATTATCTTTTGGAATTATTGAAAACTCTTCTCCAATAGTATCAAGATAATGTACAATAACTGTACTATCATAAATACTCTGCCCATCATCAGTTATTAAAGTTGGAACACGACCGGAAGGATTAAGTGTTGATAAGTTACTTTCTACAATTTTTAAGGTTTTATCCGCAAAACCTATATCAGCAGGAAGTAATTTAATATTGTTATCAATCCCTCTTTCTATTGCAGCAATCCTTACTTTTCTCACCCAAGGTGACCAATCAATACTATATAATTCCATTTTAACTCCTTATATTAATTCTGGGTCAAAAGCAGGACCTTTAATAGCGGTTAAACCAGCCACTGTAGTCCTTCTAAATACCCTTCTATATTTATTCATATCATAAGGTATAGCTCTATGTAAAAGACATCTATTATCCCACATTACCAAATCACCTTTTTTCCATCTATGCTTATACTTAAAAATGGAATCTGAAACTATATCAACTAAATTTTTATGCAAAAATGCACCTTTATCCTGAGTCATTCCACCAATTTCATTTCCAGCATTAGCTGTAAAAAACAAAGATCTAGAATTATTTTTATCAGGATGCAATCTAATCAAAGGATGAGAAACAGGAGGAATATTTTCTTTTTCAAATTCACTAACAGGAGGAAGATTGGGGAACATTCTTCTACCAAATTCATAGTAATGAACCATATGTAAATATTCTAACTTAGCTTTTAATTTTTCATCTAAATCTTCATAAACTTTAAACATATTAACAAACTCTGTCTCGCCTCCATTTGCCTCATCAGGTAGAACTTCTATTCCATACAATAATGAAGCATATGAAGGGATGAATCTATAAGAACTGTCTGTATGCCACCTTTGATTAACTTTTTGAAAAATTACTTGTTCATCTTTATCAGTTAAATGCTTTCCATCAAGGCTAACATTAGCCACATGATATGTTTTTTGTGAATTTTTTGTTTTATCTGCCTCTGGATAGATTTCTAATTCGCCAAAATTTTTAGTAAAAGATAATTGCTCTTCATCAGATAAATTTTGATTTCTAAAAACTATTACATGGTTTTTATGAAATAATTCTTTT
>Ga0315316_10003740_pt1 | contig 11060 bp, 10 predicted proteins | sample M160m3416metaG_FD_203702 | JGI IMG/M metagenome (GOLD analysis project Ga0315316, IMG submission 203702) | Ammonia-oxidizing marine archaeal communities from Monterey Bay, California, United States - M1 60m 3416 | ecosystem: Environmental > Aquatic > Marine > Intertidal zone | place: USA... | reverse complement strand
TGTTTCGTGGTACGACACGAATCTCTGAGAAATGTATCGCATGTTATCCGCGTATTGAGGGTCTCGATCCTCTGACGGAAGGCGATCAAATGGAGACGCGTTGTATGGCGGCCTGTGTTGGTAAGATCCGTTTACAGGGTCTTGTCAAGATTGGTAGCAATGGCGAATGGGCTCATGATCCGGATAACCCACAGTACTATCTGATTCGGGACCGGAAAGTAGCCTTACCGTTGTATCCGCAGCTGGGTACGGAGCCTAACGGGTACTATGTACCATCACGGCACGTTCCTCGAGCGTATTCTCAACAGATGTTCGGACCTGGTGTTGATCATTCAATTGATCAGTACATGGTACCGGATCGAGACCTGTTGGGTGTGCTTCAGTTGTTCCGGACGACACAACGTATCATATTCAAATGGAAACGTGAGCCAGGTCCGAAAATTTTCGAGACCAACATTCACGGTAAGAAGTTTGAAATGTATAACGATACGGTTATCGGGTTTAACCGGAAAGGTAAAGAAATCATCCGTGTTACGGTTGAGGAGCCTTTCTACGTACGACCCGAAGAACATCCGGGTGCAATCTAAGGAGCAATACGGCGCTCTGCTGTTTGCAGCGTGAATCAATCCGGATTCATGTTTGGATTTTAGGATCTCAACATGGATCCGGTTAATACGCAACAAGGAGGTTAAAATGGGCAATGTAACACATGCAAAATCAGGAGATCCAATGCTCGCAGTTCTCGGGCAAACGGGTTCTCTGGAGGAACTCAAAGAGGAAAGAATATCACTGCAATTAGCTAGGGGTCGTGTTTACGATATTCTATCCAGCGCTTTTAGTTATCCGTGGAACCGAAAGTTTTTCCGGCCCAAGTCTTTGCTTGAGCCTATGGATATTGCTCTGGTTGATGAGGAAGACTGGAAGCATGTTAAATCAATCATAGATGGGTTTAGTAGGTATTTACCCAAAATGACTGTTAAACAGGTACAACAAGAGTATATCAGGGTTTTTGGGCATGCGGTTTCTATGGAATGTCCTCCTTATGAAATGCAGTATGGTACTGAGGGTGGTATCCAATCTCAAACAGATGTTTTGATTCAGTTGGGTGGCTTTTATGAGACTTTCGGGTTTGAACAGCCTCGAAATAGGACTCGAGAACGAGTCGATCATATTTCCATTGAGCTGGCATTCATGTTTTTTATGTGTTTTAGGGCGGCTTTTGGTATTCAGAATGAACATGATGAAAAAAACATCAATGTATTAACAAGCAGTATGAAAAAGTTTACGCGTAATCATATTGGTAGATGGGGTCCTTTGTTTTGTATCTTTACATCCCGAAAGGCCGAGCGTGGACTATATAAAGATATTGTTGATATATTGGCAATTTTCCTTAAAAACGAGAATCTTTTACTCGACATAAAACCTGTAAGGGTTGAAGAGCCCGAATACCGGTCTTTATCTTATAGTATGGAAAATGATTTGATTGCCAATGCACCATCGGAGTGTGAACCTAGATAAGTTGAATATAAGCTTGATTAAATAAAATTAAAATTTTAAGGCCCGGGAAAAGAGTCGCCCATACTCATTTCCCGGGTTTTTTTTATCAGCATTCAATACTTTAAATTCCAGCCAGATGACATTTCCGCTCAACGGAATTTTTGGTTATTTTAAAAATCCCGCTCGATTAAATCAGCATCTAAGTTGCATTATCTGTAGCTCCACCTTAGGGTGATCACAGATTTTCTGCCTAACTCACGGAGAATAGGTCGACTCAAAACACTCGTGGCGAACCCAAGGAGGGCAGGGGCGCAAAATGTTTATTTACGATACGATGAGTCAGGGACTCGAACTTCTTGCTAGACGCGAGTTGCAGGACGCTGAAAACGTATTTTTGAGCGTGATTAATGATCCCTACTCACAGCCGCAAGAAATTAAACAGGCTAAACAATATTTAAACGATATCCGTGATTGTAAAAAGGGAGATAAAACTCTCAATTTTGACTTATATAGGGACTTGGTCAAAAAAGTTGTTGCCTCTACGGATTACGTGGATGAACTGATTGCTGATATTTATTGTCTTCCAGTCCGGTCTTATGCCGAAATCGAACAGGAAATTTTTTCCAGAATTCCAGCTATTGTTAGGCGCATTAAGCAAATTAAAATTAGAGATATTTCTGCTCGTGACAAGCTTTTTATAGGGTTTGAAAAAAGTGGTGCCAGCCTGATTCAAAAACGGTTGAAAGAGCAAGATGTCATTGTCGAGCAAAGTGATAAATTTTTTGATAACTACCGTTATAAAACGATCTTTAGAAAATTTGTGGAACAGATTAATCCTATTTTGTTGGAACGGCATCTGGAACTTTTAGACTATATATTGGTAACCGGCGAGATTCAGTTTTTAGAAGACCCTAAACTTACAGTATTAACACCTAAATATTCGTGGATTATTGAATCTACTTTGAAAAGCCGGTGGTTTCTATTAAGGAGTTATTTTTTTAAGGCCAAATCAGAAATCGCGTCTCAGTTTGAGAAAAAAGAAGGAACTCGCAAATACTGGGAAGAGTTGAAATATAAGAAGATAAGGATTTTTGAAGAATGCAACTTCAGCGAATCGAATATACAGAAGTTTCTTTTCATAGATAAGCTGAATTATAAAACACTGGAAGAAATTCATAGCTTTGCAAATGACATGAGTTTGGATTTAATTCCACGAGATGTAAGTTTGGCTTTGAGAGGTGTTGAGAAAGCCAAAAATCATATCCGGGAGCGCGCAGGTTTTCTGATGGGGAACCGGAAAGTTTTCCAAGATGGCCTTCTGGACTTGGGGTTTTCAAAAAAGAATGCTTATATCATAGCCCGACAGGCCAAGCGTTCGAATAATCATCAGATTGAAGAGGCTTTCAAGCTTGCTTTGAAGGTGACCCGAGACGAAATCGTATGGTATCGTATTCCTCCTGATTCAGAAAAAATAAAAATTGAAGTTGAGAACCAGTGTGTTAAGCATTTGAGCACAGTAAGAATTCACTTGTTTGAAAGAGGGCGTTTGAACAAAATTCTTCTCCAGGAAGGAAAAAAGCTGATCCGAGCATACCTTGAAAAGATTTATGGGGATAAGGTTTCAGAGCTTCACTGCTATTTTAGGCTGGAAACCATTCATCAATATTATAAGCTAAAGTTTTTTCAATACCACGAGGGAATTACCCCGAGTGTTTCAGAATTGATCAAGATAAGTAGAAAGGACTTTCGGCCGACTCTTGAAAAAGGTTATGAAGCATTTGTAAAAAAGAAAAGATTACAAATCTCTCCTGCGTTGTACAAAGTAATTGCCACTAAACCTTCTTTCACCCATTGGGAGGATGCTCATGTAACTCCTGAAGAAAAGATTCTTTTACGTTTCTGGTTTTTGATGGATCACGGAGTATCTATAACCCAGAAAATTGTAGACGTAGGAGTTTTGAAACCCGGTTTTGATCTATGGGGGTTTTTAAAGGGTCAAGGAGAAGCTTGCAAAAGTTGATTCATACGATTTTGCATATCCTTGAGAGGCATAAGGTCGCCCTTTTTTGAGGCCACGGCGATTCCTTGCTTATAAGTCTCAATGGCTTTTTCCTTGTTTGAGAGTTTTTCCCAAGTTTTTCCTAGTAGCAGATAGGCGGCAGAGTAATCTCTATAAGCTTCAATGACAGTTTTTAAGGGTTGAAGTCCTTCTTCGTAACGTCCTGTTTCCAAGTAGATAGACCCCAAACCGAAGTTTGCAACCTGGTCTTGCGGGTCAATCTCCAGCACTTGTTTGAACATTCCAACCCGTTCTTCCATTTCTTTCTTTTTTTGTTCTTGTTCCTTTTTCTTTAATTTCTTAGCCATATTTGTTTCAATGGCTTTTTCAAATTGAAGGGCGGTAGCTTCAGCTTTTTCATTTTCAGCATCTTCAATTCGGCCCTGCTTCATGTAATACACAGAAAGGTTGGTGTGGGCCATGATTTCCTGAGGATTGATCTCCACTAGTCTTTTCATTAACGATATAGCTTCATCCAGTTTGTCTTGTTTGGAAAGAAAAACTCCTAATGCTTCATAAGCATCAGCATTTTTCGGATCCAGTTCGATGGATTCTCGAAGTAGAGAAATAGGTTGATCTAGGCCATCTTTTTTCTTATATATTTGCAGAGCCTGATGCAGGAGTTTGTTGGAATGGTCTTTTCGCGTTTGAGCCTGATAAAAAGGTAATAAACAGGTTTTAACCTTGAAAGGTTTTTCGTCGATGGTTGCTTCAATTTCTATGTCTGGACTTCTGTGTTCTTTATGTATATATGCTAGAGTTATAACTTGATCAAGCATGACAGATCGTATAGAACTTTTAATTGTTCCTATTTTTTTGTTTTCGAGTTTGAGAGTTCCGTTATAGGGGGGAGTGATTACTCCTTCAACGGTCAGTCCCATCAGGGCGAAATTGGGCGCTCCATAAGTTTTGATACGTGCGATCACTTCTTGTCCGATATAACATCCCTTGTTGTAACTTACAGAGGTATGCTCCAAGCCCGTTTCAGGTAGGATATTTTTTTTGTCCATATCCTTGTTGTAAATAGGAATTCCTGCTTCGATGCGAAGAACTTCACGGGCAGCTTCGTGCACTCGTATTGGAGGAGGGTCGTTTTTTAAAATAAGCTGAGTTAGTTCACATTCCAGTTCATTAGGGAAACAAAGAATTTGTCCTTCTTCTCCCGTCAGGCTTTTTATAATGAGATTGACTTGATGCTTGCCAAGAGTAAGTTTTAGGATATCATTAGGTTTGTCTAGAAGGTTTTTTTGATTAAAAACTTTTTCCAGAATGAGAGAACTTTTGGGGCCTTGGATTGCCATTAGTTGGCCACCTAAAGTATTGAACTCAACCTCTTCACGGAAATGGTAGCTTTCCAAGTGGTTTAATAGGATCTCTTTGAGCGAAGTTTCAACTAGAATGAAAGCTTCATCTTTTCCCACTCGGTGAATAGAGAAATTGGCTATTAGCCGCGCCTGACGATCCGTAACGGCACTGTTCTGGCCCTGTCCGATCTGTATTTGTAGTACATCGTTAGTAGTCTGGCTTTGCAGAAAAGAGAAAGTTTCTTTACCTTTAGCTGAAATCACGCACCAGTCTTTAAGCAGAAAATAACCACAATGGTTACGGACTTGCTCGACTTCGGTCTGAAATTCGTATGTCATGGAGAGCTTCATATCCCCCTCTTGTTCAAGGAGAGGTTAGGGTTATTTACATTGAGTAAATAACCCGCTTATTTTAACAGGGGGAATACTTTTAATTAATTCAGGTAATAGAGAAAGATTCACCACATCCGCAGGTTGATGTTGCGTTTGGGTTCACAAAAACAAATCCTTTGCCCTGCAATCCGTCTTGATAGTCCAATTGCATACCTTTTAAATAAATCATACTTTTAGCATCCATAAAAACATTAAATCCATCATGTGAAATAATGGTGTCACCTTTTTCCTGTGGTGTGAATTGAAGATCATAAGACAAGCCGGAACATCCGCCGCCTTTAACGCCTAAACGTAGGCCAATATCAGGATTATTTTCGGCATTGACCAACTTTATGACTTCTTCATTGGCTTTAGGGGTGATCTTTACAAAATCGATATCAACTGCCATGAATGCTCCTCCATAGATCTCTCTTAAAATATTCTTTTTATTCTTATAAGATAGCACTTGGGTACTTAAAGATTCTATAATTATACTTAATTTTTGTGATTCGCGTCAAATTTGCTGTTGGATAGAGCTTATATAAAGCCAGAGGCATAAAGTACATTTGAATTCAAAAGGATATGGTTTTTTTTGAATAGGCCTTCAAAGGAGAGAGCACGGAAAAAAGATTGAAAAGCTTAAATCTTTTTGGCAAAAATAGAATCAAACTGTACACTTGTTCTTTAAACCCCATAATGGAGATAGAGATAAGAATGATCAGCATCCCAGATTTGATTGGTTTGGTTAAAACAGCAGTTCCTGATGCAGAAGTAAATGCTTTGGATAAAACGGGGATGAAAGATCACTTCATCATCCATGTAACGTCTAAAGCTTTTGAAGAAGTGGGAATTATGGATCGGCACCGAATGGTTATGGCAGCCCTTGATCCTGCCATGAAAGATGGTCGAATTCATGCGGCTGAAGTAAAAACTGCTACACCCTAAATTGCCTAAACCTCCCCACCTAATATATAGTTTATTGTTAACGTTGACTTTTTTAAGGAGTGTGTAATGTCTAGTATTGATGATCAAATTAAAGAAGAAATTGCGGCTAATAAAATCCTGATTTATGGAAAAGGTACTAAGGCAGCACCACAATGCGGGTTCACGGTAGAGACCATTCAGTTTTTTAATAAATACGGTTACCCTTTTGAGGTTGTGAATTGCCTCGAAGATATGACAAAACGCGAAGCTTTGAACAAAATGACTAACTGGCCGACACTTCCCAAAGTATTCATTGATGGAAAGTTTTACGGTGATACAGATATCCTTGATGAGATGGAAGCCAAGGGTGAAGTAGAGCCTTTAATTAAAGCTGCGTTTGGTGAGTGATATGCCTCGGGTGATGGGGCTTTAGCAATTACCCTTGAGGTCATTTTATTTTCTTGTTGTTCAATAGCTACTTGCTAATAATTAACTAAAAGGATAATTCTATGCCTGATGAGCTAGAAGTTGGAGACCGTGCACCAAATTTTGAATTGCCGGCTTGCTATGGTTATAAAGCTGGTGCGTCAAGTCCGTCGGCTGAAGAAAAGGTAGTGGTCAGCCTAAAGGATTTTCAGGATAAAAAATGGGTAGTGCTGGCTTTCTATCGTCAGGATAGTAGTCCGGAAGACACCCGCCTTATGGTCGGATTCAATGAATGGAATAGGAAATTTAAAACCCGTGAAGTGGAGGTTTTAGGGTGTAGTTGGAATGGTGTTAACGCTCATCAGCAGTTCATAGAAGTTTTCCAGTTTGGGTTCACCTTGTTGGCAGATGAATATAAAAAAGTCACGGAGCTTTATGGGGTGATCAAAGAAGAAGATGACATGGGGCAAATGGTCAAGTACACAGAACGTACGACTTTTGTGATTGATAAAACCGGAATGATTCGCGCAATTTGGAGAAACATTGAAGATCTCCGAGACCATTCCGCCGCAGTCTGGGAGTTCATCCAAAAAGAAAAACGCTAGGGTAAAATCTCCGCTAGTAATATGTATTAACTTTCTTGTGTATGCAAGCCTTCATCTTGGTTGAACACAACTTATCAAGAGAGATTGACGGAGGAATGTGTAATTATTAACTAATTGCTTAGTGGTGTAGGTCCATTATAGTGCGCCGAATGGATTCTAGAGTTTCTTCATTTTCTTTTTTGTTGTTCTTGGGTTCGACAGGCGGGGAGATGATCACTTTTACGAGACCTGGGGTTACGACAGCACTGCCTTTTTTGATAATATTCCCACTACCTATGACAGTAACCGGAACCATAGGGCTTTTGGATCGACTGGCTATCAGGTTGCTGCCTTTTTTAAAAGGTCCGATTTTTCCGTCCTCAGAGCGAGTGCCTTCAGGAAAAATAATGATCGAACTTCCTTCCTTTATTTTTTCAATCGTTTTGTTAAATGCCTCGTAAGACTTCTTCCGATCATCTCTTTCTACAGGAATGTAACCCGATGCTGACATGGCCCAGCCCATAAAAGGAATCTTGAATAGACTGGATTTGGCAACCCATCTTATTTGAACAGGAAGATATCCGGACAATGCGAAAATATCGAAATATCCTTGATGATTAGAAACAAAAATTTGTGGTTTATCGGTAAGAATATTTTCTTGTCCTACAATTTCAAGCTTGACTCCGTTTAGTTTACAAAGGAGTCGGCACCAGAGACTAGATATTTTGTGGGAGCTATCACCGCTTTTATCAAAAAGCCCTATAGCAGTGGCCAGAAGCCCCAGGAATACTGATAGAAAGGAAATGATTATCCAAAACCGTGTTGTATGATAAATTGAAACGAGTTTGCTCAATCTAGGTCCTACCTGAAATTGGATTGAAAAGAATGGTAAACAATCGAAAAAGGTTTGGTGTTTGGTTTTAACTCTGGCTAGCTTTAAAATTATTGGTTGTGGATATCCACTACTTAGCCGCCTAAGAGGCTTAGGGAAACCGGATTATTGATTTTATTGTCGACAGACATTTTGCCATCGTAGATTAAGTTGATTTTCAAAAAGTTTAACATAAACAGTCTTGTAGATGTTGAAAACTGGACGGAATAGGTACGGCAGGGAAATAAGAAAACCTTTGGCGCTATAAAAATGTTGATTGCAATATTAACGATTATTGAATGAGGAGGAAGTCTTGTTAGAAAAAAACCCGATTTATTTCAAACAGTTGTTATCAGGAGTTGACTTGGGAACTCAAAACTCCTCAGCACGTTCAATGGCGAACTTTTTATACCTGATCGGAGACTATGAAACCCGAGAATGTGTGGTGGTTGACCCAGCATGGGATATTGATGGGATACTTAAGGTGGTTGAAGAGGATGGTATGAAACTTACAGGGGCATTGGTCACTCATTATCATCCCGACCATGTCGGAGGAGAAATTTTTGGTATTGAAATTACGGGATTGGCTGAGTTGATGGAAAAAAAATCAGTGCCGGTCTACGTTAACAAACATGAGGCAGAAGGACTGAAACAAGTTACAGGAATATCTATGTCCGATATGAAGCAGGTAGACGGGGAGGACAAACTTAAAATAGGATCCGTTGAGATTAGTTTTTTGCATACTCCCGGGCACACACCTGGATCCCAGTGCTTTCGCGTTGCTGATAGCCTTGTTGCTGGAGATACTCTGTTTTTGCAAGGATGCGGAAGGGTTGATCTACCCGGAGGAAACAGCGAAGAATTATTCCATACTCTGACCCGGAGATTGTCAAAAATTGAAGACCATATTACGTTATACCCTGGACATAATTATGGAGGAAAACCTTCTGGAGAGATGGGGGTTGTCCGCCAGTCAAACTCGTATCTGCAGATTGAAAGTCTAGAAGATTGGTTTGGGATGATGGGTAGGTGAATAAAAAGATTATGAGGTCGTGTCACGCAGGACTGTGTCTTTTCGCTCTCATAGGCATATTGTTTTTTCAAAAAATAAACTTTGAAAACCTAACAAAAACCTAACCTATATGATCTAAACTATGACCATAATTTTTCTTAATAACGTATACAGACAGCTTTATATATGAAATGAAAGCAGGTTCTTGTTGTCGGAGATAGAACGAGGTAATAAACAGTCGCTCAAATATAACTTAACTTAAGGAAGATTGGTTTTGGAGTGTTGTTTTTTCTTGTGGAAACTAATAAATTGGTTTTTTAGGTGTACTTTGAATAGATACTTTTTTATTTTTATAAGTGGGTTGTAACTTTCTTATAAATAGAATAGGTTTATCACGTTTAAACTTTATTACCAAGGAGGTCAGATGAGATCTATCCTATCAATGTTTTCGAAATCTCCATTCAAGCCTCTTGCGAGTCATATGGATAAGGTTCGTGCCTGCGTGGAGCAAATCAAGCCCTTGTTTGATGCACTTGAAAACAGGGACTACGATTCGGTTCAAAAAATTTCAGAATTGATCGTTAAACTTGAGCATGAGGCCGACATGATCAAGGACGATATTCGAACGCACATGCGGCAAAGCATGTTTCTGCCGGTTGACAAAAAAGATTTTATGCACCTTCTTTCCGCCCAAGATGATATTGCAGATGCGGTAGAAGATTTGGCAGTTTTACTGCGTATTAAAAATTTAGATACACCTGAGGAAATAAAGCCTTCTTTGCACGAACTGGTAAACCATGTTGTCGATACAGCACATATGGGGTGCGATCTAATTTCCGAATTAGAAGCTTTGTTAGAGGCTTCTTTCGGAGGGGCTGAAGCGGAAAAAGTGGAGAAGGCTACCCAGAAACTCGGTACCGCTGAATGGGAAGCCGATCGCAAGCAGTTTAAATTGGCGCAAGGCCTCTTTAAGCTGGGCAATGATTTAGGTCCCGCAGACTTGCTGCTCTGGAATGAAGTTATCAAAAAGCTTGGAGCAGTTGCAGATAAGACAGAACAAATTGGTAAAACTTTAAGGATATTCCTTTCTCAGTAATTTTATTCCCTTTTAATTCTTTCTCAACCTTGGTAAGGAGATTGGTTTGGATTTAGATACCTTCCTGCTTTTATTTGCTGTAATAGCCTGTATCTATATGGCCTGCAATATAGGTGCGAACGATGTTGCTAACGCGATGGGAACAAGCGTAGGGTCTAAAGCTTTGACCTTTAAGCAGGCGATAATGATTGCTGCTGTGGCAGAGTTCATAGGAGCATTTTTTGTTGGAGGGCATGTTTCTGACACCATTCGAAAGGGTATGCTAGACCCAACTATTTTTGAGGCGGTTCCTTATCATTTAGTTTATGGCATGATATCCGCCTTAATTGCTGCTGCTCTGTGGCTTCATATTGCAAGTTATCTGGGGTGGCCGGTTTCGACAACACACTCAATTGTGGGAGGTGTTGTAGGGTTTGGTGTCATCGCCGGTGGTATGGATGTAATTAACTGGGGAAAAATGGGACAGGTGGTTTTAAGTTGGATCGTTTCACCCGTTATGGGTGGTGTAGTTGCTTATTTGGTGTTCAAGTTTATAAGTACAAAGGTTTTTAGCAAACGAACTCCAATGGTTTACGCTAAAAACCTGCTTCCTTATATGGTGTTTTGGGTGTTTGTGATTCTTTCTAACGCCATGGTTTATAAGGGGTTAAAAAACCTTCACCTTAACCTTTCTTTTAATCATGCTCTTGTTATTTCTCTTGTCGTGGGAAGTCTAGCCTTTGCAGTTACAAAATTTTTAGTGAAAAAAATACCTTACAACTCCTCGTGGGATTTGCAGAAACAATTTTATGAAACAGAAAATATATTTAAATATCTCCAGATTTTAACCGCCTTTTATGTGGCTTTTGCTCATGGCTCTAATGATGTAGCAAATGCTGTCGGACCTTTGGCCGCGGTAGTGGGGATTCTTAAAGA
>Ga0315316_10003734_pt1 | contig 11071 bp, 11 predicted proteins | sample M160m3416metaG_FD_203702 | JGI IMG/M metagenome (GOLD analysis project Ga0315316, IMG submission 203702) | Ammonia-oxidizing marine archaeal communities from Monterey Bay, California, United States - M1 60m 3416 | ecosystem: Environmental > Aquatic > Marine > Intertidal zone | place: USA... | reverse complement strand
CTACAGACTGTCAACGGTGCGGTGACCTTGGTCGCCATACTTTGGGTACTCGAGATAGCGGCCCGCGGTCAGTTTGCCGCCCATCCCACCTAGCAAGACGAACGGCCAATCGTGCCCTGCGCAGTGATGATCACTGGATGAGCAGGACATGTAGACGATCATGGTGTTGTCGAGCATGGTTCCGTTTCCTTCCGGAATGCTGTCGAACTTCTGCGCCATATTTGCGATCTGTTTGAGCTGCAGTTTTTCAATTTCCATCCGCGCCTGGTGCCCTGTCCATCCATTGGAGGCAGTATTCTCCTGCAAGTGACCGAGGGCGTGGACGGAATTGGAGAGCCCGAGTTCCGTGTACTTCACCCCCAGTGTGTCCGGGCGCAAGGTGATGACATTCGTCAGGCCGGCAATCAGAGCTGCGGTTGCGATTTCGAAGTGGGATTCGATGCGAGCAGAGGGAGCAATGGTCTGGCTTTGTCCTATCGATCATTTCAACCTAACTAGTGACTCGTCATGGTGAATTACTTACAGAAAAAACAAACCTTCCAATAATTCTTGCTGCTGCTTCGTTGGTTGATGCGACTGCTCTCGACGATCGCACACTCACAAAGCGTGATTTCCAGCTTACGCTGTGGCGTTGGAGTCCAGTGGACTGAATTTGACGTCTGATACGGTGCGTCTTGCTTGCGCTGCATTGGGGAATCCCGTGCAGGGTGCTGGGAATCACACTGCAAATGCTCTGAACACGAACGAAAGCACATGCGGAAGCGTGTTGCTCACGCTCAGATTCATCGGTGGGCAAAGATCATGAGTTCATCGTGTGTTTACTGACCCAGAACTTTTCGGCGATTCACAGTGGTCAAATGACTCTCTCGGGGCTTTGAGAGTCTCAGTTTGCTGTGTTCTCCGAGTTTTTGTGCGAACAGCTTATGTGACTTCACGTCCGCTTGCTTATTCCCCTGTGTGTGGAATTCGACCACGTCCATCACGAAGACCAGCGTTCCAGTGGCGGGCCATTGTTGTCCTTGCCGATTTGCAACGGCTGCTTCAGCCAGGAAGATCGCCAGTGTGAGATTACGATCGGGGTTGTCTTGGTATTCTGAAACCAGAAACTCCGCGGCACCGCACAACACTTGTGTTTTAAAGTGTCCGGATTCATTGCAGATCGAATGGAAGGTTGACTTGGCTTCCTCGAATTTTCCCTGGTGATACAGGCCTTTGCCTTTGATCCCCAACGCGTTGACCATCCGAGCGTTGTCGCCCATCATCGAGTTGGCCAGTTTGACCATGGCGTCACCATCCTTTTTTTCAAAGATGTTGCTTAGTTTGTCGCGGTCGAAGCCTTTTACGGGCTGAGGATTGCTGTCCTTCCCGGTCTGGGCAGGTCTGTTGCTGACGCTCGCATGTGCGTCAGAGGGGCGATTGAGTTTTTTCTTTGCAGCAGCCAGGTCGTAGGTGTTCAGCACAATCTCTGCCAGTGGACCTCCCATGTTCTTTGGGTGTCCCCGCCAGGCAAGGATGCCCTCTTGATTGACGATCAGAACAGTTGGGATTCCCGCAGTTGCTGTTCGCGTCATGTACTCCGCCTTCATTTGACCACCGATGTCCTCGCAGATCACGTACCGCATCTTGTCGGTGTTTGCTTTGACGAAATCAATGGTTGGAGTGGCACTTCCGGGGGCCAACGCCAGGCCGATGATTTGGACGCCATGCTTGGTATACCTGTCAGCGATATCGCTCGTGTGCGGCATCATTTCAATGCATGGTGCGCACCATGTCGCCCAGAGGTCGATGACGTAGACCTTGCCCTTGGCAAAAGACTCGACTTGCTTTCCTTTGAGCCACGTCACCCGCTTTCCAATGGCAGGTAACTCATCCCCAATCATGAGCGGTTTGAATGGCTTGCTTTTCGCCGCTGGCAGGTGAGGCAGAAAGCACGTGGAAACGGTAATGCATGCGATTGAGAGAAGGGAGCGCATCATATCTTGGTCCATGATAAGCGACGATGAGCGACGTTCGGCTTGCGCCCGGACAGCCTGACGGTCGATTATCAAGAGGCCCACGAATGTCGCCAGCATATCAAATTTGCGATGCGTCTGATGCTGAAAACGGTGATCGCCGCGAAGTGGCTTGTCAGGAGACTGCTCACCAGTGAAATAGTGGGCTCAGGTCGTGAACGGAAAAATTTCGCTTGTCACCACAAGCAAAATCAGTCTTCAGGGTGTTGGGTAGTGCGCTGACTTCTCCCGAATAGGCTGCCGTCGCTCTCTGGACAGATTGGTCTCCATCTGATCATACGCTGAAGTGCAGACCCGTCCTCATGCACGGAAGTGCAGGACCGTGGTTGGTCATCAAGGTTCAGCACCGCGTGATTAGAAAGCGAGGTGCAACATCGTGATTAGAAGGTGCAACATCGTGATTCGACAGAGCCCCATTTAGCCAAGGTCAAAGTTATTCAGAGGTAGCGGTGGCCCAATGACGAGTAGCGTGTCGTTGAACCCCTGCGGATTCGTCCATGATGCGTTTGTGCTAACCCCGTGCGTTAACCATGCCCTAACGCATTTTGACGAAAGGACTAGAATTCAAGTCTGGAAGAAGGCAGTAAAGATGAGACGATCAACGCGTGGACGTCTGCGTCTCAAGTGCGGTTAACAGCACTTTGGCTTTCGGGTTGGACTCAGTCACCTGATTAGCAATTTTCAGGTGCGCCTTTGCAGATTCGAGATTGCCTGAATCGATTTCAAGGAGCGACAGGTTGTGGTGGGCAGCAACCGGTCCATGAGCTTTTTCAAACCCCCGAAGGGCTTTGAGGTGGTCGCCTTGCCGGTAGTGGATCATGGCGAGCGTTCCTTGAAGTCGTGCATTATCGCCATCAAGTTGTAACCCGCGCATTGCTTCCGCTACTGCTTCTGTAAATTGTCCTGCTTCCATGAGGGTCCATGCGAAGTTGTTGCAGAGTTCAACGTCTTGAGGAGATTGCTCGGTACAGCGTTGATAACGCTCGATTGCGGCCGAGTGATTTCCGGTGCTGGCGTAAAGCGGTGCCAGATTTGAATCGAGCGCTAGAGCCGTCGGGTTCAGGGCTTCGGCCCGCTCATAAAGCTTGATCGCTTCTACGGCATGACCCTGATTTGCAACCGTTTTTGCCGTCTCAACACACAAAGTGTACTCGCTGGGCATTGGTTGCGAGTATGCTCCTGCATTCTGTGGTCCAACAGGTCCAAACGGTTTCAGAAAATCTGTCTGCTTGTCTTTGCCGAAGCTGCCACAACCAGATGACAGCAGAATGAGCCCCACCAGAGGTAGGCAGGATAGTCGTTTTCTGAACGTTAGCGCCGTGATCATCAGTAAGTTGCCCCGGGGAATGTGTTGCCAAACGAACCGCCCATGCCCTGGTAGCCACGTCCTCCGTTTCCGACGCCATTGTTGCCGAAATTTCCAAGTCCATCAGCGATTTGTTCAGCTCGAATGCCCTGCATGCCAAGTGCAGCTGGGGTCGCTACTGCGACGATGGGTTGTGGTATTCCGTACGAGGCTAATTGCAGACTCACGGCGGTGACTCTCGCTGCATCCAGAGCATCGTCACCAGAGGGTTCAATGATGGAAGGCTGAGATCCGGCCAGGCCACTGGTGGCCGTTCGTGCAATGCGATTGATTGCCTCCGGTGCGATCTTTGCGCTGTTGCCAATGAAATCGCATTTGTAAAATACGGTTTGGTCACCTTCCGCCCCAGAAATTTCAGCAGTTTGCCAGTTGCAAGCTTTGACGCCTGCCGGCTCAGGGATCGCGCCCGCAGGAATATCTGCACACCGATCAACTCCGAAAATGCCGCCTCGGGATGCACAACCAGAAGTTGTGATCAACGCAATGGCCAGACAACTTGTCGTAAGGCTTGCGATGTTTGTTTTAGTTAACATTGGGGCCTCGCTTGATCATTCTGCGTAACGATGTGTCTTGATCCGTGATGGTTTGCTCGCTTGAGTCAATCAAGTCCGTTAAGTGCTTGGATTGAGCCGAAGTGGCTGGCGTCGCGGGTTGGGGGTTGGTGGAAATTGCCGCGTGCGGGGTATGATTTGACTGAGGGCAACAACGATCCGTGGGACCAACATCGCCGATCATGAATATTTCGGGGCAGCAGTGTTCAGCCCGTTTTTGTCGTGCATGGTCGGTGCGGACCGTAGCCCGGTAGTCCTTGGAACGGCGACTTTCCAGACGATTGGCAATGAAGAACTCGATATCCGTTGGTTCGTGAACATCATCACCGGGAAGCGGCAGTGGTTCACAGCCATCGACCGGTGCAACGAGATGGGGAGTGACAAGAATTACCAACTCCTGCTCGCCGCTACTTGTTCGATTGGCACCGCCCGTTGCACCGATGATGGGTAAGTCTCCCCAAAAGGGAACTCGGTCAGTGCTTGCTCCATAGTTAGTTTGCAATAGTCCGGCGACTGCGATTGTTTGCCCACTCCGTAGTTGAACCGTGGTGGAGAAGTCGCGACTGTTCAATCCTGCGACCGAGGTGCCACCTCCGCCACCGCCAATGCTGGTTCCGAGTGATTCGTCACGTGTGCTCACTGATGCATTCATCTGCAGGCGAATGACATCGCGGTCCTGAAGGAAGGGGGTAAACTCCAGTGATACACCAAACGGAACGAATGACACGCCTTGCAGGTTATTGCCTACACCACCTGAACTGATGATCGGGATCGGGAATTGGCCACCGGCGCGGAAATCCGCTGACTGACCGTTCATCGCCACCAGATTCGGCTCGGCTAGCGTGCGTGAAAGATTCAGCTTGCGTAGTGCATCAATCGCTAAGCGAACCTGCCCCATGTCGAGAGAGGCCAGAATGTTGGGTCCGCCCTGATTACCAGTGCCGGTGCCGCCTCCGCTTAGACTGCCAGTCAACGACTGAAAGACAGTCATTCCGCTTGAGTTATCAACGCCAAAATTGAGTCCGATACTTCGAGCCGCACTGCGGTTGACTTCGGCGACGGTGACTTTCAGCATGACCTGCTGCTCGCCCACGATTTTCATCTGGTTGATGATTCCCGCCTGGGCGAGTGCCAGGGGGTCGATCACCCGTCGTCGCTCAGCAGCAGTCGCCTCCGATTCCAGTGTCTCCTCGCGAGCTAGAAAGTTATACGAGGCGGCTACGGTGGGGCCATTCAGTGGGCGAGCTAGCCCAGGACGAACTCCACGTGCACCCACAAGAACTTGCAGAATTTGTGACATCTCGATCACGTCAGGTGCTTGTCCCCGCACGATCAGGCGATCTGCAATCTCGTCAAGTTCGACCAGGCTGTTGGGAAACTTCTTGTTCAGCTCGACTTCCAGGTCACCAACGGGCCGCGTCAAAAGAGGGTCTGCATACACACGAACCAGATAGCTTATGACTGACTGGCCGCTCGGTGCATCTTCGTCGTTGAACCAGAGCATCAGCGTCGTGGTGCCGGGACGCACTCCGGTTACAGCAAGCTCCCGACCGGTTTCCTGATCAATGACCTCGGTTCGAATGGTTTCGTCATCAGGGATGTAGATCCGTGTTGGCGTGTCAGCCAATCGCAAAATCTTTGGGCGACCGAGCACGAGCGGCAAAGGAAGTTCAGGCTCAATTTGTGATTCCACAAAACGGCTTGCTTTACGTCGCGTTGCATCGCTGGGTGGTGGTAAGATTAACTCGGCAGGAAAATTTGGCTGAATCCTTGAGGGGCCGAGAGTGGGCAAGTTGCTCGCTGGCTTGCCGGGAAGTAGTTCCACCGGGGGCACAATGGGCGCATTTGGCGTCTGCACCGATTGGTCAACGCTAATGTCTGGTGGAATTTGCGACTGTAACGGAATGGTGTCCTGCGCAAGCAAAGAAGCGGGCAGCAGGATAACCGGGAGCCACAGGGCTATGCTTATGCACCTGGTCATGCATATGCACTGAGAGTAAGTCAGCGGCGGTGCCGGCTGAGACGACATGGCAAGTACCCTTGAGCGGATGGAAAGAACGATCAGCCACCCACATACAGAAGGTGGGCAATGCTATCGGGTGTAGGTCCGACCACAGGACAAACCTTACAATCGTCATATCCGGTACCCGCCTTGATGCAAAAGTTGCCAAAGTTGGTAGCTTTTGCCCAGTTCTTCTTACTGCCAGCGCACGTGTTTCCCGGTCATGTCAGGCAAGGCGTCAACTCGTGTTTCAAGCACGCTTGCTGTCTGTTTTGGGCAGAAAACGAGTCGCCATGGCTGAATGTTTCGACGATGCTCCAGCACAATCAGGTTGGCATCGAGCATGAGCACGTCGATCGGGAAACGCATGAAACAGGTGTGCAGCGACGAACATGGGGCCAGAAACAGCCCCCTGTCCTCGGGAAACGAGCTGCGAAATTGTAGGCCCCGGAAACGCGTCCAGAAACTGTCTGCGGTCTCCACCGATGGTAGCAATACCGCACCGCTTTCTACCTCGATCAACTGCTTCATGTGCCCGCGCCGGTCAGCGAGTCAACGATTCGAAGCAGTTGAATCAAGAAGGGGCCTAATGGCCAAACAAAGAGCCCTGGTAAAAAACAGATGACTAACGGAATCACACGTTTGGTCGCCAGTGATTGTGCGAAGGTCATGGACTTTTCCCTCCGCTCAGCGCGAACATCTTCCGCCTGTAACCTCAACGTTCCTGCAACACTGCTACCCATTTGTTCGGATTGGATCATGGATGCTGTGAATCGGGAAAGTGCTGGAATCTCAAGTCGGTCTGCCATGCGACGGTAGGCGAGACTGCGTCGCATGCCACCGATCAGGTCGCGTTGGAACGTTCGGCAGTTATCTGCCAATGCGCGACCTGGTTGTTGAGTCTTTTGCCATCGGTCCAGTGCCGCATCAAAGCCCATGCCACCTTCGGAAAGTGTAGCCCATAGATCCAACGCTAATGGCAAATCTCGTGATACCTCAATGATCCGTTTGCGACGCGACGCTCGTACGATCAGCAGTGGCGTGGAGGCTGCAAGAATGGTAATTAGCCAAGGCGATAGAATTGCGACCGGAGTCAATATCCCTGACAAACCACCCGGGATGAGTTCAATGCCCTCGAGCACTTGTTGCTGCAGACCTGACCAGCGGAATACTAACGCACATGCCGCTCCCACGATCAACATCAACCCTGAAATCACAATCAACAAGAATCCCGCTTTTGGACGGGAGAATCCAGCCAGCATCATTTGGCGTTGCAACCAGCCAAAGCTTGCGCCATCGCGGGTGGAATCGTCCGCGGGTGTCGTGTCGCGCTGAAATCGCAACAAGGCATCGTTTCGCTGCCGCAATCGACGCAGCACGATATAACCCACAGCTACAATCGCTGCCCACAGTAATACGACGACTAGGATCCGCAGTGAGGTGCTCATGTTTTTGGCTTGCTGATTGCGTTCATCCAGACAATTCCGATCGCTTGCAGAACGATGGTTACGGCAATGGCCGCCGAACCGATCGAATTAGTTGCGAATTCTTCCATCGGTTCGGGTCGGTCCAGCCAAAGTACCAACGCGACAAAGTAGATCAGCAATATCACAGCAATCGTTGAAAATTGGCTTTGCGCAATGTTACTACGAATTCGACGTGCGACCTCTTGGCGATCACGAGCCACCCGTGTCACCGATACGAGTACGGGAGCCAGAGATCCCCCTGTTTCCCAGTGGACGCTCATCGTGGTGGCAAATAGTTCCATCACATCGATCGGGATGCGTTGGGAAAGCCTTTGGAAAACAGCGCTTCCTGAATCACCAAATTGGATTCGCTGGACGCACCAGTCAATTTGCTCACGTAGGGGTGATCCTGTCGATTCGGCTGCTGTCGCAAGTGCAATCGATACGCCGGCGCCACTCCGCAGCATGGGAATCATCATGTCAAGTAAGTCAATGAGTTGTCGCTCGAGGCGACTGATACGCCATTCGTACCAAGCGCTTTCAAGCTGAGCAAGAATCAGGGCAACAACAAAACCGATGGCGATCGAGATCGTGCTGGGAAACGATGTCAGCGGGAACAGGGTGAGCGAAAATACGAATCCCAAGGCCCATGGTGCAAAACGCAGGGGACGCGAAAGGGGATTGGTGGTTTGCCGATTGGGCTTTGTGCTCGCCTGGTCGCGAGTTTGCGAGTCGGTGTTCGACGGAGAAAGAAACGCGATGCTTTCCCCAAGACGATTACCAGCGGTCGCGCCGGCAAGCGACCGACGTAAGACGAGGGCTGCGCACGCGAGTGCAAGCAGCGTGACTGCCAGAATGATCAGGGCCGTTGTTGTCATCGAGTCGGCCCTGTTTCCTTCTCGAACCATGACGTGGGCACGTCGATCGAGCGTGCTCGCAGTTTCTCGACCAACCGAGGCACTGTGCCCGTGGCGACGTGCTTGCCTTGCAAGCGTTTGCCTTTGCGCCCGGTGACATCAAAGCGAAAGATCTGTTGCAGTTGCGGTGTGTTTCCCTCAAGACCGACCAATTCGTCAACCGACTCTACTCGCCGGATTCCATCTTCGAAACGCCGCACATGAATGATCAAGTCAATCGCCGACACGATCTGTTCGCGAATCGCAGAAGCCGGCAGTTCCATGCCGCTCATCAGTACCATGGTCGACAGACGGGAAATGGCATCACGAGGACTGTTTGCGTGTGCTGTGGTAAGTGAGCCGTCGTGCCCCGTGTTCATTGCTTGTAGCATGTCCAAGCACTCCCCTGCTCGGACCTCTCCGACAATGATCCGGTCCGGCCGCATTCGCAGTGCATTGATGACTAAATCACGGGCCGCGATCCTGCCAGTTCCTTCCACGTTGGCTGGGCGGGTTTCCATGCGTACCACGTGCAATTGATCAAGCACCAGTTCGGCGGCATCTTCGATGGTGACAATGCGTTCGCTGTCGGGAATACTCTCGCAGATTGCTCCCAGAAAAGTACTCTTGCCGCTACCTGTACCTCCGCTGACCAGAATGTTCAGTCGCGATCGAACCACGACCGAAAAGAATTCCGCCATGCTATCGTTGAACATTCCCAGTCGATGGAGTTCGTCGCGTCTAAGTCTGCGTTTGCCAAATCGTCGAATGGAAAGTGTGGGACCATCGAGCGTCACAGGGGGTAAGGTCGCATTGACGCGGCTGCCATCAGGCAGGCGAGCGTCCACCATCGGCACGGACTCGTCGATGCGTCTTCCCACACGTGATGCGATCCGTTGAATGATTCGGGTCAAATGATCAGTATCTCGAAATTCGACATTGGTCAATTCCAGATTACCGTATCTTTCCACGAAAACGTGGTGCGGGCCGTTCACCAGAATGTCGGTCACTGACGGGTCTGCCATCAAGGAAGCAAGGGGGCCCAGTCCTAGCGTTTCTTCTAGCAAGTCGGCCGACAAACGAGAACGCTCGGCTTCATTGAGTGGAAGTTGTTCACTGGCAGCGATTTCAGCAACAAAGGCATCCACTTCCCCTTGTAACTGCTCGCTGTCTGCACTGAGGAGTCCGCGACGGTCCAAGTCATCAAGTAATTGACCGTGCAGGCGACCCTTGACGGTCACCGCCCGGCCACGGCGAGCACTTGTGTCGGCTTCGCTGGGCTGGGTCTGGACAAGCCGATCAGGTTGGTTCTTTTCACGCTGCAGGCGGGTGGGACGGCCAATTTTACCCAGCTGTGTACGTAACTCAGATTCGGGCGTTGATTCACTCATCGATCACTCCCCCACCGTTTGTGTGAAGGGCTGATCCTCAGAAAGAGATGCGTGATCAGTTTCTGACTGCATGAGCGTTTGCGAATTTGATGGTGTGGTGTTGGCTACTCCTGCTGACACCTTGGCGAGCAGGCCGTTCGCCATCGTCCGCATGGCTCTGGCCACGCCCATTTTGTTTCTTGACAAGATTATGGGACGGCCGAGGTTGGCAGCCTCCAGAACTCTGCGGTCATGCTTGATGACCGCTGCGGCCGGTTCGCCCATTTGCTGCTCAACTTCCGAAGCGGACAGACTTCCGGCACAGCGTTGATGGCGATTGAGAACCAGCGTGCGATTGCTTGTCCCGACATCCAGTTGGTCCAAGGTTTTGAGCATCGCTGCTGTTCCAGTGAGGGTAGGGACAACGTTTTCTGTGACCACGCATACATGGTCAGCGCGGTCGAGGATCGCCAGCGTAGTAGCATCAAGCAGCGGGAATGAATCAACGATCACAAGGTCGTACGCCGATTTTGCTACCCCGAGAATGACGGACATGCAAGTGTCGTCGACCTCTGAAGCTTCGGCAGGTGTCGGTGGTGCCGGTAAGACGTGCAGTCCCGATTCGTGCTGGGTTGTCACTTCACGCAGCATGGTTGCATCGAGTCGATCCTGCATGCTGGCTAAGTCAGCAATGGTGATCGTGGGCGTCAGGTTCAAAAGCGAAGCAGAGACCCCCAGTTGCAGTGACGCGTCAACCAGTAGTACTCGTTGGTTCGTTGTCGCTGCTGCATGAACTGCGGTATTGATCGCGATAGTGGATTTTCCCACACCACCTTTGGTGCTCACGACAGCCAGCAGACGTCCGCGGCTACCCACCTCGGGTTTAGCCTTATCAATACGTCGAATGACTCCCGCTAATTCGCCGGCACTGGCAGGTCGACGAAGGAAATCACGGAATCCAACCCGGATGGCTTCGACCAGCAACTCATCGGTTCCCTCAGACTCATCATCCAGAATGCCGATGATAGGGCACGCGATTTCGTGCACTTCAATGGCATGCTGCCATTCGCGAACCTGCTCGGATCCTTCGCACAGTTCAACGATGAGCATGTCGGGGGCATCGTGACGTAAACGTGAGACCGACGACGCCAGGTCAGGGCATCTGTTGAGGGTGGTCTGTTCACTCAGAGCTGAAACGGCAGCATTGAGTTCGACCTCAAGTGCATCGGATTGGATCACAGCGAGGATCTGGGTCATGGTGAAACTCCATTGATCTGTTGGCTTCTGGCCAGCGTGGGGGCTTGGGCGATGTAGGCTCCGCTGAGTGCTTGGTTGGCCTGCACCAGTTCATCTGACAATCCCGGGATATTGGCCAGATTGGATGTGATATTGGCGTAGGAAAAACCAC
>Ga0315316_10003724_pt1 | contig 11081 bp, 9 predicted proteins | sample M160m3416metaG_FD_203702 | JGI IMG/M metagenome (GOLD analysis project Ga0315316, IMG submission 203702) | Ammonia-oxidizing marine archaeal communities from Monterey Bay, California, United States - M1 60m 3416 | ecosystem: Environmental > Aquatic > Marine > Intertidal zone | place: USA... | reverse complement strand
TGTGATCTTTTAGAGGTTTCGACTCCACACTTACAAGATGTGGTTCGGTTGGAGGACCGGTATGGTAGAATTTCAGGGAAAGATTGACTACCCAACAGGTCTCGGTCTAAAAAAACTATTACTCAGTGCAGTAGTTCTGTTTCCACTCATTTCTTGCGGGTCAACTCAGCAGGAAGAAGGTTGGATTAATTCTTCGGACAGCCAGTTAAGAAGGATGGCGGAAGCTTTATTAGTGGATGTGATAGAATCATCTGGTCTTGAAATACTAGAACAAATCCAAGTAGACTATCGGACGCCAGAGGAGATGTCTGATTATGTCAAATTCAAACTAGAACAAGATCTTACAAAATCTAAGGAGAGTCATGTTACGGAGAGTTACCGGTTGCTCGGTTTATTTCCCAAAGACCTAAATCTTCGTCAAACACTTTCAAGCCTGTATGAAGAACAGGTGATCGGTTTTTATAATCCCGATGACAAAACTCTTTATTTGCAGGAAGAGGTTCCTCTTAGCAACTTAGAATCTCTTTTAGCTCACGAGATGGTCCACGCCCTACAGGACCAACATTTTGATTTGAATTTTCTTACTGACAGGGCTCTGAATAACGATCAATCGGCAGCTGTAATGGCAGCAATTGAGGGCCATGCTACATTGGCTATGTTAGACATTGTGTCTAGAAATAATGGAAGTGCTTCCCTAGATATTGAGGATGTTTTAGAATTTGGAGAATCGATTGTTAATGGATTTGAGTCTACCGAGAACGGGAGCGGGTTACTCGGTACGGTTCCTTTAGTACTTAGGGAAACTATGATTTTTCCCTATATAGAAGGTGCTCGATTTGTCCAAATGATGCGTGACAAGAACGGGATCAAGTCGGTGCCTTTCGAATCCAAACTACCAAAGTCTACTCAACAGGTTATGCATTTCGATGGATCGGATATTGAGGAAATGATTGTTCCGAGGTCTATCGAGATCATTCCATCTGACAATTGGATTAAGTTGTATGAAAACACACTCGGGGAACTGGAAGCAAGTTTGTTCCTCGAAGAATTGACTGGACGAAAGAGTTCTGCTGAAGGCTGGAGGGGAGATAGATTTGTGTTACTGGAGGGAATAAAGGACAGTAGGTCTCTTGTGTGGGTCAGTTTCTGGGATACTGTCGAAGATAGGAATGAATTCTCTGAAATCGTAGAATCTCACATAGGATTGTTGGGGGAGGCAGTTAAGATATCCTCGATGAGTATTGACGGATTTGCTGGGCTGAAGATAAACATTGGCCCTGAGGCTAACGTGGAGGTGATACTTGAAAGAAATTAGATCTGATTCCACGCTAATCCATGTAGGTAGACAAGAGGAATCGTCCTATGACGTTATAATCAAACAGGGCGCATTATCTTCTCTGGCCAGCCTACTTGGCGAATATACTGCCAGCCACCGTTACGCTATTATCTCCGACAGGAATGTCGCCTCGCTGTATGGCCTCTCTTTGAGAGATAATCTTAGGATGGAAGGTCTCGACGTAGAGTTGTTCCCGTTCGATCAAGGTGAGGTTAACAAAACACGATCTACTTGGTGCGATTTAACAGACAAAATGTTAGCCAGATCATTTGGGAGAGATTCCTGTATTCTAGCCTTAGGAGGGGGAGTCGTTGGAGACGTTGCTGGGTTTGTGGCAGCAACATATATGAGAGGTGTCCCAGTAGTTCAGATACCTACCAGTCTCCTTGCTATGATTGACGCGTCTGTGGGAGGAAAGACAGGTGTTGATGTTTCAGCAGGGAAAAATCTTGTAGGAGCATTTCACCCTCCGAGACTGGTGGTTGTGGACCCTGCAGTAGTAAGTACCCTTCCCGTCGATGAGTGTAAGCAGGGGCTAGTGGAAGCAGTCAAGCATGGGCTGATTATGGACCCTCAATATTTTGCCCAGTTGAGCGAATTGATTCCAGAATTACTTAACTATGATTTGGACAAAATTGAAGAAATAGTTTCTCGCTCAGTAGAGCTGAAGGCGAGTGTGGTTACTGAGGATGAACACGAGCGCGGCAAAAGAGAAATTCTCAACTTCGGACATACGTTCGGTCATGCAATGGAAGTAGCTCAGCAGTATACTATGTCACACGGGACCGCGGTCGGTCGGGGAATGCTACTCGAAATCCGTCTGGGTATTGAACTGGGATTGACTGATCCAAGCACTTTTGAAGCGACAGTAAGCTGCCTAGCAAAACTAGGGATCTCAAATCATGGTTCTCAAGATTTAAATGTGGAAGAAATCATGGACCATTTGCGACTTGATAAAAAATCAAAGCTCGGAGGAAGACGATTCGTCCTGATTTCCGAGATTGGTTCAGTAATGCGGAATGGGGAAGATTGGAGTCACACAATCGAAGAGGGAACTCTAATGGAATTCTTAGGGTCTCTTTGATAGTTCGCCCAGAACCCACAGTGGCCTTTCTTTAATTTGAACTTATTACGGTAGAGTTTTAATGTTATATTAATTAGTTAGTAAGTCTAAAAAGGACTGAATGCTATAACTAATGACCCCTCTGACCACTCTCAAGTGGCTCAAATTTGGGACTTGACTCTGGTCGAGAGGTCTTACAGTGGCATCAGTTCACAATACTGTGAGAAAGAAATGACAACTTATCTGAATGACCCTCAATCTGAGGGACAGGAGTTGCCGGTTGTGGCAACTTCTAGTGCAGCCCTACTAATCGATTTCGACAATGTGACGATGGGCATGCGGAGTGATCTATCCAAAGAATTGAAGGTTTTACTGGATTCAGACGTCGTACCGGGTAAAATCACTGTTAGAAGAGCTTATGCGGACTGGAGGCGTTATCCACAATATGTTGTGCCACTTTCAGAAGCATGCGTCGAATTGATTTTCGCACCTGCATATGGGAGTTCAAAGAAAAATGCCACTGATCTTCGTATGGCAATCGATGGACTGGAGTTAGTTTTTCTTCGACCCGAGATCAGCACTTTTGTGCTCCTGACAGGTGACTCAGACTTCTCTAGTCTAGTTATTAAGCTCAAAGAATATGGGAAACATGTTATAGGAGTGGGTTTACAGGAATCTACCTCAGACACATTAGTCCAGAACTGTGATGAATACTATTCATATAACAGTTTAACTGGACTAAGAAAAATGAGTGAAGAGGACGTTGATCCAAAAGATCCCTGGGATCTTGTGGCACAAGCAGTGTCCAAGATGATAGACCGAAATGATGTCATGAGGTCTGATAGATTGAAACAAGTTATGGTTGAACTGGATCCTAGTTTCGACGAGGGAGACTTAGGTTATAACAAGTTTTCGAAGTTTGTCGTCGAAGCGGCTAATCGCAACAGTATAGGAATCCAGAAGATGGAGAATGGGCAATATGAAGTTATGCGTGGCGATAAGCCAAACGTTAAAAAATCTGTTCCGAAATCCAAGGATTCATCCAAGTCCAACAGTCCTGATTTGCAGACTGGGTATGCACTTATGGTTGATTGCTTGCGGGATCAAAACGACAAAGGGCAGGAGTCTTTAATCGATTCTGATGTCAAGCGTAAAATGCTGAGAATAGATAGGAGCTTTGATGAAACTGAGTTCGGTTTTAAGAAATTCAGCAAATTTCTTCTCCAAGCAGAACAGGATGGCGTGATTAAGATGGAGGTGGCAAAGACAGGTGGTTATAAGGTGTTTACGGGCCACCAATTAAGCCATATTGGAAGCATGGGTCTTCCTACAGAGAAGGGTGCTATTGTAAAATATTTGACAAACTCTTACCAAGGGATTGGGAAAAAGACAGCTGAAGAGATTGTAGCGGCATTTGGAGAGAAGGTTTTTGAAGTTTTTGAGACCTCTCCACAACTGGTAAAAGAGGCTTCTCCTAGGCGTTCTGAAAAATTGTTAGATGGATGGAGAGCCGACATAACAAGAAGAAGAAAAGTCGAAAACAATGGGAAAGATTCTGACTAGAAAAGCTAAGGAGTTGTGGAAGAATCAGGTAGAATAAATTCGGATCAATAAAAGTTTACAAATTTATTGGAGTGCAGAATTTTGGAAATAATCGCTTGTATTAAACGAGTCCCAGACACTGAAACACGAGTAAAAATTTTGGAAGACGGTTCTGGAATAAATTCTGAAGGCATTAAGTATATTACCAGTCCGTATGACGAGTTTGCTTTGGAAGCAGCTCTTAGGGCAAAGGAGACAGAGGAATCGTCAACTGTGACCGTGATGACACTAGGCAATGATGGAGCTCAAGAGAACTTGCGCAACGCTCTCGCCTTGGGTGCCGACGAAGCGACTCTCCTAAACGGTGCTGTAACAATGGACGGTCTTGCCACAGCTAAGGTGTTGGCTCAAGAGATGAAATCTAAAAGCCCCGATTTGGTTTTATTCGGTGTTAAGGCCGGAGATGACGATCAGCAACAAGTTGGACCTATGGTGGCTACGTTGCTTGACTATCGATGTGTAACCAATGTGACAAACTTTGAGATTCAGGAATCTATTGTTATCTGTAAGCGCCAAATTGAAGGAGGAAATGAAGTAGTCGAAGTCACACTTCCGGCAGTCATCACAGTAACCAAGGGTGAGTTCGAACCTCGTTTTCCTTCTCTCAAGGGTATTATGGCTTCTAAAAAGAAGACACTAGTCACCAAAGATGTCCAAGTTCCAGAGAGTCATCTAGTTATGACAGGCATGGAGTATCCTCCTGAAAGGGATGGGGTATACATTGTCGAAGAGGGATTAGAGGGTGTTCCAGAGCTGGTTAAACTCCTAAGAGAGGAAGCTAAAGTTCTGTAAGTATGAGTTCGATATCTATTATCAACCATTGGAGGTTATAGGGTACTGTAATGTCTAATCTTATGGTGTTTGTGGACCACAGAGATGGTTCTGTAAGTAATGTGACTAGGGAGATTCTTTCTGTTGCTTCATCACTCGCGAAGGAACTGGGTGTTGCTCTCCACGCTCTGGTCTTGGGTGACAGCGGAGCTGGTGACTGCAGTGGTCAACTTGCCGAATATGGTGCAGATAAGATTCTTGTGGCAGAGCATCCTACTCTCAGTACTTATCTAAGTGAAAGTCACAGGGAGGTTGTAGTTTCAGCGGTGGAATCAGGTGATTACAGTGCGATCATTTTTCCAGCTACCGCTAAGGGTAAGGATCTTGCTCCTCGTGTAGCTGCTTCGCTAGATACAGCGATGGCTTCTGATGTCAGCCATTTAGAGATAGCTGAGGAGAATCTAGAGGCTACACGAGCCCTGTATGGTGGTAAGGTTCTTGCTCGACTGAGATTTACAGCCTTTCCAGCGGTGATAACGATCCGTCCTAATATCTTTAGCGCCAAAAAAACCTCTGGAATAGGTCAAGTCACAAACATTGATGTTACCTTATCAATGCCTGAGGGGTATAAGGTGAAGGAGATGGAAACTCTGGGTCGGGAAAATCTAGATGTTTCCGAAGCTCATACAGTTGTTTCTGGAGGAAGAGGGATGAAGGATCCAGCAAACTGGAGATTACTGGAAGATTTAAGGGATTCTTTAGGTTTAGAGGCAGCATTGGGAGCATCCAGGGCTGTTGTTGATGCAGGCTGGAGGCCTCATGGAGAGCAGGTCGGTCAAACGGGAAAGACAGTCGCTCCCAGGCTATATTTTGCTGTCGGAATTTCAGGTGCGGTTCAGCACCTAGCTGGAATGCGAACAGCACAAGTTATCGTAGCTATCAACAAAGACGCTGATGCTCCAATTTTTGGTGTGGCCGATTATGGGATCGTTGGGGATGCAATGGAAATCCTACCCGTGCTTACTGAAAAAATTGCGGAACTGAATTCAGAAGAGTAAGAGCCAAATGATACTAGAGGCTTGGACCGGATGAAAAAGATTTTTATCGGCGTTTTAGTGTCAGCCATTTTTGTGCAATCCCCTGGAGAAACTCTCTCTCAAGTCTTTCCCGTAGATTTAGAAAGTCTCAAAGAGGAAAGGAGCTATTGGCTAAATCCAGAGTCTATGGAGGTTTATGACGGGGCAGTATACAAGATGGAAGAGGGTGAGATAGTGTTTAAGGGTCATTTAAAAAATGGCCTGTTCCATGGGCGTTATGAAGAATATCATCCGAAAGCAGACTCTCTAGGTTCAAGAGGATATGAAAGAGGCACCTATGAAGACGGGCACCGCGAAGGTGGGTTTGAAGTTTATGAAAGCATTGGGAAACTTTCTGAAAAAGGACGATATCTGAGGGGCGTCAGACATGGTCCTTATTTGGCCTACCATGATAATATGAGCCTTTGGATCAAGACTGAATACATAGAAGGTAGATGGGAAGGTCCATATGAATCCTTCGATAGAAACGGAAAGTTACTAGCCAAAGGTCGCTATAAAAAGAATTTACAGTGCGGTCTTTGGGTCCAAGAGGGAAAGATGGTTGAGTATCCCCCCTGTTAGCCGAGTTAGTGTTAGTGATTAACCAGGGCGGATTGAAATACACAACATCATTAGATCTATCTCAATAGGTGCGTATCACAGGAGAATCAAACGAGTCCCATTCGTATGTGTGTTCAATGCGCTTTCTGATTTCGTTGATAACTTCAGATCCTCGGTCACCATTGGTCATGATTACAAGACCATATCCTTTAACTTTATGAGCGAGAGTCAGTGCCCTAAATCCCCAGTTACTCCCACTGTGACTGAAGTACCAGCCTTCACCGTGTTTGCTTACTGAAAAACCGACTGAAAAGGGTCCTACTCCAACTGGGTTTAACATCTCTTGAACCATGGTTTGAGAGAGAATACGATTCGAATGCCCCTGCGCGGATAGCTGTATTTCTATAACAAACAGGGATAGATCAGTGGGCGTTGTCCAAAGGCCTGCCGCTGCATGCTCAGGATAAACATGCCATTTTGGACCACGTGATTCACCCTCTCTGTCATGTGCCCGGGCGGCGTTTTTATCATGCTCCGAAGAAATTGGTTGGGCATAAGAACTACGTTTCATACCAAGCGGGTTAAGAATTTCCTCGCTCATCAAATCAACAAAAGGGCGGTTGTGTGCATCAGAAAGGGCGAGTTCCATTAGGGTGACACCGCCACCCGAATACTCATAGTATGTCAGCGGTTCACGCTCCATGAACACTCCTCTGACATTTGAGAGGTCGTGGCCCTCCAGTATTTGGACGGTTGTTGGAAGTGGTTCTTCTGGATCATACCCTGGGAATCCAAAGCCATCTCCAAGACCAGAGGTGTGGCTGGTGAGGGTCCGCGGTGTTACATCTCGAGTTTCAGTGAATCCTTGGCCGTCAAGATCCCATGACAGAAGAATGTCATTAATGTCGTCGTCTAGGTCAAATAGACCATCTTGGGCTGCTTTGAGTACTCCCATTGCTGCTACCGGTTTGCTTATAGAAGCGGCTTGAAACATTGTTTCGGTGTTTGTGATTTGTCCCGTTTCTATGTCAGCTACTCCGTAACCTTTCGCCCAGTGAATCGCAAAATTGTGAATGACCGCTAGCGAAACGCCAGGAACTCCAAATGTTTCCATGAGTTCGATAATAGGCATACTACTCAGATAGTTTGTCTCACAGCTTTTCTCATCTCCATGCTCTATTTGATATTGCGCGTCAGAAATCGAAATAGAGCCAGTGTTTTCCAGGTTCGACCGTGTTGCTTCCGATGTATTGTTAGTGCAGGCGAGAATACCAGTGATCAAAAGAAAAAGTTTGGTGTTTTTCATCTGGGGCTCCTAAACCAAGCCTGAAAACTATCGGGCAACTTTCTATGACTTTTTAGACCAATTATTAAATCCTGGGGAATCATGGAGTAGTAGTAGGTCCAGTGTCGACCCTTTACTGATTCTGCTGATACCTTGGGGGATCATGGCTAAGGCATCGGCACTTCCAAGGCTCTTAACCAACCCTGATCCTTGAGATCCAGCTGGAAAAAAGACCAAACATCCATCCCTTTTTTCTAATTGAACCCTGGGAAATTCAGTCAGATGTTTGGGAGAGCTAAGGTCAGTGGCAGAGATTGCGGTGATTATGGGTCGATGAATGTGTTTACATCCAGCCATAGCTAAGATAAAAGGTCTGACGAATATTTCGAATGTGACCATCGCTGATGAAGGGTTTCCCGGCAATCCGAAAACCATTTGATCTTTATGGTTGTCTCTCGGTAGGCGTCCAAAAGAGACTGGACTTCCTGGTCTTATTCTTGTTCGCCAAAAATTAAGGTTGAATCCAGCCTGATCAAGACATTCCTTGAACAAGTCTCCTTCACCCATGGATGCTCCACCTATTGTCACAAGAATATCTGCATTTTGGCCACTGGCTATATGCGAGTTAATATCATGAATGTCATCCTTGGCGATACCGAGGTTGTAAGCTATTCCTCCGGCAGTCTTGATTGAGCTACTGATTAGGTGGCTATTTGATTCCGGTATCTTTCCAGGATCCAAAGAACCACTCGACAGTGACTCCAGTTCGTTTCCACTCGCCAAAACTGCTACTGTGGGTTTCTTGAAAACTTGTATAGGGTTTGCTCTGGTCGCTGCTAATACAGTTATCTGTCCTGGTCCTATACTTTGTCCTGCTTTTAGGACGATTGTTCCTTTTTCCCAGTCTTCTCCAGCTGGTCGCACATTCCTTCCGCGATCTCTATCTGAAAAAATGGCTATCTTCCCAGATTCGGTTTTTTCCGCGTCGGTATGTTCTACCCTGATTACAGTATCAGCTCCCACTGGGACCGCTGCTCCAGTCATTATCCTCACGGCCTGATTTTGACCGACTTCACCCTCAAACAACATTCCTGCGTGAACAACATCTACGACATCGAAAACCATTGGGTCAGTTTCAGTTACCTGTTTCAGGTCTACACTTCTTATTGCATATCCATCCATTGCACTGTTGTCTAATGGTGGCAAGGTGCTGGGTGCAGAAATGTTTTCAGCTAGTACTCTCCCCAGGGCATCATCGATGGAGATGGATTCTTTTTCGACAAGTACCACTGATTCAAGCACTCGTCTCTCGGCTTCATCTAAAGGGAGCCAGTCAGCGATTCTTTCTTCGAATTGGGCCATGATCGTTAATCAGAAACGATAACTAAAGCCCACAAAGAGATTCTTTGTGGCGACCCACTCATCTTTAGGATTGCTACCCAAAGGGTCTGTTTCTGTGGTCAGCCATCCAGCCGGAGTACCAATTTTCCAAAGGTTGAAAACTCCCTCTGTGAAGAGAGTGATTTGTTGTGATAGTTCAAAGTCGAGACCTCCAGCAATCACGGAAGCAAATTGGCTACCAAAATCGTATCGTTTCTCTTGATCAATCCCAGCCGCTTCTTCGAGTGACTGATCGGCTGCCAGAGAGACTGCGGCACCGCCACCCACTGCTAGGTATGGTTGTAAGGAACGCCAGGTTCGATGGCCAGTTAGATTAAGGCGAAATCTTAGATCGACCACCGCAAAATTCAACTGAGTATCACCCAGCTTTTTGCGACCTTCTGACGCGTTGAGATCGTAAACTGATCGGGTAGAATTGTATCGATTAGCGTTAATTTCAATGGTAAGTCCACTACCGACATTTATCCCGTAGCGACCGCCAATGATAGATGCTGTTCTTGGCCCTATATCCAATTGACCTGAATCTATCGTTGCTTGACCGTAAAAGAGCCTTCCACTGTGACGAGCGTCAACAAATTTATACGGTGAGGGAATCACCTGTGCTTTTGCTACATTAGAGACTAAACAGCAGATTGAAGTTATTAAAAAAACCTTTGATACAACTTTTACGATTGAATAAATAATTTTCTCTTTGGGATAGGTCTGCAAATTTAAGCCAGTGTAGGGTGTTTGTGGTATCAACGACTTCATCAAGCTACATAAATTCACTCGACACTCCAAAATTATTCACGGAACATTCTACCAAACTATATGGAAAGCGTCCTGTCTTTTATACGCCCAGTGACGATCACCCTGTTCATCCAGGTAGGCCTCTTCTTCTTGCCGGCAAGATACTGGCTGGTCTCCCCATTCAGGAACTTCGGTAGTTGCTTGCAGTTCGATTGAATGCCAGACATTGGGTAGCATGGTGGCTTCACCTCTGACGGGGACTCCTTCTTGAGCATCCCAGCGACCTATCAGAGGGCCGGCTCCGTGTCCGTGATCTCCGATCGGATGGGTATAAACGGTTCCGTTAATGCCTTCAGAACGCATCTGATCTAATGTCCCCTCTAATACCTGGTTTCCAGTTAAACCAGGTATCATGTGGTCGAGTAATATATCTTGCAATCTGTTCGAATTCGCCAAGCATTGTTTAAGACCCGTTGGGACTTCTGTCTCTCCTTGGGGCATTACATAGCCGAGATGTTGGGTATCTGTATGAAGATTCATTGCTACCAATCCAAAGTCGGTCCATAGCAGATCTCCTGGTTGTATAGTCACAGGTTCCTCTGCAGTATCGAGTCCACCGCGACGCTGAACGTCTACGTTCGTCTGAAACCAAGTCGTATATCCAAGCTCTTGCAACTTCTGGCGCATCCACCACCTAACGTCATCTGTTGTAGTGGTTCCTGGGGTAATTACGGAATTGGAGAAAGCCTCTGAAATTAGTGCATGGACCGATTCTTGAATCTTTCGGTACCTTGGTAGCATTTCTGGAATTCTGAGAGAAATATAGTTCATGGCAAGTTTGGGTTCACGTATGACTCGACTGCTATATGTTTCCCCAATTGCCTCAATTAGGGCTTCGTGCTCTCCCGTGTGCAGGCCATCTGAGAATGCCCATACAGGGTCAATATTGAGAACTATGTTACCTGGATCTCTATCTTCAATAAGTTCGCGAAGTAAATTCCATTGTTCATTGCCAACGAGTTCTGCGGTAGGTTGTGTTGGAGCGGGACGGGTTGACCGGAATGCTTGGAAAAGCCCTCCTTGACTGGTGCCACCAAGGGCTAGTTTTTCCACCGTCCCATCATCCCTTTTCGTGAACACGTAAATTGATCTGCGACGAGCGGCAAAGGTTGTCGGTGAGGTTATAGACCAAAAAACCGGATCTTCAGCGTACTCACGCATCGAAAGAATCCACATGTCAGTGTCGTACTCCAGCAG
>Ga0315316_10003719_pt1 | contig 11086 bp, 3 predicted proteins | sample M160m3416metaG_FD_203702 | JGI IMG/M metagenome (GOLD analysis project Ga0315316, IMG submission 203702) | Ammonia-oxidizing marine archaeal communities from Monterey Bay, California, United States - M1 60m 3416 | ecosystem: Environmental > Aquatic > Marine > Intertidal zone | place: USA... | reverse complement strand
AAAACAGGCTAGTTCAATATGCTCAAACGGTGACGGAAAGAGCTTCGCCAGCTCAAAATCGACCGTCGCCCACTTAATGGAACTAAGCCGTTCATTGGCTTTGAACGCGCCCAGAGAAGAACACCATGTGTGATGACCCGTCGTGCACATTTTTCCGGACAGTCCTTGCAGGATGGTCATGTTCTTTGTGTGTTCGGCGATGGGGCTCATCCACTGCGGCAGTTCGTGTTGGTCGAGATCTGCGGAGAAAGCCTCTTTTTGTTTCTCGGTTTCTAGTTGTTCCTTGTTAAACGTCGGTGGAATTAATGAATCCGGTAGCAGTCCGTTTCCTTTGTGGATGAAAATGAAACGCATTGGTGGTTCGTCGGTCGACGTATTGGCAAGTAATCCAGGAGCGGTAAGGCTCATGGTGGCAGTCCCAGCTAAAGTATGAGAGAGGAATTCGCGGCGACTTTTCATGGTTTGTTCTTATCTATTTACTGGTGGACTGGACTTAGAGTGTGGTTTCTACAATCTTAGCATGATGTTCTTCATCGTGCATAAAACGCGCTAAGATCCATCTTTTCTGTACATAAACGAATCGGATGTTATTAGTGACACGATAACCGCTTGGAAGCTTCCGCCGCTATTTGTATAGGCATTATCTGCATCGATTAATGTTTGGGAATCTGACAGCATTTCGTTGCGGCCCATGAAATAGCGAAAAGCATGCCGGACAATGGATTGTCGTACACGTTTCGATTTTGCGAGGCGGTCGATCAGCTCGAAGGCGTCGACTACGTCACCATCTAGTGCCGGATCGCCCGTGCCGCTCAGGTGACCGGAGGCGTTGACTGGTTTTGTTTTATAGACGATCCCTGCATTTGTCTTGGTCGTTGGTTGGATAATGTTGTCCGGATGTTCTAGATTTTCCCGTGTGCGGTACCTACCGAAGTCGTCAAAGATTTCAAAGGTCAGTCCCAGCGGGTTCATGTATTGATGACACTTCCAACATTCCTGATTGCTCGTCACGGAATCAAGCCGTTCCCTTAACGTGCGGTGATGATCTTCGGGTATCTGTGCGTCGACGGTAATGGGAACGTCTGGTACGCGTCCCGCCAATAACTTTTCTTGGATCCAGCGGCCACGTCGAACAGGGTCCGTTTCTGTGTTCTGCGAATGAGCTAACAGCCACGCTGGATGCGTAAGTAATCCTTTACGGTGAGGAATCTTAAATGGCTGAACAATCGGGTAATCCCAAGTTTCTTTATTGCCGTACTCGCCACGTGACCACCGTCCGCGGTAATGCAGAGGACCAGCGCCAGCCAAGGGAGGAAGGCTGTAAATCTCAGAATATCTAAATTTTTGGCCACCGTGAAAAAACCAAGGGAAAGTAACTGGATTTAAGTTTTTGCCAAAAGTGTGTTCAAAGAACAGCATGTATCGTCCGAAGTCGCGTATATGGTTCCGCCGGTGCTTTTCTTCGAGATCGTTAATTTGAATCTGTGCGAACAGGTTTTTGTGTTGATCATAATTATCCAATAAAGCTTGTTCGGTATTGTCGCGCCAGTCGGTGTCTTTGAGTCCTTCATAAGCGCGACGCCAGCCGTCGACGATCTGCTGGCCTTGTTCATTGCTACGGGTATGTAAAACGAAGTTCAGTTCGGTTGTCAGCAGTTGCTCGAAGACATCTTTGTCTTGCGTCAGGATGTAATCAACGACTCGATCCGCTTCGTTTGTCACCGAGCCGGCTGTCCCCGTGTAGCCGCGATCGGAATTGTCGAAAAATCCGCCGCTTCGCACCACATCCTTAAATAATTTTACGCTTGCGGGATACCCAAAGAACTCGCGAAAGAAGCGGGTGACCTTCGGATGAGTCACCTTATGTGATCGTAAATGAATTCCATTGAGTGTTGGATCAATTTCATCATAGAACGCTTTCTTGTCGTTGAGCAACCGCGTGACTTCACGCCGATAGTCATCTTTCGTGATCAGTCGGCCTGCGCTGACAGATTTTACCAACTCCTCATCCGGTACTCGATCTGAAACCGCATAGGCAATCGCATAGCTAGCTTCGCGGGGAGATAACTTTCGTCTACCCTGCGCATCCTGCTCGCCGGCACCAAATTCCTGACGATATAGAAACTCGGATTGCAGCAGAACGCTGACCAACATTTGCCGCAAGCCATCTTCGTTGCCAGCGAGTTTGATTGCGGCACGGAATAGCTGCAGGTGTTTTTCCAATTCTTCTTGTGTGGCATCTCGTTGTAGGACGCAATCGAACTGCCCATGGATGGCCGCAATTAACTGCACGGTGGTCGGTGTGGATTGATGAGTGGCAATTTTTACAAATGCTTCCGGCGAAGAAGGTGGGAACCAGCGATCCTTCTCATTGGTAAACTTGATGCTATTGCGATCCGCGCCCTGATGCGTAGCCGCAAGAACCTGTTTATCGGCAATCCATCGAGCGTTGTTTAGCATCACGAGTAGATGTCCACCATCCAATGCTGTCGTATCGTAGTAGCGAACCCCCGAATGTTCCGGAAGAACAATCGGGTTTGTCACACCATAAAACGAACGTTTCCGCGCATTCCCTGTAAGTTTAAAGACTGCATTGACGCGCTCATGAAAAATCTGTGGACTCACCAGCCAGCGTCGAGCTGGCGAGAATGCTTTTTCCGTAATCGAGCCGTTAAACAGCTGCTCATGGTCCACGTAGTTGCCGAAAGACGGTTGCCGCATCTTTTCATCCAGCGTTGATGCGTTATGGTTGCGTAGTTCACTGCGCAGCCATTCTGAGAGTAAGTCACGTTGTTCACGGGCTGGTTGTTCGGCATCCTTCGGCGGCATCAAACCAAAGAAAATCTGGTCTTGTGATCGGTTAAGTAGATCCAGTTTTGCGTTCAACTTCAAACTCGCGAAGTTATCAAATCGCACTTTTCCTTCCGCAGAATCACCGTCATGACAATCCATACAGCGAGATTTTATGATTGCCTGAATGTTCTCAGGGATAACTACAGGCGACACTTCTTGTTCCGAGTGTAACGATGGTAACATAACCATACAGACAACGATCGTTAGCGTGATCGTTGCGAGGGCGATATTTGGAGATTTGGACGAACGCTCGTTTCTCAATTTAATTTCCTAGGTTCCATGGGACTGCGTCACGAGTCTGCCACAACTTAGGCAAGACCGTCATTGTCGATTTCACGCCGCCGCAGTCGATATGCAATTTAGAAAGCATTCACTGCGTCATCGGTCTGCGCTTGTTTTCTTTTACGATTTTACCAGATTTCGTCGCTGGCTTGTATAGACCATCGTTACGCCGTTTTGACGTCGTTTAGAATTCGTGGATGATGTCGAAGTTCAGTGTAATCGGGCTAATAATAGTGAGTTAAAACGAAGATGTTTGTATTAATACTGTGCGATAAATCCATTGGATTACATATATTTGTCAACTTAGTTTGCTAGGTTCTACTTTTTTGGCGTGCTGATTTGGAAGTTGGCAAAGGCAAGGTAGTCTCGGAGACTTGATATAGCTGTTGATAAGACAACAACCTTGTAATCGTTGCTATAGAATTGCCGGTTGTTGAATAGTTCCATCGCCCATAAACTAAAGTTGGTATTACATGAATAGAAACTTCCGATTCCCTGTCGTGTTAAACATATTTAATCTGTACTTCGTGTTTTTCTAGAAGACCAACATCAACCGATGAATTACAAGACAATCATAATTGGTACCGTGACACCGCTTGCAATTTGGATTCTTGCGGGTTTGGTAGCTTGGGGGATTTGGGTTTTACCTTCACCCGTAACCATCAGCGAAGGTGAATTACGTGATGAATCGTTGCAAAGGAAACTTGGTCCTTTCGTATCCGTTCAGGCGGCAACCAGATTTGAGTCAAAAATGACCGTACACGCAGACGGAGTGGTCGTCCCGTTTCGAGAAATTCAACTTGCTGCTCAAGTCGCAGGTCGTATCGATCACAAGTCGGAGAATTGTCGTGCTGGTCGCCAAGTTAAACAAGGTGACGAGTTGTTTCGCATCGATCAGCGTGACTATCTATTAACGCAACAGCAATTAACCAGTCAGCAGCAACAAGCCGAGATTGATCTAGAACAAGTTACCTTGGATATCATCAAAGCTGGTGATTTATTGAAACTAGCAACAGATGATTTGGATTTGCAAATCAAAGAATACGAACGCTTAAAGAATTTACGCGTGCGAAATGCCATCACCGATGCTGATGTTGAACGTGGTCAACGTGGTGTGATCGCCGCACAAAACGTGATTGTAAGAAATACAGCCGATCTTGATGCCGCTCGCAAACGTGAGTATCGACTCAAAAGCGACAAAGAACTACTCAACACCCAAATGGAAAAAGCGAATCTCGATTTAGAACGCACGATCGTGACATCACCTGTTGACGGGGTAATCGTTCAAGAACTCGTTGAAACGGATTCTTTCGCTCAGCGGGGGACCACTCTAGTGGTTATCGAAGACACGCAGCGAGCTGAGATTCGAGCAAACCTAAAAATGGATGATCTGATGTGGGTTCTTGATGGGGAATCCGAAAGTTTAAATGGTACATTGCCGAGTCATCCAGTTACGGTGACCTATGAATTTTCTGGCAAACGTCCACTGACGTTAACTTGGCAAGGGCGGTTAGATCGATTTGATGGTCGTGGCTTAGACACATCTACTCGTACCGTACCGATTCGAATTGTTGTGGATGAACCTGATACGGGCACGCTTAATGGTATCGGTAACTTAGTCCGAGGGATGTTTGTCGAATTGACAATTTCTGTTTTTACTCCCGACTCAATGATTCTCATACCTAAACAGTCACTAACGACATCCAATCAGGTGTTTGTGGTACAAACCTCTGATCAAGCTTCGGGTGAATCAGGCAATGAGATTAGTGGTATCTATAGTGTTGTCGAAAACGTAATTCCTTTGCGAGAAAATAATAATGACGAAGGTGAGTTTTGGGTTATTGATACCAATGCCTGCGATTTAGATGTGGGAGATTGGATTGTGACTCAGAGAATGTTTGGCTTACCTGTAAACGACTCTGAAAAATCTAAAGTACGCATTCGCACGACAGATTAACCAGCGAGATAGATTCCGTGGGTCGTTAAGGGAAGGAATCTTTTATCTTGTAAACAGTACTGAGTGACAGCAGGAATGATAAAAGGCGAAAATTAAGTGATTAAACATCTGATTTCATGGGCCATCGATCGCAGCGCCGCAATGAATGCGCTGATGCTTGCGACGATTTTCGCCGGTTTGTTTAGTTTTGGTGTCATGCGGCGGGAGATATTTCCAGAATTCGAACTAGATATAATTCTCGTGACGGTTCCCTATCCCGGAGCCTCACCACAGGTTACCGAAGAGGGAATTTGTCAAAAACTTGAATCAGCTATTCAGCCGATTGCTGGTATTAAGAAACTCACATCCGTTGCCGCAGAAGGCATGGGATATGCGGTTGTCGAATTAAACACGGGTGAAGACGCTCAGAAGATTCTCAATGAAATTCGCAGTGCGATCGACCGCATACCTAGTTTGCCTGAACTTGCCGAAAATAAAGATGTCAGCCAGATTACCATGCGCAATCCAGCAATTCGCGTGGGGATTCTGGGACCACCTAATATCCAGACCGAAGAAGCCGAGTTGGAATTGCGAAATTTGACGGAAGAAATCCGTCAGGAGTTAATGGCACAAAAACCAATCAAAAAATCTGGTATTGCTGGTCTTATGCAATACTTCACCACCAATGTGGAGCAAGCGGTTATATCGCAAGCTGATATTATTGGAGCTAAGCCTTACCAGATCGATGTTGAAATCAGCGAGCAGGATTTGCGGCAATACGGTTTAACGCTCAAGCAAGTTGCCTCCATTATTCGTAGTGAAAATGTTGATGTTCCCGGTGGCATATTACGTTCGGAAGTTGGAGATGTGTCGTTACAAGCTAACAGCAAGGTTTTGACAGGCGTTGAAGTTGCACAGTTACCACTTGTGCGTTCCAAAGGTGAAGTGGTGTTGCGAGTAGGTGATATCGGGATGGTACGTGATGGGTTTGCCGATGTAGATTCAATTGACCGAGTTAATGGCCGACCAACCCTTGTTCTTTCTGTTATGAGAACGCCATCGGAAGACCTGTTGCATATTACTGATACGGTCAAAGCGTTTGTTGAACACCGGAAAAAAACGATGCCACCTGGTTATGAGTTAGCTATCTGGTTTGACCAATCTGAAATGGTTCAAGGCCGGATGGACTTGTTAACAAAGAATGGCCTGCAAGGACTTTTCTTTGTGTTTTTGGTGTTAGCGTTATTTTTAGAGTTCCGACTTGCATTTTGGGTGGCCATGGGAATTCCAATTTCAGTGCTCGGAGCTGGAATCGTGTTGATATATATGGGCGCCACGATCAACATGCTGTCGCTGTTTGCCTTTCTTTTAGCACTTGGAATTGTTGTCGATGATGCCATCGTCATTGGGGAGAATATATACCGATATCGTGAGCAGGGTCTGCAACCACGAGACGCCGCCATTCAGGGAACGTTGGAAGTTTTACCTGCCGTCACCGCTTCCGTCACGACAACCGTGATCGCATTTTTACCGTTGTTTTTTATTGCCGGAGTCATGGGTAAGTTCTTTGCGGTATTGCCAATCGCGGTGGTCGCGATGTTGATTATTTCCCTTGGTGAGAGCATGTTAATTTTGCCCTGTCACTTAGGACATGACGATGGTCCGATTACCCGAATTATCAAATGGTTGTCAGTACCGGTAAAACCGTTTCTGTGGTGTATCGGTAAAGCAAATCAAGTCGCGACGTGGTGCATGCAATCTGCGATCCGCAAAATCTATTTACCATCATTGCGGCATGCTCTTCGTTTTCCGTTGGTTCCAATTAGCATTGCAACCGGCATACTATTTGTGTCATTGGTCGTGGTTAAGTTAGGTGTTACACCATTTATATTGTTCCCAAAAGTGGACAGCCCAATGATTAACGCGAAAGTTATTTTCAGTGATGGTACGCCGGTTAAAGTCACCGATGCTGCCACACGAGAGCTGGAAGATGTAATTGTTAAACTGTTAGAGGAAGTGTCGCCGGACAAGAAAATATTTAAGGTCATCCATCGTGCGGTAGGTCACACAACAGGTACTGCTCCTCCAGGTCCTCAAGGACGTACCAATGGATCGTTTGTTGGTGTCGTTGATGTTGAATTGGTCGACAGTGGCTTGCGGTCGATCGATAGTTTGACATTGATCAATCGTTGGCGTGCAATGAGTCCGACTTACCCCGATGCCGAGTCGTTGATTTTTTCAGATTCCGGCGGACCAGGTGGACCAGGTGGCAAGCAAATTGAATTTAAATTACTGGCCGATGCCAAGTATATGGATGATTTGGAGAAAGCATCGGAAGAATGTTTATCATTTTTACGAGCGCAACCTGGTGTTTATGATCTTGATAATGACATTAACATTGGAAAAGAGGAATTTCGATTTAAAGTAAAAGAGGATGCTAAGGCGATGGGCATTACCTCTTCTCAACTGGCCGACGCTGTTCGCGGTGCCTATTACGGTGAAGAGGTAATGCGTTTACAACGAGGTCGTCATGAAGTGAAGCTGATGGTGCGTTACCCCGCGGATGAACGCCGCAGTTTACTGAATCTTGAGGATATTCGTGTTCGTGGAAATGACCGAGCAGAACGACCTATCACGGAAGTAGCAGAAATTGAAAAAGTACGTGAATACTCTGAATTAAATCGAGTCAATCAATTACGCTCCATTACCATTTCCGGTGACATCGATTTTTCAACGGCAACGGCAAATCAAATATTTAACGGCGATGTGAAAAATGGAAAACCGTCGTTCAATGAGTTCTTTGAGAATACGATTAAGAAAAAATATCCAAGTGTGTTCTTGATGTATGAAGGTCAAGCGCAGCAACAAGCCGAGGCAGTCAATAGTATGATTACGGGTTTTATTGTTGCGATGATGGTAATTTTCTTGGTGTTAACCTTACAGTTCAAATCCTACATTCAACCGTTTATTATCATGGCAATCATGCCCTTTGCACTTATCGGTGTAATTTTGGGGCACTATATTTTAACGATTCCGATTACTCTATTTAGTCTCTGTGGTATCGTGGCTTTGATGGGCGTCGTGATTAATGATTCCATTGTTCTTGTGGATTTTATTAATAAACGGTATGAGAAAGGTGCGGATATTGTGGAAGTCTTGATGGAAGCAGGTCGTGCGCGATTCCGTCCCGTTGCATTGACATCTATCACGACAGTAGCGGGTTTGTTTCCAATTTTAACAGAGACATCGCTGCAGGCGACTTTGTTGATTCCTATGGCGGCGAGTTTGTGTTTCGGGCTTGCCATCGGCACGATCATGATTTTATATCTTGTTCCCGTCTTTTACCGTATCTACATCTGGAGTGGTGATTTCTTTCAGAAGGAAATATTAGGTATGGAAACGACCACCGCCCATGTGCCTACGGTGGCTAATTCGGACGGGTCAACGACGATCCCTAATTAATCTATAGCGTTTTAATGATACTGGCGCCGAAGGTGAATCCGCCGCCGAAGGCGCAGAGTCCCAGTGTTTGGTCGGTTTCGATCGAGGGTAGCAGTTCATGCAGACAAAGAGGAATGGTACTGCTTGAAGTGTTTCCGTGTTGAGCAATGTTGCTGAAAACTTGTGGGTTAATACGATGCTGGATCGCGTCAATGATTCGTTGGTTCGCTTGATGAGGCACTACTAAATCGAGCTCATCGACTTGAATTCCATCGCGATCACAAACGCGATTTAAACTGTTCATCATGCAGCGCACCGCTTCTTGGAATACTCGACGACCTTTCATTTGGATAAACCCAGCATTTCGAAACGGGACAGATAGTGTGCTACCATCTTCTCCCTTGGCCGATAGGTCAGGTCGTTGAATACGCGCCGCAGAATTTTCGAAGTGGTTTTCGCCGTAGAGTATTGTCGCGGTCGTTGCATCACCGAATAAAATCGATGTATCGAAATCGTCGAGATCCAATAGCGGCGATAATATCTCGGCTGTGGTAACCAGTACCCGCCCGTGAGGGGTGCTTTGTAAAAAATCATATCCTGATTGCAATGCATACAAATAGCCACTGCAGGCAGCACTAATATCATACGCTTGAATCAAAGTTTCTTTTCCATTAGAAAGCCCATTTAGTATTCGACATGCCATGGAAGGTGTCATCGACATGGGGCTAGTGGTCGAGCAAATGACCAAATCAATGTCATCGATAAGCAATCCTTGCTGTTCCAGAACTTGTTGGCAAGCGTGCACAGATAACGAAATCGCATCTTCGTTTTTGTCTGCCCAATATCTTTGCCTAATTCCAGTGCGCCGAACAATGTCTTCACTGGTCATTGGATTGTCGGTGCCAAGTAATTCTTCATTAGTGACAATTCGACTTCCTTTGGCTATCTCTACGTTTGACATTCCTACGTCAAACGCGCGATGGGCACTTGGTTCACGGGTGAGAACAAGTGTGTTCTTAGATTTACGCCGGTGGATTATAGGATTTCCAAGGGTTTCCTTGATGGCTTTTTTAGCTTGAGATTCGCTTGCTGTTTTCAAACGGATCATGTTGTCACCGACGTTGACTGTATCCCCAACTTCACACAGAATTTCTACGACTTCACCGTCAATACTACAAGTAATGTCAAAGACACTCTTGGTCGCTTCAACAGAGGCAACCACATCACCCCGTTGTAGTTGTTGTCCAACCTTGCTATAGAGCTCTACAATTTCGATCGACTCGTCAGCCGGTCCGGACCCAATGGCTTCAATAAAAGTACTGTTACCGCTGGGTGCTGCCTTCTCTTCCCATTTGAGATCCAAATCTAATAACTCGGCTGCCACAGCCAACGTGCGTTTGAAACCTGGAAGAATCAGAGTCTGATTAGAGAAGTTACAGGGAACATGTGTATCGGGCCGAGTAACTCGCCGCATGGCAACAGGCAATTTAGCTTTTTCTGCTACGGTCGCAATAACTTCTGCGCCGAGTCCACACGTTTGGTTGTCTTCGTGTACGACAATCAGACGTGCTGTTTTTTCAACCGAGGAAAGTACGAGTTTTTGATCCCACGGTGAGATGCTACGTAAATCAATAACATCCGTCGCGATTCCCGCTTTTTCAAGAGCGGTTGCTGTTTGTTCGCAAATGCTAACCGTATTTCCCCAGCCTACCAGTGTGAGATCGTGTCCTGATTGTATTTTACGAGCGACACCAAGCGGTACAAATTGTTCGTGAACGTCATCGGACGTGGATTTAGTGGAATCATTAAGGCAGGTTTTGGGATACATGAAAACGGTAGGTCGTTGAGATAAAAATGCGGCGTTGAGCAGTCCGGCAGCGTCGTGTGCTGAACAGGGCATCACAACATCAATACCTGGGCAATGTGCGAGCACGCTTTCGTTGGTTTGAGCGTGGTAGGGCCCTAGCCCTGGTCGATACCCGCCGCAGGCGACCATAATAATGACTGGAGCTGACCAGTGGCCATCGCTGCGCCAATGTATCGTGGCTAATTCATTAACAATTTGGTTGTAGGCTGTAGGCATGAAATCGGCAAATTGCAGAAAGGCAACAGGGCGTTGACCAGCGAGCGCTCGTCCAATGGACGACCCGATGATGGTCGACTCGGACAACGGTGAATTCATGACTCGACCAGGGAATCGAGTGCTCAATCCCCGTGTTACGCCAAACACATCCCCCTTGGGATCTTCGATATCTTCGCCATATAAAGTTACGCTGGGGTCGACAAGCAGATGGTTCAACAGTACCTGTCGCATGGCGTCTTTCATGTTGAGCATGGTGGATGTGTCTGGGGTAGTACCCTCTTGTACCCCAAAGGTTTCCTTGTTTGGATGTGTTAGTTCAATGGGGTGTTGGACACCTGCATCAAAGGCAGGAAGTGCATCTTTAGCTTGCAGTGATTCTTCTTCAGCAGCGGCAATCTGGTCGTCAACTTGAATGCGAATTGTTTTTAATTCAGCGGCAGTCATTCCATAAGCAGTTAGGTGTTCTTCTAAGTTGGTAATTGGGTCACCAT
>Ga0315316_10003717_pt1 | contig 11089 bp, 5 predicted proteins | sample M160m3416metaG_FD_203702 | JGI IMG/M metagenome (GOLD analysis project Ga0315316, IMG submission 203702) | Ammonia-oxidizing marine archaeal communities from Monterey Bay, California, United States - M1 60m 3416 | ecosystem: Environmental > Aquatic > Marine > Intertidal zone | place: USA... | reverse complement strand
GTAAGCTAAGATTGAATTATAATCTTGGCATTTGCTATATTGGTTCAAAACAGTTTTCTGAAGCATTAAATATTTTTACGTCTTTAAAGAATTTTTACCATCATGCATGGGGATATAGACAATTTTATTACCCAAAAGTATTTCTATATTCCGGACTTGCTAACCTTGAATTAAAAAATTATCGTCTAGCTAAATCAGATTTTGAAACATTTTTAAATATTTGGAAGCCTGCTTCTGATTCAATGAAAGAAAAGAAAATGGCAAAAGAGGCTTTAAAGAAAATAAATAAAGCTATTTCATGAGTTTTATTGAAGAATTAAAGCGTCGTAAAGTATTTAGAGTAGCTGCATCTTATGCTGTTGTTGCTTTTATAATAATGCAACTAGTTGAAATTCTTTTTCCTATGTTCAACTTCCCCCAATGGACGCAACAATTCACGGTTATTATTGTATTATTAGGATTTCCTATAGCTGTGATTCTAAGTTGGGTTTTTGATAAAACTCCACAAGGTTATATAAAGACTGAATCGAGTACTCAAAAAATTGGTGAATTAGAAGTTAAAATTGATAACCGACCTTTCTTTAAACGGAAACGAAATATATTTCTTTTATTTGGTGTTTCAGCCGGTATGTTAATTGGTTTAATTGGAGCTAATAGAATAGGTGATTCTTCACTGATTAGTAATGAATCAAGCCTAACTAAGATGGCTATTCTACCTTTTACAAATATGAGAGCAGATAAAGAAAATGATTTTTTAGGATTCGCTCTATCTGATGAAATAATAAATCAACTTGGATATTTAAAATCGATTGTAGTTAGACCATCGGGATCAGTGAAGAAATATCAAGGTTCTGAAACAGATTTAAAGGATGTTGGAAATGATCTTGATGTGCAACTAGTTCTTACAGGAAGTTATCTTCGAGATGGTGATGAATTAAGACTTAGCACAGAACTAATTGACCTTGATAAGAATGAACGATTATGGAATAAAACTGTTCAAGTAGCATACGATAATATTTTTAAAATACAAAAAGACATATCTAATGATATTGTAGATGGGTTAAGATATGAGCTTCAGCCAGAAGAAATTAATTTACTTGGTTCCAATGATAATGTAGATCCTATCGCATATGATTATTTTTTAAAGGCTAAGTCTTTTGATCAAATTGAAGGATTGAATTATATTGAGTTGACACAGTACCGCTTTGATATGATTGACAAAGCTGTAAAAATTGATCCTAATTTTGGTGATGCATGGTCGGTTAGAGGTAGGCATGCAAATGTTTTAAGTAGGAGTGGATTTGAGCCATCAAAATATAAAGAAATAGCAGCTAAATCATATTCTAAGTCTACTGAATTATCTCCTAATTCGTTATTTACGATAATGAGATCATCTGGATATTTTGCTGAAAGTGGAAATGTTGAAAAATCTACTGAAATGTTATTAAATGGAATGAATAAATCAGGTGGGTCTGTTTCAGGACTTTATAGCAGTATGGGATATATTTTGAGATACGCTGGTTTTATGGATGAATCAATTGGCGTTTATAAAAAATCATTAGTTTTAGATAATACTGATTTAACAAAACAAACAAGATTAATACAAATGGGTAAATCATATATATATCAAAAACAATATTCTGACGCTATTAATATATTTAATTCAGCCGTAGAGAGAATTAATAATCATCGAAAACCAATACCTGATGAGAAGTTTTATCAGGCAATGCCATATATATATTTAAAACAATATGATAAAGCTTCAATCCATTTAAAAGATGTAATTCAAAATAATGATGAGGGTACATGGGTTTTGATAAGCAAAGCATATTTATCTTTAATTAATGGTGACATTGAAGAAGGTAGGAAAACCATTAATAGTTTAATGAAAATCGGTATTACAGATAGTGAAATGAAGTACAGACTTGCACATTTCTACATTATGTTAAATGATGAGAATAATGCATTAAAATCTCTTGAAGAGGCTGTTGATGGAGGGTTCTTTTGTTACTCATATATTGAGAATGACCCTTTAACTTCAATAATACATAGTCACCCTAAATTTAAACAAATTGTTGAAAAAGCTAAGCTTCGCCATGAATTATATGAACAAAGATTTGGAGATGAAATTAGATTCTTACTAGGTACTTCATGAGCTTTTTTAACGAATTAAAAAAACGAAAAGTATACAAATCTGTTGGTGCATATGCTGTAGTAGCTTTCATAATCATGCAAGTCATTGAAATAGTCTTCCCGATTTTTGGTATACCAGATTGGGCAGGTCGCATGGTTATTTTACTTTTATTTTTAGGCTTACCCATTACGATTATTTTTTCTTGGATGTATGATATTTCTGATAAAGGATTTGTAAAATCTGATCCGATGATGATTAATGGTACTAATGATACTAGATTTTTATTCGCAAAAAAACGATCTTGGTTTATAACGTCTTCAATATTAATTGTCTCTTTAATAGGCTATTATTTTTCAGGAAATATTTTTGGTTATAATATTGGAAAAATAACTGATAACCGTCAATCTATCGCGGTACTGCCATTTGATAATATGTCTGAAGGGGAAGATGATGATTACTTTAGTGATGGCATAACAGAAGATATTATAACGTATTTATCAAAGGTAAGAGGTCTAAAAGTGATTTCTCGAACCTCTGTAATGCAATATAAAGATACTAAATTGAATATTCGTGATATTGCCAAAGAATTAGGTGTAGCAAATATTTTAGAGGGTAGTGTTAGACGCGCTGGCAATCAAGTACGAATTACAGGTCAGTTAATTGATGCCAAGACAGATGAGCATCTTTGGGCAGATATTTATGATCGTAAAATAGCAGATATATTTAAAGTTCAATCTGAGGTTGCTAAAATCATAGCTTCTACTTTAGGGGCTGAACTTTCAGTGGATGAAGATGAAGAACTTTCAAATGCTAAAGAAGTAGATCCAATAGCTTATGATTATTACTTAAAAAGAGGAAGAGATGGCTCTAGCAATAAAGATGAATTAGAACAAAGTATTCGTTATCTAGAAAAAGCTCTAGAATATGAGCCAAAATATCTTGATGCAATTATTAGCTTAGCAAGTACTCATGGATGGATATATTTTTTAGGATTAGATAAAACCTCTGATCGATTGTCAAAATACAAGCAATATATTGACCTAGCTAAATCAATAGATTCTGATAATCCTTCGCTTCTTGAGGTTGAAGGTGATTATTATTACAGGATTTATAGAGATTATAATAAAGCAAATGAATTGTATGATAAGGCTAACCTTGAATTAGCATCGTCTTTTAGTCGTAGAGCATGGGTATTAAGAAGGCTAGGTAGATGGGAAGAATGTATTAACTTTATTTGGAAAGCCATCGAATTAGACCCTAAGCGTGCATATTATTATCGTGAGTTAGGTGGTACTTATAATGCAGTAGGAAACTATAGTAAAGCGTTAGAAGTATTAAATAAATCTATTGATCTAGCACCGAATGATTATGAAACTCATCTGAATAAAGCAAATTGGTTATTATTAACTAGCTTAGGCAATATAGAAAAGTCATATAGCGCTTATAAAGATGCTGAGATTAAAGTCGGAAGAGGAAAATATGATTGGCAGTTAATTAATTTGGATATCTATGCAGGTGAGTATTCCAAAGCCCATAATAGATTAAAATCAATTCCCGATGATGAACTGGTATGGCAATCATACCTATTATCGAAGAATATGGTTAAAGGAAGATTGTTTTATCTTGAAGGTAAACATCAAGAAGCATTACCATATTTAATTAAAGCAGAACAAAAATATATGAAATGGGTTGATGAAAAACCTGATGATTTTCGAGGTTATACCGCGCTAAGTCAGATTAAAGCTTGGCTTGGGAAAAAAGAAGAAGCAATTAAATTTGCAAGAAAAGCTACTTCTATGTTGCCTATTCAAAAAGACTATTTAGCCGGTCCAAATTTGGCTAGAAACCTTGCAAAAGTTTATGCTATAGTTGGTGAAGACGAAGCTTCCATTAAAGAGTTAGAATTTTTATCAACAATAAATCATGGGTTTTATAAAGGAGAAATATCTTTGGAACCTGCATATAAAACTATAAGAAAAGACCCTAGGATAAGATTATTGTTAAGTGATACACAATGAGCTTTATTGAAGAATTAAAGCGTCGAAAGGTTTTTAGAGTAGCTGCGTCATATGCGGTTGCAGCATTTATTATAATGCAACTAGTTGAGATTTTATTTCCCATGTTCAATTTTCCTCAGTGGACACAACAATTTACAGTAATTATTGTTTTATTAGGATTTCCAATCGCAGTGATTTTGAGTTGGGTATTTGATAAAACCTCTCAAGGTTACGTTAAAACAGATGCTCCTGAATCACAAGATATAGGTGGAATGAATGTTAAAATTGTAAATAAACCTTTTTATCTACAAAAAAGGAATATATTTCTTTTTCTAGGAGTTGTTGTAGGTATATTGATTGGTGCATACAGTGGTTCAGCAATTTCTAACAATGTTGACTCTAAATCTATAGCAGTTTTGCCCTTTGATAATTATAGTACTGCACCTGAAGATCAGTATTTTTCTGATGGGGTAACGGAAATGATTATTGCCAACCTTGCAAAAGTAAAAGATCTTAAAGTTATTTCGAGAACTTCCGTTATGGAATACAAAAATACAACAAAGAAAATAAAAGATATCGCTAAAGAATTAGGTGTCGCTCATATTTTAGAAGGTAGTATACAAAGAGTCGGTGATAATGTTAGAATCGTTGGTCAGCTTATCAATGCTAGTTCAGATGGGCATATTTGGGCTGAATCCTATGATGGAAACATTAGTGAGCTATTTTCCATGCAAAATGATGTGGCTATTAAAATTGCTGAAGCAATGAAGTCTGAACTAACATCTGATGAAATGGCAAGAATTAATGAAAAGCTTACTGAAAGTACAGATGCTTATGAATACTATTTGAAGGGGAATATGTATGATAACTCTGGTCACTCAGAAAAAAATATCCGTGCAGCTATTGCTGAGTACGATAGAGCAGTTGCCCTTGATCCTAATTTTGCTGAGGCTTATGCACAGCTTGGAAAAATGCATGCTCATATGAAGTGGTACAGGATTGACCAACTACCTTCAAGGATGGAAATGTCAAAAAAATCTATAGAAATGGCTACAAAGCTTAAGCCGAATAATGCTATCGTCAGATCTGCCAGTGGAGTATATCATTATCATGGATTTCGTGAATATGGGAAGGCTATGTCAGACTTTCAATTTGCTGTTGCACTTGAGCCGGGAAATGCAAGTTTTAACTTATATGTTGGTACAATTTATAGACGTTTAGGTGATTTTGAGAAAGCAAGAAAAAGTATGGAAATGGCTGCTGATCTTGACCCAAGATCAAATCTTGTTTTGTACAATCTTTCAGGAACTCTTTTATCTTTGAGATACTATAATGCACTTATTTCGCTTTTAAGTAAAGATAAAGAATTTGCCTCTGAGCAAGTAATCATTGATTATAAGATTGGGGCTGCATTTCTTTCCACAGGCGATGCTTCTAAAGCTATTAATGATCTTAAATATGTTGATTTCAAAAAAATAAGATTTGAACTTAATTACAATAGATTGGCAAGAGATTATAATAGGATTAATCAAATTCTTAGTACATCATCTGAAGATTCTTTTGAAGATGTTAGACTTTACTTTCCACGAGAATATTATCTTGGCCTTTCAGCTTTGAGTTTTAAAAATAAATCTTCAGCGATCAATCATTTTAATTCAGCAATAAATCATCTCAAAGAAAAAATTAAAAGTTATCCAAATGACCCTAGATTTTATTCTACATTGGGACTAACATATGCAAAGTTGGGTGATAATAAAAAGGCGATTGCTGCTGGTTTGAAAGCAACTGAAATATTACCTGTTTCAAGAGATGCACTTTTTGCTACCAACTATGAAAAACAGTTGGCTGCCATATATGCTATAACTGGTAACTCTAAAAAATCTCTTGAAAAGATCGAATATCTCAGCTTAATCCCAAATGGTTTTCATTATGGCGAACTCAAAATAGATCCTAATTTTGATTCAATTCGAAATGAACCACGCTTTCAAACAGTTCTTAATAATCTAAAGCCTAAATCATGACATTTTTTGAAGAATTAAAGCGTCGAAAAGTATTTAGAGTAGCAGCAACATATGCAGTAGTTGCTTGGATACTTATGCAAATAGGAGAAGTTACTTTTCCTGCATTAAATATTCCTGAATGGGTTATGTCCACGTTAGTTGTAATCTTATTAGCTGGATTTCCAATAGCAGTAATATTTGCCTGGATATTCGATAAAACACCTCAAGGATACATTAAAACTGATGCTCCTGAAACTGAAAACATAGGTGGAATGAATGTTAAGGTGGATAATCGGCCATTTTATCTACAAAAAAGAAATATAATTCTAGTTTTAGGTCTTCTTATTGGTGTATTAATTGGTACATATAGTGGCGATTCATTTAAAGGATCAATTGATAATAAGTCTATTGCAGTTTTACCTTTTGATAACTATAGCACAGCTGCTGAAGATCAATATTTTTCAGATGGTATGACTGAAGTGATTATCGCAAACCTTGCAAAGGTAAAAGATCTTAAGGTTATTTCACGGACATCAGTAATGGAATACAAAAATACAACAAAAAAGTTGAAAGAAATTGCTAAAGAATTGGGAGTTGCTCACATACTTGAAGGTAGTATTCAAAGGGCAAATGGACGTGTTAGAGTAGTGGGCCAGCTGATTGATGCTAATACCGATGAGCATTTATGGGCTGAGACTTATGATAAGAAAGAATCAGATATATTTGAGTTGCAATCAGAAGTAGCAATAGAAATTGCAAATGCCCTTAAAACTGAATTAACTGATGAAGTTAAAGCGAGAATTTCTGAGAAATTAACTGAAAGTACTATTGCCTATGAATATTACTTAAAAGGGAATATGTATGAAAGTGCTGGTCATTCTAAAGAAAACCTTTTTGCTGCAATATCAGAATATGAGCGTGCTGTAGCAATTGATCCTGACTTTGCTGAAGCTCATGCACAAATTGGTAAAATGCATGCTCATGTTAAATGGTATAGATATGATCTTTCAGATACTAGATTAGAAATGTCTAAGCAATCAATTGATCGTTCTATGAATTTAAAACCTAATAATTCAATAGTAAGAATTGCTCGAGGTACTTATTACTATCATGGTTTTCGTGATTATGGTAAAGCTTTGGCAGATTATATAAAAGCTAGAGAATTAGCTCCTGGAAATATCAGCGCCATTTACAGAATTGGTTTAATTTATCGAAGATTGGGAGATTATGATAAAGCTATTGAGCAGATGGAGCAAGCGATTGGATTAGATCCAAGATCTGCTTTAATGCTTCAAAATTTGGCAGGTTCATATGTAGCTATTCGCCAATATGATCAAGTGGAATCCATAGTAAAGAAGACAGATGATTTAGGCTCAATTATGACAAAAATTAATTATGGAATCAGATCAGAATACCTTGCTTCTGGTGATGCTTTAAGAGCAAAAAATACTTTATATCAAATAGATAATGAAAACTCTGAAAGAAGAAAACTATATTATAATTTTATTTTGAAAGATTATGATGAAATAAATCGAATTTTAGATATTACTACGAAAGAATTTTTTACAAATGTTCAGCTTTATATCCCAAAATCATATTATAGGGGTATGGCTTCAAGTGGGTTAGGAAGGAAAAGTGATTCTCAAAAATATTTTAATGAAACTATTTCTCATTTAAAAAATAAAATAAATGATTATCCAGATGACCCAAGATTTTATTCAACATTGGGATTAACATATGCAAGATTGGGGGAAAATAAAGATGCTATTGATGCTGGATTGAAAGCTGTTGGTATATTACCTATTTCTAATGATGCAATGTTTGGTACGATTTATGAAAAAGTTCTAGCTGAAATCTATTCAATAATAGGAGAAAATAATAAAGCACTAGAAAAAATTGAATATCTTGGTGTAATTCCTAATGGATTTCATTATGGAGATCTATTTAGTAATCCAAACTTTGACTCGATAAGAAATGAACCACGCTTTCAACGAGTTCTTAATAACCTAAGGCCATAATTTTGAGTTTTATTGATGAATTAAAGCGTAGAAAAGTATTTAGAGTAGCAGCAACATATGCTGTAGTTGCTTGGATTCTTATGCAAATAGGGGAAGTCACTTTTCCTGCATTAAATATTCCTGAATGGGTTATGTCCACTTTAGTTTTTGTATTGTTAGCAGGTTTTCCAATAGCAGTTATTTTTGCCTGGATATTTGATAAAACACCACAAGGGTTTATTAAAACGGATGTTTCTGATACTGAAAATATAGGTGGAATGAATATTAAATTGGAAAGTCGTCCTTTTTATTTACAAAAAAGAAATATTATTCTAGTTCTAGGTCTTCTTATTGGTGTATTAATTGGTACATATGGTGGTGGTTCATTTAATAAAGAATCAATTGTTGATAAATCGATAGCAGTATTACCATTTGATAATTTTAGTAAAGATGAGGAAGATGAATACTTCACTGATGGAATAACTGAAGACATAACAATGAATCTCGCAAAGATAAAAGATTTAACTGTAATCTCTAGAACATCTGTAATGGGCTATAAAAAGACTACAAAGAAAATGAAAGAAATTGCTGATGAACTTGGAGTTAAATATATACTTGAAGGAAGTGTAAGAAAATTAGGAAATAGAGTTAGGATTGTTGGTCAGTTGATTGATGCAAAAAATGACAAGCATGTTTGGTCTGATTCATACGATAGAGAAATGATGGATTTGTTTCAAATCCAAGCAGATGTCTCAAAAGAAATTGCAAATGCAATGCAAGCCGAACTTAGTGACAAAACTATTGCACAAATAGAATCTATTCCTACAGAAAATATGGAAGCCTATGAATTATTTAAAAAAGCTAGGACTTATCATTATAGGAGCTTTAGAGAAACTGATTTTAACCTGGCAGTTGATTATTATAGAGAAGCAATTGAATTAGAACCAAATTTTGCTTTAGCATATGCAGGTTTATCAGAAGTACATGATTTTATTATATGGATGGGTTATGATATTTCTGAAAATCGGAGAAAAATGGTTAAGGATAATTTGAAAAAAGCTAAAGATATAGATTCGCAACATCCTGATGTAAGATTAGCTAATGCCATTCATTTATATAGGCAAAGAAATTATTTTCCAGCTATGGATGAATATAGGGCAATTAGAAAACTACAACCCAGCAATAGTGAAATTTGGGAAAGAATTGCATTCATTCAGTATCGAGTAGATCAATTTGAAGAATCCTTAAATAATTTATTAGATGCCTATAAAGTCAATCCAAAGTCACCCAGACTTGTGGTTCAGGTAGGGTTAGGGTATCAACTTATGTTTGATTATGATAATGCAATTAAATATTATGATATTGCAATTAATCTTGCTCCAGATATATCAGCGTCTGCATATAATTATAAAAGTCAATGCATTCTTTTACGAGATGGAGATTATGATTTATCCTCAAAAGTATTAGATCAGGGAATTCTACGAACTTCAGATAAAAACGCAATATGGGCAAAAACTAAAAACTTAACTTTAAGGGGTCAATATAAAGATGCTCTTGATAATATATCTAAAAATAAAAGTGATTTTGGACCCTTTTTATTTGATTCAAGTGTTATACCAAAAGAATTGCCTATGGCAATTTGCTATGATGGATTAGGTGAAAATGACAAAGCCAAAAAGTTTTTTAGTATTGCAAAAGATAAAATGGAAAAACAAGTTCAATCTTCACCAGATGATTATAGAACTCATGCAGGCTTAGGTGTTGTTTATTCACATATAGGTATGAAAAAAGAAGCAATTCGTGAAGGAAAAACAGCATTAGCTATTTTACCGCCATCAAAAGATTCTTTCTTTGGTGTATATCAAGTTTTAGCATTAGCATACATCTATATGACAATTGGTGATCAAGATTCGGCTTTAGATCAACTTGAAACTATATTTAATAAACATGGTGGAATCACACTTGAAGAAATTGAAAATTTTCCTGAATGGAATCAGTTAAAGAATCATCCTAGGATTATTCAATGGAAAGAAAATAGTTAAAAAATATAATGAGCTTTTTTGAAGAATTAAAAAGAAGAAAAGTTTTTCGAGTTGCAGCTTCCTATGGTGTAGTTGCATTTATTATAATGCAACTAGTTGAAATCCTTTTTCCTATGTTTAATTTTCCTCAATGGACTCAGCAATTCACTGTAATTATTGTATTATTAGGTTTTCCAATTGCTTTAATATTGAGTTGGATGTTTGATAAAACACCCCAGGGTTATTTAAAGACTGATGTATCAACTCAAACTTCATCAATTGAAGGTCAAAAAAAACAACCATTCTATAAATTAAAAAGAAATTGGATTTTATTAACTGGAGTTATGGCTGGATTATTAATTGGATGGTATGGAGGAGGTGCTGGCTATAACTTAATCGAGGTACCTGAAAGTATTAATGAAAAATCTATTGCTGTCTTGCCATTTGAAAATCTAGGCAAAGAAGGTGAAGATGAGTATTTTGCGGATGGAATGACTGAGGATATTCTTACTGAATTATCAAAGATTAAAGATTTATTAGTTATTTCAAGAACAACAATTATGAAATATAAAAATACTAATAAATCACTGACAGAAATTGGTAAAGAATTGGGAGTTGCAAACATTCTTGAAGGAAGTATTCGTAGAGTTGGTGATCGAGTTCGAATAACGGGCCAGTTAATTAATGCTTTCAATGATCAACATTTATGGGCTGAAAAATATGATAGAAATATTGAAGATATTTTTGAAGTTCAAGATGAAGTTGCTTCAGCTATTGCCAATGCTTTAAGGATTGAATTATCTGATGAGGAAGCTCAATCTATTGCAAGAAAACAAACAACATCTATAGAAGCTTATGAATTATATTCAAAAGCAAGAGCCTTAAGATATACATATGAAATGCCAAAAGTTGAAGAAGCCGTACAATTATATAAAAAAGC
>Ga0315316_10003715_pt1 | contig 11095 bp, 11 predicted proteins | sample M160m3416metaG_FD_203702 | JGI IMG/M metagenome (GOLD analysis project Ga0315316, IMG submission 203702) | Ammonia-oxidizing marine archaeal communities from Monterey Bay, California, United States - M1 60m 3416 | ecosystem: Environmental > Aquatic > Marine > Intertidal zone | place: USA... | reverse complement strand
GTAAGTTTTGATTCGGGTTCTTCTTCAGGTTCTTCTTCAGGTTCTTCTTCAGGTTTTTTTTCAATTATTTTTTCAGGTTCTTGTATTTCTTCTTCGTCTTCGTCTTCGTCTTCGTCTTCACTTGATTCATCTTCTTTAATTTTTTTGGTTTTTATTTTTTTTATTTTTTATTTATCTTCTTCACTTAAAATAAAATTACTTTTTCTACCATATTTAGGTATTAAATACTCAAAAATTTTAATATTTTCCTGTGTCCAATAATCTTTTCCTTTATTAAGTTTTCTTGTAATAGGAGCATTTTTATCATTTCTTTCCTGTATAATTCTTAATTTCTTACCATCAGTACCATATATAACTTGTCCATCAATTTTAAATGCGGTTTCATGATGAGTGGATACTTTTTTTCGTGTTTTATTTTTCGACTTCGTATTTTTGGCTTTTTTTGTAGACATTATTAATATATTATGAGATTAAACTATATTTAAGCAAAACATTTTCAATATTCTTTAATAATTGTATTCGTTCTAAATTATAAGGTCTAATAGATTTAATAGATTCATCTAAAGACATCCATTTAAATTGACTGACTTCGCTTTTTTGGATATTACATGGAAGGTTAGAATTTTTCATATATCCCATAAAATATCGATGTTTATAAGATTTATAATTTGAACCGGTAAATATTTCATCGAATGGTATGAAATTTTTCACAAGTATAATATTATTTTTTTGAATACCTGTTTCTTCACTGAATTCTCTTAAAGCACAAGCAATATCACTTTCTTGGTAGTTTCTCCGTCCTTTGGGAAATCCCCATTCAGGTTCTGTCCAACTAGTATTACTATGTTGAATAAGAATTTCTAAATTAAAATAATTATCATCAAATAAATGAACACCTTCTTTTATGGACTTAAATTTTTCTCTAGAATTTTTCTCCTCACTTCTATATTGTATTCCACAAAAGTTTCCCCATAAGTCTTTCCATAACGTATCAAAATCTTTAGTCAATAAATTTGCTTTTTCTTGTACAGTCATTTCATTAATTATATTTTGTATATATTCTTTGTTGTATAAAGGATATTTACCTCTTAAAAATTCAACATATCCAAGTGTATCTTTTCTACAAATTAACAAATATTTTAAAGATTCATTTGATTTAGTAAAAGCTATAATACCATTACTTGTTATAGGTTTAGAACACTGATTATAACTATGGCCTGTTTTACCACAATTATTACAAAACTGATATGGATGTGATGTATATGAACTCATTTATATGTTAAAATCATTTTCTTTTTATATCCTTTCGTATATAATGAAGTTGAATCCAAATGTATGGATGCCACATTTAAAATTTACACTACAAACTATAGCTATAACATATCCTTCGAATCCAAATGATGTAGCAAAAAAGAAATATTATGATTTTATTAGTAATTTACCCGTATTTTTTCCATTGGATCCAATTGGAAAAAATTTTATGGATTTATTAGATAAATATCCCGTAACACCATATTTAGACTCACGAATGTCTATGATGAAGTGGGTACATTTTATATTTAATAAAATATCTTTACAATTAAATCAACCAGTAGAAGAATTTTACGATAGTTTAGACAAATATTATGATGAATATAAACCAAAAGAATATAAAAATCGAGAAGTAGCAAAAACTCGTAAAAAATATATAGAGTTTGCAGTAGGAACTATTTTAGTTGGGTTAATAATTTACCTTTATAAAAAATAATGTATAGTTATTGTATAATGGCTCGTAAAACTCGCCGAAGAACTCAAAAAAGAAGTCGTCGTAGTCGTCGTCGCGGTAAATCCGCACGCAAGAAACGCCGTAGCCGCCGTCAAAGAGGTGGTTCTGGTTGCTCTGCTTCAGACAGTCAACCTGCGGCTGTTGTAGAACAAGCACCTGTAGTGGAAGGCGGTGAAGAAGCACCTGAAGCTCAAGCTCAACAGGGCGGTCGTCGTCGCCGCAAGACCGCAAAGAAAGGAAAGAAAGGTAAGAAAAAAAGAAAAATGAATGAATTTTTCAAAATTATGCTTAAATCTAAGAGAGCGGGTGCTGCTTCCTTTCAATATAAAGGTAAGACCTACAAAGGCCGTAAACATCATCGTTTAGGAATGGTTTACAAAAAGGCTTAAGTAATTTAAAATATATATATTTTATTTGAAATATATATATGTCTGCTATAACAGAAAATCTTGCGACCCAGATAAGAAGAAAAAGACGAAACGCATTGGATTCTACAGGTATAAATATTATTAAGGATAATGTAGAGCTTATGACGGAAGAAAAATATTTAGAAAATGTTATAATTATTGATGCTGAAACTGGTGAAGAAGGCCCACTTAACGATTTTAAATCTATTAAGAGTCAAATTTTAAGACCAGATATAATGAATTTAACTGAAGCTGATGTTATAATAAATAAAGTAATTGAAAAAATATCAGCATCAAGTAGTGTACAAAAAATAAAAAAAAAAGGACAGCATAAATGGATAAATTGTACAGGGAGTTGTGTAAGACAATTAAGTGAACAAATACAGAGAGAAATAACTTCTACGGCATTCTTTCTTCGTACTTTAACGAATAGTGTTATTGATACAACAGAAGGCGAATGTCCATTGAAATTTTACTATGATAATCCAAATAAAGAAATATTAAGTAGTGTATGGTCGAATGATCATAAATATTTTAAATTAAAAAGATTAGACGAAACTGCCCCATTTGGAAGATTAATTATGGGATTAGGTCCAAGTGCAGCTGGTAAAACATATTGGGCTGAAAATGTTATAAAACTTATTAGAAAAACAGATGATTTATTTCCTCGTTCATTTTTATCCATAGATGGTGGTTTAGTAAGAGAATTAAGTTATATTTATCAAGATATAATTAACCATCTAGCATTGCATGATGAAATAGATGGGCTAAATAATTTAGTAAAATCAGGATTTGATCCATTTCATACAAATCTATTTAGTGCGGGAGATGTTAAGGGGGCTATGAAAAAATATTTAACAGAGCAAAGTAAATGGTATACCAAAAGAATAAATATTCAAATGGACCAACATGGTCACGAACATATTAAGGTTGCATCTCCAGTAAGCATTTATGTTCCTGAAACTTTGGGTAATCTTTTTAAAGATTCAGATAAGCAAATAAAAAAGTATGTAGACATTACAGGAGATAAGAAATGGATAGGATTATATATATGGCAGAGTAAAAACCCAAGTAACGAGAAAAAGTGGGTTCGTGAATTTAAACAAAAAAACTCAGGAAATCAAGATATTCAAAATTCAAATATAGAAGGATTATCCACAAAAATAAGTGGAGAGGGAAGAGAATTAACAGAAGGTAAAAAATATAGTGGTACTGCTTATCAAACATCAAAAAAACATGGTTATTTTATGTTAGCGAAAGCACCTGGTGCTAAAATCGAAATACATAATAGTGGAGGAAAATATATTCCAGTTAAAGGTAAAATACAAGCTATTACAGAAAAAAAAGATAAAAAATTATATAGTATAATTTTTGATGATGGAAAACTAGGAGAAAAAAGAACAAATAAAGATATTTATACAGAAGGTATGTTTTTGGGAACAGGAAATGAAAAAGAAAGAAAGAAATACTTAAATGAATTAAAAATAGGCAGTGATGTTCTAGCAAGAAAAGAATTTAATAAGTCAGTAGTAATAGAATATCCTCTTGCGAATAAAGACCAAGTAGAAAAGAAATATATCTTAAATAAAAAAATAGTTGAAGAATTAAATTCCATATACTTACAAAAAGAAATAAGTTCATTGGGTCAAATAGGGGGTCGAAAGACCCGACGCCTTCGGCGAAAAAGAAAGAAGAGAAAAACAAGAAAGAGAAGGAAAAAAAGATAAGAATCTATTTTCACTTAAAAGAATAAAAACATTTAATTTAAATGGATACCGGAAAATTAGTAGTTTTAAAGGAACAAATAGAAAACTTAGACGCTTTTCATCATAATAAAATTTTAAAAATATTAATAAAACATGATATTAAATATAGTGAAAATAGAAATGGTATTTTTGTAAATATGAATTCGTTTGATGAACCTACAGTAGACGAGATAAATAAAATTTTATTATATATTACAAAACAAGAGAAAAGTTTACAAGATATTGAAACTATAAAGAAAGAGATAAATAAAGATTATTTTGAAAATGATAATAAAGACAAAAATACAGTTATATTAAGTCATGGTTCGTCATCATAAGAATATATCAGTTAGTTTTTTAAATTCATGTAAAAAATATGAATTTAATAACGAAAATATAAAAAATATTTTATATGTAAAGGAAATAGTAAAGAAACAAATAAAAAAGAAGAAAGTAATTGAGAAGAAAAAAGCAATAAAAAAAGATTTATTTATACCCGAAGAGGAGGATACATTATTTTGGTGTTATGTAATTTATAAATATGGATATAGTGAATATGAACTGAAACGCCAACAGAAGTATACAAGTCAAAGTGACCTTAAAATAAATTTAGTATATACAGTAAGAGAAAATAAGGAACTTTTAAAAAAATATAAATTGAGAAAAACAAAATTAGAAGAAAATTTGGTTAATGATAAAAAGATAAGTTTAGATTTATTTATGTTTTTGATTAGGGTTAACAAATTAAATTTGGTATATTTTGATGAAAATATATATTTTGAAGAGTTTCATAATGATGAATCAAATAAATGTGTAATTAAATATATTAAAGAAGAGGACAGGTTCGGTTTAATGGATATTAGTAATGATAAAATAGAAGAGTTAAAAAAAACAAAATTACAAGTTCTTAATTTGTCGAAGCCATTAAAATCTTTATCTAGTTATAAAGTTTTAGAACTAAAAGAGATATGTGATATCTTGAAAATAAACAAAATGAAAACATCGACAAAATGTAAAACAAAAAAAGATATGTATCAACTAATACAGGAAAAAATTAATTAAAATTGAAAAAAAAATATATAAAATAATACTATATTTTATATATAATGTCTCAAAAAGAAGAAGGACCTAAACCACATGAACTATTGAATTTATATATTGGATACTATTTGGGTAATGAAAAGAGGCGTAATGATGAATTAGAAGTCCGTTTTGGAACAAATCGATATCATTCGCTAACAAAGATAGATTTTGATAATATAATTGAAAAAATAAAATCATTGGGGTTTACTAGTGAAAATACCGAAGGTGTATATAACTTAAATATATCAAGTGAATATGATGATCCCAGGAGTGGTAGAAAAAAGATGGGGAATATTAGAACTAGTATTAAGTCTTTACCGGCTATTGAAAAATATTGTAAAGATAATACTTTAAATGAAGAAGTGTTATTTGAACAAATATACAATCGTAATGTTTCATTTCAACAGAAATTTCGCAAAAAGGTTAGAATAAAAGATGATAACGATGAAGAAAAAGAAATATCTCTAGCACCTATTGACTTTCGCGACTTTGAATTTAGAATAAATTATAAATCAGAAGTTAATTTAACACTTGAAAATAAAGGTAGTTTTAAAGTAAGAAATCTTTTAAACGATTGGTCTAATCAAAAGAAAACATTTAGATTAATAAAAAGATATTCTTATACAACATATAATTTACCATTTAGAATTGATTGTAGTATTGTAAAAACATCAAAAAAAAGAAAATATTTTATACCAGAATATACAGTCGAACAGTCAGAAGTGTTTAATAATCCTGAAAATTATGAAATAGAAATAGAACTTCTTAATGATAAAGCACGTGGTTATAAAGAAGAGGAATTAACTATAATGTTAAAAAATATTATTAAGGTAATATTGTCTGGATGGCAGAAATCTAGTTTTCCTATTTCATTTAAAGAGGAAAAAGATATTCAAAATGAGTATTTGAAATTGGTATATGAAAACAAACCGTTACCTAAAACAAGAGACGGGACAAAAAATAGACGAATAAGAACAAGTGATTTTATTGGCCCATCTTCAATAAGTTTAGAAGTATCAAATATAGTTCCAATAGATGGAGATTCAAATATACCCAATATTAATAATAAATATTCTGTTACCGAAAAGGCTGATGGATTAAGAAAATTATTGTTTGTAAGCAAAATAGGTAAAATTTATTTAATAGATACAAATATGAATGTTCAATTTACTGGTATGGTAACAAAGCATAGAAATATGTATAATAGTATAATAGATGGTGAACACGTTTTATATAATAAAGCAGGTGAATTTATTAATTTATACTTAGCTTTTGATATTTATTATAAAAATAAGGAAAATTTTAAGGGATTTCCTTTTATTCAAATGGAAGGATTAAAATATACAGATGAAAATATAGCAAAAGATAAATTTAGAATTAATTCATTAAATAAATTTGTAACTGCTATAGATGCTAATTGTGTAGTTTTGAATTATGAATCACCGTTAAAAATTCAAACAAAAAGATTTTATACAAATTTAGAGGAAGGAACAAATATATTTGATCAATGTAAAATTATTTTGGATGGAGTAAGTGAAAATATGTTTGAGTATGAAACAGATGGTTTAATATTTACACCTTGTGATAAGAGTGTTGGTTCTAATAAGGTTGGTGAAATTATTCCTCCAAAAAAAGTAACATGGAATCATTCCATGAAATGGAAACCATCAGAATATAATACAGTTGATTTCTTAATTTCAACAGTAAAAGACGGAGGAGATAATGAAGTAATTGGAAATATATTTAAAAATGGGTTAGATGTTACAGCAAATAACCAAATAGTTCAATATAAAACAGTTATATTACGTGTAGGTTTTGACGAAAATAAACATGGTTTTATAAATCCTTGTGCTGATTTAATAGAAGGAAATTTTCCAAAATATAATCAGATAAATGAAACAAATAAGTATAAACCAATGCCTTTTATACCTACTAGATATACTCCTAACTTTCCTATTTATGAGTGTCGTCTATTATTAGATAGTAAGGGAACTACTAAACAGATGGTAACAGAAAATGGAGAAGAAGTTATTGAAGATAATACAATTGTTGAATTTAGATATGATCCAACTCGTGATAAATACTTTCAATGGATACCAATAAGAGTCAGATATGATAAGACGGCGGATTTTAGAAAGGGTAATAAAAATTATGGAAATGCGTTTCATGTAGCAGATAGTGTATGGGAATCTATTAATAATCCTGTAACGATTGAAATGATAACAACAGGTAATAATATTCCTGATATAAGTGATAGCGAAGTTTATTATAAAAAAATTACAGATCGTCAAGATGTTAGAGGACTAAGAGATTTTCATAATAGATACGTAAAAAGAAAATTAATAGTTAATGTTAGTTCAAGAGGAGATACTTTATTGGATACTTCAGTTGGTAAAGCAGGGGATTTACAAAAATGGATAGATGCTAAGTTATCATTAGTATTTGGTGTTGATTTATCGAAAGATAATATTGAAAATAGAATAAATGGAGCTTGTAGTAGATATTTAAAAGCAAAAAAGAAATATAAGGTTTTACCTAGAGCAATGTTCTTACAGGCAAATAGTTCAAAAAATATTAAAAATGGCGAAGGGTTGTATAGTGAAAAGTCAAAACAAATAGTAAATGCTATATTAAATAATACCGGAGCAAGAGAAGAAGGTTCTTTAGGTAAAACGCCTTTTAAATTATATGGAAAGGGAAAAGATGGATTTAATATTGTATCTACACAATTCTCCCTTCATTACTTCTTTGAAAATGTAGAAAGCTTACATGGTTATTTAAGAAATGCTAGTGAAAATTGTAAAGTAGGCGGTTACTTAATTGGAACCTGTTATGATGGTAAACGTATATTTAAGTCGCTATCAAATAAATCATTTGGAGAAAGTATATTTGAAATGAATAACAATAATGAAGGTAAAATGTGGGATATTAGAAAGGATTATAATGATGAGGATCTTGAAGATAATGATACTTGTTTAGGACATGAAATTAGTGTTTACATGGATACTATTGGTAAACGATTCACTGAATTCTTAGTTAATTTTGATTATTTAAATCAAATTATTGAAAATTATGGTTTTGTTCAAGCACCTATAAATGATATAAAAAAAATGGGATTTAATAAACCGATTGGTTCTTTTAGTGACTTATTCGAAAATATGGAAGAAGATGTTGAAAGTAATAAAATAAAGAAGGCAGATATAGGCGACGCATTATTAATAACAAGTAAAGAGAAAAGACTTTCATTCTTTAATAATTACTTTATCTATAAAAAGGTTCATAGTGTAAATGCTTCACAAGAAGAAATACATTACACAGCAAAACAAGACAAATCTTTAGCTGATGAAGAAAAGAAACAAGGAGAAGGAAATGATAAAGAAGAAAGTCCTACACCAAAACAAGTGCGTAAAGTTAAAAAATATAAGAAAAAAGTTAAATTACCTAAGTAAATCATTTAAATAGAAAAAAATATATAATATAAATATGACATATTATATATTGCCTCAAATAGAATATGATATAAGACCATCCAATTTAAAATTAGTTTGTAAGTTAATTAATAATGATGATGGTAAATTAACTATAAGTTTAAAAAAATATTTAAATAAGATTAAGGGTCTAATAGATAAACATATTTCTCATTGGGATAATACAAAAAAATATACAAACCCATATGAATTTATTCATACAAATATACCAAATACAAAAAATTCTATTAGTAAATTAAAGCCTATTTCTAGAGCTTTTTTTAAATTAATTGAAATTTATAATACACATCATTTACTACCACAAAATGATATTCCATTAAAGTCATTTCATTTAGCAGAAGGACCAGGCGGGTTTATTGAAGCTACTACCTATTTAAGAACAAATCCAAATGATAAATATTATGGTATGACTCTTATAGAAGATAAAAATATTAATATACCTGGATGGAATAAAGTTGATTTTTTATTAAAAAAAAATCCAAATATTGAATTAGTTACAGGTGCTGATAAAACTGGTAATTTGTATAAAGAAGAGAATTTGAAATATATTATTGAAAATCATTCAAATAGTATGGATATTGTTACCGCAGATGGTGGCTTTGATTTTTCAGCAGATTTCAATAAACAAGAACAATTAGCATTTAGATTAATTTTTACTCAAGTTATATATGCCCTAGTTATGCAGAAAAAAAATGGACATTTTATATTAAAAATATTTGATATATTTGAAGATTGTACAGTTGATATATTATATTTATTGAGCACTTTTTATGAAAAAGTGATTATAATGAAACCTTATACAAGTAGATATGCTAATTCAGAGAAATATGTAGTGTGTAAAAGCTTCAAATATGATAAAATCGACGATCTCTATCCAAAATTTATAGGAATATTAAAATTTTTTAATGGATTTGATTTTAGCAAGTATAAAGTTAAATCAATATTAGATATTCCAATTCAAAATTATTATATTAATTCGATAAATGAAATCAATGCTATATTAGGCCATCAACAAATAGAAAATATTTTAAATACCATTAAAATTATAACACATAAAGATAAAAAACAAGAAAAAATTTATAATCTAAAATGTCAGAATGTTACAAAATGTATTAATTGGTGTATTAAAAATAATATACCATATAGCAAAAGTAATATTTCATCAAATATATTTATTGGCGATAGGGTAAATAAAAAAACTCATTAAAATATATATATGAATAGACAAGATTATATATATTTACATCATATAGTAAAAAATGCTAATTCTGAGATTAAAAAAATTAGAAGAAAATTTAATAAGGAAAAAGCTAAAATACTTAAATTAAAACGTGTTAACAAAACTAGAAAGAAAAGACGTTAGAATATTATTTTTTTCCTCCACATTAATGATGCAAATGTAGGTTGTAGATAGTGATACTTTTTCTTCTTCTTTCTTCTTTTTCTTTTTCTTTTCTTTGATTTTTCAATAGGAGGTTCGTATATCTTTTTAGCTTTATATTTTCTATATACACGCTGTATTAATAATATTGCTTGTTTATGTATTTCAGGTATTTTATCTCCTTTAACCCTAATATACAACTTTTTAGCTTTTACATAATCGTCCCAATGTGTTGTTCCCATCTTTCTATTACAAGAAGCGCAAATAGGAAGTAGATTACCTAATTCTATTTTACCTCCGTCATTCTCAGACAGTATATGTCCTGCTTGAAAAGCATTATAACTAGTAAAAGGTGTTATCATTTTTGATTTACAACAAAAACAAAGAGATTCTAGGTGATTACCTACATAAGTTTCCCAGATTTTAAATCTCATTTCAGGTGGTATTTTTCGTTTTGGTGGTTTTTTTATAGAGTCAGCATTCCATCTATTTGTATGTTTATTTATGCATTTTCTCATTCCCACTTGAGTTAAAAAAGTCTTACTACAGTGAGGACACATATATGGTTTGTCGGTATTCATTATTATAATATTTCCAGGCGTTTTTATGTATTTTTTTTTATTTCTTTTTTTGTTTTTCTTTTTTATATATTCTCGTAGTGTAAGATGCTCCTTGGATGAAGCGGTAGACGGAAATTTTGCCTTTAATTTCCGCCTGTATTCCGTGTTTTGATTTGAAAGTTTTACATTCGCTCTTCAGATCGAGAAGTCTCTTCCAGTGGTAGCGTCGCACCTCACCATCGTGATGAAATTTTACCCAGTAGTATAGACCGTCGCCGCCCTGGCCCTGTATTTTTATTACTTCACCGCTATAAATAGAGGCACTGGTTCGTTTTTCATCAAACACAATCTCGATGTGTGCTCCAAAACAATTATTGAAGAGGAATCCGTTGCGAGACCGGACATTGGCGTCGGTAGCAGCTTCCTCTTTACAGTGCTGGGATTCGGTAGAGACCCGCCGAGAATGCCACACCTTGTGGTAAGCAAGAGTCGCTTCAACATCCTCCACCTCCTCTGGTGCTGCTGCTGCCGCCGCGGCGTACCGCCCCAACTGAATGCCGCTGTACACCGTATGAATCCCTTTCAACTTACAGAAGAGGGGGAAAGACCGGAACTGTTGTGGCGGCAAACTACCACACCATGCCAGAAACTCCCTCCAAATCGTCA
>Ga0315316_10003714_pt1 | contig 11095 bp, 7 predicted proteins | sample M160m3416metaG_FD_203702 | JGI IMG/M metagenome (GOLD analysis project Ga0315316, IMG submission 203702) | Ammonia-oxidizing marine archaeal communities from Monterey Bay, California, United States - M1 60m 3416 | ecosystem: Environmental > Aquatic > Marine > Intertidal zone | place: USA... | reverse complement strand
AAGCACATGCTTGGCGATGATGTTGAGCTGGACTTCAGAGGTCCCCCCCTCGATCGAGTTACCGCGACTTCGGAGCCAATCGCGCGTCGTTCCGAGGGCGAACTCGTCGAAGCCCGCCCCGTCCCAACCCAGCGCGTCGGGCCCCAGGATTCGCACCATGAGCTCCATCCTCCGCTGGTTCAGTTCCGTCCCGTAGACTTTGAACATGGAACTCTCCGGCCCCGGCTCGTGACCCGCTTTCGCCGCGTCCCCCGTCCGCTGTACGGTCAAAGCGAAGGCTCGACTTTCCATCTCGATCTGGCTGACATCGTCACGGATCACGGCGTCCCCGACTCGCCCGTCTCGCTCCCCAACATGCTCCACGGCGAGGCTTGAAAGAAAGCTCCGCTCTCCTTTCTGGCGCGCGCGCGTGACCGAACCGCCAAAGGTATCCGCGATCATGGTTCGCTCGTGCCCAAGCAACGCCTTCGCCACGGTCCAGCCTGCCCCGATCTCGTGCACGACGTTCGAGACGGGTACGCGTACGTCCGTAAAGTGAGTCTCACAGAAAGGCGACTTTCCCGAGATCAGCAAAATCGGGCTCACCTTCACTCCGGGATCGTCCATGTCGATCAGGATGAACGTGATGCCCTCCTGCTTGATCCCCGAACCGTCGTTCCTCACCAGAGCGAAGATCCAATCGGCCTGGTCGGCATACGAGGTCCAGACCTTCGTCCCGTTGATCACGAAATCGTCACCGTCTCGCTCCGCTTTCGTCTGTAGAGACGCGAGGTCCGAACCCGCTCCGGGCTCGGAGTAGCCCTGACACCAGCGAATCTCGCCACGCACGATCCTCGGGAGGTGTTCTCTCTTCTGCTCCTCGCTTCCGAATCGCAGCAGCGTCGGACCGATCATCGTCAGACCGAAACCAATCAACGCCGGCGGGAGGTCGAGCGCCCTCATCTCCTCTGCCAGAACCTTCGCCTCGTCCTTCGTCAGCCCACCCCCGCCGTACTCCTTTGGCCAGGTCGGCGCCGTCCAACCTCGCTCTCCCATCCGCTCGAGCCAGAGCTTCTGGTCGGGGTGCGCAAATGTGCACTTTTTACCGCCCCAGACACCCACCAACTCGTCGGCCGCTCGTAAGCCATACAAGCTCTCCGGGCCGTTCGCCTTGAGCCAGGCGTGCACCTCGCTGCGAAAATTTTCAAGTTCGGACATGGGGGCACCTCATCTTGCATCTTTACGAGAGGGCGGATTCTAACCACCGGATTCGCAAATCCCAAACCTCGTAAGGGTCATTGCCGGACTGCTATTGTGGGGACATCATGCGAATCCTCCTGGCCAGTCCCCGCGGTTTCTGCGCGGGCGTCGATCGAGCGATCGAAATCGTCGAACTCGCCCTCGAACGCGAGGATCGACCCGTATTCGTTCGTCACGAGATCGTGCACAACCGACATGTCGTCGAAGGGCTCCGGAAGCAGGGAGCGACCTTCATCGAAGATCCGGAAGACGCGCCCGAGGGGGCCTTACTGATCTATTCCGCGCACGGCGTCTCTCCCGCTATCCGTGATCGCGCGGAGGCCAAGAGACTGGGGACCATCGATGCGACCTGCCCCCTGGTGACCAAGGTTCACAACGAGGTCCGGCGCATGGTCTCCGAGGGCTTCGAGATCGTGATGATCGGGCACTCCGGCCACGTCGAGGTCGAAGGCACCATGGGACAAGCCCCCGACTCGATGTACCTGGTCGAGACCGCGGAAGACGTCGCGGCGCTCGAGGTCCGCAACACCGACCGGCTTGGCTGCGTCACGCAGACGACCCTCTCCGTCGACGATACGCGCGAAGTCATGGCGGCTTTGGCCAAACGTTTCCCGGAGATCCGGCTGCCCAAGCGCGACGACATCTGTTACGCGACGCAAAACCGCCAGGACGCGGTCAAACGCCTCGCGCTCGAGGCGAACCTCGTGCTTGTCGTCGGTGCCCCCGCCTCCTCGAATAGCAACCGGTTGGTCGAAGTTTCAGCGCGTCTCGGGGTCCCCGCCCATCTGATCCAGTCGGCAGACGAGGTCGATCCGGCGTGGCTCACGGACATCGCCTGCGTCGGCGTCACGGCGGGCGCGTCGACCCCCGACATCCTCGTCCAAGGCGTGATCCAATGCCTCACGGAGCTCGCCGAGGAGAAGGTGACCCTGGACCAACTTCCCGAGGTCGACGAGGGCGTGAGCTTCAAACTGCCCCGGGAATTGCGCGGCGAATGAGCCGTCGCACTTGAAGGTCACCGACCCGGCGCCACGGGCGCCGGCGGACCCACTGGATCCCGAGGTGGGACCGGCCGTCCCCGCCAGCAGCCTTGCTGCCGCAGCGCCCCCGGCCCTCGCGAACCGATCAGACGGGGACTCCTACCGAGAAATCGTGAGGCTCGCCTGGCCCGTGATGGCGAGCCAAGTGATGCTCAACCTCACAGGCGTGGTGGATCGCATGATGATCGGCCGACTCGCGGAGGGCGGCGACGCGGCCATCCCCCTAGCCTCCGTCGGTTACGCCACGCAGCTATTCCATTTGATCCACTCGACGCTCTTTGCCGTCGGCCTCGCCTGCGTCGCCCTGATGGCCCGATCGATCGGAGCCCACGACCCCGAACGCGCACGACATGCCTTCGCCGGTTCGATCCAGGTCTCCGCTGCCATCACGCTCTTCTACGCTGCCGGACTCTTTTTCTTCAGCGAAGAAGCCCTCCGTGCTCTGGGCGCGGAAGACACCGTCGTTGCTGCCGCCGCCCCTTATCTCCGGCTCACGGTCGCCGCCTCCCTGATGCTCTCCTTCACGATGATCGGCGAGAGCGCACTCCGCGCCGACCGAGACACGCGAACCCCCATGACCATTGCCGCGATCGTTGCGGCGGCAAAGCTCCTCCTCAACGCACTCCTGATCTTCGGCGGCTGGGGCATACCTCGGCTGGAACTATTCGGCGCGGGCCTCGCCACCGCGATCAGCCAGGCGATCGGGCTCTTGCTCTTTCTATCCGTTTTGCTGCGCATGCCCCGAGAAGCCCCGGCGGCTCTGCGCTTCGGCGACCTCTTCCGCCGCAATCCAATCGCGAGCGAGATCGTGCGCATCGCCCTGCCCGGAGTCGCCGAGAGGCTCGTCCTCAACTTCGGCCTGCTCTCCTATTTCTGGATCTTGAGCCACTACTACGGCACCCTCGCTGTAGCGACCTATACCGTTGGGATCTCGATCCTCTCCTTCTCCTGGATCCCGGGAACCGGCTATGCCCAGGCTTGTTCGACGGTCGTCGGTCAGGCTCTCGGTGGGCGACGCAGCGAGCATGCCCTGCAAGCCGCAAAACGCGCGCTCTTGCTCGCGATCTGCACGGCGATCCCCCTTGGCCTGCTCTGCGCTTGGCAACGGGTCTCGCTCGCGGAACTCTTCACCCAGGATGCCGCGATCGTCTCCGCGCTGTCGCCCTTCATGCTTTGCCTCGCGATCGCCCAGCCCTTCCTACAGATCCATTTCACACTGGGAGGAGCGCATAAGGGGGCCGGCGACACGATCACCCCTCTGGTGGCCGCGGCACTCGGCAATTGGATGATCCGCGTCCCTCTCGCCGTGCTGCTCGCAGCCGTCTTCGAAGTCGAGGTCAAATGGCTCTGGGCCACCCTGATCTTCGACCACGTCGCGCGCACGCTTTTCCTCGCGGCGAGCTTTCGTTCCGGCCGCTGGCGGCGAATCGAAGACCTCAAGCCGGACTCCAGCTGAGCCAGCCCACAAAAGAGCTCAATCCGGATAGATGAACCGGAAGTCGCCGTCGTCGTCGAGATCGACCTCGACGCGCCCACCGCCCTTCAGCTTGCCGAAGAGCACTTCGTCGGTGAGCGGATTCTTGATCTCCTGTTGGATCACCCTCGAGAGCGGACGTGCACCGAAGTCGGGGTCGTACCCCTTCTCTGCAAGTCGCGCGCATGCGGCCGGGCGCAGCTCGATCTGGATCTTGCGCTCGGCGAGCTGGCTCCGGAGTTCCTGGAGGAATTTCTCGACAACCTTCGCCATGACCTCGACCGGCAGCGAGTCGAAGCGAACCACCTCGTCGAGGCGATTGCGGAACTCGGGACTGAAGATCTTCTCGATCTCCTGATGGCCGTCGCCTCGCTTCGCCTCCGTGAAACCGATGGCCCGGGTCGACATCTCTCGAGCCCCCGCGTTCGAAGTCATGATCAGGGTCACATGTCGAAAATCTGCTTCCCGACCCTGGTTATCGGTCAGGGTCGCGTGGTCCATCACCTGGAGCAGCACGTCGAAGACGTCTGAATGCGCCTTCTCGATCTCGTCCAGGAGCAGTACCGCGTGGGGATGTTTTCGGATCTGTTCGATCAGCTGCCCCCCCTGGTCGTAACCCACGTAGCCCGGCGGCGCGCCGATCAACCTCGAAACCGAGTGCTTCTCCATGTACTCACTCATGTCGAAGCGGATAAAAGGCACTCCGAGCGTGGATGCCAACTGCTTGGCCAGCTCGGTCTTTCCCACACCCGTCGGCCCAGCGAAGAGGAAAGAGCCCGTCGGCTTGTCCGGCCCGGCCATCCCCGCGCGCGCGCGCTTGACCGCGCTGGCCACAGCCTCGACCGCGCCGTCCTGCCCGAAGACGACGCTCTTGAGATCGGACTCGAGGTTCCCGAGTCGCGCAGCGTCTTCGGAGACCGTCGTCTCGAGCGGTACCCGAGCCATCCTGGCCACCGTCCGCTCGACGTCTCGCACTCCCACCGTGCGACGTTTCTTGCCAGTCGGCCTCAGCCGAACCTCGGCCCCGCATTCGTCCAGCACGTCAATGGCCTTGTCGGGCAGGAAGCGCTCGTTGATATGCCGCACGGCGAGGTCCACGCACGCTTTCAGCGCGGGCCCGGTATAGCGAACCCCATGGTGCTCCTCATAGCGCGGGGCGAGACCCTTGAGAATTCGCACGCACTCCTGCGCCGTGGGCTCCTCGACGTCGATCTTCTGGAAGCGCCTGGAGAGAGCTCGGTCCCGCTCGAAATGGCGATACTCCTGATAGGTCGTCGAACCCATGCAACGCAGGCTGCCATCGGCGAGCCCCGGCTTGAGCAGGTTCGACGCGTCGACGGTGGTCCCCTGCGCTGATCCCGCTCCCAGGATCGTGTGGATTTCGTCGATGAACAGAATGAAGCGCTCACGCTCCTGCAAAGCGGCCAGCAGCGCCTTGAAGCGCGCCTCGAAGTCTCCGCGATAACGCGTCCCCGCCAGAAGCGCTCCCAGATCGAGAGAGTGAATCTCCGCGCCCTCGAGATCCTCTGGTACGCGCCCCTCATGAACTCGCAGCGCTAGGCCCTCGGCGAGCGCGGTCTTCCCTACCCCCGTCTCGCCGACGAAGATCGGGTTGTTCTTGCGCCGCCGCGCCAGAATGTGAATGGCTCGGTCGAGTTCGGGCCCGCGCCCGATCAGCGGGTCGAGCTTGCCTTCGGCCGCTCGCTCAGTGAGGTTCGTCGCGAAGGCAGCCAGCGGATCCGCTGGCACCCCTTCCGAATCATCTCCCCCGAGCAAGGAGGATCCGCCCGAGACGTCTTCGATTCCGCCTTCGCCACCGAGCTTCGATTCTCCGTGGCTGATGTAGCGAAGCAGATCGATCCGTGAGACGCCTTGCCCCCGCAGCAGCGTCATCGAATGGGCGTCAGGCTCATTAAAGAGCGCGACGAGCAGGTCTCCGACTTCGACCTCTTCTTTCTCCGCGTTCTGGGTGTGATCGATCGCGGTCTGGACGACTCGGTGGAAGGCGAGTGTCTGCATCGTGTCGACCGGATCCTCCCCCGGCACACTCTCGAGATCTTCGTCGAAAAAGCGCTCGAGTTCGACCCGCAGCCGGTCCACGTCGGCGCCGGAGTGGAGCAGGATTCGAGCACCGTCCTCGTTGTGGATCAGCGCGTACAGGAGGTGCTCCACGGTCAAATAGGCATGTCGCCGGACCACGGCCTCACGATGGGCTGCCTGGAGAGTCAATTCTAGATCCCGACCGACCGAACTCATTCTTTCTCCACCCCCGATCGAAGGGGATAGCCGCGCTCCTCGGCCAATCGATGGACCGCCGCCGATTTTGTCTCCGCGACCTCGAGGACGTAGACCCCACCGACCCCGACGCCCCCTCGATGGATCTGCAACATGATCTGGGTCGCCGCCGACGGACTCTTGGAGAAAATCTTTTCCAGTACCTGCACGACGAACTCCATGGGTGTGTAGTCGTCGTTGTAGAGCAGAACCTTGAAGCGAGGCGGACGCGCCGACTTCGAGCGTTCCTTGGTCGCGACCCCTCGGTCGCGTTCTTTTTCCGGATCGAACGGGGCGGGGGGTTCTCCGCCTCCCGGGGGGTCGGCCATACGCTCTATCAAAGACATCGGGCAGAGCATAGCCCGCTCCGCGAAGAGCTTGCAGCACCGATGTCGCTCTGTGCCGGCTAGTATCTGGCGCGATGTCCGAATCCGCGCCCCAACTCACGATCCAACTCGAAGAGGGGGTCGCTCACTTGCCCCGGGACGAGTGGGATCTTCTCGTGGGCGACGATTCGCCCTTCCTCGAATGGGCCTTCCTGGCTTCCCTCGAAGAGTCCGGCGCGGTTGGCGAAGGGACGGGCTGGGACGCGCGACCCATGGTCGCTCGAGAGGATGGCAAGATCGTCGCAGCGTGCCCGCTCTACGTGAAGGGCAATAGCGAGGGGGAGTTCGTCTTCGACTGGGGATGGGCGGATGCAGCCCACCGCGCCGGCATCGAGTACTACCCGAAATTGCTCGTGGGCGTGCCCTTCTCTCCGGTCAGCGGAGCGCGCTTCCTGGTCGCTCCCGGCCACGATCGGGCGTTGTGGATCGAGCGCCTGGGATCGGCACTTCGCGAGGTATGCAAGGGCAACGACCTTTCCAGCATCCACGTGAACTTTTGCCAACCGGAAGAGACGGATGCTCTCGCCCCTCTGGGTTTTCATACCCGCATCGGGCTCCAGTACCACTGGCATAACCACGGCTATGGCGACTTCGAAGACTATCTCGGCGCCTTTCGTAGTAAGCGGCGAAACCAGATCCGGCGCGAGCGGCGCGAGATGGAGAAGCAGCGCGTCGACATCCAGACTTATACGGGCGACGCCATCACCAGTGACCTCGTCGACCCCATGTACCAATTCTACATGGAGACGATCCAGGCCCGTGCCTGGGGCAGGCAGTACCTGACCCGGGATTTCTTCGAGCTGCTCGTCGAGCGGTTCCGGGACCGGCTCTGTCTGGTCATCGCCGAACACGAGGGCGAGAAGATCGCCGGAACCTTCAATGTCGAGAAGGGGGATGCGCTCTACGGCCGCTACTGGGGAGCGACCCGCATGGTGAAGCATCTTCATTTCAACGTCTGCTACTACGCCGCGGTCGAACACTGCATCGAGCGAGGCCTCGCCCGCTTCGAGCCCGGTGCGGGCGGGGAGTACAAACAGGTACGCGGCTTCGACGCGCGGCCCACGTACAGCGCCCATTTCATCTCCGACCCCCGTTTCGGCCAGGCAGTAGAACAATTCCTCGAAGCAGAGCGCGCCCAAGCAGAGGACACCCTCGACTGGTACCGAGAGCGCAGCGCGCTCAAGCCGGGCGACACGGGGTAGCGCCTGATCGGGGCCAAGGTGCGGCCGGACCTACCCGCTGCGAAAGGGCAACGAGAACGGCGCCCTGCGCCCCGCCTGGCCATGCCGATTATCGAGCCACGCCCCGCCGAATCCCCGTGCCCATACACATGGCAGACGCTCTCAGCGCAGGAGGCGCCAGGAGACCGGCATCGGGAGTTCGCCTGCGAGCGCCCCAGATCCGATGCACCCCCGGGCGGACCCACGGCCGTCGATCGTAAAAAGTGCAAGAGCCTGTTTCTTAAGGGAAAAAATGCGTTCCCGGGGGCACTTCCAAGGCCCTGCCTGGGCGTATTAAGGCGTGATTCTCCGGCCTTTCCCCGATACCGATCCAACGGGCACTCACTCATGATTTCACCACGCGAGTGTGGTTGAGATCGCCTGCTCGGTTCAGAGCCAGCAGCCGGAAGTGAGGGAGAAAGACATGTCAGTCGATTTCGAGAGTTGGCACCAGAGCCCCATCCTGGCGCCCGCGGAATCCGAGGACTCACCGCTAGAGCAAAGTGCCAGCGCATTTGACCCTGCCGGCGCCTACCTGGACCAGCTCGGCCAAGGCTCGCGGCGCACGATGCGAGAGGCGCTGTCCAAGCTGGCCGGATGGGTTTCCCAGGACCGTTGCGATCTCCATGAATTACCCTGGCACGCGCTGCGCTTCCAGCACACTGAAAGGCTACGCACCCGACTCGCCGAGGACCTCGCACCGGCGACCGCGAACAAGCACCTCGCAGCCCTCCGCGGAGTCCTGAAGCAATGCCTTGCGAAGGGATTGATCTCCTCAGACGACTTCCACCGCGCGATCGACCTGCCCCCCGTCCGGGGTGCCTCTCCGCGTGCGTCGAAGCGCCTCGGCGCCCTCGAGATCGAAAAACTCACGCACGCTTGCAGCAGTGACCGCAGCCCGGCTGGCGCCCGAGACACCGCGCTCCTCGCACTCCTACGCGTTGCCAACCTCCGCCGCTCCGAGGCAGTCCAACTGGAACTCTCCGATTACGACATCGAGCAGGGCGTGCTCGTGTTCCAGCGCGCCAGCGGTGGAGTCACGCGTCGCTTCGCTGCAGACGACGCGACCCGGAGCGCTCTCGAACGCTGGATCTTGATCCGCGGCCCACAGCAGGGGCCCCTCTTCAACCCGGTCAACAAGGGCGGCCGGATCGACTGTCGACGCCTCTCGGAACAGGCCATCTACATCGCTTGCCAAAAACGCGCCAGCGAAGCCGGCCTACCCCCGACGAGTCCAGAAGATCTGCGTCGGGCGGAGCCCACACGGAGGAACGCTTCCGCGGTCGCGCCGACGATTGGCCTCGCTCCCTCGGCCTGATCCCAGAACCGCCAAGTCCCGCGCCCCCCGGATCAAACGGGGCCGCGCCCGGCTTCCGACGAGTGCGCTGCACGCGCGGCTCTGAGTCGCCGAAAATCGGCGGCCGCGTGATAAGAAGATCGCGTCATCGGCGTCGCCGAGACCACGTCGAACCCGAGCGCCAACGCCTCGGACTCGATCTCCGCGAATTCTTCCGGCGGGACGTAACGTTCCACCCGCGCGTGGCGGGCCGTGGGGCGCAGGTATTGCCCGACGGTCAGGAAGTCGACCTCCGCCGCCCGGAGGTCCACCATGACCTCGCGCATCTCCTCTCGATCCTCGCCGAGCCCAACCATGATCCCGCTTTTCGTGAAGATGCCCGGTCGCAGGTGCTTTGCTTGCGCCAAGAGGTCCAGCGAATGGAGGTAGTCCGCCCCCGGTCGGACACGGCGGTACAGGCGAGGCACCGTCTCCAGATTGTGGTTGTAGACATCCGGTCCGGCGGAAACCACGGTCCCGAGTGCCTCGGGCTTGCGCCTGAAGTCGGGCGTCAAGACCTCGATCGTGGTGTCCGGCGCGAGCGACCTGATCTTGCGGATCGAGCGAGCGAATTGTTCCGCACCACCATCGGCAAGGTCATCGCGATCGACCGACGTGATGACGACGTGCTCCAGACCCAGTTCTCCCACGGCACGGGCGAGATGCTCCGGCTCCTCAGGGTCGACGGCATCGGGCATTCCCGTGTCCACGTTGCAAAACGCACAGGCACGGGTGCAGACCGAGCCAAGGATCATCACCGTGGCGTGCCGCTCTGCCCAACACTCCGAGAGGTTCGGGCAAGCAGCCTCCTCACAGACCGTGTTGAGACGCAGCTGCCTCATCAAGGCCCGGGTCGACTCGACCACGGGGTTCGCCGAGAGTCGCACGCGAATCCACGGCGGCCGCGGCAATTCTTCCTCGCGTCCTTCGATCTGCAGCAGCGAGTCTGCCATCAGCTTCCTTTCAAGCGGCCGAGCGCGGCCCTCAGACGTGGATCGCGCGATCATAAGAAGCGAGCGTGGACTCGTGCATCATTTCCGAGAGCGTCGGATGGGGGAAGACGCTGTGCATCAATTCCGCCTCGGTCGTCTCCAGGTTCATCGCCACCACGAACCCCTGGATCAACTCCGTCACTTCGGCACCGATCAAATGCGCCCCGAGCAGTTCGCCGGTGCCGGCGTCGAAGATCGTCTTGACGAGACCCTCCATCTCGCCGAGCGCGATGGCTTTCCCATTGCCGCGGAACGGAAACTGCCCGACGCGAATTTCCCGTCCCTGCTCTTCTGCCGCGGCCTGAGTCAGCCCCACGCTGGCGATCTGGGGTCGGCAATACGTGCAGCCCGGAATTCGCTCTCGCTTCATCGGCTGGAGATCCGGCAGTCCAGCGATTCGCTCGATGCAGAGGATGCCCTCATGGGTCGCCTTGTGGGCCAACCAGGGCGGGCCCGCGACGTCCCCGACCGCGAAGACGTCTGTCTCGCCGGTCTCCGTCCATTCGTTCGTGACGATATGGCCGCGGTCGACTTCGACCAACGTCCCTTCGAGCCCCAACCCCTCGACGTTGCCCACGATTCCAACGGCGAGGATCACACGGTCGAAATTCGCGACGACCGCGTCGCCCTCCGACGGCGTGATCGTCGCGGTGACCTCACGCTCGCGCTTTTCCAGCGAGGTCACCGTCGACCCCACGTGGATCGAGATCCCCTGCTTCTCGAATTGCTTGTGGGCCAGCTCCGAGATCTCCGCATCTTCCACGGGCAAAATCCGAGGCAGCGCTTCGACGACGGTCACCTCCGCCCCCAGGTCCCCGTAGAAGCTCGCGAACTCCATCCCGATCGCGCCGGAACCCACGACCAGGAGCCGACGTGGCATCTCCTCCGGCACCATCGCCTCTTTGTAGGACCAGATCAGGTCCCCGTCCGCCTCGAGCCCAGGAAGCGACCGCGCTCGCGCACCTGTCGCCAGGACGATCTTTGTGGCCGAGATCTCCTCACTTTCGCCCTCGCCTCTCTCCACGAGCACACGGCCCGGCCCCGCGAGTCGGCCGAAGCCGTCGTAGACCTTGACCTCGTTCTTCTTGAGCAGCGACTTCACACCCGTCTTCAGTCGCTTCGAGACTTGCCGTG
>Ga0315316_10003713_pt1 | contig 11096 bp, 15 predicted proteins | sample M160m3416metaG_FD_203702 | JGI IMG/M metagenome (GOLD analysis project Ga0315316, IMG submission 203702) | Ammonia-oxidizing marine archaeal communities from Monterey Bay, California, United States - M1 60m 3416 | ecosystem: Environmental > Aquatic > Marine > Intertidal zone | place: USA... | reverse complement strand
GCCTCGGGGACCTGGAAGAGCTGTGGGGATTAGAGACAACGCTTTACTACCCAGACCTGTACGCAGGCGCAACGGATGTTGTTGGCATTTATGCCGGTCAACCAGCTATCATTGACTTCAAACAATCTAACAAACCTAAAAGACGTGAATGGATTTTAGATTATTTTGAACAGCTGGGGGCATATGCTATGGCGCATAATCAAGTTTATGGTACGAAGATACAGTCTGGAATCGTTCTAATGTGTACTAAAGATTTTATGTTTCAGAAGTTTGAGGTGTCTGGACGTGAATTTGTAAGACATCAACACGCATTCTTGCGTAAAGTAGACCAATATTACAAAAATGTATCCAAAGCAAAAGAGGGTCAGGATACAAAAAATGATCAAGAAGTATAGTAAATCATAGGCTAATTTCATGTTTCAAGAATTGTATACCATTTTCTCTATAAAAAAGAAAAAAGTTTTTTTATTTTTTTTAAAAGTGGTTACAATGGGTACAAAAGTTAGAAGTGTTGTATACCAACACTTAATCGCTCAAATTTGTAACCTAGAGCAGGATACAATTGGATACAAAAGATACAATTTTACTAAAATGATCAAATAAGCAAGCAATACCAACAAAATAAGGGACGCGAGACAACTTTTTTGTATTTTTAAATATAAAAATCCATGAGAAAATAGTATACACCAATTATGAAATCCCGAAAAAAATCTAGAAGAATAGACAGCTACGAAAAACCTAAAACCGTTAAGAAGTTTGTTAGGTTTCCATACAAGCGTGTACGTATAGATTGGATTGATATCATAACTGAGGGCGGTTGGGGTAGTGAAAGAGAATTTACTAACATGAAGTTAGCAACACCTGTAAGTGAGGGTTGGTTGTTTAGTAAAGATGACGATACTGTAAGAATCTTTGCCGGTTATGATGTCGATGATGATGGGTCTATTACTTTTTCGGAACGTTCTGTTTTTCCGACTTCGTGTGTGAAGAAGATAACGAAGATTCATTAGACAACTCTAATCTATCTTTCTGTAAAGTTTTAATACGATTAATTTCTTCTAACTTCTCAGCTTTAGTAAGATCATTAAGGTTACCATGGATATGTATGTCCATGAATTGGCCCGTAGCTTTACCTATTAAATTCTCGAACCCTAATGCTTTCTCAATCTTACCTTGATCTACAAGAGTTTGAGATAACACTTGCTGTCTTCTGACATAGTTATTTTTTGTAACAGTAAATGATCTGTTAACTTCGTTTGATCTAGTCTGTAAATATTTTTGAATCTTTGGATTTTGTATTAGTCCTGCTGCTTCTTGTGCTGCTGACTTCTCTGCATAACCAGCTTTAATAGCTGCTTCTTTTCTAGTAGTTCTACCCTCATTCATAATAAGGTACTCACAGAATCTTCTCTGCATTTCTGTTAGCTCTGTTGGGTAAGCTGCCTTTTTTTCGACAATATCTTGTTTCATGCTTGTAATATACATAATATCTTATATAAATACAAGAGTATGAAAGCGAAAGAATTACGACAATATTTAGACAAATTTTTAGTGTCACCTGCTGCACAGCAAGCTAGAGTTCAAATAGAATTACCTAACGGAGAAAAATTAGACCTAGTTGAAATTCAGTTGTTGGAAACTAGAATGATTGGTGATAGAGACACGCATATTTTAAATTTAAAAGGTATAAAACGTGGTGGTACTTGGCAAATGCCAAAGATCATCGGTAAACTTTAACAATAGGTTAACCTTTGAAATTAGAGAAGGATTTGTGGCGTGAGCTTAAAAGAATTAAAAGTAAAATTAGTTGGACAAGACTGGAAAACCGTAGCTTATTGGGCACTCCCGATCTATTGGGTTATAATGATCTTGGCAGGTTTTTCCTTGTTGAGCTGAAGTTAACAAAGGTTAATAAGATACGCTTTTCACCCCACCAAATAGCCTTTTTTGTACGTCATCCAAAAAACTCATTTGTCCTTGTTGCTTGTACCCCGGACCCTAAGCTTGTGCGCTTGTACCCTGGTTCCAGGATCTTGGAGCTTGTGACCTCGGGCTTGAAGCTTGAGCCCTTGGCTTGCGGGCTTGAGGCCTGCGTGGGTTGGTTCGAAAGCTTGGGCGCTTGAACGCTTGCGCGCTTCCTTCCTGATTGCCTCATAAAATTTCGGATGTTTAAAAACGTGTGTCATGCAGTTTAGAACGGTTCTAATGTTTACCGTATGCAATGTTGCTTACATCATTTGACCAGCATTGTCGACAGTCACCACATTGGCCGCCTTGATCAGGGGCCGGACAGCTTGCGCCTTCGGTTACTACCGTCGATGTATGCGGCCAGCTTCCAGCTGCTGCCTGATCGATCATTGTCATTGATAACCTAATAATTAAATTTTTTGGACAGTCTTCTAGATGGTCCTTTATCCATGCCTCCCGGGTCGGCATCCAGTGCTGTATCTCAGGCGTTAACCTGCAGACCTCAAAAATTTTATTTAAGTGCTCTAGATCCTGGACGTCTCCTGAGTCATGCCATCTAAAAACTTTATGCTTGCTCACAGCTTGTGAGCTTATCACCACGGCCATGGCTTCTACCCAGCGCGGGTCCTGAATTGATTCTAATCTTTTATATTGCGCCTGGACAATTGCAGGGAATCTCGCATAGTTACCCTTCAGGGCATAGCAGCCAGCGCAAACGCTGTTAGGAATGAGCCTGAGCTTGGCGCCTGTCTTGCATTCCGCTGCTGGTATACCATAAGCAAAACCCGGCATTTTGTCAGGCTTCGATAATGATATAATTATTTTTTTTGCTTCTTTTATATTCATGATACCTTTCTGTTAATCTTATAATATCCTATATCAACAGCCTGGAAGCTTGTCAACTAAAAAAAATTTTAACGCTTGAAATTATACGGGTGGGCCCACCCCAAAAAAGCTTGGGTCCAAGCTTGAGAGCTTGAACCCATATCCCTAACAGATTGGAATTTTTTTGAATTGATCAGTCACTATGCTACGAGGGATAGGTAAGCACTGCTAATTACCTATAGTGGATATCCAAGCGCGTGAATCCCTTGTTATAGTGTTTATCTCCACAGTCAATAATGACTGATCCCAGGTCCATCGAGTGCAAGTTAAGACCACGTGATCTTTCACTCTCAATCGGTCAATGGACCAGGGATCAGTAGCGTAGAGCAAATTAATAACCGGTGTTTCTCTACGCTATAATCCTACTTGTTTTTGTAGGTACAAGTCCCCAGAATATTTATAGTTTTAAATAGCGATAAATATACAAATGAGGCTATAAAATCTTATATAATCCTATTGACAGGGTTTGTCAATAGTGTATATTAAAAATATGCAAATAAAATTATCTTCATCAATAATACAATTTGCAAAGGTGTCGGTGGGCGAAGTGAAGAAACCCACCGAGCCGATAAATAAATTAACAGAAAGGACACAATGACTAAAATAAGAATGAATACAGAGTTAAGAAACAAACTCTTTAATAAAATAAAAAATGTCTTTGAAAACGAGGACACACAGGAACGAGAAAATTTCTTGTCAGCAAGAGAGAGTGTTGATTATCATTATGACATAGCACACAAACTTGCAAGAGAAGTTGTTGAGAGATCATATCCTGTTGAAGATGTTTCAACTTTAAGACACTTCAAAAAGAAGTATGGTCAACCTTGTGATGTTGTTGCAAAAGATAAATGTTTTTACTTTGCACATAGTGAGGACAAAGATGATGAGGGCGAGATAACTGAAACTAAATCACACTTTGATTTTGGTTTGTTTGGCAATCTAAATGGTAGTGAGTATGGTAGTGATGAGGGCAAAAAGTTTGCAGTTGCATATTTTAGAGAAGAACTAAAAGCTATGGATTGCAATCCAGATATCTACGCACAACAAAATGAAAACAAAGATAATCCACACAAAACAAAACATGTTGACGAGTGTATGAAAGCACTTGGCCAAAGTGGTAATAGTTATCATAGTAATAGTGATACAGGTATGACTAAAACTTTTAATGACCAATACTATCTTGATGTAATTGGAACATCTTATTGTCGTTCAAGAGCAATAGCCTGTACTAAAGACGAGTATGAAACTTTTAATGATTGGCGAATTGCGAAAGCTAATGTTGTATCTAAACATCAAACTTGGATTGATACAATTCAGAAACAATGCGATCAGTTAAAAATTGGCTTGAAAGCATATAGATATCTAAGCGAGGGTGTTGAACTTGCAACTGAACTTGGAATACAAGTTGATGAGGCCGAGTTAATTAGAACTAACTCAACAGGCTTGACGATTTATAATCCAAGCAACTTGGCTAGTATGATTAAAGGCATGAAGAATAAAACTCAAACAAGAGAGGCAAAAATATTGGCACGAAAACAATACGAACAAAGTATAAATTAATACTTGACTTATATATGGGATTAATATAATATCCCATATATACTAAATAACTAACAGAAAGGTATAAATGACGAACGCAACTAAAAACTTAGACGCAAGTAGAACAGAAGTAATTAATAAATTAATTGATTACAATTCAACACAGAACGACTTAATCTTTAAAACGAGAAAAAGATTATTTCAAGCTGAACGAAACCAGACTTTATCATTTTTTTTGATAGGTCTTTTAACATTGTCAGTATTATTATTAGCAGTAAATGACACTTTAATTAAGGGGGCTATATAATGGTTGACGGAGAGAAGTTTGAAATATCTTACTATGCTAAAAAGCATAGTAAGTTTATTACTAGACGAGGACAATGGAACGAGAAATGTAAGTATTGGTTTTCTAAATCATTAAAGCCATTGATTACATACTTTGATATTGATGCAAATAATTACAGAACGGCAAGTGGCAGTTATTGGATTAAGCGAGGTAGTGATGAGCAATAAACATTTTTGTCAAGGACCAGACTGTCATACCAGAACTACGCAAGATAGGTTTCTAAAATCTAGAGGTGTAATTAGAGGTAGGTATGCAAGTACACCAATAGGCCACCAATCAGAATATTACAAACGAGGTAAATACTTTTGTAGTACAGGTTGTGAGTATGCATGGTTAGATTATCATATGGAAAACATTGAGCAAGGTCGACCGATCGAGTTTATTAGACACAGGCGAGAGTGTGGTGGTTATCATAAGGTAACTGAGGACAATGGTCATTGGGGTCCAAGATCATCAATACAAAGGGTTGACAATAGGACAGAAATAGAATAGGATAATCCCATAACAGAAAGGACACAATGAGTAAATTAAAAGACGCAACAATGATCGACGCAACTGAGGAAAGAAAGAACAGATTCAATGGCGAAACTGTTTTGCTTACACCTTATGAGGCTAAGATACATGACGACATCTTTATCAATGAAGTAGAGGCCACTATCGAGGACAAGGAGATTGGTATCGATGGCCACTCTAAGAAATGGCAGTTAGTTAGAGATGGACTAAACTACTTCAGAAAGAATAATGCAGACGCATACATGGTATTACTCGATTAATACTTGACACACTATCTAGGGTATAGGATTCTCCTATACCCTATGCAATAACCACATAGCTCACACACAGATTATACGGGCGGGCCCACCCCAAAAATTTATAGAGGTACCAGGGAGGGCCCACCCCAGATAAAGTTTTGTATATAACGACACCCCCTTTTTTATATATAGGGATCCTAAGTCTAGTATATATAGACTAATTCATAGGGTTAAGGTATAAGATTTGAAATCATATTATTGATATGCAAAAAAATATTTTAAAAAATTTGGAGGGATTGACTCCAGACGAAAGTGCTAAACTACTTGAGTTAGAACGAAGCGTTGCTTTAGATGAGGCTCGTCCAAATATTACAAAAAATTTTTTAAGTTTTGTTAAGTATGTTTGGCCAGAATTTATTGAAGGTTCTCACCACAAAATTATTAATAAAAAATTTAACGACTTGGCTCAAGGTAAAATTAAACGTCTTATTATCAACATGCCACCCAGACACACTAAGTCTGAGTTTGCCTCGTACCTGCTCCCTGCTTGGATGATAGGGAAGAATCCAAAACTAAAAATTATTCAAGCGACCCACACAGCTGATCTAGCTATTGATTTTGGTCGTAAGACTAAGAACTTAGTTGATGAGTCTCATTACCGGGAGCTGTTTCCAACGAGACTACAAGAAGATAGTCAGGCAGCAGGGAAATGGAAAACGGAACAAGGGGGAGAATATTTTGCAGCTGGTGTAGGTGGAGCAATCACAGGTCGTGGTGCTGATTTATTAATCATTGATGATCCTCACAAGGAGCAAGATATAAGAGCAGATGGTAAAGCATTTGAGAAAGCTATGAACTGGTATACGTCAGGTCCACGTCAGCGTTTACAACCTGGTGGATCAATTGTAATCGTAATGACTAGATGGTCTACAAAAGATGTAACCGGACAATTATTAAAAGCACAAAGTGAAGAAGGATCTGACCAATGGGAAGTTGTAGAACTACCAGCCCTGCTCCCCGATGGAAAACCCGTGTGGCCTGAGTTCTGGACATCACAAGAATTACTTAAGACTAAAGCATCAATTCCTGTAAGTAACTGGAATGCACAATACATGCAACAACCGACCGGGGAAGAGGGAGCTTTAATCAAAAGAGATTGGTGGCGTGACTGGACAGGTAAGTATCCACCTAAATTAGATTATGTTATTCAAAGTTATGATACAGCATTTAGTAAAGGCACCAAAGCCGATTATAGTGCTATTACCACCTGGGGTGTGTTTGAGACAGAAGCTGATGGTCAAAATATATTATTACTAGATGCTTTTAAAGATCGGTACGAGTTTCCAGAACTAAGGCGTGTCGCGTATCAACAGTACCTTGATTGGAATCCTGACATGGTAATCATTGAAGCAAAAGCTTCAGGACTACCTTTAACCCATGAGCTTAGACAAATGGATATTCCGGTTATTAACTTTACTCCGAGCCGAGGAAATGATAAGCATGTAAGAGTAAATTCTGTAGCCCCTCTTTTTGAGAGTGGCAAAATATGGGCTCCTATGCATGAACACTTTGCACAAGAGGTTATAGAAGAATGTGCAGCTTTCCCGTATGGAGAGCACGATGACTATGTGGATAGTACGACACAAGCCATTATGAGAATTAGACAGGGCGGTATGGTTCGTCACCCTGAAGATTATAAAGAAGAACCAGTGGTTAAAGGGGAAATAAAATACTATGGCTAAAAAAATTATTATCGACGCAATTACAAAACTCTATTCTAAATTGGGTGGAAACTTGTCTGATGTCCTCGGTACCCGGTCAAATGTTAATTTTATGGGAACCGGTAAATCTTCAGAACCTTTCTTAGACATGGATTTAAACATAGAAGCACTTGGTGCACTATCTCAAAGTAAAGCAATAAACGAATTAAAAAGTGCGGTAGGTTTTGCAACCGCTGACAAACTAAATGATCTTCAAGCTAATAAACTTTTAAATAACATGATGAAGATGGATGAGTTTTATAATCCACCTGCAGTTACAAACATTACGGATATGGCAACGGGGACCAGAAACCTTGACCAAGAAGGTTTAGCTTCTCTTAGAGAACGAACCGGGGATACACCATTAACAGTTCCAGGATTTAGAGATGCAGATGGTATCAGACCAGCAGAAAAATCTACTATGATGAATGCTGATGGTACTGTTGTTCAAGATTCTAATTTAATGAAAAGACTAGACGAGATCGTTAAAAATAAACAAGGCAAAAGAATGTTAGATGAAGATGAGATTGCAGAACTTGACTTGGATATTGGCGGTTTAGAATATACTAATGATTTTGATGGTACACTTGCTTCTGCAAACAAACTAAGAAAAGAACGTGCAGAATATATTCGTGACATGGAAATGGAATATAAAAAAGGAAATTTAGATCCGGGACCAGGAGAAGCAAACAGAGAAAGATTTTTACAAAAAAAATTTGACGAGATGGAAGCATCTGGTGACAAGAAATTAATGACTAGAGATGAGATAGAAGAATTATCTGCATTTGAAAACACTCCTCCAGTTAGAACAACACCTTTCGATGAAGCAGTTGAATACAACGCAAAACCAGAAGATGTTGTACAGAATCTTGTCGACCAAAAATTTGGCGTAGGTTACTTTGATAATGTAGGGTCAACTCCTGCACAACGTGGATCTGCTAGAGAATTTTTAGTCGAAGCATTAAAAAAAGAAAACCCTAATGAAACAAATTTTTCAGATATCGTAGATGCTGTTGATGTAAAAGCAATTACAGAAGGTGGAGGTGGTGCTGCAGGCGATCCTATAGCATTAGTTAATAAATACTTTGGTCCAAGAATTGCAGAGATGATACCATCAGGTGCAAGCTCAGAAGAGATTGCAATTTTTACAGAAAGAGTTTTAACTAAAGTTAGAGACGCTTCGGGTCTAAAACCAGGTGATCCAAGATTTGATAGAATGACAGCAAGGTTCGTAGAAGATTTTGCAAGAGGCGGACTAGCTAAGATCTTGGAGGTCTAATGGCTAAGACTCCTAAAAACACAAAATATTTTTCATTAGCTAGAGGTGGTTATTTTTTTGATCCACCAGAATCTGTTTTTGTAAATGCTTTTAATAAAAATTTAACAAATAAACAATTAGCAGATAAATTTTTTGCTAGTGAAACAGCTATAGAAAAACACATTAGAGGATTAAAAGCAAAAGGCGTTATATCCGATATTAAAAAAATAAGACCCGATGATTTAGCAAAATATAAAAAAGGAATTAGAAGATTAAAAAATTGGTCTAAAAATCCTACTCTTGAAAATTGGTCTAAATATTTTGGTACAACATCTGTTGAAGGAACCAACAGAGATATAGGCCGACAGATACGAGCTTACTTTACAGGCGAAAAAATTTTAAACCCTGCATCAAAAGAAATATTAGATTATTTAAAAGTAAAAGAAAGCGTTCCAACTAATGCACAGTCTGTATTAAAAACTTTTACAACAGATTTTTTTAAAAAAAACAGAACAAGTTTTGGTGCTCTCGACGCTTCGGCATCTAACAAACTTAAATCTTCTTTTGATAAAGTTATAGCTATAAACAAAGAATTTAAAAAAAATCCTGCTATAAATTTAAATACACTTACTAAAAATTTATATAAAACCGAGTTTACAAAAGGTGATGACGCAATAAAATTAAGACTTGCAACTACAACTTCTGATGATGTTGCAAAATATTTACAAGCATTAAATGGAGCTAGAAAAGTTCCTAAAGGAATGTCGAGTCAGTGGTCGCCACCAACAGGGGAAAAATTAAAAGGAATTGTTTCTTACATAGGAAGTCAAACAGATGGTTTTAGATTTAGAGAAGGAACATTAAGAGATTACAAATTTAGTATAAGAGATTCATTATTAAATTTAGCTCCTGACACAACTAAAACATTAAGAAGACAACTTGCAGGAACACCCGGTGTTATTGATGAAGTTGTTGGTTTATCTTCTACTTTTAAAAATGCTCCAGGTTACACAGAGTTTATGCAATTAATTCCTAGCGATATAAATAAAAAGAAAGCAGTCATAGACAATAAATTTAGAGTTGTTTTAGAAAATGCAATGAAAGGTGAGTTTGATGGAGTTGATGCGTTTAACAAAGAATCAAAAGCTTTTGCTAAAAAATTTAAAATTGATACACCATTACTAAATCCAGGCGGTGATCCAACAAGAGATATTTTATATTTTGATCAAATGTCTGATGCTGCAAAGAAAAACGTTTTAGATCTTGCAGACAAAGGAAAAGGTTTTTCTGTTTCTACAACAACATTACCTGTAGGAGCTATGGGTGAAAGATTTAAAACTGTTAAGCAAAATCCAGATTTATATCAAAAACTAGTTGATGCAGTTGATAGTGCACCTCAAGTTTGTAGAAAAATTTTAAACTATCAAACAGGTGGTATATCTACAACTTGTGCTCAAGCAATTCAAAATGATCCGGTAGCGGCTGCAAATAAATTGAAAAATTTAGATGCACAAAGTGGCCCTGTTGCAACAGTTAAAAACGCTGCAACAAAATTTTTACAAAGCCCAATGTTAAGAGGTGCTGGTAAGTTTGGTGCGATTGCAGTAGGTGGTGCAGTAGCCGCGGGTTTTGTTAAACAATTTATGAATGATGATCCAACAACTTATTTATCAAATGAAAATCAACAAAAGAATATGTTGATTGATATGTTAGAACGACCAATAGTAACTCCAACAGAAGAACCAAGCACAGCTCTTGGTGATGCAACATTACCAGCTATCGGTGCAGTCACTGCAGCAGGTATGATACCAGGTGGCGCAGAACTTTATAGACAAAGAACTGGGGCAGGCAATAGAAAAAGACCTTTAGGTGGTGATCGTTTAGATGCTGAAGGTGTGAAGATTCCTAAAAAAAGAGTTAGTCCATTTAGAGCAGCCACAGGTCCCTTGTCCGGTGTTCTTGGAAAAGGTCTTGCTGCTACGGGAACACCATTAGGAATGTTAGCACTAGAACCGTTATTCATAGGCCAACAAATTGCTGAAGGAGATTCAGCAGGTGAGATTGCAACTAACCCAATGAATTACTTAGCCCCTGCGTTTGCAGGATCTTTATCAAAAGAAGCAACAAGATTTGCTGGACCAAAAATGGCAAACTTGATGAGATTAGGAATTAGTCCAACAGCTTTAAAAACAGTATCAAGAAGATTTGGTTTACCAGGTCTAGCTTTATCTGCTGGTATTAGTGGATATGAAATGTATCAAAACAAAAAAGCAGGAAGGGGGTTATTTGATGACGGTTAAAAATAAAAATCTTGTGGTAAATATGCAACACGTTAAATTTAATGAAATCCCACCATTAAAGGGACCAGACTCACAAGGCTTGAATGTTCCATTAAAACAGTCTACAACAATAAAGAACTCGGAGAATATAAATGGCAGATATAGACAAGTCCCTACCAAACGTAGAGACAGAACTTAAAATACCTAGCGACGAAGAAGTAGCAGTATCAGAACAGGAAACAATTGAAGAGCAAGTTGGTCCTGAAGATGTAGATGTAGTCCAAGAAGAAGACGGCAGTGCTACAATTA
>Ga0315316_10003712_pt1 | contig 11096 bp, 10 predicted proteins | sample M160m3416metaG_FD_203702 | JGI IMG/M metagenome (GOLD analysis project Ga0315316, IMG submission 203702) | Ammonia-oxidizing marine archaeal communities from Monterey Bay, California, United States - M1 60m 3416 | ecosystem: Environmental > Aquatic > Marine > Intertidal zone | place: USA... | reverse complement strand
GACGCGAACGAACGGCTGATCAGTGTAAAAGTCTCGTATCACTGTGAGCAGTTCTTCAACGGACTTTGGCGACTTCAGTCGAGGATACATGGAACACAGAATGCCCCGATCCATGGGCATCAGGTGTGGATTAAAAGCGACCTGCACCTGTGTTCCGCCGATGTCGCTGAGGATCTGTTCGATCTCGGGCGTATGTCGATGAGTGCCGATGCTGTAGGCGGTGACGGATTCGTTGCACTCGGAGTAGAGCGTTCCCAGTTTCGGGCTTCGGCCAGCTCCGCTGACGCCGCTCTTGGCATCAATGATGATTCCATCAGGTTCGATCAGCCCGCTGGCCAGCAGCGGCGCCAGGCCAAGTATGGATGTACTGGTGTAGCAGCCTGGATTCGCCACCAGGTCAGCGCCCGGGATGTGCTTCATATAGAGCTCTGGCAAGCCGTAGACCGTATTGCTCAAACGAGTTGGGTCCGTGTGAATGTGACCATACCACTGCTCATAGACTCCCGGATCACTCAGCCGGTAGTCGGCACTCAGGTCAATGACCCGGCAACCGGCGTCCAGCAGCTGTGGAACAGCTTCCATACTTGCCGTGTGGGGCAAAGCGCAAAACACGATGTCCGCGCGAGCCCCGACTTCTTCGGCGCTAAGATTCTCACAGCAAAGGTCAAACTGCCCCGTCAGAGACGGGTGAATTTCAGCGATGTGCGGTTTTGTCTTCTGGCGAGTTGTCAGTGCGGTGACTTCAGCCTGCCGATGACGCGCCAGGATCTTCAGCAGTTCCAAGGCCGTGTATCCGGTGGCTCCCAGTATCGCGATTTCCGCCATTTTCTTGCCTGCTGATACTATTCGTTGATGTTTTGTTGTCAGACTCGATGACTGGGTACGATCGATTCGGAGCCCCAGGAAACTGCTTTCCGACGCAGGTGTAAAGTCCAAAGTCTGGCCATCAAACCGCCGATGACCCGAGGGAAGTCCGTTATACGGATCCACCGTTGTAGCGGGACAGGTCGCCATACATTACAGACTATTCCCGACAAATGAGGTTCGGTTTCCATTCTATTACGGCTTCTGGACTCCACAACTCCCCTGATTTTCCTTCGTTTACTTTCGTATAGACGAGATTTACAGGGAAATGCTGTGTTTGCTTTTCAAACACGTTTAATGCCGTCAGAATGCTCGGCCCTTCCGCGCACCGGGATGCTCGGGACATCAGTCCAAAAATCGGCCGCTGGCGAGGATGTGTCGTTCGTCCACAATGACGCATCATAGTCAATAACAAGGCAAATTCCTTATCATGGCAAATGTCGCTTCGCTTGCGTCTGACGCTCTGACTGCCGGTAACGGTATTCTTCGACTCGCTCCAACCTGGGTTCCGCGTTCCTTTCTGCAGCCGGGGCGTCGCCTGAAACTGCATCCGAATGATTATTACGCATTGGGAATGAACCGAGGCGGAATTGACGAACGTTGGTTTGGATCCACAACCGAAGCGGCCAATGAAAACCGCAACGAAGACGAAGGCCTGTCGTACTGCGTTTACAATGATGAACGTTTTCAGTTGCGAGACGTAGTGGCGGAACTGAAGGATCAGGTCATCGGCGAACATATCTGGAACACCTTCCAGAAGTGGCCCGTGTATTCGAAGTTCTTCGACAATATGGGTCCAATCCCCCACCACATGCACCAAAATGCCGAACAGGCGGCGCTGGTGGGACAGGAAGGAAAGCCGGAAAGCTATTACTTCCCGCCTCAGATGAACCAGATCGGAAACAATTTTCCATACACCTTCATGGGCTTGGAACCCGGCACCACAAAACAGGACGTGATCGACTGCCTTAATCGATGGAATGACGGTGAAAACGGATTGCTGGATCTGTCGAAGGCCTATCGGCTGAAACCCGGGACCGGCTGGTTGATCCCGCCATGTGTTCTGCACGCACCGGGATCTCTGGTGACCTACGAACCACAGTGGGGCAGCGACGTATTCGCGATGTACCAGAATTTGGTCGAAGGTCGAGAAGTTCCACGCAGCCTGCTGACGAAGGACTTCCCGGAAGAACACCACGATGATAATACCTACATCGTTGATGCACTGGACTGGGACAAGAACGTTGACCCGGATTTCAAGGATAATAACTACCTTGAACCGATCGTCAGTGAAGAAGGCGATGGCTGGTGCGACAAGTGGATCGTCTACGGAAAAGTCGACAACAGGCAGTTGTTCACCGCCAAGGAATTGACTCTTCAACCCGGTGCCAGATGTACCATCAGGGATGGCGGTGCGTATTCATGGATTACAGTTCAGGGCATGGGGAAGATTGAGAACATGCATCTGCAGTCACCCGTGATGATTCGTTTTGGCGAAATGACCGAAGACGAAGTCTTTGTCGTCGCCAGCCGCGCCTCCGAGGGAGTCACTTTCGAGAACACCGGCACAGAACCGCTGGTTGGACTCCGATACTTCGGTCCTGATGCTCAGCCCAATGCCCCGGCAATGGGTGCGTACAGGAACTAAGAGAGAACTGACCGCGAACTATCCATCCATTCCGCTCTCCACCAACAACGATTTCAACCAGGAAAGATCTGTAACATGTCAGCACCCAAGCTTCACAACGCTATGTGGCCCGGACTTGTTGGAAAAGGCGACGATGAAGGTCAGGAGCCACCGATTGGCCTGAAGGAAATGCTGGAATTGACGGCCGCGGCCGATGTCAATGGTCAGAAGTACGACGGTATCGACTACTTTCTGTTCCTGCCGCATACCAACCCGGAAGCCAGTGACGACGAAATTCGTCAGATTGCCGACATGATTGCCGGTTACAACTTCAATGTCGGGTCACTTGTGGCTCCTGTATGGCCCGGTACCGTCGGCGATTCTGCCATGGGCGATGACGAAGCCCGCGGCAAGTTTCTGGATGCGGTAAAGATGGCCTGCCGTATCGCTGGCATCTTTAATGATCATGGCGTTCGCAAGTATGGTGTGATTCGTATCGATTCCGCGGAATTTGGTGTTGAAAAATGGCGAGAGGACGCATCTGCCAACACTTCAAAGATTGCTGCAACGTTCAAGGAAGCAGCAAAGATCGCTGCCGACCATGGCGAACGTCTGGCGGCGGAAGGCGAAATCTGCTGGGCCGGTATGCACAGCTGGAAAGACATGCTGGACCTGCTGGAAGAAGTCGGCATGCCCGAATCACTGGGCTTCCAGGCAGACCTCGCCCACACCTATCTGTACACGCTGGGCTATAACGCGCCTGAGCACGCCCTTGTACAACCAGGCTGCAATGACGAAGAATTCTACTCGGGCTACAAGACGATGACCGACAAGCTGCGGCCGTGGACAATCGACTTTCACGTCGCTCAGAACGACGGTGAAGTTCATGGTGCCGGATCTCACGACAAAACCGGAAAGCACTGTCCGGCCGACGATCCCAACGGCAAGCTGGATATCGTCAAATGTGCGGGATACTGGCTGGAGGGCGCTACGGAACGAGGCATGCAGCACATCTGCTGGGACGGCTGCATGTTCCCGAACCAAATGCTGCAGAATCCGTCCACCTGGAACACGATTCTTGACACGATGATCAAAGTCCGTGATTCCGGCAGTTGGTCTTAACCAAACGCCGAGACGTGCAAATCACAACGACCGGTTCGGCGAAACTCCGTCCCGCTGGTCGTTTCCTGTTAACGACAGATTATTCAGGCCCAACGAAAAAAGGGAATATGTATATGCCTCAGAAATCGCTCAATATCGGACTTGTCGGCTATGGCTTCATGGGTCGAACACACAGTAACGGCTACAAGCGAGTCAACGACTTCTTTCCCGAGTTAGAATACCGGCCGGTTCTGAAGGCTGTCTGTGGACGCAACGCTGAAAATGCTCAGGCATTTGCGGAGCAATGGCAGTATGAGAGCATCGAAACTGACTGGCGTGCTTTGCTTGCTCGCGACGATATTGATGCCGTCGACATCTGTACGCCCAACAACTCGCACGCGGAAATCGCCATTGCTGCGGCCGAGGCGGGGAAAATGATTCTTTGCGAAAAACCACTCGCACTGAATCCGGAAGAAGGTGAGAAGATGATCGCCGCTGTCGAAAAGGCGGGCGTTGCCAATACTGTCTGGTACAACTACCGTCGCGTTCCGGCTGTCAGTCTTGCCAAGAGACTGATCGACGAAGGTCGGCTGGGACGAATCTTTCACTACCGAGCCAACTTCCTGCAGGACTGGACAATCAATGAAGACCTGCCGCAGGGTGGCGCCGCATTGTGGAGACTGGATGTGAAAGCAGCCGGATCCGGCGTGACGGGTGACCTGTTGGCTCACTGTATCGACACTGCGATCTGGCTGAACGGTTCCATCACTGACGTTAGCGCGATGACGGAGACCTTCGTCAGGGAACGCATGCATACGGAAACCGGCAAGGTTGAAGCTGTGGGCATTGACGATGCCTGTTCGTTCATGTGTCACTTCGGCAATGGGTCGCTGGGTCTGTTCGAAAGCACTCGCTATGCCCGCGGTCATAAGGCTTTGTACACGCTGGAAATCAATGGCGAAAATGCCTCGATTCGCTGGGACCTGCACGACCTGCATCGCCTCGAATACTTCGACCATTCCGACGATTCTGTGGTTCGGGGCTGGCGTTCGGTACACTGTACAGATGATGACATGCCGTACATGGATAAGTGGTGGGTGCCTGGACTGCAGATCGGTTACGAGCACACCTTTGTGCATCAGGTCGCCGATTTTCTGAAGAGCGTCGAAACCGGCGAGCCGTGCAGTCCGACGTTCAGAGAAGCTCAGGAAACACAACAGGTCTGTGACGCTGTGCTGGAAAGTGCGAAGACTCGTCAGTGGAAGGATGTGGGATAGCCTTTTCCCTGGCCAAGGCTATACTTTAACTGCAACATACAGGGATACGGCGGCTGGAAGTTGACACTTCCAGCCGCCGTTGTTGTTAGTTGTCCGGCTATTTATTATCAGCGAATTCGTGCGAAAGTCTCGTGTCCCTGCTGTCTTGATAAAACAGCCGCCTGAATCAGACATAATCAGAACATCACAAACGGGGGCCCGTTATGGAACGTCAGCCGATCTCGAAGGAAGGTTACGATAAGGTTCGCGCTGAAATTCAGGATCTCGAGGAACAGAAACCTGCTATTCTCGAACGCATCAAGCTCGCACGCGAAGAAGGCGACCTGAAAGAAAACGCGGAGTATCACGCGGCCCGCGAACATCTTGCCCATGTGGAACGGCAGATCGGAGAAAAACGAGTTAAGCTGTCCAGGTGTGAGATCGTGGACAAGGCCGACATGCCGAAAGGCGTCGTCGTTTTTGGATCTCGAGTGACCGTCAAGGATCTGGCCGACGGCATGGAAGAAGTCTACGAAATGGTCGGTCCCGGTGAAGAAGACTACGACGGCGAGATTCTCAAGATTCTGACGTCCAGCCCACTGGCCCAGGCGATGATCGGTAAGAAAGTCGGTGATAAGTTTGAGGCTGAAATTCCCGCGGGGACTTTGAAACTGCAGGTTGTGGCCATCGAGGATGCCTAAGCCGGGACCGTGGGTATGCTGCGCACGATGTCTTTCCCTCTGGTGATCGCGTATCGACGGTATGCCGCCAGCCCGATTTTGCGCTGCGTGGACTGCCTGACATGTGCCGGCAATTCGTGACTTCGATTTATGCTGTCGCCGCGTTTCCTTCCGAGCGTCATTGGTGTCTGTTACCCCCCGCGATCGTTCACGGACCTTATTTCTTTTCGCGTCTCAACAAACGTAACGCTCCCATAAGTGCGTTATTCCTGACTCCCGTCAGGAGATTTCATTTGCGGACAGTGGCGGGAAAACATACCAGCACTCAATGATTTGGCGATCCGTCTGTGAGAGGGTATCGTTTCGTGCACCACCCTGCCCTTACGAGTCTGAATCGATTGAGAACGCCCGATGAAACACCGAATCGTCGAAGAACTGCATGGAGTCGCGATTTTTGTGGCAATTATCTGGGGTGTGTTCGTTCTCGACACAATTCTGCCCGGTGAATTCAACGACTTTGGACTCTCACCACGATCGTCAGTCGGGCTCACGGGAATCGTCACGATGCCTTTTCTGCATGGTGGCTGGGACCATCTCATCGGCAATACCGTCCCACTGATCGTTTTGCTGTGCCTGCTGGCCGGTTCACGAGCGAATACCTTTCGCATTGTGCCACAGATTGTAGTAATGGGGGGAGTGTTGCTGTGGGTTTTTGGCACCGGGGATTCTGTACATGTGGGCGCCAGTGGACTGATTTACGGTTTGATTGCGTTTCTCATCGTGGCGGGATTTCGGGAAGGAAGGCTAAGCGCCCTGGTAATCGCCGTGTTTGTCGGTTTCACATACGGTGCCACCTTAATCGGAGGAGTGCTGCCGACGGTCGGATCGGGGATTTCGTGGGACGGTCATTTAACGGGGGCGATCGCCGGTGGTCTTGTGGCACGTGTTGCTGTGACGCCTGATAACGTGGGGATTAAACGCTGATGGACGCAGGCACTCCGGTCTGTCGTTTTTTCGTGTTGTCATATGCACTACAATGTTTAAAGAGTTTAGCCACTGTTGTTTCAGGTTCCCGCCGATTCGGGCGTCCCCGAACTGCCGCCTGGATAATTCGGAAATCCATCAATGTTCAAAGTTCTGTGCACGTCTCTCAGTGGCGAAGAAGGTCCTCATTTTGAGTTGCTGTCAGACGCTGGATTTGACTGCCGTGTGGTTGACCGGGATCTGGATCTCTGGGACGAAATTGCGTTCGTCACAGCGCTGCAGGGGTATCACGCCGTGATCGCAGGAGCGGAACCATATACGCCGGGAGTTCTTGCCAGATGCCCAGAACTACGCGTGATTTCCAGAACGGGTGTGGGGTTCGATGCGGTTGACCTTGCAGAGTGCGATCGTCGCGGCATTGTCGTCTCCATCACCCCCGGCGTGAATCATGATGCGGTGGCGGAACACGCGATCGCGCTGTTGATGGGCGTTGCCCGAGGATTTCCATTTGCCGATCAGTGTGTACGTGACTGCGTCTGGAGTCGACAGGCTCGGCCGCGAGTCATGGGCAGCACCCTCGGGGTTGTCGGACTGGGGCGGATCGGCCAGGCGATGGCCACGCGCGCCATTGGACTGGGGCTGACCGTCATAACGGCTGACCCCAATGCACCTGTGGAATTTGCGCAGCACCACGGCATCGAAGTGGTATCGCTTGATCAATTATATGCCCGGTCAGACTACATCAGCCTGCACACGCCTGTGACTGACGACACGCGAGGAATGATCAATGCCGGTACCATTGCACAAATGAAGGACTCAGCAGTGCTGATTAACACGGCGCGTGGTCAGCTTGTGGACGAACGTGATCTCTGTGACGCGCTGGCGGCGGGAAAACTTCGTGGTGCCGGTCTGGATGTCTTTGAAGTGGAGCCGTTGCCGGCTGACAGTCCATTGCTGGACGCAAAAAACGTTTTCTTAAGCAATCATATTGCGGGACTGGATCGTGAGTCCTTTCGTGACATGTTCTCCATAGCTGCCGATACGGTCATCTCACTGCAGAGCGGCCGGTGGCCGGCTGACCGCATTGTGAATCTGAAGGGCGAGACGAACTGGAGTTGGAGTTAAGTCCGAAAAGTGATGAAAGGTTTCCTGGACAGTATGAGATCCGTCACAGTGCTGCCTGCATTGAATTGAACCTGATTAGCTATAACGAACGTTTTCAGTGGCATCGTCATACGCTCGACAATTCAATCACGATCATAAAAACGGAAGGGTGGATTCATGTTCAACGACTGGGGTCCCAAAAACAGCTGTGGCTATGTTCGCAATTTTCATGGGCGTGGGGTGTGACGGTGGTGCAGAACCCCGGGCGGCCCGGCGGACGGAGGAAGCAGCGGTAGGGGCACGGGCAGCGATACCGCTGAGTGGCTGGCCCTTCGTTATAGGCAAGGTTGTTTCAGAAGTTAGTCATCTGCCTTGTCGCCGTCTTTGATGACAAAGCGTGCCTTCAGCGTGGCCACTTCTGTGGCCAGGCCGGCAGATTTGACTGAGCGCAGCACTTCGTTGAAATCCTTGTAGGCTGCGGGCGCTTCATCTCTCGGGTAAGCCCGGCAGTTTGACAGGATGTCGGCGTCGTCAAAAGACTTGTCCACAGCGGACTGATTCAGTTCCCGGAAGGCTCGCCTGCGTCCCAGCGCCCGTCCGGCGCCATGGTTGACGCTGTAGCAGCTGGCGGACGCTCCCTCGTCTGCCACCATCACACAGGACCCCGCCTGAGGATTTCCCGGCAGCAGGATCGGATGGCCGATTGTCTCGTATTTCGTCCCTTTAAGTTCCGGGTGCCCTGCCGGAAACGCCCGCGTCGCGCCTTTACGATGCACCCACTCCGTTTTTCCCGGTTTTGTGGCGCGATCCGGTGAATCACCTGCGCCGTTTACTGAGAGGCAGTCGCCGACAATTTCCTTTCGGGCAATGTTGTGACTGATGAAGTAGACCAGATTTCCCTGGACTCCCGGCATGACCTCCTGAAATGCTTCCAGCACCATCGCGTTGATCAACAGGTGATTGACCGTGGCGAAGTTTGCGCCCAGCGACATGTCGTCGATGTAGGCATTTGCTTCCTGTGTTCCCAGAGGTGCATACACCAACTGTCGGTCGTTACCCGGCAGCGGTACGTTCCATGTTTCGAAGTGTCGCTGCAACGATCTGAACTGACCGGACGCAAGGTCGTGTCCAATTCCTCGGGAACCGCAGTGCGACAGAAATGCCACGCGGCCGTCCTTCAGCCCAAATCGATCCGCAACCCGCTGGGCGCGATCGTTGTCGCAAACGTCCACGACTTCACATTCTCCGAAGTGATTGCCACCCCCGTAGGACCCCAGTTGCTGCATTTTGTTGCTGAAGCGTTTCTTGAAGTTGTCTTCGTGAAGGTGTCTGTCGAGTCGCTGAGCCAGCGCCGCAGGCGTTTCATCATATCCGACGTGGAATGAATCTTCACAGTGTTGAGTCCAGTCGTACGGGATTCCCAACTGCTGGCAGACGTCCTGTGACGCGCCTTCGACCAGCAACTGACGCCCCAGCCCTTCACAAACGTACCGAGATTTTCTCACGTGCCGCTGGCCTCGACCGGCACCTGTCGGAGTGCGTTCGCAGATAGCTTCAATCAACGCCCTTCGAGTCGGGCGGTCGATAATCTGATCTGCCGGCAGATCCAGCTGCAGCAGGCTCATGGAACATTTGATGTCCACACCAACGGGACCTGGGTAGATGTGTGTTGGAGATGTCATGACACATCCGACAGGCGCACCGTAGCCGCAGTGCGCGTCCGGGTTCAGGACCAGATTCGTCACCCCCGGAGCCAATCTTGAGTTAACGGCCTGCTGCAGGCAGAGATCGTCGAACGTGTCTCGAATTGCTTCCGTACCGATCACAGTGATCGGCTTTGTCGCGGATCCCGGTGTAGGCAGGATTGCCGTTGCTTCGCCCGTGGGTATGATTGTTTTTGTCATAAGGTTTGGCTTCCTGATCTCCTCAGAACGAGTTGGACTATCGGCAACTGACACCGGACCGAGGCGACAGGTTCGGAATCAGATGGCTGCTCAGCGTGTTCCGCAGGTGGAGCATTTGCGGTATGCCACGCACAGGGTGAGCAGCAGCGGAACGTATTCCAGCCAGACCACGACAAAGTTGAAGAAAGTCCTGCCGTCGTACGTTGTTCCAGCAATCAGCTGTGTACCCCATGTGTTCTGGAACCAGAATCACGAATAGTAGAGAGTGACACAGGTAGAGAGTGACACAGCCGGACATTAACAGCCAGCTTCACAGGTGAGCAAACGGAAGCAGGGGCATAGCCCAGATCCAGTACCATGGGTTGAGAGTTGGCAGCAACAGCCAGAACCATGCCCATGACAGAAACACCAAACGTGGCAGTTGCCGCAGATGGACACGCCACGCGACTGCTGCCTGCCACATTGTGATGAACACGTGAATCGCCGCAGGCACCGCCCGTGATACGATAAAAACGGCCTGATGTTCCGACTGATTGGTCCACTCGGCCACCGGCAGGGTAAGCTGCTGGCTGACGTTGTCTGGCCGAACCGAAAACCAGGCCGTGGATCCGGAAGTAAGGTTTTCGTTGACAATCAGAAAGAAAATGTCGTTCATTTTCCAAGTTCCCATGAACCTTGAAATCCCCTCGCCGGACGATTCCTGGGGTACGCCCATAACAGATTCTGTCTGCGATTGTCGGTTTTCTGAAACGCCGGGGATTTCGGACATCGCCGTTGCGTCTGCACTGCAAGGGCCATGCCGTTCGTAACTTCCTCGAAGACAGTCGGCAGCGGCGGACTGACTTCGTCAGAACGAGAGATCATGCCGTGAGCCGTAGCCACTGCAGCAGCTGCATTCGGCGTTGCAATTCTTGTTGCAAACATCGACTACAGCGATATGGCGGTAACAGCGATATGGCGGAAACAGCGAATAACAGGATACTGCTGATCACGAACTGTCGAATGCCAAAATGTCGCAGAACGCTGACCGCAATCACCGGAACGTCCACGACAGGCGATAGTTTTGCTCCAGTTGCTAAGTCCGAGTAAGACCGCTGCGGCAGACAACAGCGTCGTGCAATTCTGCTGCAACGCAGGTGATTAGAAGAACGCTGCCCATACGGCGCACCCCGCTGCAATCGAATCAAGACGTCCGCTGTTGGCAAACTCCTTCAGAACCAGCGGTGACCATGCGCAGCAAATTAGCCCCCGGCTGGCTTTCTGAAGTGCTACAACAGTGCCAGAAGTCCAGACATGGCCAGCACATCGAACAGCACGATGAAAAACTTCGTGACGAGCCGTCTAGATTCTACATACGCCCGTGATGGTGTGGCGATCGCTGCCACCGCAAACACAGCCTGGCTGACGGGGGGGTAAATGATTGTCAGGTGGGAAAAATGAATACGATTCAGTGTTGTGCGGGTGGCGTCGGAAGAACCACGAAGCATGGCCGGCTGCTTCATCTCATGACCACAGGCGTCGGCTGTCGCCAGCCGGCAGGGCTGAAACGGTAGAGGTTCTGATCTTCAGCAGTCAC
>Ga0315316_10003708_pt1 | contig 11102 bp, 6 predicted proteins | sample M160m3416metaG_FD_203702 | JGI IMG/M metagenome (GOLD analysis project Ga0315316, IMG submission 203702) | Ammonia-oxidizing marine archaeal communities from Monterey Bay, California, United States - M1 60m 3416 | ecosystem: Environmental > Aquatic > Marine > Intertidal zone | place: USA... | reverse complement strand
TGTAATGATGTGTGTTCGCGTTCACGATTCACCGTGAACGCGACGTTCCAGCCGCATTCAGATCCCAGTCGCATTCAGCAACACCATCCGTTGCTCTCAACGACTACATATTGATCTCGTAACCTTTACGATTTTCACGAGACAAGAAGGAATTCGCCTGCTTATCACCAATCACTTCACGTTTATCGGGATCCCAATTCAGTGGCCTTCCCAGCCGCATCGCAATGTTCGAGAGATGGCAAATTTCGAGCATTTGGTTGTGTGACCAAACATCCGATATTGGTTGCTGGCCCGCATTGATTGCCTCAATGAAGTTGAGCGTGTGATTCTCGGGCACAGGGCCCCCATAAACCTCTTCGACTGCACCGCCTGAAAGCGGGTTACTCGCAAGATCCTCAACGGGCTTACCCACAATTTTTCCCCGATTTACAAAAAACCGTCCCTTCGTGCCCTCAAACAAGATTCCGTTATCACCTTCATTGGTAATCAATAGCTCGACGCCATTGTCCATCTCCGCCTTGATGTTGTATTTAATCGCGATGTCGTATTTATTATCAACAAGCGGGTACCCATTCTTGTCATATTCGACATCAAATTCGTAATTCAACGGCGTGACTTTGCGAGCCCGAGCTTGATCCGACGCCTTCGACTGGCTGCCAGTCTTCTGCGCGGAAATTGCCCAGCGTGCAATGTCAACATGATGGGCGCCCCAGTCGGTCAATTTACCGCCGGAATACGCATGCCAGTTTCGGAAGGCATAATGGCAATTGCTATAGAGAGGCACGCCACCACCGTAACCTTTGCGGATTTCAGGTAGAGCACGATAAGCAACCTTGGGTGCAGGGCCAAGCCACGTGTCCCAATCCAATTCCGCCGGGACAGGTGCTTCGGGGATCACCGGTGAAGGGCCAAAACCACCAATACCACAGGTCACTTTCTTGACGTTTCCAATGCGTCCTGCTCTGACCAATGCAATCGCCTGCAGAAATCGCTGCCCCGATTCGGTTCGTTGCATGGTCCCCACTTGAAACGTACGCCCCGTTTTCTTTACGACTTGCTCGATCAATTTGCCTTCAGCAATCGTCAACGTAAGCGGCTTTTCACAGTAGACATCTTTGCCAGCCAGCATCGCCTCGATGGCAATCTTGGTGTGCCAGTGATCGGGAGCCGCGATCATGACTGCATCAATGTCTTTGCGGTCCAATACTCGTCGGTAATCACCATAGGAGTCAGGTTTCTTGCCCTGACGTTTTTCCAACTTCTCAACGTTGGTGCCTAAAACCTTCGAATCCACATCAGCTAACGCAGCGAAATCTGCAAACTTGGTGGACTTGTTGGTAATCGTCACACCCTGATTGCGCAGACCAATGGTGGCAAAAACTGGGCGTTCGTTAGGCGACTGAAAACCAAGTGCGCGCTCAGTTGACAAGAATCCACCCGATGCCAACCCAGTCGCAAGAGTACCTTGAACAAATCCTCGACGCGTCAGAGTCCGTTTAGGTTGCATATGATAAAATCCTAGTTAGATAGTTGGATCGGAAGGAGTGTAGGAGGGTCAGCCCATGATTCGAGTGCTGCCTTGACGGTAGCCGCCCGTCAGCCTCGACCAACCTGTGGCCTAACGCTCAGCATAATCTGACTCATCACGTCTGTACCAGCCACGTCAGAATTCTCGACAAGAGTCCAACCCAAAACTGCTGAAAAAAGGGGAAAACGGCTTCTGTCCTCAGCTGCAGTCCAGATCGTGGGGCAAAACCGCCTGCAGAACTTCAACCTGCCATTCGAACAGCACCCGAAGTGTGTTTTTCCGCATAAACTTCGCAGCCACAACTTCGACACATCCATTTTGCGTACCCCTCTTCGTGAGCATGCGTTCCTGTCACTTTGCGACGACCACCAACCACGCATCTGCCAGTAATCAATTGCTCGCGTTCGTGTAGTGAAAAGTAATCACGGACCAGATCTTTATAGAGAATCGCGGCGAGCGTTCGTTTTCCACATTTGGGGCAGCACCGTGGCTTTCGCTGCCGCGTGTAGGGTCGATAAGGAACTTCTGCCATCTGCTCAACCTTGTGAAAACGTCATCCTTCACGGTCAGACGCAACGCCCACCGCGATTGCTAGCATCCCTGCCGATCTGGGCGTTGAATGCTAAGCGTTGCTCACAACGTTGCAAGAAAAATCACGGAGGAATTCTCGAAGTGGAAAGCCACTGAGGCTAGGCAAACTGGCGCCCTTCCAAAGACTCAATGGCTTTGCTGGCGTATCGTCGAAACGTCGAAGAACTCAAAAAACCTGAGGCACTCAAAATCCAGTCAAGCCCTTTTCGAAAAATCGCATTTATTTTCCAACGCCCGCGTAACACGCACGCGTGGGGGCGGCCGCACGTGGGCGCATACACCCGAGCGTGCGCGACAATGGTGCCAGTGCTGGCGAATCCAACAGCCGCTTGAATCACTCCCGACCTCAGGACAAGAGAACTTGACCATGATCACCCTGAAAATGACTTACGAAAACTCACACCTGTTCATGCACACATCCCACGGCAAGTGGTTGGTGGACACGGGAGCCCCGAGCAGCATCTCACCCGGGCTACGTCTTTCGTTCGACCAAAACGGTTACCAGCGGGGCTTCGAAGTTCCGGCGACCTACATGGGAATTGCAATCCCCATGCTAACGGATCTTGTCGGTGTAGAATTCAAGGGATTGCTTGGAACAGATATCCTCAACGAATACGACATCCTTTGGGACATCGAGGCCGAGACAATGCAGCTCACCGAAAATGAGCTGGACGCCAGCTCGCTAGGGTTAGTGGGAAACGAACTGGCAATCGGAAACACAATGGGTGTTCCGACTCTGGACGTGACATGTGCTGGACGCTCTCAAACCATGTTTTTCGATACAGGTGCTACCCACAGTTACTTGACCAAGTACTACGAGCAGTTCCCCCCACAAGCGAAGGAGGTTAAAGATTTTTTACCTGGCTTTGGCAAGTTCACAACAAAACTGAGCCAAATCAACTTTGAAATAGATCAGGTGAAGTATTTGTTGCAGACAGGAGAATTGCCGACTTTGATTGGTATGTCGCTGTCGCTTGCCGGCTCAGAAGGCATCATCGGAAATGAAATCATGACGCATCGACGAATTGGATACTTTCCACGCCGTGACGCCATGTTGATCGGACCTTCACTGCCCCGGCAAGAGTGATTTCGTCAGACGTCAACCTCAACTCTGAAAGTTGTGACGAATACCAAAACATAGCCCTCGGCGAAAACATCCTTCAGCAATGAAGGAATCTTCTAAAAAACGGCTCAGCCGCAATCCCTTCCACTGAACCGAGCAGCCAGCGCCGTTACGCTGGGTTGCTCTTGCTGGGCAACCCAACCACTGACTATCTCGCCTGATTAGCCGAACTGCACTTCCCCCCGCATTTCATAGCGTGGACGACGCGTGAGCATCGACCTCACCTTCATTAATAAGAATCAACGCCCAATCAGGCCTGTAGCTAACGCAAACTCAACGACCTCAGCGTGGCTGTAACCTGCATTCAGCATTTCGTTGAGCATCATGACCGGTGAATTATCAAGTGCAGGATTATCTTCAGGGTCTTTCTCGACGATTATATCGATCCCAGGGATCGGATCATTATTTCGGAGCGTGCCGGAGCCATTGTTGCCAGCACCACCCCCGAGACCAACGTCCTGTGCAAAGCGTCCCGGTCTCTTACGCACAACCTTGTCGCCATCACCGGCAGATTGATCCTGCGCCGCGTCACTCATGAGAGCCGCAATCAGTCCGTATTCGATCGCATCTGAATCACCGTCACTCATAAGAGCCGCAATCAGTCCGTATTCGATCGCATCTGAATCGCTGTGACCTTCCTGATCGCCCGCTGTAAATCCAAAACCCTTTGAATTATTAAAGAACTTGACTGTCCCTGAACCTCTCTGCGACAGATCGGAATCCGGCGTCACGTCACTTGAGGCCTGCCGACCTGGCTTCTTGCGCACAATTTTATCGTTGCTGATGTTCGAATCAGTCTCGAGTAAGTCACCAGCCCCATCCTGAACCGATGCTGAGATCCTAAACCCCTTCGTATTATTAAAGAACTTGACTGTCCTTGGACCTCTCTGCGACAGATCGGAATCCGGCGTCACGTCACTTGAGGCCTGCCGACCTGGCTTCTTACGCACGATTTTATCGTTGCTGATGTTCGAATCAGTCTCAGGTAAGTCACTTCCGCCACTAGTACCACTCTCCCTGTTTGAGCGGGAAGAATTGTGGTCAACCGCTGGATTCGCGAGCACGATACTACCACCAACACACAAAACGCAAACTACAAAACAAACCAAATGATTCACGATAGGCATGGACAAGATCCTCAAACGGAAAAGCAGAACAACGTGCAAAGCACATAAAATTTCATTTGCCTTGCAACGCAAGTGAGATGCCACGGTGCCAGCACGTGGCGATGCTGTCCCCAATGAAGATAAAAAATCGTGTTTTTTACAGGGTTAAACGTCAAGTCCACGCGAAACAGAACGCGGGTGTCCAGCATGCATTGCAAATCGCATTCTGAGCAACCTGTTTCATTTTGAAACAAATCCCCCCGTGGCATGATTTTTGCCTACCAGAACCGCAAAGCCCCTGAACACCACTTTCCAGCAATTGTTCGGCAGAGGTGATTTCAGATCGGTACTCGGTACCTGAGGCTCGGACCTCACAAAGGCCCATCACAGCGTCCAGCCATGCACTCACAGCGTCCAGCATCCAGCGTAAGCAGGGCAGGCCAGGGCGGACGAACTGATCAGTTAGCAAACACCCACGGTCGCGCCTGTTTGATGACGAGTTTGCCATCTTTCGTGATCTTGAACTCGACCTCCATGGCAAACTGATCGTCCTCGCCGTGACCGTAAAGCTTGCGAAACTTTCCGTGAATTTTCGCAAGGCGATCCCGCAAATCCTCGATGTGCACATCATCAAGTAGTGTTTCGTTTTCAGCAGCATCGGTTGATCGTCGCACCACTTGGTGCCCATCTTCTTTCCACCAGCCAAGCAGAATTTCCTCAGGAGAGGATTCAGCATCGGGATTCGTGACCAGATCCTCTCCCACCTGAGTATTGATGTAGTAGTTACCCTGTGATTCATACAGAACATCGTCGGTCACTACGACGCCGTTCGCCCGTTCGTCCTTGTAATTGGGGTGCAGCAGAACCCCCATGGCCGTCATCTTGTGGTCAACTCGATAAAAATCACGTTCCTCAAACGCACGAAAGTTCCAAAGACTGGCATAGACCTGCTTGATGGATTTGGCCAGATGCCCTTCATCGGGATTGTGCGTAAAAGAGTCATACAAACCGGCGCCACTGAAACCAGCCAGATCTTCATTGTTAGTACTTGAACGACATCGAATGGCAGTTCCTGGCGAAAAGGATTCCTGTATTTTCTTCAAGCTGTCCATCATTGTTTGGGACATGGTTCCCTGCTTCATCTGTCCACGAAGTTCTTTCAGCATGCTCTGCTGTACTTCACGATTCTGCTGGAACTCTGCATTGCTGAGCATGGCATCCACCTTGGCATAAAATCCATTCTGTTTCATGAACTCATCGTAGAACGCGAATGGGACGCCATAACCTTCGGGGACCATGCCTGCGGGGAAACCGAATGTATGCATGGTTGCCAGATTGGATGCCTTTGCACCAAAGCTACCAGCATTTTCAAAGCGAATTTCTTGTAACGGTTTGATCTCATTTACCGAAAGGTCTCGTGCGGGAACCAACGGATCACTTGGGCGAGAGTTACTGAAGTGGTCATCCACTTCCTGCTTGGTAGCTTCACGCAATGAATAACCATCTGAGGTCACAGAATAACGAACCAATTTTCCAACCAACGAAGTGATTGCATCCTGATTCATGGCATTGGCAACAAATGCATTTGGAACACGATCTTGAACACAGCGAAGATTGACGTGCGAAAGTGGTGTTTGCCGTTCTGCAGAAATTACACCAGCGACACGAGGCATTTGATTGGGCAGTGTTTTACAAATCACAATATCACGTGGTGAGGAACGTGTCTCATTGCCCATCACGCGAAGTCGGCCAAAGGACTCGCCCCCATTCAACGGCAAGAAACCAATTTTTTCGTACAGATCAGCATCAAGATGAACAGCAACATCCGATGCTTCGTACTTCGCCTTGTCAGCCTCGTAACGAGCCATGCCACCCCGCAATGGATGATATGCCAATTGACCCTGTAAGAACGGGGCACCCTTGACCAGCGTGTCCCGCACGTATTTGATGGTTTCAAAAGGGAAGGCATCGTTTGGTTGAAAATCAAACACATACAAACCTGCTCCACCCGCAGCATCTTTCATTCTTGGCTGAAAAGAGATAGCTCCCCGGATGGCACCGCGACTGTTCATTCCCACCATTCCCATGTAGGGGGGATGTGCCCGGTAGTTTCCGGTGTTCATGAAGTACAAAGCGGCTTTATCGGATTCTGGGTTCTCAATCAGGAACTTCACATACTGCAAGTTTGCCAAGTATGGATCCCGTCCGACATCGGTCCCCTTGTAAGACAATTTCACAAACGTGCTCAAATCAGGAATACCTGCGACACCCATTTCAAATTTCAAATCTTCAGGCGCGATTCTCTCACGAGAACCACCCCCGAAGCCGCCTCGAGATCCTTGCCCAAAGCCTCGTTGTGCAAGAGCTGCATCCCCAAATGCAGAAAGGCCAGTAAACAGGAGCAGGCAAAGAAAATTTCTCATATCTTATCGATTGTCTTGCAGCGGAAGAAAATTATGAAACGCCGTAACATCGCAATTGAATTTGCATGATTCTAACACCGCCCCCCGACCAAGGTTTCTAGCTGGTCGATCAGGAAGCATAAAAAGCACGCACACTAAGATTTCCCTTTCACACAAATCCTGCTTCCTGACACAAATCCATTCTCACAGGAAAAACGCCTCCCGGTGCGGCAAGCTGTCCCACCCCCGCGAGGAAAAAACAACCGCCACGGACACCAATTTTTAGGTGACCACGAAGCAGCATTAGGAAATGTGATTCAAGAGGCACTTGGTCGCTGAGGAGGCAATGCAAGGCTGAATGCGTCACAATCATCTGAACACATCGATTCACAAGTCCTGCGGTATCTCCAGCCAACTTCCCCAGCCACTTAACACTCAAAATGAAGCATCAAGCATCGCTCCCTTCCGCGAAGACACACGTAAGCTTGGCAAAGACAATCGCCCGCATCATCATTTGGCTCGTTTTGTGCGTGCCCCCTACGACCTTCTTGTTCGCGAGTGAGCCCGACGCACAACGCCCCAATATCCTGTTGATGACCGTTGATAATCTTGGGTACGGTGACCTTCAGATTTATAATCCCCGATCAAAAATCGTGACGCCCAATCTTGCCAAGCTCGCAAGCCGCGGCGTTCGACTTACCCAGTTCTATACTGCGTCCCCTACTTGCACCGTATCACGCGCATGCCTGCTCACCGGACGCATTGCTCAACGACACGGACTTATCAACCAACTACCGGGCTTGGAGGGTAACTACGGGGTTGGTCTGAACCACAACGAGATTCTGATGCCCGAAATCCTGAAGTCTGCCGGGTATCGGACAGGATGCTTTGGCAAATGGAACATTGGTTTCGCCAAAGGGTCGCGTCCCACTGAGCGCGGGTTTGACGAATTTCTCGGTAACGCATCTGGCAACATCGACTACTACCGACATGTCTATAACGGGAAACATGACGTCTATCGCGGAACAGCGGGAACGCCGGTCACGGAGCATCATGCCACCGGAACTTACTCGTCGGACCTGTTCGCTGATGCAGCGATTGATTTCATCACACGTCATCAAACGAAACGACCATGGTTCTGCTACCTGCCTTTCAACGCGCCTCATTCACCCAACCGTAAAAACAAACTGCCAGGACAGATCAATGAATGGCAAGCGACACCCGAAGCATTCGCAAGATATGGCATGTCTGAAAAAGAAGCAGCCCCCCAGCGGCGTTACTTGGCCACTGTGACGGCGCTGGATGATGCAATTGGTCGAGTGCTCAACTGCCTTGATGAACAGCAAGCGACAGATAACACATTTATATTCTGCTTTTCTGATAACGGTGCATTCAGACTAAACCGCGCGGGAATCGACATGGGTTCCAATGCCCCGCTGCGCAGTGGAGGAGTCACCTGCTGGGAAGGCGGTCTTCGAGTTGCCGCATTGGCGAGTTTCCCTGGAGTGATCCCAGCGGGCTCAGTGGTCGATCAACCAATGTGGTCTCCCGATCTGATGATCACCTATGCAAAACTGACAGACGCACAACTGCCAGGCACAAGACTCGACGGAAAAAATGCTCTGCCAGTCTTATCAGGACAATCCCCAAGCCAGCACCAATCATTCTATTTTGAGTTCCGCAAACACGCGGCCTTACGCTTAGGGGACTGGAAGATCGTCAGAACCAGACCTGACGAACCATGGCAACTTTTTGATCTAAAAAACGATGCCGTGGAAGCGAAAAACCAGTCAACTGCAAAACCCGCCAAGTTGGCGGAGCTCGTTGATGAATTTGATAGGTGGAGGGCTGAATTCTGAAATCAGTGAAGGTGCGACCGCCCACCGATAATTCGATGAAAGCTAGTGAAATGTGGAAATCACGACTATACTGATGGGAGGCTAGTCGAAGTTGGCTGGGCTATCCACCTGCAAAGCCTCCCACCTCACCGTTTCCCTTTGCAACACGCAGATTTGGAATCCGACCGCAGCTAGATAGTTTGCAAACCTGAATAATCAGCCGAAACGGCCTTCCTTCAAAACGGTGCCTGAGCCTGGCTGTTGTTGGCTATTTGCATTGCGTCAGCGAAGCCTGCCGCGATTCCCTCTCCAAAATACTACGCTGACGAAACTTCAAATCCGTTGAATAACAGCCCCGTCAAACAAACCGCAAAAACTGGCGACTCAAGCAAGATGCATACGTTTGCTGTGCCGACGAAGCATTCTCTCAATCGCACGCTGTTCATCGTAGTTGCGATTGCAATCACTTGCGCATCACCATGGGTCCCTAGCGCAATCGCTGCCTCGGAGACGGATTCTTACCAGACACTGATTCGCCCCTACCTGACAAAATATTGTTTTCAGTGCCACGGAGCTGAGCAACAAAAAGCGGATCTTCGCTTGGATCAACTCGACCCTGACATGATCCATGGCAGTGACACTGACATGTGGCAGGAAGTGCTCGACCTGACCAATGTCAGCGAGATGCCGCCACAGGAAGTGAAACAGCCTTCGAATGAAGAGCGTCAGGCCATGGTCGATGCCCTGACTGCGGCTCTTCGTAAAGCGATGGAGTCAAAACGCTCGACCGGCGGCAGGAATGTTCTTCGCCGCATGACGGCTTACGAATACAACAACACTCTTCGAGATCTGCTGCAACTTGACCTGCGATACGCGATCGACTTGCCCCCAGAGGGTGTCGCCAAGGAGGGATTCAAGAACAACAGCGGAGTGCTTGGAACTTCGGCACTCCATATCGAGTACTTCGAACGAATCGCGAGATCAGCCCTAGAGAGAATTATCCTCGTTCCTGATCAGCAACCAAAGCCTTACTTCGTTCGTGTGGAACCTGAAGCGGCATTCAAGCAAGTCCCTGCAAGTGATGCGAAGAACAAGCGGAACAAGAACAAAGCAGTTGGCTTCACGTTCAAGAAAGGGCCTGATTTTTCTCCAGGTACCAGCGTGAAGCCAGGGCTTTTCCGTCTTGAACATGGTTCTGCATCGAGCGATGGCATCATCCTTGCCGGCAATCGTCCATCCGATCGAGTCGGAAACGTCTTTGCGGACGAAAAGAAAATCGGTGGATCCCAAGGTGCAGGGCGTTCCGGATGGCAACCTGAATTCCGCATTGAAATGTACGAAGTGCCCCACGACGCCCCACTTCAGGTCCGCATCCGATGCGCAGCGATTGTGGGTGCCAAAAAGTCGTTTCCCCGACTCTCCTTTGAACTGGGATCATTTCGCGGTGCGAATGTGTCAGACCAAAAAGAAGCAGCAAACATTGAAGTTCGCTCAGAAGAAATGGAAACTTATGAATTTGTTGTTCAAGGTGCGAACTTTCCATTCCAATCCAACAAGCCCGGTCGCCCTTCCTACTTTCGCATTTTCAATGACTACCGCCGAGGCACCAGCCGACTACCCTACGAAGACCTGCCCAAACTAAATATCGATTGGGTTGAAATCACCTGCAATCATTTCGAAACGTGGCCATCTCCTCAACGACAGGCAATCCTGTTGGAATCCAAACACCAGCCCAACGAAACGGTGTATGCCGGAGAAGTCATCGGCAAGTTCATGGAACAGGCATACCGACGTCCAGTGTCCAGTGCAGAAATTGAACGCAAAGTGGCATTGTTCCAGAGACTGCGAGACGGCGAACCATCATTTGAACATGCCATCATTTCGACTCTGACCGCGGTTCTATGCTCTCCCCACTTTCTGTTACTCAGTGAACCTGAATCCACTGAGGTCGCCGAGGACGCTGAGCTCAAAAAACGCCGGATCGACGACTACGAACTTGCTTCGCGGCTTTCGTACTTCCTTTGGAGTTCCATGCCTGATGACACGTTGTTTGACTTGGCAAAACAGAACAAACTGCATCAAAAGCAGGTTTTACTTGCCCAGACCCGCCGGATGCTGGCAGACCCAAAATCCAAGGCCTTCTCTCAAAACTTTGCCGCACAATGGCTCGATTTGGCAGGCATTCGACGTCTGGCGGTGAATCCTGAATTCTTTAAATTTGATGAGCGAACAAAAGATCTGTTCGAGGAAGAAACCACGAGGTTTCTGAACCATGTGCTGACTGCCAATCTATCCATTCAAAACTTCATCGACTCGGATTTCGCGGTGCTGAATCCAACACTGGCACGACACTACCGAATTCCGAATATCAGTGGCGGGTTCCAAGTCATTCCAATCCGCAAGAATCAGCATCGCGGCGGCTTACTGACTCAAGCAAGCATGTTGTTCGGTAATTCCACCGGAGCAGAAACTCATCCCATCAAACGCGGCGTCTGGGTACTCGAAAGAATGCTT
>Ga0315316_10003707_pt1 | contig 11102 bp, 8 predicted proteins | sample M160m3416metaG_FD_203702 | JGI IMG/M metagenome (GOLD analysis project Ga0315316, IMG submission 203702) | Ammonia-oxidizing marine archaeal communities from Monterey Bay, California, United States - M1 60m 3416 | ecosystem: Environmental > Aquatic > Marine > Intertidal zone | place: USA... | reverse complement strand
ATTAACTAATCAAAATAATGCAATTTTGATTCTTGATGAGATTGTTACAGGGTTTAGATTTGATCTTGGAGGATGTCAAAAATATTTTGATTTAGAAGGAGATTTAGTTTGTTTTGGAAAGGGAATGGGTAATGGATTACCAATTACCGCAATTACAGGTAAATCTGAATTTATGAAAGCATTTGATGATTTGTGGGTATCATCTACAAATAACAGTGAGGCATTATCGTTAGCCGGAACACTTGCTGTGATAAATGAAATGGAAAAAAATAATACAATAAACTCTTGCTGGATTCAAGGTAAAAATTTGATAGATGGTTGGAATAAAATTGTTTCATCATACAATATTAACGCAAAAATGAAAGGATATCCAATTAGAATGAAAATGGAATGTTTTGATTCAACTGGTAATGAATCAATTATTTTGAAATCATTAATTTTACAAGAGATGGTTAAAAAAGGAATTTTTATGTCACAGGGGGTTAGTTTTATTTCATATTCACATTCTACAAAAGATATAGAATTTACATTAAATGCTTTAGAACAAACTTGCAAAACTATTTCCAAAATTAATAAAGAGTCAGAATATGAAAAATATTTAGAAGGTAAAATTCCTAAACAAGTCTGGAATATGAAAATCCCTTCAACTAAAAAGAAAACATTTTAGGAAAAATTTATAATTTCATTTACAGTGTAGGGCCATATTTTTCAAATTGTGTAGGTATTCCTTCATCACCATTTGTAGCCATTTCACAATTTTTACATCTAGGAATTTCATAAAATTTTCCATCTTTTTGTTTTTTTCTCATATTTTCCATTCCTACTGATTTCCATATTTCTGATAGTGAATTTTTATTTGCATTTCCAACAGATAACTCAAATTCATGATCCAGACAACAAGGAGAAACAGTGCCATCTTCTGCAATTGCTAAACGTGTAAATGGTTGCTGACAAATAAAGGATGAAATGTATCCTGATTTGAATTTTTTATTTTCACCTATTGTGCATGTGGGATCAATATATTCTTGAAAACCAACACAATCTGCCAGAGTTAATCCAAATTCTAAATTTGCCTTCATTTCTTCTTTTGTAATTCCAGGAAATTCAATAAAATTACATTTTATTAAAGGCCCAAGAGAATTTTTACTATCTCTTAATTCTTTAAATTTTCTAAGATTAGATATCACATTATCAAATTTTGATAATACACGTAGCTTTTCATATTTTTCTTTGTTAGGAGTATCAATTGAAATTAGAAGTTTATCCAAACCAGAATCAAGTAATTCTTTAGATTTTTTCTCAGTTAATAGCCCACCATGAGAATGAAAGTGAACATCGATGATTCCTTTTTCTTTTGCATATTTAATCATCTTAATGAGATCAGGATTTGTTAAAGGTTCATTTAATAAATTTAAATTTATAGAAAATGTTCCGATTTCTGCTGCATCATCAATAATTTTTTTATATAATTCAAAATCCATGTGTGCAGATTTTCTAAATTTATTTTCTTCTACTAATACAGTTCTAGCACAAAAAGTACATTCTAGATTACAAACATTTGTTATACCAATATCAAGATGTAGAGGAAAATTATCTACAATCAAGTTTTTTGCATTATTTTCCCATTTTTTTCTATACTCAAAGTATCTTTGAGATTGAGCTTTTTCCCAACGATAAAAATGTGGAGTGTTAGTTTCATGATAACCTTTGTAGATATTTGCTTCAGTTTGTTCCATAATAATTTTAAAAAGACAAGGAATTTAATTATTTAGTATGAATTATCATTAATTGGTTTTTTCAATGATGTGATTTTCAAGCCAAAGCACATCTAAACCAGAATTTTCAAAAACATATAATGCATCTTTAAGATCTTTGACAATAGGTTTACCATGTAGGTTAAATGATGTATTAACTAATGCAGGGACTGAAGTCTTTTCATGGAATTTATTTATAAGATCCCATAATATCGGATTTTGTGTCTTTCGTAATAATTGAGCTCTGGCAGTATGATCAGACTGATGTATTGCCACAGGGATTTTATTTTTTCCGTCAATTGTCTTAAAAGCAATTGTCATGAATGGAGAATCAATTTTTTTAGGATTATCTAATAGTTCATCTTGTTTTTCATACAAAACTACTGGAGCAAACGGCATCCAAAAATCCCTCATTTTGATTGAATGATTAATTTTTTGAATATTTTCGGCATTACGAGGATCTGCAATAATACTTCTATTTCCTAATGCTCTTTGTCCCATCTCCATTCTACCTCTACAAACTGCAACAATTTTGTTATCTAAAATATGAGAAAGAATTTGATCAGTATTAACAAATTTTGTAATTTTACAATTCTTAAGATTACTAAGTTCAGTTTCATCATAATCTACACTTTCACCTAAATACATTGTCTCTAATGGTTCTGGGAGAATACCATTAAGTTCAGCATGATGATAACATGCACCAATGGGTAATGTTTCATCAGTACCAGCACCACAAACAAAGAAATTTTCTATTTTAGGAATATTTGAAATCATCATATTTGCTTTAACATTCATAGAAACTCCACCTGAAAACACTACAGAAGTACAATCATATTCATCTACTAAATTTGAAAACCATTGAATAAGAATTTTTTCAGTAAATTTTTGTAATCCAGATGCAATATGATCAAATCTAAATGTAGATAAATTATTTTCTAAAAAATTAAAAATATCAGGAATTTTATTATTAAATTTAAATTCAATTCCATTTAGTTCAAACATTTTATCAAAAATTTTTTCAACTTCTTCACGTTTTGATCCAGTATAGTATGATGCCAATCCCATAACTTTGTATTCATGTTCATTCGCTAACATTCTTAGATACAATGTTGTGTATCGATAAATTCGTGCTAATTGAAAATCCTTATGGGAGTATTCTTTAATTCGTTTCAATTGGTTTTTTTCTTTATCAAAAATGGATATTGATCCACTTAGATCATCTCCCCAAGCATCAGCAGTTACAACAAGAGTGTTATTATCTCTAATTGGACTTCCGTAAAAAGCATATGCTGCGTGACACCAATCATGTTCCATATGAATAATCTTTGATTGTTCAATTTTTAATAGATCAGACAAAATATTCTTAAAAAAATATGAAACCCGTTTTGCATCATCTTCAGTATATGGATTTTCAAGTGAAAAATAGTCAAAATCTTTAGCAAATTTTGTGTTAAATGGATACTTATCAAGATTAATTTTATCTTTAATTAATTCTAAAAATGATATAGATTTCTTTTCTACTAAAGTAGGATACCAATAATCTTTCATTAATTTTAATTGTTCATCAACATCAAGTGTTGAATATTCATTAGTAAGAGATGGAATGAGGCTGAGCATATTACCACAAATTATTACTTGATCTAATTCATTTCCTTGAAGGTTAGCAAATTCAAGTGCATGAGTTATTGATTCTATAGGAAATGATGAATCAGATTTTATTCTACTGTATCTCTCTTCACTTGTTGAAAAAATAATTTTATTATCAATCATTAATGAACAGCCGGAACATTTTTCAAGTGTGACGGCTAAAATTTTCATAACTTAATAATTTTTTTTTGCCTAAATATATATTCAAAGTAGAATTTGCCAATAATTCTTAATTATGAAGTAATATGAAAAATATTGTAAAATACAGATGGAAAATTTGAAGATTTGTAGTAAGTGTATACAACCAAATACCAGACCAGGAATTTTGTTTAGTAAACAAGGAGTTTGTGGTGCCTGTTTATGGGAAGAAGAAAAAAAGAAAATTGATTGGAATAGAAGAATTAATGACTTAAATGAAATTGTAGAAGTTGCAAAAAAGAAAAATGCAAATTATGACTGTGTAATTGGAGTTAGTGGAGGAAAAGATAGTACAAAACAGGCGATTACAGCCAGGGATAATTTAGGATTAAAATGTCTTTTAGTAAATTATCAACCAGATAACATTACAGAGATTGGAATTAAAAATATTGAAAATTTAAAGCAGTTGGGATTTGATGTTTTAAGCATTAGACCAAATCCAAAAGTTATGCAAAAACTTGTTAAATATGATTTTTTTAATCATTTGAATCCAGTTAAAGCAACAGAGTTTTCTTTATACTCATCAGCATATATTGTTGCAGAAAAATTTAATATTCCACTTGTAATTCAAGGAGAAAATCCAGGTTTAACAGTTGGTACAAGTCTTACAGGAGTTGGTAAGGATTCAGATGCATTGAAAGCATATCAATTACAGACTCTTTCCGAAGGATGGAAAGAATATCTACAAGTTGACAAAATTTCAGAAAAAGATCTTTTTTTATTTCATTATAATATTGAAAAATTAATTTCTCAAAATACAAAGGGAATATGGTTACAATATTTTTTAAAAGATTGGTCCTATCGTGGAAATGCAGAATTTTCAGCTAAATATGGTTTTAAAGAAAGAAAAAAATTCAAACCTGAAGATATAGGAACTTACATAGGTTTTGGAGCATTGGATTCAGATTTAGTACACGTAAACCAAATGTTAAAATTTATAAAATTTGGATTTGGATTTTGCATGGATCATGTTTGTTATGATGTAAGAGATAAAAATTTAGACAGAAAAGAAGCAGTAGAATTAGTTTTAAAATATGATGGGAAATGTTCTAAAAAATATATAGAAGATTTTTGTGATTATGCAAAAATATCTGAAAAAGAGTTTTCAGATACAATTGAAAAGTTTAGAGGAAATGTATGGTATGAAAAAGATAACAAATGGGTTAACAAAATACATCAACAATTAGAGAAAGAGTTATAGAAATTTATCTAAAAAGTTTCAATTTCATCAACTAGTTTTTTTGATGCAGTTCCCATATGTTTCATATATTTGGATAGATATGTTTGAGAATTTTCAATCAAATTATCTTTTTTAGGATTATTAAGTAAATCCAATATAGCATTTTTTATGTCCGAGTCATATGAAACGGATTTTATGGCATTACAAGTATTAAACGTAAAATTAAAATCATTTTTTTGTAATTGAATATTCAAAGTGGGTTTTTTTAAGATCATCGCCTCCAAGATTACACTTGAAGCATCAAAATTTTCGGGTGCAATATTAATATGAATATTACAATTAGACAATAATTCTTTAATTGGATTAAATTGTAATATTTTGAATTTTTTGTTTGTTTTAATCATGTTAGTGATAAATTGATTAGTTAGATTTTGTTGAGGATGTAATTTGAATAGTATTTCTACATCATCTATATCTTGAAAAATTACAAATAATTCTTGAATTATTTTTTCATATCTTTCAAAAAGTTTTATTCTCATACCCTCCATATGAAAAATAATTGGTCTTAATGTAACAAGAATAATTTTTTTATCATTTGTATAATTTAAAGAATTGAAATATGAGTCATATTTTGGGCTACCTGAAATAATTATTTTGTTTTCTGGAATTTTTCTAATTTCTATTAAATAATTTTTAACAATTTCACCCCATACAGCAATTTTATTTTTAATAAGATGATAATCATCTAACATGTCAAAATGAGAAATTGGTTCTAGATAATTTGCAAAAGCATGTTGTAGAAGTATAATAGGAATTTTATCTTGAGTTTTTAAAAAAGTTTTTTCAGTTTCTCCAGAAAAATTCAATACAATTATACTTTTAATATTATCCATAGTTTTAATTTTTTCTGAAATTAATATTTGAAATAAATATTCCTCTAATCTTTGGGAGATTATTTTAATAATTTTATTTTGTATTAAAAAATCAAAATTTGTTTCTTTAGAGATTAAATTTAAAAAAAGTTTTTTACTTTCTAAAATTTCTGTTAATGTTTTTTGAATTAATTTTTTTGTTTTAATTAAAGATTTTAAATCATCTTTTTCTAAAAAAATTTCAGGAGTAATTACCATAGAATTTGATTTTTTTAGGTTTTTTATTGCAGTAATGCTATGCATTGGGCTTTTTCGGAAATTTATCAATACAGGTTGAAAGCCTCGTAAATTTATTTCATTTAACAATTCAGAATAAATTTCAGGATCAAATTCTAATAAAATTATTTTCTTTTTTTCTTTCATATTATTTTTTAAATTAAATAATATGCCAGAAATTTTTTCAATATTTTCTTTTAGTATTTTATATTTTTTTCTATTAATTGAAAATTTTATTTCTTGATTTCCAATTTTTAATGGAATGTGAATATTTTCAAATGTTAAATAGTTTTTTTTAGCATCATTCAACTTTTCAAGACATGTTCCAAATTCAGCATTATTGAATACTTCATACATTTCGTGTGATAAAAAAATTTTTTCATAATTATTATTCTCAAGAAATTTTTTTATTACTAAAATTTTTGGCAAAGTTTGCATTAAAAATTCTAATAATTCATTTCTATCAACAATACTAACTAAATCTAAATTATGAAAATTTATTCCAGAATTAGTAATTTTTTCATATTCTTGAAGATTTTTACGACATGATTTGAAAATATCGATTCTTTCACAATCATCAATATGATCATCAATAATACTATGATGTATTTTTTTTTCATTAAGAAACTTATGTGTTAAAAAATCAAAAGCAATAACTTCAGATTTTTGAAAATCATAATCATTTAGTTTTTTTCTATCAACATCAGAATCTAGTAAATATAAAAATTTAATATTTTTATTTTTATTCATTTTTTATTTTTCTAATTGTTTTAACAACAAAATCTTGTTCATGTTTTTTAATATCAGGATACAATGGCAATGAAATTATTTGTTCGTATAATTCATTAGAATTTTTCATATCATCTTTGATTATACCTTGTTTTTTGTAAATTAAAAATTTATGAAGAGGCTTATAATGAACAGTAGTTCTTATGCCGTTTGATAGTAATTTTTCAAATAATTTGTTTCTAGAAATATGAAATTTATTTTTTTGAATTCGTATTATGTAAAGATGGCATGAATTATTTGCTATATTTTTTTCATTTGGAGTAGTAATTCCATCAATATTACCTAGCAATTCATTATAATATTTGTAGGCTAAACGTCTTTTTTTATTCATATGTTTCAATTGTTTCAATTGACTCAAACCAAGTGATGAACGAATTTCATCTAATCTAAAATTGTAACCAGGTTCTGTTATATCGTAATTCCACGGATAGCCTTTTTCATATCGATCCTTTAATGAACGTGTTAGTCCATGATTCCTAAGTATTTTTACTCTATCAATAAGTTTATTATTTTTTCCAATAATCATTCCACCTTCAATTGTTGTAAGATTTTTTGTTGGATAGAAACTAAAACATCCAAATTCTCCAAATGTCCCAACATGTTTATTTTTAAATTTTGTTCCAATAGCATGTGCACAATCTTCAACAATAAATAATTTTTTTGATTTTGCAAGACTCATTATTTTAGTCATATTACATGCCTGACCTGCAAAATGTACAGGAATTATGGCTTTTGTTTTTTTAGAAATATTTGATTCAATTGATTTCACATCTATATTCATTGTATCTTTTTCAACATCAACAATAACAGGTGTTGCACCAGTTTGTAACACTGCATTCGCGGTTGCAACAAAAGTTAAATCAGGTACAATAACTTCATCATTTTTTCCAATTCCTAATGATTTTAAAGATAAGAATAATGCAGATGTTGCATTAGAAACACCAACAGAATATTTTGAATTAACATAATTTGCAAATTTATTTTCAAAGTTAGCTAATTGAGGACCATCTGTTAGCATATTTTTATTCAATGCATCATGAACTGCTTTTTTATCAATAGATGATAATGATGGTATGAATAATGGAACTTTGATTTTGGGATTATCAAAAGAATCTTTTTTATTTTTCATTAGTTCTCAAAAAACTCATTTTTTTTTACTTGTATAGTTTTCTCATAAACTCTAAGCATACTGTGAGCCATACTAGAAATATTAGCCTCTTTGTGTACCATATCAAATCCAGATTTTGCTAATTTATCACATTTTTGAGGGTTTTCTAAGAGATCTAAAATTGCATTTGCAAGACTACGAGGATCAGAAGGAGGAACAAGTAGACAATTTTCATCATGCTTAATTGTATACGGAATTCCATGTGCAGTTGTACTAATTACAGTTTTTTTACATGCAAAAATTTCAAGAGGCGTTAGAGGAGATAATTCCCATCTAGATGGTAAAACAGAGAATTTACATTGATTGTATGCAGAGATTACATCTTTACGTGGGGGATTCTTAATAACTAAGATTTTTTCAGATAGACCCAATTTTTTGATTTTATCTTCCATTTTTGATTCATACCCAAAATCAGCACCCATGATAATGATTTTTGTATTTGATAAATTAGTATTATTTTTGATTAAATCAATTGCATCAATAAGAACATCAACACCCTTCACTTTATGAAAACGTCCTAAAAATAAAATAAATTCATTATTGATATTATATTTTTGTTTAAAATCTACTAATGAAGAATTTAATTCATCTATATCAATTCCGTTTTTTACAATTAAAATTTTTGATTCATCACAGAAGTTTTTGTAAATTTTCTTTTCATAATCATTAGCAGCAATCACAATACTAGCTTGATTAATTATATATTTTATCAAAGGTTTTTGTAACTTTATAAAAAATTTTTTAAGAAATGATGATTCTTTAAGATCTGGATGAGTAGTAAGACCACCTTGATCAGATAAGACTAATGGAATTTTTTTTATTTTTGATACAACACAAGCAGCAAACGCTTGAAACCCCCTTATACCAACAACATGAATTATATCAAAATTATCAGATAACATTTGTTTAAAAATTCCGGGGTTTACAAAGAAGAGAAATATTGAAAACCAAACATGTGTACGTTTTATAGTAAAATTTTCAATTATTTCTTCTTTAGGTAAATTTCGATTAAAAGTATTAGTGTTATTTCCAAAATCAAGATCAGTTGTATAAATTGTAAGATTATGACCATCGTTTGATAATTTTTTGGCAATATGTATACACAGAAACATTATTCCACCAAATTGTGTAGCAGGTAAAGATGCAGGACATACAAGTGCAATTTTCATGTTTTTACAATTTTTGTTTACAGACTCTAGATAAAATACTTGATACTAAATCATTATTGAGTATTATATGTCTTAGAATGTGAATTAATATATGAAAAAATCAGATGAAAGCACATTGGCGAATAAATTATCAGTTATTTTTCAAATTTTAACAAGATCTATTTTTAGACCCAAATTAATGAGAAATTTGATTGAAGAAAGAAATCAAACCAAAGATGAGAACAAATGGAAAAAACATCTATACAAATATGATTTTGATTCAATTGAAGAGTTTTTTTTAAAGAAATTTCCAGATGTGAATATAACAGAATACGAAAGAGAAATTATTCAACTTGAAAAACAAGTTGATGTTTTTTTTGAAGGATTAAAAGATAAAAAATATCCATCTCCAGACAAACCTTACCCTATTGATTACTCAATAAATCCAAATACACGAAGGTTTTTGTATATTTTATGTCGAATATTAAAACCGAAAAATATTATTGAAACAGGAGTTGCTTATGGACTAAGTAGTTTATACATCTTAAAAGCATTAGATACCAATAATTCAGGAATGCTATATTCTATTGATTCAGTTTTTAGGCCTTGGCAAAATGAAAATATGATTGGTAAGATAATTCCAGATAATCTAAAAAATAAATGGAAACTTAATTTAGGAAAATCTAGTGAAAAATTGTATGAAATTTTTAATCAAATAAACGATATAGATATTTTTATTCATGATAGCTTACACACATACAAAAATATGATTTTTGAGTTTGAATGTGCAGAAAAAAATCTTAAAAATAATGGAATAATAATTTCAGATGATGTTTTGGGGAATGATGCATTTTATAATTTTTCAAATGAAAAAAAATTAAAAAGTTATTTAATTAATGTAAAAAATGATTCAGGATTAGGAATAATTACTAAGAATTTATTCTAATTGCATAAATAAATCCAATATCAGAAAATAATTTTTTTGATTCAAGTTTATAATTTTGTTTTTTTAATGTAGAGATTAATTCATCTAGTAATTCTGGATGTGTATCTGCCATGTGATATTCAACTATTAATTTATCAATTTTTTTAAAATAATTTGAAGGAAGATTTTTTATAATTTCATATTCAGAACCTTCGCAATCTAGTTTTAAGAAATTACAATTTTTAATTTTATTATCATCGAATATTTGTTGTAAAGAAATTGAATTAACAGTTATACTTTGTGATGATTTTGAAAACATACTATGACCTGCAGCATCATCATTAATGTATAATTTTGTTGTAGAATTAGAATTTGATACGGCAGTATTGAAATATTTTACATTGTTTAAATTATTAGATTTTATATTTTCAGACAACATTTCAAAATTAGCTTTTACAGGTTCAAATGAGTAGATTATTCCTTTTTTACAAAATTGTGAAGCATATAATGTGAATAATCCAATATGACCACCAACATCAATGATTACATCGTCATTATTAATTTCAAAGTTTTTTCTTTTGTATTCACCAATTAACCATACATGTGTTAATGCCATCAAATCTGTAGAATTTTTTCTAATTTTGATCTTTAACCCAGAAAATGTTTCAAAAACTGGAAAATGTTCACGAGTTAAATTGTAATAGACTTTTGGATAGATGTACCAATTTTTGAATATTTTACGAGAATCAAAAAAAATTTGTAATTTGGTGAAAAGACTACACATTATAATAAAACTGGAATAAGGTCTGAAATATATTTTCGTAGTAATGTGTGAATGAACTTTTAACTTACGAAATTTGAATTGATTTGTTGAAGCTAATAATTACAGGAGGACTTGGTTTTATTGGAAGTCACCTTGTTGAATCATTATATAAAAATAATCAGATATTAATTCTAACAAAATCCCTATCAAAAAAATCAAATCTAACAAAATTGAATAAAAAAATAGATATTAAAAAAATAGATATTACTAATTTTGAAAAAGTTGGAAAAATTATAGAATCCTTCAAACCTGATGTTATTATTCACCTAGCAGGAAATACTTCACACTCAAAATCATTCGAAGAACCTCTTCAAGATGT
>Ga0315316_10003699_pt1 | contig 11113 bp, 5 predicted proteins | sample M160m3416metaG_FD_203702 | JGI IMG/M metagenome (GOLD analysis project Ga0315316, IMG submission 203702) | Ammonia-oxidizing marine archaeal communities from Monterey Bay, California, United States - M1 60m 3416 | ecosystem: Environmental > Aquatic > Marine > Intertidal zone | place: USA... | reverse complement strand
CCCCTCCTCGGGAAACTCCGCGCTCAGGGCGGCCAGCTCTTTCTCGAGGGCGACAGCCACTGGACCCCGGAAGCGATGTTGCATATCGCCCACCTGGTCGCGAGGGCGACTTCTGTCCAGCCCCCCGGCGATCCCTACCAGACAGTCAAACGGACCCTCTCCGCCCCCGGGAATCTCACTCGGCGGCTTGGCCAGAACCGGAAGGAGACAATCGCTTCTTCGATGGTCCTCGATCACAATGAGGAAATCTGGAAACCCTCCCGCGAGGCCCCCTACCTCTTGCTGGGCGATAGTTTCTCCAACATCTATTCGCTCGGCGAAATGGGCTGGGGCAAGGGGGCCGGATTCGCGGAGATGCTGAGCCTGGTGATGAGCGCTCCCGTCGACCGCATCACCCGCAATGCCGATGGCGCTTTCGCCAGTCGCGAGGCCCTTCTCCGCGACCCGGATCGCCTGGCCCGCAAGTCCGTCGTGGTCTGGCAATTCGCAATGCGTGAACTCTCCTTCGGAAACTGGAAAGTCCTCGACCTCCCCCAGGCGGGACTGACACCTCGCCCACACATCGAAGCCGCTCTTCAGAAACTGGAAGGAACCATCGCCCGGGTGGCCAACGTCCCCCCGCTTGCCCGGACACCCTACCGCCAGGCCGTGAGGGAAGTGCTCCTTGAAAACGTCCGCAGCGAATCCGGCCGGATCCCCGAGAGAATCCTTCTGCTGGGATATGGGGTGCAGGATCACCTCCTCACCGGAGTGGCCACCTGGGAACCAGGGGACCAGGTGAGCGTGCAGGTCGTCCCCTGGGAAACGGTGGAGAGCGCCCATGGTCGTCTCCATCGCTTTGTTCTCGAGGATCCCGGGCAGGAGCTGTTGGAGATGCCCCGGTTCTGGATGAAATAGCAACGGCATCCCCCCGGGGGGCTTTGCGGATCTCCGGGACCGCCCCGCGAATCCGCCGGACCTAGACCTGTTCAATCCGCACCCGGGGACTGGCCAGGGCAATTCCTGCCGCCGCCAGGTCTCTGTTAATGCTCTTGAGCACCTCCGAACGGATCCTGGTCCGGTTGCGCACATCCTCGATATGATAGCGGCCTTCCATCAGGATGCCGGATCCCATGTGCCCCCCATTGTCATCCCACAGCGAGCGCACCACGATCTCAGCGCTATCGGGGAGAACCCGTTCGGTCGCCTCGATTGCCCGCCGCGCCACTGAGCTGGCTTCTTCGAGGTCGGCATTGTAATTCACCTGAAAACGCACGCGCACGCGAACCGGCTCATCCTGATAGGAGAAGTTCGTGATCACCGAGTTGGCGAGGACGCTGTTGGGATAGTTCACAATCACCCCGTCGGTGTTGCGAATCTGCGTCCGTCGAAGCCCCACATCGATCACATCGCCCCAGCCGCCCCAGTGACGGCCCGGTGACTCGATCTTCACCCGGTCGCCGATCCGGGCTGGCTGGTCGGTGATGAGAAAGATCCCGGAAAGGATGTCGGAAAGAGTTTCCTTTGCTGCCAGGCCAATGGCAATTCCTGCAATCCCGGCACTGGCCAGAAAGGGCGTGATCTTGATGCCGTGGATCTTGAGCAGCACCATGAAGAGGATGGAAACCAGAACGAGCAGGTAGAACCGCCGGACAAAGTAGACCAGGCGGTCATCGAGATCGTTTTCGGTCGAGGACGCTATCCGGTTGAGGGCGCGAAGGAGGACCACTCTAACAAAAATGTGGAGGAGGAAGGCCACGGCAACCGCTATTGCGGTCTGCTCCCAGGAATCCACATTCCTCCACCACTGAACAAGAGGGGACACCTTGGAATCGGTATCGGCAGCAAGAAGGTAAAACGAAGGCATCCTCTCAGATTCTCAGGGTTGCCGGAGTCTGCCAGCAGCACCGCCCGGAGTCGAGGCCAAGCAGCACGCTTTCCGGAAGGCTGCCGTCCGAACCCGGCTTCATGGAACGTCCCCCGGATTGCCCGCGAGAACGTCGGGCACGGTCCGTCCAGGCGGCTCATGGACTCAATGACGCTTGCAGCAGATCCTCTCTCCCCCCCGTCAACCCGGCGCCAGCAATTGCCGCAGGGTTTCCTCATCCGGAGCAGTAACCTTGTTCGTGCCGGCCAGGAGATCGTCTGCCAGCTTCGATTTATCGGCCTGCAGTTTCTGAATGCGCTCCTCCACCGTCCCCGTGCAAATCAGTTTGTGCACGAAGACCGGCCTGGTCTGGCCGATGCGGTAGGCGCGGTCCGTGGCCTGCGCTTCCACAGCCGGGTTCCACCAGGGATCATAGTGGATGACGGTGTCGGCGGCGGTAAGGTTGAGTCCGGTCCCCCCCGCCTTCAACGAAATGAGAAAGAGAGGGGTATTGCCCTGCTGGAACTTCTCGACCAGCTCTCCCCGGTTCCGCGAGGAGCCCGTGAGCTCAAGATACGGAACCCCCCGAAGCCTCAGCTTCTCCCCGATGAGGTTCAGCATGGTGGTGAACTGCGAGAACAGAAGAATCCGGCGCCCCTCGTCAAGGAGCGTCCCGAGGAGCTCCCCAAGATAGTCAAGCTTGGCTGAAGCCAGTTCATGTGCCTCTTCCATGGCCAGAAGACGGGGATCACAGCAGATCTGCCGCAACTTGAGGAGAGCGTCGAGAAAGACGATCCGGCTTTGCTCAAGTCCCTGCGCTGCGATCGCCTGGCGCACGCGCCGATCCATCGTCGCACGCACCGTTTCGTAAAGATCCTTTTGCCCGGTGGTGAGTTCAACCGGATGCACCAGAATGGTCTTGGGAGGCAGCTCGGAAGCCACCTCGTCCTTGGTCCGGCGCAGGATGAGGGGTGCCACCCGACCCTTGAGATCCTCCTTGCGATCTTCATCGGCGTCTTTCTCGATCGGGCCCTGAAAACGCGCCCGAAAGGCTTCCTGGCTCCCCAGGAACCCGGGCAGGAGGAAGCGCATCAGGGACCAGAGTTCTCCTAGATGGTTCTCGATGGGAGTCCCCGACAGGCAGAGCCTGTGAGCGGTTTTCAGTTCGCAGGCCGCCTTGCTCACCTTCGCCGCGGGGTTCTTGATGTTCTGCGCCTCGTCAAGAGCCACCAGGTGAAAGTCGATCTCCTTCAGTGATTCGATGTCACGCTGCAGGAGCGCGTAGGAGGTGAGAACCAGATTGGCAAACGGGATATTCCCGAAATCCCGCCTGCGTTTGGGTCCCTGCAGGACAAGCACACTCAGCGAAGGAATGAACCTGGCAGCTTCCGCCTTCCAGTTGGGCACCACCGATGTCGGGGCCACCACCAGAGAGGGCCTGCCCCCCGCTCGCCCCGAAGTGTTCTCTGTCAGGATGTGCACGAGCGTCTGCAGCGTCTTGCCCAGCCCCATGTCATCCGCGAGGATGCCGTTAAGCTGGCAATTTGCGAGGGTCTGCAGCCAGCGGTACCCCTCAAGCTGGTAGTCACGCAGGGTGGCCTGCACTCCGGGGGGCGGTTCCGCCTTGCTGGGTTTCCTGAGGTCCCCCAGCTGCCTTGTCAGGTTGGCGAGATTGCCTGCCGGTTCGAGTAAAAGCTCGGACCCGCAGGCGAGGTTGGCCGCATCGACGGGATGCAGGAAGGGCCGGTTGGGGTCCACCAGGGACGCCAGCTGCCGAAGAATGCGTTTCAGGCGATCCGCCGGGATGTGCAGGGCTCCCCCATCCGGCAGATAAACCAGGTGGTGCGAGCGATCGGACAGTTCGTCCAGCATGTCGAGAGTGCCGTCCTCCAGTAATCTGGTCAGGATGGGAAGAAGGTCCAGACGTTCCCCGTCGAGATCGAATCCCACCGAAAGGGCGAACCAGCCTCCCGGTTGCTCCGTCAGGGAGCCCTCCCAGCCAGCTGGTTCGGTCTCATAAACGGGAAACCCGACCTCTTCGTCGATCTCGACCTGCCAGCCCCGACCCTCCAGCCTGGTAACCGCCTCCGCCCGAAACCATGGCCAATAGAGGTCCGGGGTGTTCAGGTTCGGTTCGGGAAACCAGGCGAACTCGGCCGAAGTCTCCGAATCACGCTGCCGCTCCAGTCCGAGAAGAAAACGGTAGCTGGGTTGCGCCCCAAGGTGAGTCAGGCCCATCTGGGTGAGCTCCTGGGCGGCGTTTTTCTCAGCATGAAGATCGCGCACAATTTCCAGAGGTCCCTTTGGCGTTTCAATCACCGCCGCACTGTCCCCGCCGGTGTGCAGGGGAAGTTCATGGTCGCCGTAACTCACGGTGGGCCGCGCCACCAGCCAGTCGTCGCGGTTGGAGGCCCGCAATGACTGCAGCAGAAGCTGCACCGGCCGACTGTTGGCAGGCTCCACCATCACTTCGAGGCGAAACCGGGGTTCTATCTGGAGGGATTTCAGAGGAGGGGCGGGTTCGGACTGTTTGTCTCCCCCCGTGGATTTAATCTGGACATTGGCACTGCCCCCCTTGAGCAACCGTTCAAGCGTCGTCTTCCTCCCGCCGGCCAACAGGACGGCCGCTGCATGCTGGCAGAAGTGGGCATAGGGACAACTGCAGGAGGCATCGAGTTCCCAGAAGCTCTCGCTCTCCTGCCAGAGGGAAACTTCTACCTCATGATACTCTCCCTCCAGGTCCTGCACGCGGGCAGCGAGAATCCCACCCCCATCCTCCAGCGCGTTCCATACAAGGTCAGTGACCCGGCGCTTGCGCGCCAACTTCCCTCCGTCCTCCAGCACGAACCCGTCAAAACGCTCCTGCCACACGCGGCCAAGAAGGAACTCGCGGATGGAAGAGATCGCTGACATGAAACGGACGAGGCCGGGAAGATCCCCACGCGTCGTGCACGAAGAATGCCTCCCCCCGGTCCTCTCATCAAGTTCAGGAAACACGGACAGGTCACGATCCTGCCCCCACCATTACTTGGCTCCTCTCCGCACCGGACGCATGGTCTTATCGAAGATGTCTCCATCCGCAGTCATCCCTTCATAGACGAATTGCCCGCCCGTCATGGTGACCTTGATGAGGTGCCTTATCGCTAGGGCCTTGACCAGGTATGGGCGCTTCTTTTCCCAGTCCTTGGGAATACTGCGGGTCTTCACTCCCCAGGACCCGTCGCCCAGATAGAGCACGCCATCCTTGTCGTCGCGCTTACCCCCCACGATGGGATGGGTGCGCTTGTAGGTGTGGTGGTCGTTCTCAAAGACGCAGTCCACCTTGAACTGCTCGAAGAGCGGGGACCATTCGCGCCGGATATCCGTCGCATCGTCCTTCACTCCCGTCCCCCAGGCCGGACGATGATAGCAGACGAATTGCCGGGGAATCCCCAGCCGGTTGCCGAGGACCCGCCCGAGCCAATCGGTCTGGGCGGCGACATTCGCAGTATGGCCGGAATCGATCCCGACCACGCTGAGATACTTGCCGAAGTCGACAGTCAACTGCGCTCCCTCCTCCTGTCCGAGGAAGAGACTGTAGTAAAACGGTGCCTGGGCCCGCCCCGGCGCGTCGGTGGGACGATACTTGTAGCCCTTCACCTCGTGGTTGCCGATCACCACGATCATGGGAATGAGGCGTCCGTCCGGGGCCACCGCGCACTTGTGCCAGGAATCCACCCAGTCGAGCCAGCGATCCCCCTTGGTCCCATTGGCATAGGCCAGGTCCCCGCCCAGGAGAGCAAAGAGAGGGTCCTCCTGGCCGGCCCGCCGATTCATGGCATCCATCCATTCCCGGGTGGCATACATGTCGCCCCCCGTCACGAAGGTCATGCCTTCCTTGAAAGTGGCGGGAGCGGTCTCAAACTCCCAGGTTCCGATGGGGGATCCCCAGCGCGCAATCTTGAAGAGGTAGCGCGTCCCGGGCTCCAGGCCCCCGAGGTCCGCACTGAAAACCCGGTGCTCGGTCGTCCCGAACTTCCGGTCGCGCAAGGTCGCGAAGGTCCAGCCCCCTCCCGTCTTCGGCCGCAGGGCAAGTTGATATCGCGGCGCCTCGGCGCCTTCTTTTCCCTTCACTCCCCCGATCCTGGTCCATCCGGCGCGCGGCGTGCCGCCCCCCAGGAAGGCCCACTTGGCACCTTCCCGCACGACGGGATGCAATTTGCCGTTGGCCCGGTAATCAATCCGCGGCCGCAGGGTGAAATCGGAACTGTCGAGACTCTCGTTATGCCCCTCGATGGCGATCACGCCCTTATGACCCGCCACCGCCGGGCCAAGTTTGAAGTACTCCCATACCTCGGCCTCGTGTTTCTTCACCTTGCTGATGTCGGCACCGGCACCCTCCACACCCTTACGCAGAACCTCCTTCCCGTCGAGATAGAGGATGAAGGCATCATCGTAGCGAATCCCGATGGTAAGTTCCGCCCCCTCGGGAGCGTTGGCGGGCACTTCGTAGGGACGCCGGATATAAACCGAGCGGTAGTTCTTACGCATGCTCTTGAGCACCGTCTGGTCGTCGTCGTCCCCGTAGCCAAACCCAGCCGCCCCAAGCCTCCACTCGCCCCGCTCGCTCTCTTTCTCCTCAGTGGCGATCCAATGAATCGCCATCGAAGTGGTGGGATCGCGATGCCATTGACAGAAGGGGCCGTATTCCCCGGCGGAAAGAACACGCGGGAAAAACAGGAAGGAGACAAAAAACAGCGCTCGGATCACGGATTCATGGAGGGAACAGCCCGCTGACTCTCGACGCATTCCGGCCCCTTGGCAATGGCCTAGAGGGGATGGCTTGAAATTAACCGGAAACCAGTCTGTCGGGTTTGCCCCGGGAAAAATCTCCCCTACTCTCCGAGCATGTCCCGCGAAGAAATCAAGCGCCTGACCGAACTCTCCTCCTGTGCCGGCTGAGCCTCCAAGCTCGGCCAGGCCGATCTCGCGCAGGTCCTGCGCGGACTGACCCAGATAGAGGACGAGGCCCTCCTGGTAGGGGCGGCCACTTCCGATGACGCCGCGGTCTACCGTCTCACCGACGAACTGGCCATGGTGCAGACTCTCGACTTCTTCACCCCCATCGTGGACGACCCCTACACCTACGGACAGATCGCAGCCGCAAACTCCCTCTCCGATGTCTACGCCATGGGAGGTCTCCCCGTCACTGCCATGAATGTGGTCGGGGTCCCCCTTGAGCATCTCTCCCTTGAGGCCGTCAACCAGATCCTGAAGGGTGGGGCGGACAAGGTGGCAGAAGCCGGATGCGTTCTCGCCGGCGGACACACCGTCCAGAATCCTGAGCCTCTCTATGGCCTTTCGGTAACCGGACTGGTCCATCCCGACCGCCTCATCACTAACGCAGGGGCTGAGGTGGGCGACATCCTCGTCCTCACCAAGCCGCTGGGCACCGGCATTCTCTCCACCGCCACCAAACGGGGCATCGAGATCGGCGATCTGGCCGATCGCTCGGTCAGTTTGATGGCCACCCTGAACACCCCCGGTGCCGGACTGGGAAGGGCCGGACTGGTCAAGGGCGGGACGGATGTCACCGGGTTCGGAATACTGGGACACCTCGGCTCCCTGGCCCGCGAAAGCGGGGTGACCGCCATTCTCCACAGCGGGCAGATCCCCGCCATCGATCCACGCGTCCTTGAGCTCATCGAAGAAGGCTGTGTTCCGGGCGGCACCCGGGCCAATCTCAAGGCCGCCACCACCACCTCCTTCACGGAAGGCGTCCCGGAGTCCATGCGCCTGCTTCTCGCCGACGCCCAGACCAGCGGGGGTCTTCTCCTCGCCGTCTCGCCGACAAACCTCGACCAGGTCCTGGCCCTCCTCGGCGAGGAAGGCGCACCCTGCGCAGAGGTGATCGGGGAAATGGGCGAACCGGGGCCGAACGCCATCGAAGTCCACTGAACGCGGTGCAGCCCCCGCCTTGCCAAACCCGTTGCCGCCAGTCAATCTCGCGCGTGTCCCCGTCCGGACCAGTGCGCCTGCGGGTCGATGGCCGCTTTCTTGCCCTCGGCGATGATCGCATCTTCCTGAAAGGCGTCACCTTCGGGCCGTTCCCCCCGGATGCAGAACTCGATCCCGTCGTCGAGTTTCCCCGGCTTGCAGAGTGTGGCTTCAATGCCATCCGCCTCTACACCGGAGCGGACCAGCGCCTCCTCGACTGTGCGCATGAGAATGGGCTCCTCGTCCTGCTCGGACTGCCCTGGGAATGGAATCGCGACTTCCTTGCGGAACCCCGACTGCGCACCGAGGGCGAGCTGCGGCTGCTCGAATTCCTGCAGGAGCACGGCTCCCATCCGGCTCTGGGGGCCCTTCTGGTGGCCAATGAAATCCCCTCCGACCTCGCCCGCTGGATGGGTCCGGCAAGAGTCCGGGAGGCTCTCGAGGATCTCATCGATCTCTGCCGTGGCACGTGCAGGGAGCTCCTCATTGCCTACGCCAACTATCCCAGCACCGAATACCTTGAGCCCCGCAATGCGGACTTCACCGCCTTCAACATCTACCTCGAGGACCGCGAGGCTCTGGGTCGCTACCTGTCCCGCCTGCAGAACATCGCGGGCGACCGCCCGGTGCTCATCACCGAATTCGGTCTCGATACCCTGCGCAACAGTGAAGAGGAACAGGCGGCCCTCCTCGACGCCCACCTCGACGAGTGCCTCGCTGCCGGGATGGCGGGCACCACTCTTTTCGCCTGGTCCGACCGCTGGATCAGCCGAGGCCGCGCCATGGAGGACTGGGCCTTCGGCCTCACCCGCTGCGACCGGAGCGAGAAACCGATCCTGCCCATCCTCCGGGAGAGATTGCCGCCCTTGACCACCCACCGCGAGGCCCTGCCACTGACGCATGCCCCCCGGATCTCGGTGGTGGTCTGCACGCACAACGGCTCCGCGATCCTCGCCGACTGCCTGACCGCCTGCCGCGCCCTGGACTATCCCGACTTCGAGGTTCTCCTGGTCGACGACGGCTCCACGGACGCTACCGCCGAGGTGGTGGCCCGCTTCCCGGAGGTGCGCTACCTCCGGCAGGAGCACGGCGGCCTCTCGGTCGCCCGCAACCACGGCGCCCAGGAAGCCACCGGAGAGCTGATCGCCTATACCGACGACGACTGCCAACCCGATCGTGACTGGCTTTTCTGGATCGCCCGCGCCTTCGAAAATCCCCGAGCCGGGGCCGCCGGGGGCCCTAACCTCCCCCCGTCTCCTCCCGCACTGCAGGAGGCCATCGTGACCGCGGCCCCAGGAGCTCCTTCCCACATCCTCGTCGCGGATCTCCAGGCCGAGCACCTCCCCGGCTGCAATCTCGTCCTCCGGCGCAGCGCCCTGGAGGCCATTGGGGGGTTCCAGCCGCAGTTCGTCGCCGCCGGCGACGATGTCGACCTCTGCTGGCGCCTTCTCGATGGGGGTTGGGAGCTGGCCTTCGCCCCCTGCGCCTTCGTCTGGCATCGCCGACGCACCAGCATCCCGGGCTATCTCAAACAGCAATCCGGCTACGGCCGGGCAGAAGCCCTCCTCTTTGACGCTCACCCGGGACGCTTCGACCGGGGCGGAATCGACTGGCGCGGCAGTGTCTACGGAGGCGGAGCGGTCAGTGCGGACGCCTCCTCGGTGATCTATTTCGGCTCGATGGGACAGGCCGGCTATCAGGGGCTCGCGCAACACGCCATCTCGCGCCGCCTGCTGCACCGCGGATTCGACTCTCCGGTTGCGCGCTTCCTCCTCAAGGTCTGCGACCTGGCCCAACCTGTCGTCCGCTCCTTCAGCCGCTGGCGGCACGGGGGACCGGCCCCGCGCCTTCAACGTCCCGGGCCCACCGCAACCGAGGACGAAAACGGCGTGACCACCGAGGGCCGCTTCCTCGGGCCCCCGGAAGCCGGCCGTCACCAACTCCTTGCCGTGCTGTGCGCGGCCGGGTGGCGACCCTGCGGGGAGACCCGGCCCTGGGATCTCGAGAACCTGCGCTACCGCCTGCTCACCACCGACGAACAGCACGGCCCGGATCACACCATGGTGAAGGTGCGCCTCCTGCACCCTCCCGGCCTCCGCCGGGACGGGATGGGCCTCCTCACCACGGCCGCCCGGGAGGCCGGCCTCGAACCGGCCTAGATGCGGGTCCGAGCTGGTCGGGCGATCACCTCCTTTTTGACTGTGGTGAACCCCGGAATGGACAAATATGACCCCGATCCGCTTCCCCGCCGTGCGCACCGACGACTTCGACTACGAACTTCCTCCAGAGCTCATTGCCACCCACCCGCTGGCGGAGCGGACGGCCTCACGCATGATGGTCATTGACCGGGAGCGGGGCACCATCGAGCACCGCCTCTTCTCCGGGCTCCCCACCTTCCTCCAGGACAACGACCTCCTGGTCTTCAACGACACGCGGGTCATCCCGGCCCGGTTCTTCTCCAACGATAAGCGAATAGAGCTCCTGCGGGTGGACCACTCCGATCTCCTCCACTGGCGCTGTCTCGTACGCCCGGGCAAGCGCATGAAGATCGGGCGCACCGTGGAGGTCGGCCCCAGCACCGGCACGGTGACCGCAATCGACGAACTCGGCTACCGCCTTGTCTCGTGGGACCACCCGGTTGACGAGTCCGCCCACGGGGAGCTGGCCCTGCCTCCCTACATGCAGCGCGGGGAGGAGGAATCCGACGCTGAGCGTTACCAGACCGTCTACGCCCGGCAGGACGGCGCGGTGGCGGCCCCCACTGCCGGGCTCCACTTCACCCCGGAACTGATCGACTCCCTTCCCCATTCCTTCCTTACCCTGCATGTGGGCCCGGGAACCTTCCGCCCGGTGCAGGTCGACGATCCCGCCGAACACCGGATGCACGACGAGGCCTACGAACTGAACGCCAACTCCGCGGAACAGATCGCCCAGGCCGGACGCGTCATCTCAGTGGGTACTACCGTCACCCGCGTCCTTGAGCACCTCGGTCGCGATGGTCCGATCTCTGCGGGTCAGGGGCGCACCGATATTTTCATCTACCCCCCCTACAAGTTCCGGGTCGTCGATGCCCTCCTCACCAATTTCCACCTTCCGAAGAGCACCCTGCTCATGCTGGTGAGCGCCTTCGCAAACCGTGAACTGATCCTGGAAGCCTACGAGGAAGCGGTCCGGGAACGCTACCGTTTCTACAGCTACGGCGACTGTATGCTGATTCTGTAGCGTTCCTGAGTTAATCGCCAGCTGCCCATTATTTCTCCCTCCCTCATTTCTGGGAAATGCTTCTTGGGC